>OLGL01000058.1_pt1 | contig 121639 bp, 113 predicted proteins | sample 1605041 | NCBI WGS metagenome assembly OLGL01 (sample SAMEA3888905, study PRJEB22519) | human gut metagenome | biome: human gut; feature: human-associated habitat; material: faeces | place: Denmark | collected 2010 | reverse complement strand
GCAGAGCAGAGCAGAGCAGAGCAGAGCAGAGCAGAGCAGAGCAGAGCAGAGCAGACCTGCGTTGACGGAACAATCAATAAACCGAAGCGAAGAGAAGTCGCAAACTGTATCAAGGCAAGATATGACTGTGGAATATCCAATCAACAAAAAACAGGAATTGTTGTTGCCGAAAGTCGTTGACTTATCTATCAATAACCCTAGAGAAAGAAGCTTTGCGAATTGCATTTTGTCTCACGTTGAGAAAGACGGAAACACTATTTCTTGCTATAAGCAGACAAATAATGGAGTGATTGAATGGAAGTAATAGGAAGTATATACACAGAAGTTTCAGACAGATTTCAGAAAGGCATTATCGGGGGGGGTATCTCCAGATGTGTCAAAGCTGAAAAACATGATTTAGGAGTAATTATGGCAGATGTAAATGTTTTAGGTTCTCTTGAAGCAAAATTTGAGAGTACCAACAGAATTTATGATGTGGGGGGGGTGCAGTCCAACATTGAGTACAATGCAAGGTGGTAATCAAGAGCCGAAAATTCTTGAAGAACAACATATAGTTGCTATGCGTGGCAGAAACCCTGACAATCCGTCAGATAGAACTGTTGGAAGTCCGACAGAGCAGCGATTAGAGATGAATATGCAAGGTACAAGTAATTGCTTAACGAGTGTGCAGAAAGATAATTTATTACTTGAAAAACCTCAATATCGTATCAGAAAGCTAACGCCGAGGGAGTGTGGACGGCTTATGGGTGTATCTGATGAAGATATTGACAAAATGGCAGCAGTCAACAGCAATACGCAGTTATATAAGCAATTTGGCAATAGCATCGTTGTAGATGTTATGTGTGCCATGTTTAGGAATTTGAACATTGAGCAGGAGTGATTAAATGGTAAAACCAATGGCACCGTGTATGGATTGTTCTTATCGAAATATCGGCTGTCATGGAATATGCGACAGGTATAAGGCATATACAGAAGCAAATGAGAAGCTCAAAGAGAGTATTCGAAAGCAGAAATTTGTACATAATTCTTTGAAAGATATGCATAAGGAACAATATGAGCGGTACAAGAGAAATCGTCACAAAGAAAATTAGGAGTGTGATTGAAAATGAGCAAAAGCAAAGAAGAACAGGCAAGACGTGAGGGAATGTCATATGCACTTAGATACGCAAGGGAACACGGCTTAGATGCCTTAGAATACGATTTAAGAAAACGTGGAGCATATAACATACCTGTACGGATTGATGATAAGGCATTGCAGGAGTTTACAGATAACGCAAAGAACATGATGCTTGACACGATTCTGATCCTTGCATCTGTAACGTTGCATGATGAATTTGGGTTCGGTAGAGAGCGATTAAACCGGTTTAAGAAACGATTTAATTTTAAGGCGGAATGCATCGGAGAGAACTATACCGATTGGAACGATCAGATATCAATATTAAAGGAAGAGTGCGGGTTGGAGTATTCCATCCGCATGAACGAAAAGGATGTGAAATTAAAGTGATTATTATTGATTCAAACGTAGTTACAAAGAGCGTTGAAAATTATGGTGCTGATTTACAGACGACAGTATGCATGGAGGAATGTTCGGAGCTTATACAGGCAATTAGCAAGAAGAAGCGTGGCAAGGGCAGCAGAGACAACCTCATTGAAGAAATGGCGGATGTTATGATCTGCATGGAAATTCTGAAACAGGTGTATGGAATATCTGATAATGAGATTCAGAATTATGTATGCCAAAAACAGGATAGATGTGTGGAGAGGATGAAGAGCGATGAATCATAGGAAATGGAAAAAGGCATATAAGAAGCGGTATGGAATACGACCGATTATTTTTCTCGACAAGAAGAGAAAAGATAAGGCTATAGCTATGATACGTGATTATATGTCACAGGTTACGATTTATACGACAGAAGATCAGTATTACCGGGAACTTGGATGTTACTATAACGAGACTTCTACGGAGAACAGGAAAACAATGCTTAAAGCGTGGGAAGGCGGTGAATAGAATGACGATTGATGAAGCAATAAATCATGCGAAAGAGGTCGCATCGGAGCTAAAGAGAAAATCTGGACTTTGTGTTCAAAATGATAACGAATGTGATAAATTTTCTAATTGCTTAAATTGTGCTAAAGAGCATGAACAACTCGCAAAATGGTTGGAAGAACTGAAAGCATACAGAGAACAGCATCAAGCACTGTGCGATGCATATAGTGTACACACAGTCGAGGATATTTATGATAAGGCGGTTGATGATTTTATCCGAACGGTAGACAAACATTGAGGATATTACGCCGGAGAATGCAAGAATCTTACGCGTGACGATCTTCTTAAAATTGCAGAAGATTTGAAAAATACATAGAAATCTTTGAGGAGTGATGATTTTATGAGTGGATGGATAAAACTTCACAGGCAGATCCAGGAATGTTTTTTATGGAGAATTAAAGAACCATTCGATAAAAGAAGCGCATGGATTGACTTGTTGCTTCTTATGGAACACCAAAACAAAAATCTTATGATTGATGGAAAGATCGAGACGATTAAGCGTGGTTCCTATATGCTTAGTATAGAGAAATTGTGTGATCGTTGGATGTGGTCTAGGAACAAGGTTAAGCGTTACTTGGATGTGCTCGAGCGCGAACATATGATAGTCACTAGACGAACCAACAAAGGAACACTTGTAAGCGTAGTAAATTACTGTGTTTATCAGAACCAAGAGAAACAAGGCGAACCACCACACGAACCACCACTTGAACCAACAGACGAACTAGCACTCGAACTAGCACTCGAACCACCAGGCGGACTACCAGACGAACCACAAATAAAGAATATAAGAAATAAAGAAGATAAGAATATATATATAGTATCTAACGATACTATATGTCAGACACAAGATTTCAGACGTGTTGTGGATAAGTGGAACGAACTTGAAAAATACGGAATTGCGTCAATCAAGAAATTGACAAGCGGTTCTAACAGGTGCCGGATGCTGAATGCGAGAATTAAACAGTTTTCACTTGACGACGTTTTAACTGCAATTGAGAACATTAAGGATAGCAGTTTCTTGCAAGGAAAGAGTGATAGCCGACGCCCTTGGGTAATTACATTTGATTGGTTTGTAAAACCGAATAACTTCCCAAAGGTTTTAGAGGGTCAGTATTCGGACAAGAAAGACGGTCAAAACAGATCAGGTCAAAAATCCGTAACTGATATGCAGTTAGATTCGCTTGCAGAACGCCAAAAACAGAGCGTTCCGATTATGAGCGACGAAGAAATAAATAAAATGTTTGGAGAGTGATGTGATATGGAGAGATTAACAGAAATAAATCCTTTGTGGATCCATGATGAAATGTTGACAGAGGTTGAATTGGAACAATTCTGAAAGGGGATAGGAATAATGACGATAGACGAAGCTATTACATATCATAATAAGGTTGCGCATCAACAAATAAAAAATGGATTTCGTTCACAGAATGACATTTATGATTTTTTGCAGTGCGCCAAAGAACATAAACAACATGCTGAATGGCTTGAAAAGCTGAAAGAATATCAGCAGTTAGAGGAACACGGCAGACTTATAAAATTGCCGGTGAAAGATGACACGACAGGACATAGAGAATGTGTTCATATAAAGTCTGCATGCTACCACGAGGATTACAAGTGTTCAGAATGCCCTCTTACTGAATTATTTTGTGATGAATTTTACAAAGCAATAGATAGGTGCTACGAGGAAGCATACGCTAGTGGATGTCTCGCAGGCATAGAGCTAGGCAAATCCGAAGCAGAAGCAAAACTGAAAGAATTGAGATAAGAAAGGTGGTTGAAAATATGTTTGTACCTTGTGAATGGTATTATGAAAATATCTTAGGAGATAATTGCGATAATCAATGCGAAAAATGCTTTGGAAACAAGGATATACGAATTTGTACCAAAGATTTTGAATTGAGCAAAGATGATACTTTAGACAAATTTATGGTTGAAAAAGGCTCGTGGTGGATATGTAAGTTTGAAAATGAAGATCATATTTTGCTTTGGGATGGTGGAGATATCGAATTGTATATGCATACAGTGCATCCAAATTACAAAGATTTTGAAAAATTTAATTACCAGGAAGGATTGATATGTAGCGATGAATAAAAGAAAAACAATACCTAAAAAAGTGCGGCAATCTGTATATCTCATGTATAACGGGCATTGCGCTTATTGCGGCAAACAGATTGATTATAAGGATATGCAGGTAGATCACGCAAAGCCGCTTAGAATTGGAGGGGAAGATGATATATCAAATTACATGCCAGCTTGTAGGAGCTGCAACCACTATAAAGCCACTTTAGATGTCGAGGGATTTCGAAAGTATCTTTCAGAAATACATAAAAGGCTTATGCGTGACAGCATACCTTATCAAGTGGCGGAGCGGTTTGGAATCGTTAAGTATGTGTCTGACGATGTAAAATTCTATTTCGAAGAATTGAGAGGTGAAGAAAATGAGTGATATCGGAAAAACAAAGTCACAAACTAATGCCGACAGAATTAGAAATATGTCGGATGAAGAACTGCTTGATTTTATATGTTCAATAGAAACCTATGACGAGGGTAGCGTTAAGACTATCGAAAATGGGGTTTCAATGCACACAGTGACGGAAGTTAGGGGTTGGCTTCAATCAGAAGCGGAATAGGAGAGAATATGGAAGATAGATATTTATTCAAAGCGAAAACCGCACAAATCGTTGGGACATACAACAATGGTGTTGAAGATGGCATGTGGGTTCATGGAAGTCTTCGATGTGATGTTGGGAAATATACTATTTTTCAATTTGAAAGCGAAAGAGCTGATTATGTCGAGTATGAGATTGATCCAGATACTATCTGCCAATGTACCGGTTTAAAAGATAAGAATGGCAATCTGATTTGGGAGAATGATCTCGTAATGACTGTTTATGATGGAATCGAGCATACCTATGTTGTGAAATGGGATGATTCAGAACTTGGATTCAAGGCGACGAATGGGAAAAAGAATTATGGAAACTACTTTCAGTATCTTGGGTGTTGCGATGAAATTGAAGTTATTGGAAACATTTTTGACAATAAAAAGTTATTAGAAAGCGAGGGGCAATATGATTAGTAACTATGAGGAACTTTTGAAAGAAGAAATGCGGAGACATCAGCAGGAAGAAGACGAAGTTAGAGAAAATCCATTGATGCAGTACAGTACATCACAGTTGAAAGCAGAATTGCGTAGAAGAAAGAGGGAGGGGCTTTAGATATGAATAAAGTATCATCGGATATGGATATGACGGAATTATTGGAAAGTGAGAGATAATATGACAGAGAGTGAAGCTATTGAAGAACTGAAATATGATTGTAATGAACTTGGTAAAGCAATCCCTTGTGATACTTCATGGGGATGTTCTTTTGAAAATGCTTATGAAATGGCAATACAGGCACTTGAAAAGCATATACCGAAGAAACCGATATATATCGCAAATTTAGGTTATGCGGCATTATGGCTATGCCCGGTATGTGAAAGAAGAATAGTTAGAAGCGATTTAAAGTACTGCCACCAGTGTGGTCAAAAGTTAGATTGGAGGGATGAAAATGAGATTGATTGATGCAGATAATATTTACAATGTTGGAGATTTCGTCATATTGCATGAAGATGGTAATGCTTATGTACCACTTGCTGATTTATGTAAAATAATTGATATTCAACCGACCGCTTATGAGGTGGATAAGGTTTTGGAGCAGTTAAAGGAAGCATCATACGAACGTTTTGGGAATGACGGCATGGGAGGAGAACTTGTAGTTAATTTGGATGATGCGATCGAGATTATAAAGGGCGGTGGAGAAAATGAATGATTTAATTACTCGAAAATCTATAATGAGACTTTTGCGCGACTTACGTATTGATAATATGCAAGTCAATGGCAAAAGCATTTTGACGCATATAAGAGAAATTCCAACAGCAATCAACGTAAATCGAGTAATCGGAAATTTGAACGCAGAAGCAGATATATCCTGTGAAAACTTTGATAAATACGCAAGAGAAGTTGCTATTTCCGAAAATGAAAATACGTTTTCAGCAGGACTCATCAGGGCGGTAGAAATTATAAGGGAGTGTGAATCAGATGGGAATGGTTGATGAACTACGAAGGATGCGAGTAGAAAGCGCAAACAGGAATTTCAAGCCGGATTATAAATGCCCCATCTGCAAAGACACACACATTGTAATTGTCAAGGATGCAGATGGTAGGACGGTAGCAAGAGATTGTGATTGCATGGCGCAAACCGTATATCGTAGATTGATGAAAGCAAGTGGAATTGATGCGGAAGATGTGAATGTACGGTTTAATGATTTTCAGACGTTTAACGAACAGGAATTACAGATTGCGAAAGCAACCGCTGCTAAGTATTGCAAGGATTTACCGATGCAACGATACCAGAAAAATAACAGTTTGTTGCTTACAGGACTTCCGGGAAGAGGAAAGACAATGTTGGGTTTTTGCGTTGCCAACCAGCTTATCAAGAATGGCACACCTGTTCAGTATGTAAGTTACCGGGATGCAATTACAAGGTTGAAACAGAATATTACAGACAATGTGGAGTATTCAGAAGAGATAAACCGCATGAAGAATGTGAGCGTTCTGTTTATTGACGATTTGTTCAAGGGAAGAATAACCGAGAGCGACATCAATATCATGTACGAGCTTATCAATCACAGATACTTGAAGCGGCTTCCTATGATCGTTTCAACAGAGAAATATCCGAAGGATTTGCTTTCGGTTGATGAAGCTCTTGGGAGCAGAATCATTGAGATGTCTAAGGGTTATGTGGTCGAGTTCAAAGAAAGTGGCAATTACAGATTGAGGTAGTATTTATGGATGAAGAAAGAAGGTTTGAAGATGGCGAGAAAAAAAGGATTTGGAGTAAGCCCAATCACAAACAAAATTTTTTATGGAACGCAAGACACAGAAAAACAGATGTGGGTTGGCGATAAAACAGATGTTACAGATGATGTTATAGCTGCTGTATATGAATGGTTTATTGGTAACATGGAAAATGAACACGGAAAGCGCACAGAGTATTCAATCACATACCCGGATTCCGATTATGAATTGGTTATGCGGAAGAAAGAGTAAAAATTCAGAGAAAGGAGGCAGATAGATTTGTCCGGACATAAATCGCGATTTGCTATCCTTTAAAACTATGAGTAGTACATATCACAAAAATATTGCAGAGGGAAGATGCGGTCAATGTGGCAAAATCAATGATCGGACGGGAAAATCTACGTGTTCTGAATGTGCGAAAAAAGACGTTATAAATCAAACGGAGACACGAAATTGGTATAGAAATCATGGATATTGCCCTCGATGTAAAAAAAATAAGCTCATGGGGCAAGAAAAAACATGCGTTGAATGTAGGGCAAAGGACGCAGAATCAAAGGCAAGAGAAAGAGAACGAGAAACGCAGGAAGATAAAGACAAAAGAAACGAATATGCAAGAATAAGGTATAAAGTCAAACAAAGCGCCGGAGTTTGCCCTAGATGTGGTAGAAAAATGACGAAAAACACTAGTGCATGTGAGAGTTGCCTAGAAAAAAACAGAACAGGAACGCCGGTTTCAGAAAATGGAAAAGATCGAGTGAAAATGGGATTGTGCTATTGGTGTGGGGTTCCTGTAAAGCCGGGGTACAAGGTTTGCGAGAAGCACTATCAGATGAATTGTGAAAAAGCAAAGAAAACGAACAGAGAAAAAATGTCTAAGAGCAATAACAGATTGTTTATCAAATAAAAAGGAGAAATGGCTTATGAAGTTTTCAAGACTTACTAAGCCAGAAATTGAGGGGATTCTTGCTAAAGCAAACTTTACGGATGAAGAAGAACAGATTTTTAGAATGCTGTGCCGGGGAAGCACAATATCGGAAATAGCATATAGGATGTCTATATGCGACAGGACAGTAAACAGGAAAATTAGTTGCATACGAGACAAGATATCTCGTGTTGAAGGAGATGGTGATAAATGGTTATAGTAACCATCGAGGGTAAGGAGATTGATGTTGAAAATATTGAATTGCCAGATGAAGTGTTAAGGATGATTGCAGAAGCGATTGACAGTAAATAAAGAATGAACTAAAATGTGTCGCAAGTGTAGTAATGCGGCACATTTTTGATAGGAGGTATAAAAAATGGAATGTGTTGCATACATGCGTGTCTCGACAGAAAAACAGGCAGAAGAAGGAAACGGACTTGAAAGCCAAAAGCGAGACATAGAATTGTATTGTAGAAAAAACGAATTGATTATTTCTGATTGGTACATTGATGACGGATATACCGGTGCTAATATGAATAGGCCGGAGTTGCAAAGGCTAATAAACGATTGCGGCAGAAAACGTGTGAAATGTGTTGTCGCATTCAAACTTGATAGATTGTCAAGAAGTATGGTTGACGGAATATACATGATTGAAAGAGTTTTTCAACCCAACAACGTGCAATTTAAGTGCGTTCACGATTCAATATCTTATGACAGTCCGATGGAGCAGGCATATACTCAAATGATGGCTGTATTTGCACAGCTTGATAAGAATACTATGATGCTTCGTATGCGTGGAGGAATGCTGGAACGTGTCAAACAAGGGTATTGGATGGGTGGAGGGAATACGCCTTATTGTTATACATACAGCAAAGAAAAAGGCATATTGATACCAATTCCGGAACGAGCAGAACAAGCGAACAAGGCTATTGATTTGTTTATCGCCGGAAATTCCGATGTAGCGATTCAAAGAATTTTAGGATATACAAGCGAATTGGTTGTAAGAAGCATATTGACAGGTGTTGTAAACATAGGGATGATTCCGTATAAAGGGAACATATACCAAGGACTTCACGAACCTATTTTTGATAAAGATAAGTTTGAGATGGCACAGCAAATAAGAAAATCAAGAAGAAGCAAAAAATCTTATTGCCAAAACCTTACTCCCAATATGCTTACAGGTCTGTGCTATTGTGGAGTTTGCGGTTGCAAGATGCGTTATCAAAAATGGACGAATGGAGTTAGAAAGATTTATTGCTGCTCACGGAATAAGGATTTGTACTATCTTCCGAACTTTAACAACGATTGCGATAACTCTATAGAATGGGCGGATAATATCGAGAATATTGTTGAATCGGAAATGCTGAAAATATCTGTAAATCTGTCAAAATATAAGCCAAAAGAAAAAGAAAACAAGATAGACATAATGCAGTCGCAGTTAGATAAGGAAAAATCAAAATTGAAACGGCTGTATGAATTATACGCCGACGGAAACGATACAGTCTTAGATATGATAAAAGATCAGGAATCAAAAGTAAAAAACCTCGACGATTCAATCAAGGAAGAACAAAAGTCCGGAGACAACAATCCGAAAAAGCAATTTGTTTACGAGAATATTAAAAAACTTGCCGATGTTTGGGACGACATCGACAAGCCAGCTAAAAACAAGATATTAAAGACTATAATAGACAAGATAATTATAGTCAACGGAAATGTGGAAATTCAATTAAAGAATTTTTAGCACCTACTATACGCCGTGGGTACAGCGTAGGTACTGAATTTGACATCCAGTGTCTGATCGAAATTATCCAGTGCTTTGATCAGCCCGATGCAGCCGACCTGAAAAAGGTCATCGGAGCTTTCGATGTTGTTGCCGGAGAACCGTTGGATCACACTCAGAACAAGTCGGAGGTTTCCACGGATAAATTCTTCTCTGGCACTTTTATCCCCTGCGTTCATGCGGGCGAAGAGTGCCCGCTTTTCATCCTCAGAAAGCAGTGGGAGCTTGCTTGTGTTGACTCCACAGATTACTACTTTATTTCCAGCCATAATTTCGTATCTCCTGTAATCCTTTTGTTCACTACTAGAAAGGATTTACAAATCTGTGGAAAGCTATACAATTTTTGGTTTCCAGTTTCTGGCTATATGGCAAAGAATCTGTAAAAAATACCAATTTTGCATAAATCCTTGCCAATTTTGCATAAGTGTAAAAAATGCCATTTTTATATGCTATGATACGAACAATGGGTAATCCCAGAAACAAAAATAAAAAGCTGAGAGGAGAGAAGCGTATGCAAAAATGGAAAGTTTGCAAGAAGTTGATGGCGGTCATACTGACACTCTGTATGGCGCTGCCGTTGATTTCAAACCAGTACCTGGTTGTACGGGCGGAAGAGACCGGAACCGGGACAACGACATCCTATATGGATGTAGATGATTTACAAATTGGAACGAACAAGGTGAGGTGGGAAAAGGAAACGGTTTCATATCCTATTTCAAATTCTGAAACTTCTACATGGACAGGAAAGGTGTTGCATATAGACAAATTAGATGATGAAAGTTATACTTTGAAATTTAAGTATGATGGGGATACTTCAAATCTTGTTTATGAGGTAGACATGTATAGTTATGAAAATGGTTGCATGATTCCACATGGTTCCATCATGGTAATAGGACTTGGCAGTGATGAAGGGTATTGCTATCTGCAAGGTGGATATGAATATTGGATAAATATTAGGAATGATCTTTATTCTGAAGATCAGACGGAAGAAAATGATATTACAGTAGAATTGCAAAAAAACACGCAATATGAAGAAAGTGACATTACAGAAGTTACTGGTGCATTAGAAGAAAACATAAAAGTAACCGATTATATGCTTGGAAGCTTTAAGGGAACAGAGATTAACGGAAAAATGTACAAGATTACATTAAGTCCAGATACTAAAGTAATAATACAGGCATTTGGTTTTGATGATGATGCACTGAGCATTAATGTATTAAAGAAAAATGACAATCAATTGGAATATGCAGGCATACAAGACAATTATTTGGAAAATTTAACTGATCAGGAAGCAACTTATTATATCTATTCAGGATATTATGGATGTATGCAGGAATTTAGAGTTGTATTTGGAGAAATAATAAAACAAACTACGCCAATTGATATTGACAAAGCTACAGTTACAGATATTAAGGTAGGTGAAAATTTTACTCTTAGTAAAGAAGAAAAACAGCGATTGAAATATGATTATTTGCAATATCGAGATACAACAAAGGATGCGTCGACTATAACAACAGAAAAAAAGGAGGCACATTGGGCAAGATTGTGTGTTCCGGAAGGGTGTGTATATGAAGTAATTATTCCAAAAGGTAATATTACTATGATGAAATATGATTCAAATTGGAATGTATATGAAAGATTAAATCTTGAATATGGAAATTCTGGGGATTATTGGGAAGCTACAGAGGGAACATATTATTTTTATAGTACGAACGACAATGAAGCTAATATTTCCGTTACCGAACTTTCGGATGTGTCAACAATAAAAGAAAATGCCGTTGAGATTACAGAAGAAAATGTAAAAAATGGTCAGGTTGAGCATGAAAATGGTTCAAAGTTTTATAAGTATTGTTCAGCAATGCTGGATGGAAAGGCAAATTATCAGGCATCGCTTGGAGTTTTATATAAAATTACGGTTCCTGCAGGAGCGATATATGTAGTTGATGGAACAGTTGGTTATGCAATTGTGTATGACAGTGAGTTTAATTATGTAACCAATAATGGAAAAATGGAGAACACATCAAATGAAGCGAAGTCTTATTATGTATGGAAAGTAACTCATTCATATGATGAGAATGCCAATATGCAGATTAAGACGATCACTTCAAAATTGGCTGAAGAAAAAACAAATGCCACTTTGTTACAAGTTGGAACATCTGAAACATATCAATACGATGATTCTGATGACACATATATAAGCATGCTGGCTTACAATTATGGGGAAAGTACATATGTAATAGAGAATGCTAAGGTGTACGCGGTTGATCCAGGAATTTATACATTAAATGTGAAATCAGATAATCCAGATGTAAATGCAAAATTATATCTTTTTGAAACAGATGATTTGCATGTACATACAGGGGATTTGCTAGATTATGAATCAGGTTATAGTACAAAACTGAATTTGAGTGAGGAAAAAAATGTTCCAATCAAATTGTTGAACAAAGGATATCTTGTGATTTCAGGAGATGCAAGTCATCTGGATTCATCAATCGTACTTACTTTAAATAAGGACGAGGATAATCGCCTGTCTCAAAAGACAGATGAAATTTGTGAAATTTATAATGGAGAAAATGAGTGTATTAGTGAGCATGATATATATACGGTTGTAACTGCAGGAGACGGGTATAACATTTACAATCAGTTATCTGGAGTATGGTATAAGTATAATTTGGATGCCTATACAGAGGTTGAAATTATAGTTCCATTAAGCGGAGAAATGTATGTGTATTCAAATCCAGAAGAACCAGCAATTAGATATATTGAAACATATGGAGGAAGTTATACATATAAATATAAAAATGAAGAAATGACACCATGTGAATTGTATATATGTGTACAGCAAAATCCGAGTTATACGCCAGCGGTAAATGTTATTACCGTGGATGCATATAGCTTGGCTGGCGATATTACTCTGAAACAAAGTCAGGCAACAGAACTCAAGCCGGGGAGCTTTACAACATCGAAAGATGGGGTTGACTGGGTAATGATGCCAGATGATTATGACGAGAATGGATATATAAATGAAGTACGTTCAAGGGGAAAATTGTATAAGCTTTCAGTAGATTCAAAAAGCAAAGTTGATATTAAATATGATGATTCGGATTTATCGGTATTTGACGATTTATTAGAACTTCCTTTTGCAAGAGGAAATAAAGAGGTTGTATTTAACAATTTGTCAAAGGACACGAAGGTCTATTATATTTGGATCACCGGAGAGAATGACGATGTAACAGGAACAGTTGAAATAACGCCTTTGGAGAAAAGAGAAAATGGAAATAAAATAGAAACAACAATTCCGTCAACAGGGACAACGACTGTTACAATCGAAGAGGATAAGAACTCAAACGAAGCAACAATAAAGACTTCATCTACAGAGGATAAGGGTATTTCTTCAGAAGCAATCGAGGAAAGTATAAAAATAGCAAATCAGTACAATTCGGATAACGAAGGTGAGACAAAGATAACAAGCATTCAGACTTCTTACACAGATGACAGTCAGGCAACTGTATCTTCAGATGTATTGAACAGCTTGAAGGATGCACAAGTTTCATTGGAGATCAGCAAGAAAGCATCGGACGGAACGATAGAATATACATGGAGCTTTGATGCAGACTCCCTGAAGGAAACGGATGTCACAAGTGGCGTGAATACGAAGCTGGAAGTGTTTGAGGATGCAGAAGGCTATGAGGATCAGAAGGTAGTCGATGAATTGACTGATCCAGATGCAACGAAGTGTGTAGTGGCATTTGCACATGATGGTAAACTTCCAAAGAATACGAAGGTAACAATCGCAGTTGGTGACCAATATGCAGATGGAACTACGGTTTATTACTACCATATCAACAAAGAGACAAATGTATTAGAGCCAATCGACAGTGTTGTAGTAAAGGATGGAATGGTTACATTGGTACTTAGCCATTGCTCTGATTATGTAATATGCGACAAGAAGGTTTGTAAGCATGAGAAAACAGAAGTCAGAAACGCAAAGAAAGCAAGCTGTACAGAAGCAGGCTATACCGGTGATACTTACTGTGTAGACTGTGACGCAAAGCTTGCAACAGGTGAAGTGATCGCCAAGAAGGATCATACATCCAGTGACTGGATCGTAGATAAGGCAGCAACCGTCGATGCAGAGGGAAGCAGACATAAGGAATGTACCGTCTGCAAGACCGTTCTTGCAAAGGAAGCAATCGCAAAGCTTCCAGCACCAACACCGACGCCAGAACCAGTTGTAATACCGGATGTGACAATCCGTTACACAACCCATGTACAGACTTTTGGATGGCAGGGTGATGAGAACAATGCAAACAAGTGGTTTGTAAATGGTAAGATGGCTGGTACAAGTGGCAAGGCAAAGAGACTGGAAGGCATCAAGATCCGTGTTTACGGAAATGACAACCTTGGAATCCAGTACACAACCCATTGCCAGAGCTACGGCTGGCTGCCTTGGTCCGCAAATGGTGAGATGAACGGAACTGAGGGTGAAGCAAAGCGATTAGAGGCAATCAAGATCCAGCTTACAGGCGCAGATAAGGATAAGTACGATGTTTATTACAGAGTGCATGCACAGTCTTATGGCTGGCTTGGCTGGGCGAAGAACGGTGCACCATCTGGAACCGCAGGCTATGCAAAGAGACTCGAAGGAATCCAGATCGTGGTAGTGAAGAAGGGCGCAGCTGCACCGGGTGTCAACTACGCAGGTGTTAACGCAGCATCTGGCGTACATCAGGCAAAGAGTTATATTGCAAAGGCTGGTTCTTCTCCAGTGGTTGGCAATCAGGCAACTTCAAATACAAATCCAAGTGTGGCTGGAGAGGCAAATGTCAATGTTGCATACCGCACACACGTACAGACCTTTGGCTGGCAGGGATGGAAGTATAACGGACAGATAAGTGGTACTTCCGGACAGGCAAAGAGACTCGAAGGTATCAATATCAAGCTTACAAATAAGCCATACAGTGGAAGCATTGTTTACACAACCCATGTACAGACTTACGGCTGGCAGGGAAATGAAAACAATCCAAATACTTGGAGGCGCGATGGAGATATGTCTGGTACAAGTGGAGAGGCGAAGCGTCTCGAAGCAATCCGTATTGCACTGACTGGCGAGATGGCAGAGCATTACGATGTATATTACCGTGTACATGCACAGAGCTTTGGCTGGCTTGGCTGGGCAAAGAACGGCGAAGCAGCAGGAACCGCAGGACTTGCGAAGAGACTGGAAGGAATCCAGATCGTGCTTGTACCAAAGGGTGGTAATGCACCAGCGAGAAGCTATCAGGGTATCACCAGTGTGAAAACACAGGCATATATCAAAAAATAAGCAGTAAAAACAGGGCTTCGGGGAGTGAAATCCCCGGAGCTTTTTTTGTCTAAAATATTGAAAGTAAGGGAAGAATGTGCTAAAATACCTAAGTTTGTTGTAGTTGAGTATGTATATAGAGATGAGGAAAGAGATATGCAGATTACAAGAGAAGATGTAAGAAACGTAGCAATTATCGCCCATGTCGATCATGGTAAGACAACCCTCGTGGACGAACTGTTGAAGCAGAGTGGTGTATTCCGTGACAATCAGGAAGTCGCAGAGCGTGTCATGGATTCGAATGACATCGAGCGTGAGAGAGGTATCACAATCCTTTCTAAGAACACCGCAGTTACTTATAAGAATACAAAGATCAACATCATTGATACGCCGGGTCATGCTGATTTCGGTGGCGAGGTAGAGCGTGTCTTAAAGATGGTAAATGGCGTTATCCTCGTGGTAGATGCATTTGAAGGTGCGATGCCACAGACGAAGTTCGTGCTCAAAAAAGCACTGGAACTGGATCTGAACGTAATCGTGTGTATCAATAAAATCGATCGTCCGGAGGCAAGACCGGCAGAAGTAGAAGAGGAAGTATTGGAGCTTTTATTAGAGCTTGATGCAAATGAGAAGCAGCTTGACTGCCCATTTGTTTACGCATCCGCAAAGGCAGGTATTGCATCCCTTTCACCAGATGAGCCGGGTACAGATATGCAGCCATTGTTCGAGACGATCCTGAAATATATTCCGGCACCAACCGGTGATCCAGATGCAGGTACACAGATTCTGATCAGTACGATTGATTATAATGAGTATGTTGGCCGTATCGGTGTAGGTAAGGTGGATAATGGTACGATCAAGCTGAATCAGGATGCAATCATCGTAAACCATCATGAGCCTGACAAGTACCGCAAGGTAAAGATTGGTAAGTTATATGAGTTTGAAGGCCTGAACAAGGTGGAAGTGAACGAGGCAGGTATCGGCTCGATCGTAGCGATTTCCGGTATTTCAGATATCCACATCGGTGATACAATCTGTTCACCGGATGATCCGGAACCAATTCCGTTCCAGAAGATTTCTGAGCCTACGATCGCCATGCATTTCATGGTAAATGATTCACCGCTCGCAGGTAAGGAAGGAAAGTTCGTTACTTCCCGTCATCTGCGTGACCGTCTGTTCCGTGAGTTAAATACTGATGTTTCTCTGCGTGTGGAAGAGACAGACACGACTGAGAGCTTTAAGGTATCTGGACGTGGTGAGCTGCATCTGTCTGTATTGATCGAGAACATGCGTCGTGAGGGCTATGAGTTCGCAGTAAGTAAGGCAGAGGTTATCTATAAGGAAGATGAGAAGGGCAAAAAGTTAGAGCCGTTCGAGATTGCAGTCATTGATGTGCCAGATGAATTCTCCGGTACCGTTATCAATATGCTGAATCAGCGTAAGGGTGAGCTGCAGGGTATGGCACCAACTGGAAATGGTACAACGAGACTGGAGTTCTCAATTCCATCCCGTGGACTGATTGGTTTCCGTGGTGATTTCATGACCGCTACCAAGGGAAATGGTATCATCAATACGATGTTTGATGGTTATCAGCCATACAAGGGCGATATGAATTACAGAAGTCAGGGTTCTCTGATCGCGTTTGAGTCAGGAGAGAGTATCACATATGGTCTGTTCAATGCACAGGAGCGTGGAACACTCTTTATCGGACCGGGCGAGCAGGTCTACGGCGGTATGGTCGTTGGACAGTGCGGTAAGGCAGAGGATATCGAAGTAAATGTCTGCAAGAAGAAGCAGCTTACGAATACACGTGCATCCGGTTCCGATGATGCGCTGAAGCTGACACCTCCAAAGATCCTTTCTCTGGAGCAGGCACTGGATTTCATTGATACTGACGAGCTTCTGGAGATCACACCGAAGTCCATCCGTATCCGTAAGAAGATTCTGGATCCAACACTTCGTATGCGTGCAAAGCGTGCAATGCAGTCGAATTAATCTGTCGAAAACCATCATATTAAAAAACAATGTGAGAAATCCGTTAAATTTGTGCAAAATTGACGGATTTCTCTTTATTTTTTGTGGAAGATTTATGCGCGGTGTGATAAAATAAAAAAGACGGAGCGGAATACATAGGAGATGTGTATTTTGCTGAAAAATAACAGGAGGAGGTTACTATGGGTTTAACAATATGGCTGATTATAACTGTGATACTGATCGTGGTTGAGATCATTACACTCGGACTTACGTCCATATGGTTCGCAGGCGGTGCATTTGTGGCAGGACTGATCTCGCTGACCGGTGCACACTGGTTGGTGCAGCTTCTTGTGTTTGCGGTTGTGTCGACGTTGCTTTTTGTGTTTACCCGGCCATTTGCGGCGAAGCATCTGATGAAGAATGTGGAGAAGACAAATGTAGACAGTCTGATTGGAAAAGAAGGAATCGTCAAGCAGGAGATCAACAATCTGGAGGCACAGGGTGTTGTGAAGCTTTCGGGCATGGAATGGTCTGCACGTTCCGCAGATGATTCGAAGATTGCTGCGGGAGAGAAGGTTCTCGTGCAGAGCATCGACGGCGTGAAGCTCATCGTGACGAAGAGCACACAGGCATAGGATAGTATAGAAGAGTTGATTGAAAAAGGGAGGCAGAAAGATGAATGGAGCACAGATATTAGGTATTTTTCTTGTAATTTTGGTTGTTGTAGTGATTTGCAGTTCTATACGTGTTGTACCACAGGCACATGCATATGTCATTGAGCGTCTGGGAACATACAATACGACATGGTCAGCAGGTCTGCATTTGAAGACGCCTTTGATTGATAAGGTAGCACACCGCATTTCTATGAAAGAGCAGGTTGTTGATTTTGCACCACAGCCGGTAATCACAAAAGATAATGTTACGATGCGGATTGATACAGTCGTATTCTTCCAGATCACAGATCCGAAGTTGTTTGCATATGGTGTGGAAAAGCCAATCATGGCGATTGAAAATCTGACAGCAACAACGCTTCGAAATATCATTGGTGAGCTGGAACTTGACCAGACTCTGACATCGAGAGAGACGATCAATACAAAGATGCGTGCGACTTTGGACGAGGCGACAGATCCTTGGGGTATCAAGGTCAACCGTGTCGAGCTGAAGAATATCATTCCACCGGCAGCTATTCAGGATGCGATGGAAAAACAGATGAAGGCAGAGCGTGAGAGACGTGAACAGATCCTGATTGCAGAAGGTGAGAAGAAGTCCGCAATTCTTCGCGCAGAAGGACAGAAGGAGTCTCTGATTCTTTCCGCAGAGGCAGAAAAGCAGTCCGCAATTCTGCGTGCAGAGGCGACAAAGGAAGCAACCATCCGCCGTGCCGAAGGTGAGGCAGAAGCAATCCTGAAAGTACAGCAGGCAAACGCAGATGGTATCAAGTTCCTGAATGAAGCTGCACCAGATCAGGCGGTTCTTACATTGAAGAGTCTTGAGGCATTTGCCAAGGCAGCAGACGGAAAAGCAACGAAGCTGATTATTCCGAGTGAGATTTCCGGTATTGCAGGGCTTGCGTCTTCCCTGACAGAGATTGTGACGAAAAATAGTGAGTCGTAGACAGGAGGAAGTTTTGAATGAGTGATAAGGCATCTGCACAACAGGATTTACTAAAGGAGCTATACAACTACAGTGCAACTATCATTCCCGGAACGGAGACACTGATTGCAGAACTCAGACACAACCGGCAGTCCGATACGGACGAGCTGTTCAATCTGGTGATTCAGGGAATCAACTGGGAGATCGAAGTGTTTAATAACTGTGAGGATCTGATTAACCGGGATGAACAAAGAATTGACAAAGGCAGGATGGCGTCCGCAGTCGGACGCCTCGGCAAAGTGCTGCAGGAAAAGGATGATATCAAGCTTGCAGCGTCTCTGGAGGTGGACTTTTTACCGTTCTTAAAGGCGATGAAACGTGTTGCAGAGACGATGAATGTGTAAAAAAATGTAAAATTTAGTATTATTTACCATTCCAATGAGCTTTTTTAAGAAAAAATTATAAAAATTGCCTAAAAGTGTTTCACTTTTTTAGGTTTAATGCTATAATACAAACATATTATGCTAAAAGGGGTGACATTATGATTAAAAAAGAAATGATAGCTATGCTTTTAGCAGGCGGACAGGGGAGTCGTCTGGGCGTTTTGACTTCTAAGCTTGCTAAGCCGGCGGTTGCATTTGGTGGAAAATATAAGATTATCGATTTCCCACTCAGCAACTGTATTAATTCGGGGGTTGATACTGTCGGCGTGTTGACACAGTATAGACCACTCCGGCTCAATCAGCACATCGGTATCGGTATCCCATGGGATCTGGATCGAAGTATTGGTGGTGTAACCGTACTTCCTCCATACGAGAAGAGTGCAAACAGCCAGTGGTATACAGGTACTGCGAACGCAATCTATCAGAATCTTGAGTATATTGACTACTACAATCCAGACTATGTACTGATTCTCTCCGGAGATCATATCTATAAGATGGATTATGAGGCGATGCTTGACTATCACAAGACAAGCAAGGCCGATATCACATTGGCAACCTATCAGGTACCAATGGAGGAAGCAAGCCGTTTCGGTGTTGTTATCACAGACGATACCGGATGTATTCAGGAGTTTGAAGAAAAACCGGAGCATCCACGCAGCAACAAAGCGTCTATGGGTATTTACATATTTAACTGGAAGGTGCTTCGTGAGGCTTTGACAGCACTGAAAGATCAGCCATCCTGTGACTTTGGTAAGCATATCATTCCATACTGCCATGAGCGTGGAAGTAAGATCTGTGCTTACGAGTACAAGGGCTATTGGAAGGATGTAGGAACACTTGGTTCTTACTGGGAAGCAAATATGGAGCTCGTTGATATTATCCCAGAGTTCAATCTCTACGAGGAGTTCTGGAGAATTTACACAAAGAGCGATCAGCTTCCACCACAGTACATTGATCCGGAAGGATCTGTGACAGAGAGTATCGTTGGTGAGGCAACGGAAGTTTACGGTACTGTACAGCATTCCGTTATCGGTTCCGGCGTTACGATCGGAAAGGGCGCTGTAATCAAGAATTCCATTATTATGAATGGTGCAGTGATTGGTGACGGTGTCGTTATGGACAAGGCAATTATCGCAGAGGGTGTTCATATTGGAGACAACGCAGAACTTGGTGTCGGCGAGGAAGTTCCAAATGAACTTGCACCACATATCTACTCATATGGTCTTGTAACAATCGGAGAGAATTCCGTAATTCCGGCAGGCGTTAAGATTGGTAAGAACGTTGCCATCTTTGGTGAGACAACCATTGACGAATATCCGGATGGATTGTTAAAGAGTGGGTCTAGTATTATAAAGGCAGGTGAGTAGAATGAGAGCAATCGGTATTATTTTAGCAGGTGGAAATAGCAGCAGAATGGGAGAGCTGTCTGCAAAGAGAGCAGTTGCAGCTATGCCAATCGTGGGAAGCTATCGTGCAATCGATTTCACACTTTCCAACATGACAAACTCCCATATCCAGAAGGTAGCTGTTTATACACAGTATAATTCACGTTCGTTGAACGAGCATTTGAATTCTTCCAAGTGGTGGGATTTCGGTAGAAAACAGGGTGGACTTTATCTGTTTACACCAACGATCACAGCGACAAACAGCTATTGGTACAAGGGAACTGCAGATGCGTTGTATCAGAATATCAGTTTCCTGAAATCAGCGCATGAGCCATATGTAGTTATTGCCAGTGGTGATGCAGTGTACAAGCTGGATTATAATAAGGTACTGGAAGAGCATATCGCAACAGGTGCAGATATCACAGTTGTATGTAAGGATATCCAGCCGGGCGAGGATGATATCAACCGTTTCGGTGTTGTAAAGCTTGCAGATGATAATCGTGTAATCAGCTTTGAGGAGAAGCCAATCGTGGCAGAGACAAATACAGCATCCATCGGTGTATATGTTGTAAGACGTCGTCAGTTGATTGAGTTGCTGGAGGCATGTGCTGCAGAAGGCAGAAGCGATTTTGTAAATGACATTCTTGTTCGTTACAAGAACGTAAAGAAGATTTATGCATATAAGCTGGATTCTTACTGGAGAAATATCGGTACGATTGATTCTTACTTCAAGACCAATATGGATTTCCTGAAGAAGGATATTCGTGATTACTTCTTCCGTCAGCATCCGGATGTATATTCCAAGGTGGAGGATTTACCACCAGCAAAATACAATGGAGATGCAGCTGTCAGCAACAGCCTGATCGCAAGCGGAAGCATCATCAATGGTACGGTAGAGGATTCCGTTCTTTTCAAAAAAGTTTATATCGGTAATAACTGTGTCATCAAGAATTCTATTATTCTGAATGATGTACATATCGGGGATAACTGTTATATTGAGAACTGTATCGTGGAGAGCCGTGATACACTTCGTGCAAATACAGTACATACAGGAGATCCAAACGAGATTAAGGTCATCGTTGAGAAGAATTTTAGATACGCATTATAATTTCACAAAAAGAGTTGCGTAAAAGGGGGACTAATATGCAAATCACAGATGTAAGGGTACGTAAGGTTACAAAAGAAGGCAAGATGCGCGCAGTTGTTTCGATTACAATTGATGATGTATTTGTAGTACATGATATCAAGGTAATTGAAGGAGAGAAGGGATTGTTTATCGCGATGCCGAGTCGAAAGGCGTCGGATGGTGAATATCGGGATATTGCACATCCGATCAATTCTGAGACAAGAGACAAAATCCAGAGTCTCATTCTTGAGAAGTATCAGGAAGTAGCGTCTGAGTCTGAGGATGAAGAGTAAAATAGCAAAGGGCTGTTGCGTCTGCGACAGCCCATTTTTTCAAAATAAGTAAGGAGACGTAAGAGGGCATGGAAGAAGAATATAGCGTAAGTGTGACACAATTGATTCAAAAGATGAATCTGATCAATCATACGCCTGAAATTGATACCGATCATATATTGATCAAAGATCCAAATATGAACCGTCCGGCAGTCCAGCTGGCGGGCTTTTTTGAACATTTTGATTCCGCACGTATTCAGATATGTGGAAATGTAGAGTTTGCGTATATTTCGAATATGCATACAGAGGAAGAGAATATCCAGATATTTGAGAAGTTATTTGCATTCAAGATTCCGTGTCTGATCTTCTGCCGTAATATCAAGCCATATGATTATATCATCGAGACCGGAAAACGATGTGGAATCCCAATTCTGACTGATACTTCCGAGACGACGTCTGACTTCGTGCATGAGGTTGTAAAGTGGCTGCATGTGGAGCTTGCACCGCGTATTTCCATTCATGCGGTTTTGCTGGACGTATATGGTGAGGGTGTCATGATTACCGGAGACAGTGGCCTTGGTAAGAGTGAGGCGGCTCTGGAGATGATTCGGCGTGGACATCGTCTTGTATCGGATGATGTTGTAGAGATCAAGAAGGTTTCGGATGAGACGCTGATCGGTACGGCTCCGGATATTACGAGACATTTTATCGAGCTTCGAGGAATCGGAATTATCGATGTCAAGAGTATGTTCGGTGTAGAGTGTGTCAAGCATACACAGAGCATCGACCTGATCGTGAATCTGGAAGAGTGGGATAAGGATGCGAACTATGACCGTCTGGGACTGGAGGATCAGTATACAGAGATTCTCGGAAATAAGATCGTCAGTCATTCGATTCCGATTCGACCGGGACGAAATATTGCGGTTATCGTAGAGGCCGCAGCTGTCAACCACAGACAGAAGAAGATGGGATACAATGCGGCTCAGGAATTGTATAACCGTGTAACACAGAATATAGCGAAAAATTCACATAATGTCTAAGAGAAATAAGGAGGATATAGAGGAAGATGGCAAAGTATGTATTTGGTGTAGATATCGGAGGAACAACAGTTAAGATCGGACTTTTTACAGCAGAAGGAACGATGGTTGACAAGTGGGAGATCACAACACGCACCGATGAGGGCGGAAAGTATATCTTAGGCGATATCGCAGCATCCATCGAGGATAAGCTTGCAGAAAAGCAGATTGGCAAGAGCGAAGTAAAGGGTATCGGAATGGGTGTTCCGGGACCAGTCAAGGCAGATGGAACCGTTCTTCGTTGTGTAAACCTTGGATGGGGAATCTTCAATGCAGCAGATGAGTTATCCAAGATTATCGGACTTCCAGTCAAGGTTGGTAACGATGCAAATATGGCAGCGCTCGGCGAGATGTGGCAGGGCGGTGGAAAAGGCTTCAGTAACATCGTTATGGTAACACTTGGAACCGGTGTTGGCGGCGGTATCATCTTAGGCGGAAAGATGCTTTCCGGTGTGAATGGTGCTGGCGGTGAGATCGGACATATTCAGGTGAACGATGATGAGACAGAGGTTTGCGGATGTGGCAGAAAGGGTTGTCTGGAGCAGTACACATCTGCAACTGGTATCGTAAGAATGGCAAATACATTGCTCAACACAACGGATCGTCCATCTGCACTTCGCAACGTACAGTATGTATCTGCAAAGGAAGTGTTCGATGCAGCAAAGCAGGGCGATGAGCTTGCAGCTGAGATCGTAGACAGACATGGAAAGTGCCTTGGCAAAGCATTGGCACAGATCGCATGTGTGGTTGATCCAGAGGTTTTTGTTATTGGTGGCGGTGTATCCAAGGCAGGTACGATCATCACAGATACAACAGAGAAATATTTCAAGGAGTATGCATTCCACGCATGCAAGAACACGAAGTTCACACTTGCAACACTTGGAAATGATGCCGGTATGTATGGTGGAGCCTGTGCGATTATGAACGATTAGTGATGCCTAATCGTGAAAATGACGAAGGGAAGCAGTTTTCCTTAGTATTTTTCTATATATTTACACATTGAATAAATTTTGCCCATAAGCTATGATAAAGCAGAGCTTATGGGCTTTTTTATGTTTATTTTTGTGAGGAACGTATGAGTTTGAAGATAGAAGAGATTAAAATATTGGAGCAGGAGCCGATGTGCAAGCATACGACATTTCGCATTGGCGGGGCGGCAAAGTATTTTGCAATGCCGAAAAATACGGCTGAAATCCAGACATTGATCGCGTATTGCAAGGAACACAAGCTTGATTATTGTGTACTTGGAAATGGAAGTAATGTCCTGTTTACAGACGCCGGATATGATGGCTTGATTATCCAGATTGGCAGTGCCATGAGTGAAATCCGGGTGGATGGGACTTCCGTGTATGCGCAGGCAGGAGCGATTCTGGCGCGCGTGGCGAATCTGGCATATGAGGCGGGACTTACAGGCATGGAGTTCGCTGCAGGTATACCGGGAAGCATCGGTGGCGCGATTGTGATGAATGCAGGCGCCTATGGTGGTGAGATGAAGGATATCGTATCGTATGTGGAGGTGCTGTCGATGGATGGCACACTTCGAAGCTATGCTTGTGATGAGATGGAGTTTGCTTATCGCCATAGCATCATCGATGCAGATAAAATCGTGGTTGGTGTCGGATTGACACTGGAACACGGAGATAAGACAGCAATTCTTGACCGGATGAATGAACTGGCGGAGGCGAGACGAAGTAAACAGCCGCTCGAATATCCGAGTGCAGGATCGACGTTTAAACGTCCTGAAGGGTATTTTGCAGCGAAGCTGATTGATGACAGTGGATTGCGTGGATACCGGGTCGGCGGTGCGATGGTATCGGAGAAGCATTGTGGGTTTGTTGTGAATGTGGAACAGGCAAGCAGTGCAGATGTGCTGGCAGTGATGCAGCATGTGCAGGAAGTTGTAAATGAGAAGTACGGTGTGATGTTGGAACCGGAGGTAAGAATAATCCGATGAGATTTGTAATTGTAACAGGAATGAGCGGAGCAGGAAAATCAACGGTGTTGAAGATGTTAGAAGATATGGGGTTCTTCTGCGTTGATAACCTTCCGGTCATGTTAATTGAAAAATTCGCAGAGATTGCGCATGATGATAAGCTTGAGGTCGACAATGTCGCTATCGGTGTGGATATCCGAAGCGGGCAGGCACTCGGTGAGATGTCCGTGTGTCTGGAGACTTTGAAAAAGCGTAACTTTACTTACGAGATTCTTTTCCTTGATGCCAATGAACCGGTGCTTGTAAAGCGATATAAGGAGACGCGAAGAGCGCATCCGCTGTCCAAGCATGGCAGGATCAACGAAGGCATCGTCAAGGAACGCGAGAAGATCGAGTTTTTGCGCCAGCGTGCGGATTATATTATCGATACGAGCAATCTGCTTACAAGAGAGTTAAAGCATGAGATTGAGAAGATATTTGTGGAGGGCAAACAGTATAATAACATTATTGTGACTGTGATGTCCTTTGGATTCAAGTATGGAATCCCGAGAGATTCCGACCTTGTATTTGACGTACGTTTTTTGCCGAATCCATATTATGTTCCGGAGCTTCGCCCGCAGACAGGAAATGATAAACCGGTCTCTGATATGGTGAAGGATTGCAAAGAATATCCGGCATTTATGGAGAAGCTCACAGATATGCTGGAGTTTCTGATTCCCAATTATCTGAAAGAGGGTAAAAATCAGTTAGTGATTTCCGTGGGATGTACCGGAGGAAAACACCGCTCTGTGACAGTGGCAAATGCACTGTACGAGACATTGGAGAAGCTTCCGTATACGGTACGTCTGTATCATAGAGATATTGGCAAAGACCGTATTGTGAAAGGGGAGTAGGTATGTCGTTTTCATCAAAGGTGAAAGCGGAACTGCTTTCCCATATCAGCACAGGCAGACATTGCCGGATGGCAGAGCTTGCTGCTATGATCGCAATGTCCGGTGAATACCGGGATGGTGTCTGGACGATGCGCGGGGAAAACACGATCTTACAGGAGAAAATCACGAAGCTTACTGCACTTCTGGATGTGGATATTAACACACCAGAGGGCAGACAGATGTTAAAGCTGACGGATCATGGAGATTATCTTTCGGTGAATCCGATTCTGGTAGAACGGAATTGCTGTAAGCAGGCATTTATCCGCGGGGCATTTCTGGCAACTGGCTCCCTGACTGATCCGGAGAAGGGGTATCATTTCGAGATCGTCTGTGACCATGCGGAACAGGCGGATATGTTAGCCAGACTGATTCGTGATTTTTCAATCGAACCGAAGCAGATCCAGCGCAAAAAATATTATGTGGTTTACATCAAGGATGGATCAATGATCGTTGATCTGTTAAATATCATGGGGGCGCATGTGTCCCTGATGGATATGGAAAATATACGCATTTTAAAAGACATGCGCAATTCCGTCAACCGGCGTGTAAATTGTGAGACTGCGAACTTAAACAAGGTTGTGAGTGCTGCCGTCAAGCAGATGGAAGACATCACGTATATTGAACAGACAAAGGGATTAAAATATCTTCCAGAGCGTTTGCGGGAGATCGCAAGTCTGCGTATGGAAGAACCGGATACGAGTCTAGTGGAGCTTGGTAAGAAATTAAATCCACCGCTTGGAAAATCCGGAGTCAATCATAGATTGAAAAAAATAAGTGATATAGCCAATGAGCTAAGGAGGAACCAAAATGATCAGTAAGACAGTCGTTGTGAATTTACCAGCAGATGCAGAGGCAAGACCGGTGGCCGTTCTCGTGCAGATTGCAAGCAAGTATGAGAGTAAAATTACAATCAATTCTCAGAACCGGAGAATCAATGCGAAAAGCATCATGGGAATGATGAGCCTTGGATTCGGTAACGGGGATGCGCTTGAAATCGAAGCCAATGGACCGGATGAGGAGGTTGCTGTCGAGGAAATGAAAAATTATATTGAATCTGTCAAGTAGTCTTTGTTGCATAAGAATTTTAACTATGTTATTATATAAATAATTATGCAGGGGGAAAGACCACAAAGGAGGATATCAGATGGGAAAGCTTAGCAGTTTTTTTAGCAAGATTCCGTTTTTGTCCGGTCTTGGCGGCAAGAAAAAGTCAGCCAAGAGCAACGTAGAACTTCAATATGATAAGGCAATCAACCTGATGGAAAATGGAAATGCCGAGGACGCCGTAGAGATATTCGAAAAGATTGTAGATATTGCAATCATGGATCCGAATTATAAGAATTTCGGTACGGATGCCTTGAAAATATTAGGGGAGCTGTATGAGACCGGAAAGTATAGCAACTGTATTGTCGATGTGGATTTGAATAAGGCGACACAGTACTATGAGAAATATACGAATTTGAGTAAGGATGGCGAGATGATCTACAAGCTCGCACAGATGTTGTTGGATATTCAGAATTTCTCAAAGGCGATTACATTCTTTGAGAAGGCAACGGAGTGTGGTATCAAGGCAGCGTACATGAATCTCGGTAGTATCTATGAGAATGGTCTAAATCGTATCGATCAGTATGGAAACAAGAGTGATTTTGTCGTACCGGTGGATTACGAGAAGGCAATGTCGTGGTACAAGAAGCTTGCAGATATGGGAGATACGAAAGCAAAGGCTGCGTATGACCGTGTCGATTATGCAAGTCAGCATACAGACAGTATTGAGTTCGAAGAGAAGGACAAACTGTATACAGAGATTGCAGAGGCAAGACGTGCGAAAGGCAAGGAACCAAAGTATAAAGCAATCGATCCGGCACGTTTGCAGTATCAGTACACCTATGTACATAACCAGATTGATGGTTATATCCACAAGCTTCCTAAGGACTGGGTAAAGACCATCAACAGCGATACGGACGAGGAATATTATGCACCAAGCCTTACTTACAAGGATTTTGCGATGTATGTAAGCTATGACAGTATTCCAAGAGATTCCAAAAAGACATTGGAGAATTATCTTCGTTATTGCAACGATGCATTTGACGAGGAATTACAGTTGAAAGCATACATCACAGAATATGCAGATGGTATCTGCACAACGTTCTACCACAAGGAGATGGAAAAGGGTATTGTAACCTTTGCGTTCTATCAGGGTAAGCGTCTTGCATGTATGCGTTTTGTATGTGCATCCATGGAGATCATCGAGCAGTACGAGGAGATCATTTTCGAGACAGCGAACTCGTTCGCATTCGTTGATCCAACCCTGGTTAGTGACCAGAGCTTGAACCGTAAGGATAACCAGTATTATAGTGAGGCATTGTACTGCTATTACTTAGAGGACTACGAGGGCGCGATGGCGGCTGCAAAGCAGGCATTGAAGCTTGGTAGTATTAAGGCAAGTTATCTGTTGATCGAGCTGTATTACGATGATGATTCACCGTATAAGGATCTCGAGAAGACGATCAGTTACGCAAAGCAGTTGTTTGATGCGACGAAAGATCCGGATCTGGCATTCCTGCTTGGTAACATTTACGATCAGAAGATGAAGGATTACATGAAGGCACTCAACTGGTACGAGACCGCACATCGTCTCGGTCATCGACGGGTTGCATTCTATCTCGGACGTTTTTATTACTATGGTGTACTTCGTACGAAGCGTGATGGTATCAAGGCGTTAGAGTATTTCAAGGAAGCGCAGGCAAATGGTATTCTGGAAGCAGAAGCTTATATCAAGGATATTCAGGAGCTTGGCAACGAGGATTTGCAGCGTTCTGTGGAGACATGGGAGCGTTCCGTAGAAGCCGGAAGCGGACAGGCAGCTTTGAAGGTTGCCTTGTACAAGCAGAGTCAGGTGTTCTACATTGCAAATTCGTATGAGATTGAGAAAGCATTTTTGGAAGCCCTTGGACTGGGAAGCTATCAGGCTGCTTATGAGCTTGGTAAGATCTACCAGCAGCAGGAGGCAGATGAGAATTATCGTGGCGAGATCAAGAGTATCAAGTACTTTGAGAAAGCTTACGACAATGGATATGAGGACTTCGATAAGGACAACCTGTTCAAGGTCATCGAGTATAAGGCTGGCAAGACAAGCGATATGAGCAAGCAGATCGAGTTTTATATGCAGAGTGCTAAACAGGCATATGTCCCTGCCGTGAAGAAGATTGTTGAGATGGTAGCGTATATCACACCGGATATCGTAGACTTGTATCGTGAGTTGTGTGAGATTGCGGAGACCGGTGATGACAGCGCGATTATCTCTATGAATATGTTGGAGAAGAAGTATACAGACCTTGTTATCAAGCAGCCAACGAGTGGACAGAAGGTGATCGAGAACAAGTTCTTCCGTCTGTGCGTTCCGAAGGAGAGTACAGCCGTAATCAACGACGAGGGTGGTACGATCAAACTTGCAGATTCCGTTGTAGAATTTGCAGTTGCTGAGATGCCAGTCAGTGCAGATCAGGAGGAAGATTACCTGAAGATTTACAAGCTGATCCTGTCTGAGTACCTGCCGGATGAGAATGCAGAGATTATCATTGCGAACTCCCGTATGATCGGTTCCGGTATGCGTGAGACAAAGAACAACGTACATTCTTACAGTATCCTGTTGATCAGTTCAAAGAACCAGTATCTGTTCAAACTGAGCTCCAGAGATCGTCGTGAGATGATGATGTTCAAGGATAAGGTGCTTGAGATTGCGAAGTCTCTGGTTGAGACTGGCGAGATCTATGTTGCAACCGAGGAAGCAAAGAAGAAGATTGGACTTTCGTTCCTGCTTCAGTCGAACGACAATGGATTCCTTTCAATCGGAAAAGCAGAATAAGTTTAGAGTTTATGAAACGCCATGCGTTTGGGATTCCCAATTGCATGGCGTTTTTTTATGAGCGAATCCCCGCGCATCCTGTTAATTTTGTATCTAGCCATGTGGTCAACTCATATATGATGTATTGAAATTAAGAAGTTCTAAGATGTTCTGATATAGGTAATAAACATGCACGCAACCGCCGCCAATTCGCCGTCCATGGCTCAGTGGCGGCTTACCTGAACATCGTGTTCGGGTATTGCTGTGTATCAAACAGAACATCAAGAACTTCTAAATTCCAAACATATTATATATGAGTTGACCGCATGGTTAGATACATTTTATTAAATTGGTGTGCGCGGGTGTTTGCAAGCGAGAAAACCCAAACCGGATGAGTTCTTGTGATGAAGCAGAACGGTTGATTGTGTACCGTGCAGGGTATCAGGCATTTTTGAGCACAAATGTGGTATGCCTGATCTTGTGTATTGTCATATTTATCTTTACATTTTTGTTTAAGACAGATATTATGGGATTTGTATATGTATGTATGATTCTGCTTGTGAACAATGTAAGTTACATGACGCGTGCAGGGAAGCTGGAGCGACGCAGATAACACTGCAAGCTGGTTATTGCTGAACTAGGAGCGGCTACGCTGGTATTGGAGAAGACATGTGTTTACGAAGGAAATAACGGAAGCAGAGTAAAGATTGAAGATGGAGGAAACGAATATGGGAATGAATTCAATTGATGCAGAAGATGATCAGTTTGCATATCGGTATGATACGCAGTTGCTGATCGACCGGAGAGATAAGGATTTGGATGAGGATGAAATCGCAGATTATATCACGGATCATATCGAGGGAAACAGCTTGATCGCGGCTGGAGACGAGGATCTGGTGAAGATTCATTTTCATACAAATGAGCCTTGGAAGGTGCTGGAGTATTGTAGCACAGTTGGCGAGATTTATGATATTGTTGTTGAGGATATGATCCGTCAGTCAGCAGGACTGCAAGGGTAGATGCCGATAGGAGAAAATAATGACAGGAAAATTGAAGATATGTAATTTCGGTAAAAACATGCTGCAGATATTTTATGTGACAACATTGTTTGCAGCCATCTATCTGATTCTCGGTTTTTGCGGATTCTATGAGCGATGGTTTGCGAATGGTCCGGCAGGAATTACCGTAGAGAAAAAATATTGGCTGATCCGTCTGTGTATTATATTCCTGGTTGAGATTACAATATTCTGGATTGGAATGATCAGTGTGTATCTGACATCACAGCAGCTGGGAATCCGCTGGCGTGTGTTGGGGCTTATATGCGGCTGGATTCCGATTGCGCATCTGGTGATGTTGCATATCATTATCCGGACGGTAAGACGGGAAGTGAAGTTCGAGAAGCTGCGTGCAAAGCGAAATGCTGCGCGGGCAGACGCGCAGATATGTAAGACAAAGTATCCGATTCTTATGGTGCATGGTGTGTTCTTCCGCGATTTTGAACACTTAAATTACTGGGGCAGAATACCGGCGGAGCTTATGGAAAATGGTGCAAAGATCTATTATGGAAACCATAACAGTGCCGCGGCTGTTCGGGATAGCGCGAAAGAATTAGAGACACGTATCAGACAGATCGTCGAGGAAACCGGATGTGAGAAGGTAAATGTAGTCGCGCACTCCAAGGGCGGACTTGATACGAGAGCGGCAATCGCACTTACTTCCGCAAGAGATTATATTGCGTCACTTACGACAATCAACACGCCACACAGAGGCTGTGAATTTGCTGATTACTTATTAGAGAATATCCCGGAGGCACAGCAAAAGGCGATTGAAAAAGCATACAATGCAGGGGCGGAAAAGCTTGGAGATACGAATCCGGATTTCATGGCAGCCGTCCATGATCTCACCTCTACAAACTGTGCGGAATTTAATGAAGAGGCAAAGGATGCACCGGGGATTTATTACCAGTCTTTTGGCTCGAAATTGAATCGTCCATCATCCGGACGATTCCCGCTCAATCTGTCGTATCTGCTTGTTAAACGGTTTGACGGACCGAATGATGGTCTGGTTGGAGAGAAGTCTTTTGCGTGGGGAGAAGATTACCAGTTCCTGACTGTAAAGGGCAAGCGGGGAATTTCACACGGAGATGTGATCGACTTGAACCGCGAGGATATTCCGGGATTTGATGTACGGGAATTCTATGTGCAACTTGTGTCAAAACTTAAAGAACGAGGATTATAGAAATATAATATTAGAACTTGAAAAAGGGGAACGAGAAATCGTTCCCCTTTACCATTTTCCTGATTAGATTCTGGTTCGATAATTTCTTACCGATCTGCAATCGGTGTATATGCACGGTTTTCCGCGATCGATTTGTAAGCCGGGCGGATGATCTTGTTTACGTTGATGAGCTCCTCAATACGGTGGGCGCTCCAGCCGGCGATACGGGCGACTGCGAACATCGGTGTAAAGAGTTCTTCCGGCAGATCAAGCATGGTGTATACGAAACCGCTGTAGAAATCGACATTCGGGCTTACACCTTTATAGATCTTGCGCTTGTCTGCGATGACTTCCTTCGCAATCTCAGCGACATCCATATAAAGCTTATATTCTTTTTCCTTGTGCTTTTCCTCAGACAGTTTTCCGACAAAGGTCTGGAATACATTCGCACGTGGATCGGAGATGGAATATACGGCATGTCCCATTCCGTAGATCAGTCCAGAACGGTCGAAGGCTTTCTTGTCCAGAATATCGCACAGATACTGGCGGATTTCATCTTTATCATCCCAGTCACGGACGTGCTCTTTCAGATCGTCAAACATACGCTTTACCTTGACATTGGCGCCGCCGTGCTTTGGCCCCTTTAAAGAACAGAGAGAAGCGGCGACCGAAGAATAGGTATCCGTACCGGAGGAAGTAACAACGTGTGTTGTAAATGTGGAGTTGTTACCACCGCCATGCTCAGCATGGAGTACGAGCGCTAAGTCGAGCACCTTTGCCTCGGTATCGGTATAAGATTTATCCTGACGCAGGAGGCGCAGAATATTCTCGGCAGTGGAAAGCTCCGGCTTTGGCTTGTGGATATAGAGTCCCTTCCCAAGCTCGTAGTGGCGATATGCCTGATACGAGTACACAGCAAGCGCCGGGAAATTCGCAATCAGCTCAATGCTCTGACGAAGGACGTTCGGAATGCTGACATCCATGGCGTTTGTATCGTAAGAACTGAGTGTGAGGATATTTTTCGCAAGAGCATTCATGATATCGGGTGTCGGTGTTTTTAATATAATGTCTCTTGCAAAATAATGTGGCAGCTTCCGGTAGGAACCGAGCAGCGTGTTGAAATCTGCAAGCTCTTTTTTGTTCGGCAGCTCACCGAAGAGCAGAAGATAGACAGTTTCTTCAAAACCAAAACGTTTCTCGGAAGTAAAGCCTCTGACCAGATCATAAATGTTAATTCCCCGGTAGTAGAGCTGGCCGTCGATTGGTATGGTGACACCGTTTACCTCCTCGGAGGAGATGATTGTGGAGATCTCTGTAAGGCCTGTCAGAACTCCTTTACCATCTAAATCACGCAACCCGCGCTTTACCTGATATTTTGTATACAATTCGGGATCAATCACATCGTGGCTTTCACATAATTTTGCCAAACGCTCGAACTCCGGTGTGACTGCTGAAAATTCCTGTTGATTCATATATTCACTTCCTTATCTGATTTGTTAATGATGCATTGCAGACGCTGAAACCAGCAAATGTAACAATGCAATAAGTACATGCTGATAGACAATGACACAGTCTGATAATTGCACATATATGATATATGCGAATTTTATGCTATATGTTTATCGCGGTTTGCGATAACTTATATACTAGCATACTATAATTTCAATATTTTGGCAAACCATTTCCCGTGAACAAATTGTGAAAATTATACAAAAAATGTAAATTGAATATAAAATATACGAAAAAAACAGCATAATTGGATGCATACCGAATGGTAAAATAGGGGATTTTATAGGTTTTTAATGAAAAATTTCAGAAATTCCGGAAAAGTTATTGAAAATTTTTATTAGGTATATTAGAATAACAAAGATACTGAATGTATTTAATTTCGAATGTATATGTTATTTTAGGAGGATAATTATGGAAGCAAGTGATTTCAGAAATGGTGTGACTTTTGTATGTGATGGTCAGCCTTGTCAGGTAATAGAGTTTCAGCATGTAAAGCCGGGTAAGGGTGCTGCATTCGTTCGTACAAAGTATAAGAATATTATCACAGGTGCAATCAGAGAGACAAGTTTCAACCCTACAGCAAAGTTCGATTCTGCATATATCGAGCGTAAGGATATGGATTACTCTTACAGAGATGGTAACCTGTATTACTTCATGGATCAGGAGACATTCGAGATGATTCCTGTCGATGAGAGCGTAGTTGGTGACGCTATGAAGTTTGTTAAGGAAGGCATGACATGTAAGATTTCTATCTACGAAGGAAATGTATTTGCAGTAGAAGGTCCTGATTTTGTAGAGCTTGAGATTACAGAGTGTGAACCGGGTGTAGCAGGAAATACAGCTACAAACGCTACAAAGCCATGTACAGTTGAGACAGGTGCAACATTGAATGTTCCTCTGTTTATCAACCAGGGTGAGATTATCAAGATCGATACACGTACAGGAAAGTATCTTTCAAGAGCAAAGTAATTTAAAAATTACGAATTGAATCAGAATGATCAAAGGCACGTTCCGTTTCGGAGCGTGCTTTTTTGTGTAATATGCCGCCATGCAGAAATTGTGCGATCTGCAATCCGGATAAAATCAAAAATTTACAATCATATATTTCCGCATCCCGCATATATATATGGTAGGGGTGAATGCTGTGAAAAATGAAATCTTGAAATTACTCCCCCCTTGTATTCGGTACATAATCAATCAGATTGACATAGATTATAACTCCCTGATAGAGCTTCGGTTCCGGATCTGCGAGCCGTTGATACTGGTTTTTGTGCAGGGAGAATATTTTGTGCAGAATTGTGGGGGACTGACACTCGATCGGAAAAAAGCGTATCGCGTGACCGCGGATGATATCCGGGGGATTATTGATGCTGTCACGGATTATTCGTTATATGCGTATGAAGATGAAGTGAGACAGGGGTTTGTGACAGTGTGTGGCGGGCATCGCGTCGGCGTTGCCGGTCAGGTTGTATTGGAGCATGGGAGAGTAAGAAACGTGAAGCATATATCGTTTATTAATATTCGGGTATCCCATCAGATCAAGGGCTGTGCGACTTGCCTGCTGCCATATGTGATCAAGGATGGCAGGTTGTTGCACACACTGATCATATCGCCGCCGGGATGTGGAAAGACGACAATCTTGCGGGATCTGGTGCGGCTGATATCGGATGGGAACAGTTATTGCAGAGGGATGAATGTCGGCGTGGTGGACGAACGCTCAGAGCTTGCCGCCTGCTACATGGGAATTCCGCAAAATGATGTCGGACTCCGCACGGATATCTTAGATGGGTGTCCCAAGGCGGAGGGGATGTTGATGTTGCTTCGGTCGATGAGTCCGAAGGTGATTGCGGTCGATGAGATCGGCAGCCGGGAGGATATTGATGCAATTTCCTATGTCATCAACTGTGGCTGTGGAATTTTGGCGACAATCCATGGCGACTCGATCGATGATATCCGGACGCGTCCGGTGCTTCGGAAGCTGGTCGAGGAGAAGGTGTTTGAACGTTACATCGTGCTTGGACGAAGTGCGGGCATCGGAACGGTGGAGTCGATTTTTGACGAGAGGGGAAATGAGCTATACATTGGTTCGCTGTCGGTTGCAAACTGATTGGAATCATCTGTGTGCTTGGTGGCTGTGTGACAATGGGAATCTTGCGCGCGATGGCAATTCGCAGGCGTGTAAAGGAAATGCAGGAATATGCACGTGTGCTTTCCGTTGCCACGGCGGAGCTTCGGTATCGGAGAGATATTCTGGCACAGGTATTTGTCCGTGTTGCAAAAAAATGCCGCCAGCCATATGCCGCGTGGCTGTCAGAGCTTTCACAGGCACTCATGGAGGCGCAGCAGAGACAGGCATATTCTTATACGGAAGTGGCTGCCGATTTTGATCAGATCTGGATAGAACATGCAGACAAGCTGTATGAGAGTTCCGGTCTAAAACAAGAGGATATGGAATATATATATAACCTGGGACAGACTATCGGATATCTGGATGTACAGGCACAGGAAGAGGGACTGGCATTGCTGCAGGCAGATCTGGGACGGCATATTCGGGAGTTGGAGGCAGAGGCAAAAGATCGTATGCGATTGTCGCTTGTGGTGGGAAGTGTCGCAGGTGTGTTATTGATTATAATCTTGATTTAGCAGATGCAGGGGAATGGAAATGACGATTCAGTTGATTTTTAAAATTGCAGCCGTTGGAATTGTCGTGGCACTCATCAATCAGGTATTGAAGCATTCTGGCAGGGACGATCAGGCATATCTGGTGAGCCTTGCAGGTCTGATTATCGTACTGACGTGGATTATTCCCTATGTCAATCAGCTGTTTCAGGACATCAACACATTGTTTGGATTTTAAGGGGGCAGAGTATGAATCTGGGAGTGACGATGGTATTTGCAATCGTGGCGGTAATCTTGGCGTTGTCCTTGAAATCTAAAAATCCAGAGTACAGCACATTTATCAGTGTGGCGGTGTGCCTTGTGCTGTTATTTATCTGCGTGTCGCGGATGCGTGTGATGCTTTCAGGTATTGAAGTCTTGACGGACAAGATCCGGATGGACAGTACCTATCTGGTGATCCTGGTCAAGCTGATCGGGATCGCCTATATCTGTGAGTTTGCGGCGAGTATCAGCAAGGATGCCGGATACAGTGCGGTTGCATCCCAGATTGAGCTGCTTGGAAAGCTTACGATGCTGGTCGTGTCGCTTCCGGTTTTCATGCAGGTCGTGCAGACGGTACTGTCGTTGATCAATTGATGGAGGAAACCGCCGAATGAATCCGCGAACCACACATACAACTACATATTTCACTTGCAGATGGCTGGTAGTGGTACTGGCCATTTTCTTTTTTGTGGATATCCATGTACTGCCTGCGCGGGCGCAGGAACTGCCAGAAACCACGACAGAAACTACACAGGAGCTGGATGGACAGGCAACTACGATAGAAGCCACACAAGAGCAGAGTGGACAGGTAGCCACGACAGAAACAACACAGGAATCATACAATTCTCAGACAATAACAGAATCAGGACAGCAGACGAATGTGATTTATGACTCCATCTTCGATGAACTGAATCTGGATGAGGTGGAGCGTTCGTTGCAGCAACAGGGCATTCAGACGGCTATGCCAATTACGGAGATGGTAAAAAAACAGGTGGAGGGTGACAATAAGTCGGTGTTATCGGCATTGCTTGCGACAATCAGCAGCGTTTTTTTCGGCGAGCTGTCGCAGAACAAAGGGCTGCTCTTAGAGTTGGTCGGTATCGTCCTGATCGGAAGCATCTTTGTGAATCTGTCGAACTCCTTTGCGGGAGGGTTTATCAGTGAAAATGGATTCTATATTACTTATATGCTGATGACATCGCTGTTGCTGACGTCCTTTTCGATGGCGTATTCGATTACACTTGCGGCACTCGACAAGGTGCTCGTTGCAGTACGGCTGTTAGTTCCGGCGTTTCTGCTTGTGTTGCAGTTTATCGGACATGCTACGACGGCAGGCGGCACATACAATCTCGTTTTGGTCGGAATCTGGCTGATACAGGCGGTGATTATCCGGCTGGTGCTGCCGCTCATTGAATTCTATGTAATCGTGGCACTTGTGAACAACCTGCAAAAAGAGGACAGCTTCTCGAAACTGTGTGAGCTTGTGCAGAGCCTGATCAAATGGATTTTGCGGACGATCATCGTCGTGGTGATCGGATTAAATGTGATCAAGGGCTTGCTGGAGCCGCAGATGGACATCCTTGGGAAAACGGCGGTGAACCGGGCATTAACTGCGATTCCGGGAAGCGTCGTATCGGTGCTTGCAGGCACCTATCTTGCGTGTGGCATGATCGTAAAAAATAGTATCGGTATCACAGGTATCCTGATTCTGTCCGGCATCTGTCTGATTCCGATCATCAAGCTTTTCTTGCTGATGTTTACGGTGCGGATCACAACCGCGCTGATTCAGCCGATGGGCGATAAGCGGTATGTGGATGGCACGACGGCGCTGGCAAATGGAATCGGCATGCTGATGCAGGCGCTGGCAAGTGCACTCGTTTTATTTATCATAACTCTCGCGATCATGTCGGGGGCAACGAATGGAATAGGAGGGTAGCTATGCTGTTTGGCTGGATGAAAAGTCTGATCTTTTATCTATTGCTCGCAACGATTGTGACGCATATGGCGCCGTCCAATCAATATAAGCAATATATCCGGTATTTCATCGGACTGGTCGTGATTGTGCTACTTGCAAGTCCGCTCAAATTCCTGTTTGAATTTGGAAGCGGAGATCTGCAGGAATTGTTGCAGGAGATCGAGCATGTGGAAGGACAGGAGTCCGTCGCAGGAGTCGGCGGAAGCATCACGGATTATTATGGTATGGGCATCCGAGAGGGACTCAAAAAAGAACTTCAAGGTTATTCGGTTGAGGATGTTGCGATCATAACGGATGCCGGTGGAGAGCTATTGCAATGCACGATTTACATAAGTGAGGCAAAGGCAACAGAAGAGATGGAAAAAGAAATAAAAAAATACATTTCGGATGTCTATAATCTGGAGGATGCTCGTATATATGTAGTAAGACGGTGAGAATATGGAGTGGAAATTTAAGAAAAATGAAAAATGGAATAAGGTAATTCTGGTTGTACTGTGCGGGATTTTACTGCTTGTGATCGTGATGCCGCAGAAGACGGTGCAGACCGCGGTGGGGCAGACCGGATCTTCGTCTGACACAACCGCTTCCTATGAGGTGCGTCTGCGGGAGCTGCTTGCGGATACCTACGGTGCGGACATGGTTGACGTATTGATCTATGCAGGGGATCGCACACAGACGTATTATGGATCTGGCGGCACAGAGACGATCACGGGCGTGTTGATCACAATTAAAAAGGAAGCGGTCACAGGTACCACGATTGCAGATATTACCTTGGCGGTATGCGCGCTTTTTGATCTGCCGGCACATAAGGTGGCGGTTTTGGTAAAAAATTAGGGAGGTTTTTATGAAGAAAAAAACCATGAAACGAAACCAGATTATTATCGGGGCACTTACCGTGTTGCTTGGTGTGGCAGGCTACATAAATTTCTCCGGCAATAAACTGGATTTGGCACCGGGCGAGCTGGAACCGACTGAATCTGCCTTTGCAGAGGAGCAGACGGAGACAGATGCAAAACCAGCGGAGATTGTGTCCGGCGAGCTGACGGTCTCTGATGTTCCGGAGGATGAGTATATCGAGCTGAACTCGGAGGAGGAAAAAATCGGGGAAGCAGTGCTGACCTCAGCAAATGCGGCAAATAATTTCGTGTCAATCAAATTAAACCGGGAGCAGAGCCGCAGCCAGAACAAGGAGACATTGCTGGAGATCATCAACGGGGATGGCATGGATGCACAGGCGGTACAGGCAGCCACCGATGCATATGTGAAGCTGACTGAGGATGCGGAGAAAGAACAGGAAGCAGAGTCAATCCTTGCGGCAAAGGGCTTCGGAGAAGCGATCGTGTCGATTGGCGATTCTGGCGTGGATGTTATCTTAAATTGTACCGATCTGCCGGATGAAAAACGGGCACAGGTCGAGGATGTTGTAACAAGAAAGACCGGATGTACGGTGGACGCAATCGTCATCACACTGGCACAGTAATAAAATTGTAGAAATCAGCAGAAAGCCTTGCACAGTTGCAAGGCTTTTTAGTTGCATAATATGCATAAATTGGGTATAATATTTTACATATGCAATGAAATAAAGTAGGAAGGATAAGATAAGGAGGCAATTATGAGCGATATGATAAATGAAGAAGAAAAAATTGGTAAAATCAGTATAGCAGACGGCGTGGTGGCATCCATCGCCGGGATTGCAGCCATCGAGGTAGAAGGTGTTTCCAAGCTGACTGGAAATATCTCGAAGGAGCTTGTTGCAAAGCTTGGTAAGAAGAATCTTGCCAACGGTGTGAAGGTAGAGATCACAGATGGAAATGTAGTCGTAGATGTTTCATTGGAAGTTGAATATGGTACAAGCATCAAGAAAGTATCCGAGGGCGTGCAGGAGAAGGTAAAGCAGGCAATCGAGAATATGACCGGACTGCATGTGCGCGTGGTAAATGTTGTCGTATCCGGCATCAAGATGAATAAAGAGTAAGGCGGTTAATTATGACAAGACGAAGCATACGAGAAAATATTTTTCTGATCGTATTTAAGGCAGAATTCAACAATCAGGAAGAGATGGAAGAACAGATCCGTTATTCAATCAGTAAGATCGAAGAACCGGAAGAAGATCCGGAGGATGTTGCGATAACAGAAACGGGAAAGGTAAAAGAGGAGGATCTTGCCTACATTGCAGACAAGTCCCACAAGATTCTTTCCATGCTTCCGGCACTCGATGAGAAGATCAGCGAGATCTCTGATGGCTGGCAGATCGGCAGACTGGGCAAGCCGGAACTTGCAATCCTGCGTCTGGCACTCTATGAGATGCTCTATGATGAGGAAGTTCCATTCCGCGTAGCAATCAATGAGGCGGTAGAACTGGCAAAGAAATACTGTAATCCAGATGCAAGCGGATTTATCAACGCAGTATTGGCGAAGGTTGAGGAACCATGAGAGTAGAAAATGGAAAGAAAGTATTTTCTGTCCGGGAAGTCAATTCGTATATTGGCAATATAATAAAAAATGATTATCTGTTAAAAAACATCTGTTTTGAAGGGGAAGTGTCAAGCTTCAGCAAAGGTCCGACCGGGCATCTGTATATCACACTCAAGGATTGTACAGCTCCGGGCGATCTGCCAGAGGGCGCGCCGTACAACGGAATCCTGCGTGTGAATGTGTGGAAAAGTGTCGCGGCAAAGCTCAATCTGACGACGGTCAAGCAGGGCGATATCCTGATTGTGAAGGGAAGCTGCTCTATCTATGATGCGAAAAGTGAGTACAGTGTGAATGCCGTGTCTGTACAGCGGCGTGAAGAGCGTGGCTGGCATGGCGAAGCTTATGCAGAGCTGAAACGCAGACTGGGACAGGAAGGTATCTTCGATACGGCGATCAAGAAGCCGATTCCGAAATATCCAAGGGCAGTCGGCGTCGTGATCTCCATAGGTACGAATGCGTATAAGGATATTATGAGCGTATCACATCGGCGGAATCCCTATGTGCAGATGATCGTCTGTGATGCGCGGGCGCAGGGCGAAAATGCGCGCGAGCTGATCGTGCAGGGTATCCGCAGACTCGACAGAATGGGCGTGGATACGATTATCATTGGACGAGGCGGTGGATCGAGGGAAGATCTGGAGGTCTTTGACGATGAGGCAGTTGTCCGTGCAATCTATGAGGCGAAGACGCCGATCATATCTGGAACTGGACATGAGGGTGATACATCGCTGGCAGATGATGCGGCAGATCTGCGTGTCGAGACGCCGACGGCAGCAGCAACTGCAGCCGTTCCACTGATCGACGATATTTTACGGACAATCGAGCTTCGGCTGCGGACAATGAATTATCACGTGGCAAATAAGAAACAGAATTATCAGGCACGTCTGGATTCCTGTGAGCGGGAATTACGGCTCCGGATGCAGGGACGTCTGCAGGAGAAAGAGACAAAGCTGCAGATGTATATGCAGCAACTGGCAGCACTGAATCCGAGAGCAAAACTCGAAAAGCAGCAGGAGAAGCTGAAGCAAAGCAGAGAACGACTTGAAAACCGGATCCAGCTTAAGTTTAAAGAATATGAACATCAACTGCATCTGTTGTTAACAAGACTGCATGGCAACGCACCGACAGCCAAGCTGGTAGGTGGGTTCGGATATCTTGAATCAGAGGGAAAGCCTGTAATGTCAGCGGGACAGATGCAGGCAGGCGATCCGCTTCATGTTACTCTGCATGATGGCAGAATCCATGCGACGGTCGTTTCTGTGGAAGCAGATACAAATGGTGTACAAGGAGAATAAAACAACATGGCAGAAAAAAAGAAGGAATTAAACATAGAGGAAGCATTTGCCAGATTGGAAGAGATCAACAAGCTTCTGGAAAATCCCGATACAAATCTGAAAGACTCCATGACGTTATATGCAGAGGGCGTGGAGCTTGCGAATGCCTGTAAGGAAGAACTTGCAGGTGTGGAAAAGGAGATAAAGATATTAGATGAAGTATGATGCCAAGGCAATTGAAGAGATGATAGAGGCGTATCTGCCGGAGGAGACCGGACATCAGAAAACTGTGCTGGCTGCGATGAATTATGCGGTAAAAGCAGGCGGCAAACGGCTGCGTCCGATGATGCTCCGTCTGTGTTATGAGATGTTTGCAAAGGAACCGCAGGAGGCACTGGTGCGCCCATTTATGGCGGCAATGGAGATGATCCATACATATTCCCTTGTGCATGATGATCTTCCGGCGATGGACAACGACGCGCTACGCCGGGGACTTCCGACCGTGCATGTCAAGTTTGGTGAGGATATGGCGATTTTAGCCGGAGATGCATTGTTAAACTTTGCATTTGAAACTGCGTGTCAGGGATTTGCGGTGAAGCCGGGCGATGCCAATGTGGAGAAGGCATTTGCGGTGCTTGCAAAAAAAGCTGGTATCTATGGTATGGTTGGCGGACAGGTGCTTGATGTGGAGCGTGCCGGACTTCCGATGGATGAAGATCAGCTTGCGTTTATCTATGAGAATAAGACAGGCGCGTTGATCGCGGCGGCATGTATGTGTGGTGCATATCTTGCTGGTGCAGATGATGCGGTTGTCGCACAGTTAGATGAGGCCGCCTATGCAGTCGGGTTTGCGTTTCAGGTGCAGGATGATATCTTAGATCTGGTCGGGGACGAGCAGTTGCTTGGCAAACCATTACATTCGGATGATAAAAACCATAAGGTGACCTATGTGACATTGCACGGAATGGATGCTGCAAAGCAGTACGTGGAAGAAATGTCCGAGAAAGCGATCCGTATATTGGAGAATATAAAAGCGTGGGATGAGGGGGCAAAAGCGGATATGATCGCGCTTGTAAAAAGCTTGATCAACCGGGACCATTAACCTGATCGCATAAGCATATTTATGACAGGTAAAGGCAAATGCATATGTTAGAGAAGATAACAAAAGAAAACGATATTAAGCAGATAGAAAGACAGGATTATCCGGCACTGGCAGCAGAGATCCGGGATTTTCTGATTGAGAAAGTAAGTATACATGGTGGGCATCTGGCGTCCAATCTTGGTACGGTGGAGCTTACGATGGCACTGCATGCAGTGATGAATTTCCCAAAAGATAAGCTGATCTTTGATGTCGGACATCAATCCTATACACATAAGATCCTGACCGGAAGAAAGGATGCGTTTGAGACACTGCGGCAGTACGATGGCTTAAGCGGGTTCCCAAAACGCAACGAGAGTCCGTGCGATGCGTTTGACACCGGACACAGTTCGACTGGTATCTCAGCGGCGATGGGGTATTCAATCGCCAGAGATCTGTGCGGCGGGGATGAGAAGGTCGCCGTTGTGATTGGTGACGGATCACTGACCGGAGGTATGGCGTATGAAGCGTTAAACGGGCTTGCGCAGTTGAAAACCGGGTGTGTCGTTGTCATTAACGACAACAATATGTCGATCGGTAAAAACGTCGGCGGTCTGTCCAAGTATCTGAATGAAATCCGGCTTGGAAATGCGTACAATGAGTTAAAAACCGGTGTGGAAAGCAGTCTGATGGGGTCAAAAACCGGAAAGAAGATTGCGAAGGTACTGAAGCGCTCGAAGGATAATATCAAACAGTTTTTTGTGCCGGGCATGTTTTTCGAGGAGCTTGGAATCACGTATGTCGGACCAATTGACGGACATGATATCAATCAGATGATCACGACATTTCAGCATGCATTCCGGCTGGATAAACCGATTATTATTCATGTGAAGACGAAAAAAGGAAAAGGCTATGGCTATGCGGAGCGGCACCCGGATTATTTCCATGGGATTGCGCCGTTTGACCGGATATCCGGTAAGGTGCTTGCCGCGAAAAAGACAAGCTGTTACACCGATATTTTTGCGAAGAAGATGGTGAAGCTTGGAGAGACACATGAGGATGTTGTAGCGATCACGGCTGCGATGGCACAGGGAACCGGACTGGTACGATTTGAAGAGGCGTACCCAAAGCGGTTTTTCGATGTGGGAATTGCAGAACAGCATGCGGTGACTTTTGCTGCTGGTATGGCTGCCGCAGGTATGGTGCCTGTCGTGGCAATCTATTCTTCGTTCCTGCAGCGTTCGTATGACCAGATTCTACATGATGTGTGCTTGCAGAAGCTGCATGTGATTTTGGCGATTGACCGTGCCGGTCTTGTCGGACAGGATGGAGAGACGCACCAGGGTATCTATGATCTGGCGTATCTGTCGCATATGCCGCATATGATCGTACTGGCTCCGAAGAACCGGTATGAGTTGGAGGCAATGCTTGATTATGCCTATGCATATGATGGACCGATTGCAATCCGGTATCCAAGAGGCAGTGCGTATAAGGGACATGCGGATATTCAGACGCCGATTGTCTATGGAAAGAGTGAAGTGATACAGGAGGCATCTGGCGTGGCAGTGTTCTCCTGTGGACATATGATGGAGGAAGCAGACCGCCTTGTGGAACGGTTAGAGGCGAAGCAGATTCCTGTGACACTGGTCAATGTGCGGTTCCAGTCGATGCTTGATACGGAGCTTTTAGACCGGCTGATGAAGACGCATACCGTCTTTGTAACATTGGAGGATACGATCATGCAGGGCGGATATGGCGAGAAGCTGCATGCGTATCTGGCAGAGAAAAACAGTCCGGAACAGTATACATTTATCAGCGGAGCGATTCCGCTTCCGAGTGTGCCACAGGGAACAATTCCGGAGTTAAGGCACCATATGCAGATCGATGCAGAGGGACTGGCAGAAAAGATTGTACCGTGTTATAAGAAACATTTGAAATAGAAATAATAATATAGAGGAAGAACGATGGAGAAGCAGAAGAAACAGCGGCTGGATGTATTGCTTGTGGAGAAAGGACTGGCGCCTTCGAGAGAGAAAGCAAAAGCAATCATCATGGCGGGAATTGTATATGTAGATGGCAACAAAGAAGATAAGGCTGGGACGACATTTCCAGTGAACGCGGTGATCGAGATAAAGGGGAAAACTCTGCCGTATGTGAGCCGCGGCGGTCTGAAGCTGGAAAAGGCAATGCAGAAATTCCCGATCACACTGTCTGGCAAAGTCTGCATGGATGTCGGCTCTTCGACCGGCGGATTTACAGATTGTATGTTGCAAAACGGAGCGACAAAAGTCTACGCAATCGATGTCGGACATGGACAGCTTGCGTGGAAGCTTCGCAATGACGAGCGGGTAGTCTGCATGGAAAAGACGAATATCCGTTATGTTGTGCCGGAGGATATTGACGAGCTGGCAGCATTTTCTTCGATTGATGTATCGTTTATCTCGTTGACGAAGGTTTTGCTTCCGGTGAAGAATCTTCTGACGGAGGATGGACAGGTGGTCTGTCTGATCAAGCCGCAGTTTGAAGCCGGACGGGAAAAGGTAGGAAAAAAGGGCGTTGTGCGTGACCGCGCTGTCCATGAAGAGGTGATCCGCATGGTGATGGACTATGCCTCTTCGATTGATTTTTATCCGCTGGCACTGGATTTTTCTCCGGTGAAGGGACCAGAGGGAAATATTGAGTATTTATTATTCTTATCCAAGAATAAACAAGATCAGGAAATCGTGGATGCTTCATCCATTGATATAAAAGCAGTTGTTACAGCTTCACATGATACGTTAGATAAGGAACCGGGCAATGAATAAGTTTTTAATCGTCGCAAATACTGACAAAGACATCAATTTAAAACTTTCGCAGGATATCGTTGCGTACATCAGGGAAAAAGGTGCGCAGGCGGTTGTGGTGAGCGATGAGCAGCACTACAATGGCACGACGATCAAGCCCGAATACATGGGAGGCGTAGAGGCTGTGATCGTGCTTGGCGGGGATGGAACGATGCTCCGTGCAGCACACAGCATTGGAACCTATGATGTTCCACTTATGGGCGTCAATCTCGGAACGCTTGGTTTTTTAACTGAGGTGGAAGAGTCAAACGCATATAAAGCAATCGACCGTCTGCTGGCGGACGATTACAGCATAGAAAAACGGATGATGATTGAGGGACGCAAGGGAGAGACATCCTTTTCCTGCCTGAACGATGTGGTGATCACACGTGCAGGATTTTCCCGGATCATTGGTCTGAATATCTATGTAAATGAGCAGTTGTTAGACACGTATGAGGCAGATGGTGTGATTGTGGCGACGCCGACTGGTTCGACCGGATATAATTTGTCCGCCGGTGGACCGATCATCAGCCCGAAATCCAAGGCAGTCGTTGTGACACCGATTTCTCCGCATTCGCTTACCTCCAAGAGCGTCGTGTTTGACAGTGCAGACCGTATACGAATCGAGGTTGTCAAGAAACGGAGAACACAGGAGACAGAAGCAATCGTTTCCTTTGACGGAGCAGACAATATCGAATTATCTGCGGGTGAGAGCGTGGAAGTGACCTGCTCGAAGCGTGAGATCCGATTGATAAAAATGTATGATGTCAGCTTTTATAGTGTACTTCGGGAAAAAATAGGAGGCGCTTAACATGAGTAAGCAGAGACGCCAGCAGGCATTGCTGGAATTGATATCGGAATATGAGATAGACACGCAGGAAGAGCTTACCAGACGTTTACAGGCACTTGGATTTGAGACAACACAGGCAACTGTATCGAGAGATATACGGGAATTGAAACTGGAAAAAGTTTCCTACGGAAGTGGGAAGCATCGTTATGCTGCAAGTCTGGAACCTGATACCGGAACACATGCATCCTATCAGCATGTGATGGCATCGTGTATTCTTTCGATTGAAGCCGCACAGAATATTATTGTAGTCAAAACTGTATCCGGTATGGCGATGGCGGTTGGTGCTGCAATCGACAATCTGTCGGTGGAAGGCATTATGGGATGTATTGCAGGCGATGATACGCTGTTTCTGGCGATCAAAGATGGGCAGCAGGCAGAACATATAATTGGAGAGATAAAAAAATGTTGTTGACAATGCACATAAAAAATATAGCGCTGATCGAGGAGATTGACATTGATTTTCACGAGCAGCTGAATATTCTGACCGGAGAGACGGGTGCTGGTAAATCTATTATCATTGGATCTCTGGGAATCTGTCTGGGCGGTAAATTCCCGAAAGAACTGTTGCGGGATGACACAAAGGATGGACTGGTCGAGCTTGTATTTTCGGTTGACCAGCCAGCAATTGTGGAAGCGCTTGAGAAGCTGGAGGTGACACCGGATGAGGACGGTACTTTGCTGATATCCCGGCGGTTATCGCCGAATGGCAGAACCGTCAACCGGGTAAATGATACGACGGTGACGATTACGCGGTTAAAAGAAATCGCATCGCTTCTGATCGATCTGCATGCACAGCATGAGCAGCAGACACTGTTAAAGCCAGCAAAGCATCTAGAGATACTCGATCGTTTTGGCGGGGAGGATATCCAGAAGTTGAAAAAACAGGTGCAGGAAGATTATCATATCTACCGGGAACTTGAAGAAGAAAAGAAAAAAGGCAGCATGGACGAGGCAGAGAAAAACAAACGCATGGATTTTCTGCAGTATCAGATTAAGGAAATCAAAGATGCGAAGCTGGTCGATGGCGAGGATGTCCAGTTGGAACGGCAGTACAAGAAGGCGGTCAATGCAAAGGAAATCCTGCAATATGCAAACGACATCTATGCACTGACCGGATATGGAGCTGCTTCTGCGGGAGAACAGCTAGGACGTGCGATCAAGGATATGCGCAGACTCACGGAACTGGACGAGGAGCTTGCCGATGCGGCTGGTATCTTAGAGGATGCCGATGGTCTGCTGTCAGACTTTAATCGTGAGATCAGTGAGTATATGAAGGATATGGAGTTTGATGAAGGACAATTTCGTGAGATGGAAAGTCGTCTGGATCAGATCAATTCCTTAAAGGCAAAATACGGAAATTCCATTTCCCGGATTTTGGAAAGCCTTGCAGCTTTCGAGAAAGAATATGATGCTCTTTCTGGCTATGAGGAGCATATGCAGGAGATTGAGGCACAATGGAAGAAACAGACGGCGAAGCTTGAAGAGAGCTGCCGGGTATTATCCGAGCACAGACGGGCACTTTCGGAAAAGCTTTGTAAGAAGATCCGGGAGTCCTTGGAGGATATGAACTTTAATATGGTCCGGTTTGAGATGCGGTTTGAGACATCCCCGAATTATTCTGCAAATGGCTACGATGATGCGTGCTTCTATATCTCGACGAATGTAGGTGAAGCGATGCGTCCGCTGCATGAGGTTGCATCCGGTGGTGAACTGTCGCGAATCATGCTGGCAATGAAATCCTGTCTTGCAAATCAGGACGACACACCGACACTTGTCTTTGATGAGATCGATGTCGGTATCAGTGGCAGAACCGCACAGAAGGTGGCAGAGAAGATGTCGATCCTGTCACGGCAGCATCAGGTTATCTGTATCACGCATCTTTCCCAGATCGCAGCGATGGCAGATGCACATTATCTGATTGAAAAAAATGTGGAAAATGAGAAAACAATTTCCAGCATCCGGTTACTTTCAAAGGAAGAGGAAATTGAAGAACTGGCAAGACTCATCGGTGGTGCAAAGATCACGGAGACGACGATTCACACTGTGACCGAGATGAAAGGATTGGCAGAACAGGCAAAAATAAACTGAATTACATAGAATGAAATATTCGATACTAAGAGTACATGGAGGAATCTATGTACTCTTTTTTATAGCACAAATTATATGAAATAAAGCGATTTGAAATAAAGAAATGAAATCAGGAGAGGAGGAAACGATGTGAGAAAGTATCGAATCTTTTTAGTTGTACTGTTGCTGATAGTGCTTGGCATCTTAGGGTATCATAACCGGGAGTTCCTGTTCGCAAAGGGAGGAGATACAGATGTGGAGACGCAGGCGGATTCACTGCCGGTTGTATCAAGTGAAGGGGAGACCGAATGCATGGTCTGTCCGTCAGGAGAACCAGTTGGAATCTATGTGAAAACAAAAGGTGTAATGGTGATCGGCGTCAATTCGGTTGTGGACGAACAGGGAATCACATGCAATCCATGTGAGAATCTGTTGTCGCCGGGCGATTATGTAATGCGTATCAATGGACAGAGTGTGGACGATAAAAAATCAATGCTGGAACTGGTACAGCAAAGCGAAGGACACGAATTGCTGCTTCGTGTCTGCCGGGAAAATGAGTACCGGACGGTGCGTGTAACACCGGTAAAGAAAAAGGATGGCAGCTATGCGCTTGGACTCTGGGTAAAGGATGATATTTCCGGAATCGGAACAATCACCTATACAGATGGAGAACGGTTTGCTGCACTTGGACACAGCATCAACGACAACGACACAGGAATTATGTTCCGCGTGTCCGATGGCGCGGTGTATGAGACGACGATCGTGCGCATCAAAAAGCCGGAAGCGGATAAGCCGGGACGACTGGAGGGCATCATCAATTATACCGGACGGTATGTGATCGGGCGCGTGGAGGAAAATAGTGCCTTTGGTATTCACGGATACTTGACAAAACGACAGCAAAAGACACATACGCAGGACATCCAGGTGGCAGTTGGACGAAAATCAGAGGTGCATGTCGGAACCGCGTATCTGCTTTCGTCGGTATCCGGGGAGTCGAAACAATACGAAATCGAGATTGTGTCAGTCGATTCTGACAATGAGAACGGACGGTGTATGGAATTTAAGGTAACCGATTCGACATTGCTTTCTCTGACCGGCGGAATTGTGCAGGGAATGAGTGGCACACCAATCCTGCAGGATGGCAGGCTGATCGGGGCAGTGACACATGTATTTGTCAACGATTCGACACGAGGCTACGGCATTTTCATCGAAGAAATGATGCAGTAAAAAATGGGAAAAATTGACCGAAAATGCTGTCAATATTTACTGTCGCAACTTGCGTTTTATTATGTATTGCCCTCGCAAAATAATGAAACTATAATGTCTTTGATATCAAGATTAGAGGGGGATAGTTTTATGAAGACAAAAGTGCTTATCATAAAACATGATACAAAGGCAGCGACGGAATTAAGACAGCAGCTTGCAAAGAATAAGGATATTTGCGTGTGCGATATTATTTCAGACGGCGGAAACGCAGTTTCGGCAATTCGCGCACAAAATCCAAATGTCATTTTGCTGGATTTCCTGTTGCCGAATCTGGATGGACTGGCAGTGATGGAAGAGGTCAACGGATGGGGAACCCGTGGATACCGCTTCCTGTTGCAGGGGAATGCCAGCCAGATTCGATTTGCACAAAATACATGCCGGGGAAATGTTGATCATATTTTCGTCCGTTTTATCGATGAAGAATATAATGATCTTGATCTGGAAAAGGAAATCCTGACCTTAGCGCGTGGCAAACAGACGGGGATGAGTGTCTGCCAGCCGGAGGATGCAGGAGAAGAACTGCAGACAAAGCTCGAAGTAAAGGTTACGGAAATCATTCATGAGGTAGGCGTGCCAGCACATATCAAGGGATACCAGTATCTGCGCAGCTCTATCCTGATGGCAGTACAGGATATGGATATCCTCGATTCCATCACGAAGCAGCTCTATCCTTCGATTGCAAAGGCATACGCAACGACACCATCCCGTGTGGAACGTGCCATCCGGCATGCCATTGAGGTGGCATGGAGCAGAGGCAATTCCGACACGATGCATGAGCTATTTGGATATACATTGCAGCAGGGAAAGCTGAAGCCGACGAACTCGGAATTTATAGCACTTATCGCCGACAAAATACGACTCGAATCGAAGATGAAAAGCGCGTAGACAAAATTATCCACAAAAAGAAAATTTCTGTGGAAATGCGCTTGACAATGGTATTTTGAAATTATATCATCTTCCTATGGTTAATTTTGATTGATAGGAGGTTGGTTCCAAGAAGGGGAGGATAATATGAATACGGAGAGAATCAGGGTGATGATTGCGGACGCCGGGTATGAGATGCTTGGCCGGCAGTTAGAAGCCTATAATGGGGAGAGATTCGATATCGTTTGCTGTACAGCGGATGGAAATGAGGTGTATGATCAGGTGCTGCAGGCACAGCCGGATGTGTTGCTGATGGATGTGTTCATTACCAACGTAGACGGACTGGAAGTATTAGAGCAGCTGCGGGAGAATCCGTCATTGACGGAGCTGAAGATTATTTTTCTGTCGACCGTGGGATCGAGCCGGATCATCAATATGGCATTTAATCTGGGTGCCGATTATTATATGATGAAGCCTTGTAATCCGAAGGTACTGGCAAAACGAATTATACAGATTGCAGACTTTGCAAAGGTTGGGGAGCCGATGGAAGGATGCGAAGATGAGGATACCAAACTGCCAGCCAACAATGTGTATGACTATGGTATGCATACGATGGAGAACGACGTAACGGAGATCATCCGTGAGATCGGTATTCCGGCGCATATCAAAGGATATCAGTACATACGTGAGGGCATCATGATGGCAGTCAATGATATGAATATGCTCAATTATATAACGAAGCTGTTGTATCCAAGTATAGCGAAAAAATACAAGACGACGTCCAGCAGTGTGGAGCGTGCCATCCGTCATGCGATTGAAGTGGCATGGGGAAGAGGCAAGATCGAAGTCATCGAGGATATGTTTGGCTATACGGTGAGTGCAGGAAAAGGAAAGCCGACGAATTCCGAGTTTATTGCCCTGATCGCGGACAAGCTGAGGATTGAGTATAAAATGCATGCAAGCTAAAAAATAAAATCCATGCGAAAGTTACGAAAGGAGATAAAGACGTGGCAACGGAAGGAACAAGAGAAGGTGGTTCCAGCATGAACAGAGGACAAGGAAAATATTTTGATCGGGAGAAACGACCAGGTGGAGGAACAAGATTCCAGAAATCCGATCGTTCCGGCGCACCGCGAGGTGACCGACAGGCAGGTGGAGACAGACCACCGCGTGGAAACGGAAACCGATCATACGGTGACAGACCATATGGAGACAGACCACCGAGAAATGAGCGTCCAAACCGAAACTACGGAGGTGCTCCTAAGTTTCCGAAAAAGGATGAGGATGAGGAAGACAGAGGCAGAAGAAGCAAGCCATCCCGTCCAAAGGAGAGTAAGCCTACGATCGCAATTCCGGACAAAAATAAGGTCCAGATGCGCTTAGAAAAGGAACAGAAATCGGTTAAGAAGAAGCAGAACAACAAAAAACGGGAATCCAGTCGTCCGCAGCCAAAGCAGAAGCGGTCAAGCAATATCAATTATACGAAGAACTATGCCAATGGCGCGTATGATGATTATGAGGATTTTGATGATTGGGAATAAAAAGGCAGGCACCATACAGCAGTTTGTATGGTGCCTTTTTGCGTGCTGGTATGTAGTGGTTTTACTTGTCTTGGAGAAATGAATGTGATATGATACTTTTATCTGTGGAATTTGTGATACACATGGAGGAACATTTTGGACGAGAACAATCTGGATAGTCTGTTGGATGAATTATCATCGATGGATGGAGAATTGAATGAGAATATTGATATAGATTCCGGCGTGGATGTCGATGCAGATGATATGGATGACATTTCTCTCGATGAACTGGATCATTTAGATGGCATGGATCTTGGAGATCTGGATTTCGATGATATTGATTTTGATGATGTTGATATCACGAAACTGGATGCCGGTGCCAATCCGGTCGTAAAGAAGAAGCCGCAGGAACAGGAAACGGACGATATGAGTCTGGATGCCCTGATCGAGAAGGCAAATCAGGAGAATGTGAAACCAGAACCGTCACAGGAAGAGCCGTCGGCGCAGGCGGACAATACCGATGTTTTTGGAGAAGCAGACTTGCAGATGCAGGAAGATACCGCGTTGCCAGAGGGCGTGTTCGATGATGCTTTGTTTGGTTCGATGGATATGGGAATGTCAGAAGAACCAGAACTGTCAGAGAAGGAAAAAAATCCATATACGGCAGATGAGGATGGCCTGGATGCATTGTTGCAGTCCTCTATGGCAGAAAGTTTGTTGAACGGGGATCTGGCTGATATCGAGGATATTGGCGAAAAAACGGAGGAACCGGTAAAAAAGGTGAAGCAGCCGCGGAAAAAGGCAGAGAAGAAGAAAAAAGCGGAAATCGAGGAAGAAGAGACAGAACATAAAAAGAAAACGATTTCTGAGATTCTTTTTGGTGAGCCGGATGAGGATGACTTAGAAGAGGAAGCTTTGTTCGAGGAGAAGAAAGCGAAGAAGGAAGCTGAAAAGAAGAAAAAACAGGCAGAGCGGGAAGCGAAAAAAGAAGAAAAGGACGCAGCCAAGCAGGAGATGCTTGCTGCGAAGCAGGCGAAGGATAAAGCAAAGCAGAAGGAAAAAGCCGACAAAAAACGACAAAAAGATGAAGCCTATGCGGCAGAGCTTGAAGCCGAAAAAGATCAGAAAAAGGTTTCGACACCGACCGTTATTGTTGTATTTGTTCTGTTTTTTGCACTTGCGGCAGGAGTCGTACTCGGTACGAATCAGTTTAACTATTCGCAGGTAATCAAAAAAGCGGCGAATTATTTCGAACGGCATCGATATCGTCTGGCATATGACGAAGTATCTGGCGTGGAAGTCAAAGAAAAAGATCAGGATCTGAAAGACCGTATCTATACAGTTATGTATGTAGAACGGCTCTACGAATCCTATGAGAATAACATGAAGCTTGGTAGAGCGGACAAGGCACTCGATGCGTTGCTCCGTGGTATTCAGAAATATGATGAGCATTACGATGAGGCGGTAGAACTGGATATCGTAAAAGATATTGATTCCTGCCGGGATAAGATTATAAATGCCTTGTGGAATACTTATGGTATTACTGAGGAGACGGCATACCAGATCTTAGCAATGGAAGGACAGGAATATACCAAAACCTTGTCGGAGCTTGGCGCAAAAGCGGCGGAGACAGAAACACCGACGGATGCGCAGGGACAGTAATAAATGCAACTATTGACTGTATGAATGTGACAGAGGATGAGACGATGATAGCAATTTTAGATTACGATGCAGGCAACATTAAAAGTGTAGAAAAAGCAGTGCATTATCTGGGCGAAGAAGCTGTTATCACGCGGGATAAGGATCTGATCTTATCGTGTGACAAGGTGATCCTGCCGGGCGTGGGAAGCTTCGGTGATGCGATGGGTAAGCTGCGGGAGTACAAGCTGGATCAGGTGATCTACGATGTGGTAGATGCCGGGACACCATTTCTTGGAATCTGCCTTGGCTTACAGCTTCTGTATAAGACAAGCGAGGAAAGCCCGGGAGCAACGGGACTTGGAATTTTGGACGGCGAGATTTTACGGATTCCAGATGCACCGGATCTGAAGGTGCCACAGATTGGATGGAATTCTCTCGATATCACACCGGGCGCAAAATTATTTGCCGGTGTGGAGGAACACCCATATGTATATTTTGTGCATTCGTATTACCTGAAATCGAAGGACGAAGCAGATGTTGCAGCGCGGACACACTATTCCGTGGAGATTCATGCATCTGTGGAAAAGGGAAATGTATTTGCGTGTCAGTTCCATCCGGAGAAGAGTTCGACGGTAGGACTGAAAATATTGGATAACTTTATACACTTATAAGAGACGGGGAGGAAGAGAGTATGCATACAAAGAGAATTATTCCTTGTCTGGATGTCAACAATGGCAGGGTTGTAAAGGGTATCAATTTTGTGAATTTGAAGGATGCAGGTGATCCGGTTGCTGTTGGTGCTGCTTATGATAAGGCAGGTGCGGATGAGCTTGTATTTCTGGATATTACAGCATCTTCGGATTCGAGAAATATCGTGATCGATATGGTGCGGAAGGTTGCGGAGACTGTATTTATTCCGTTTACGGTTGGCGGCGGTATCCGTACAGTTGATGATTTTAAGGCGATTTTACGTGAGGGCGCCGATAAGATCAGTATCAATTCCTCTGCTATCAATACACCACGGCTGATCAGTGATGCTGCAGACAAGTTTGGCAGCCAGTGTGTGGTCGTTGCGATTGATGCGAGAAGAAGAGAAGATGGAAGCGGCTGGAATGTGTTCAAGAACGGTGGACGTGTCGATACCGGACTTGATGCAATCGAGTGGGCGATGCAGGCAGATAAGATGGGCGCAGGAGAGATCCTGCTTACGAGTATGGACTGTGATGGAACAAAGGCAGGCTACGACGTGGAGCTGACCAGACTGATTGCCGAAAATGTATCCGTTCCGGTAATTGCGTCCGGCGGTGCAGGAACGAAGGAGCACTTCTATGATGCACTGACAGAGGGAAAAGCAGACGCAGCACTTGCAGCATCCCTGTTCCACTACAAGGAGCTGGAGATCATGGATCTCAAAGCATATCTGGCGGAGCGTGGAATTCCGATGCGTATGTAGCGATATACGACGGTGGAAGAAGGACTTAAAACATGATAACACTCATTGAAAATGATATTTCTCTGGAAGAGTATCTGACACTTCGGGAGAAAGTTGGCTGGAAGAAACTGACAGACAAGCAGGCGGCACATGCCCTTGCGAATTGTCTGTATAAAGTAAAAGCGGTCGATGCGGACGGACAGGTCGTTGGTATGGGACGTGTCGTTGGAGACGGTGCCGTGGTCTGTTATATTCAGGATCTGATCGTGATTCCACAGGTGCAGGCACAGGGCATTGGCTCGCAGATTATACAGAAATTAAAAGCGTATGTGGAATCTCTGCGGGAAGAGGAAAGCACGATGATGCTATGTCTGATGTGTGCCAAGGGCAGAGAGCCATTTTATGAAAAACATGGATTTATGCAGCGACCGACCGATGCACTTGGACCGGGTATGATTCAGTATCTGACAGAAAAATAAAGAATAAAACAAAAAATCCTCCCATCCGGGAGGTTTTTTGCTTTCTATCGAACTATGAGATTACTCAGCAAGATATGGCTTTAACGCTGCCATGATATCTTCTGTATCCTTATCTGTATGTACATTTAAGTCGATTGGCTTGGAAATATCCAAACTGAAAATACCCATGATAGACTTTGCATCGATAACATAACGACCAGATACTAAGTCAAACTCAGCATTAAAACCGCTGATGTCATTTACAAAGCTCTTTACCTTATCGATAGAGTTGAGAGAAATTTTAACCTTTAACATATAGAAACCTCCTTGTATATTATGAAAGCGAAAAATAATCTCAAAAATATATCTTTCGCACTTTTTTTATCTATGTTACTATAATAAAAGTTTACACTATAAAAGTCAAGAATCAGCAGGAGAAATTTGCGTAAAATGTATGTGAATATTTTAAATAAAAAAGTAGCAGTTTGCACACTTGGATGCAAGGTGAATCAATATGAGTCAGACAGTATGATGGATATTTTGAAGAAAAATGGATGCGAGATTGTACCATTTTCACAGTTTGCAGATGTGTATATCGTCAATACGTGTTCGGTCACGAATATGGCGGAGCGAAAGTCGAGACAGATGCTGCACCGCGCGAAAAAGAAGAACCCGGAGGCGGTCATTGTGGCAGCCGGATGCTATGTGCAGGCAGCCGAGGAAGCGTTGGCAAAGGATCTAGGCATCGATATTCTGATCGGAAACAACTGCAAGAAGGATGTTGCCCGTATCTTAAGTGAATATTATGAGGATACGTCCATGCATGAGGTTGTGATCGACATCAATCACACGAACGAATATGAGGAAATGACGCTCGTAAAGCCGAACGAGCGATGCCGTGCCTATGTCAAGGTGCAGGACGGCTGTAATAATTTCTGCACGTATTGTATCATCCCATATACACGTGGCAGAATCCGCAGCCGGAAGCTTGCGGATGTCGTGCGGGAGGTAGAAGGGCTGGCAGTAGAAGGCGTACAGGAAGTCGTGATTACAGGAATCAATTTATCTTCCTATGAGGATGAGGATGGTGCATCGCTGCTGATGCTGTTACAGGCAGTTGCCAAAGTGAATGGTATTAAGCGTATCCGGATGGGATCGCTGGAGCCGCGTGTGATCACAGAGGAATTCCTGGATGGTATCACAGCGCTTGATAAGGTGTGTCCGCATTTCCATCTGTCATTGCAGAGTGCCTGCAATGAGACGTTAAAGCGGATGAACCGGAAATATACAATCGAAGAATATATGGAAAAATGCGAGATGATCCGCAAGGCATATGATCGTCCGGCGATCGCGACAGATGTGATTGTAGGATTCCCGGGGGAAACCGAGGAGGAATTTGCAACAACGGTGGCAAATCTGGAGAAGCTGAATCTCTATGAGATGCATGTATTTAAATATTCAAAGCGGAGCGGCACGATCGCAGCGACAATGGAGCATCAGGTGAGCGATGCAGTGAAGGAGAAGCGAAGCAATGTGCTGTTAGAGCTGACGGCGAACCAGAAGGCAGCATTTGAAGCACAGTTTTCCGGAGAGCTGCTTCCGGTGCTGATGGAGGAGTATGACTGTATCGACAAGGATGGAAAGCCGGCGTATGTCATGAAGGGACACACAGATCGTTATATCCTTGTGAAGCAGGAGACGACAAGAGAAGTCTGCGAGCAGAGTGTCAATACATTTGTGGATATTTTGTACCGGTCGGAGAAGTCGAAATAAGGATGTTGGATCATGGCATATGGACGTATATCTTTACGAAAATATGCCATGAATTAAAAAAAATTAAAAAAATTAAAAAAAGTTGTTGACAACATGTTATATATTTGTTATAGTAACAAAGGTTTCAAGATGGTTCGTTGGTCAAGCGGCTAAGACGTCGCCCTCTCACGGCGAAAACAGGGGTTCGATTCCCCTACGAACTGCTTTTAAAAGGATACAGATTGTATCCTTTTTTTTTCGCGATTTTCCCTTTCATAAGAAAAGAATCACTTGAAGAAAATGCCTCCGTGAGATATACTATACTACATATGATACAGAAGAAAGGGGTTAGTAATATGGCTGTATGTGAATCATGTGGAGCAAGGGTGCAGGATGGAATTACGATCTGTCCGGAATGTGGGCGCCCGGTGGTGAAGATGAAGACAAGTCTTGGGCTGAAAGGTGAGAACGGAAAGAAGCCGGTACAGCAAAGGGCATATACACCAACCGATGATTATGGTGACATCTATGATGGGAACAGTATCGGGGGAACAGATCCTGTCAAGATTACGAAGGAAGACGTAAAGGAATACAAAGAGCTGAACAAGAAACAGGGCGGCGGAAGCGGCGTCGGCAAAGTGTTTGGCACGATCTTCAAGTTCATCATATTTGCAGCAATCGTATTTGGTATTTATATGTTTGTGACAAAGGTTGTGTTAAAGCCGAACGGACCGGAGACTTATGAGGATGCAGTCAAAGCATTCCAGACAGCGGTCAATGAGGATGACAGTGAGAAATTACAGGCATTAGTACCGGAATACATAACAGCAAACAAAGCCTTGGTTGAGGAAATCTTACCATATGTGCAGGAGACAAACTACACATCGATCAAGATTATTGATACATCCATCTGGGGCACTTCTGAGGTAAATGCATTCAACGACAAGATCCAGCTGGAGCATGGTAAGACTGCAGATGCAAGAGAGGGTGTTACCCTGAAGCTTGGACTGCGTGGAACGATGAAGGATCGCAATGGCGTGAAGAGACAGTATCTGGAAGTAAATATTGATTTCATCAAGATCAAAGGCGTCTGGTATCCGGATATCGAAGAGGTACAGGATCAGTTGTTTAAACAGGATTAAGAAAAAGCCGGGAGCGAAAAACTTCCGGCTTATTTTTTTGACGGAGGAGTACATGGCGTTACAGTTTATCCTTGGCCCAAGCGGGGCAGGAAAATCAGAATATATTTACGAGGACATTATACGTCGGACAATGCAGGATGAGCGGGAAAATGTGATCGTGCTTGTCCCGGAACAGTATTCGCTGGAGATTCAACGAAAGCTTGTGCAGAAGCATCCGCGCGGTGGCAGCTTCCAGATTGACGTCATCGGGTTTAACCGGCTGGCATATCGGATATTTGATGAGCTGCATATCAAGCCGAAGAAGGTGCTGGAGGATTTCGGAAAATCTATGTTGCTGCGAAAGGCAGCACAGGAGCACAAAGAAGAGCTGTCTCTGTATGCCGGAAGTCTGGATAAGGCAGGATTTATCGACGAGGCAAAATCGTTGATGTCAGAGATCTACCAGTATGATATTCCACGGGAACGGCTGCGGGAGGCGTTACAGAAGCTGGACGATTCGGAGGAGGCACGTGTGCTTGCGAGAAAGCTGCAGGACATGCTGGTAATTTTCGATGCGTTTGAGGAGAAGAAAGGGCAGTCTTTTATCGTAGCAGAACAGATGCTGGAGCTCCTGACCGCGGCAGCGGAACAATCGGAGCTGATTGCAGGCAGTGAGATCGTATTAGATGGATTTACCGGATTTACACCGATTCAGTTGAATCTGATTTCCGTGTTGCTGCGCCGGGCGAAAAAAGTGACAATCGTATTGACGATTGACGCGGCAACCTATGAGAAAAAGCACGTGGCAGAGCATGAACTGTTTGCACTTACGAAGCAGACAATCGAGCATTTGCTGCTTACTGCCGAGCAGGCACATGTGGTTGTGGAACCGGCATTGTTCTTAGGAAAGGATGGCTGTAAACGGTGGAGCAAGGGACATCCGCTGGCACATCTGGAGCAGAATCTGTTCCGCTATCCGTACCGTGTCGGGAAAGACGAGGAACAGGCGATTACGATTACGGCGTATGATACGCCGGCACAGGAGCTGACCGGCGTTGCAGAACAGATTCGTACCCTTGTGATGGAGCAGGGCTATCGTTACCGGGATATTGCGATCGTGAGTGGAAATCTGGAGGAGACGGCGGAATTTGCGAAGCGGATATTGCCGCAATATGAGATTCCATATTTTATTGATATGACGATGCCGGTGAAGAATCATCCGTGTGTGGATGCGCTTACGCATGTGCTTCGAATCGTCGATGAGAATTTCAGTTATGACAGTGTGTTTGCGTTCTTAAAATCCGGAGTTGTAAAGTCGTTGGAACAATCGGAGATCGAGATGCTGGAAAACTACGTGCTGGCGCGTGGACGAAAGGGAATCCGGAGCTGGAGCCAGCCATTTCTAAACGGCGAGGATGACACCGTGGATGAGATGCGGCAGGTTGTGATGGAAATATTGCAGCCATTTTACAAGGCAGTCTCCGGTGGAAAAAAGAAGATTTCCGTGTTTGTCGAAGCCATCTATGCGCTTATGGAGACGCTTTCGATGGAGACGCAGTTTGAAGATGCCGGACTGTATGAGAAGGTGCGGCAGATCTTTGACAAGATGGTGGAGATCATGCCGGAGGACACGGTCAATGTACAGGAGTTTGAGGAACTGTTTGCCGTAGGAATGAAGGATGTCACACTTGGTATGGTGCCACCGACACTGGATATGCTCGTAGTCGGCGATATCACGCGAACCAGACTAGGTGATATCCGGGCGCTGTTTATTGTGGGTGTAAATGACGGCGTCATTCCGAAACGTGCCGGACGCAGTCAGATCATCAATGACCGCGAGAAAGAACGACTGGGTGCATTTGGTATCCATATGGCGCCGACAGAGCGGGTGAACAGCTACACCGAACAGTTTTACCTGTATCAGAACATGACGAAGCCAAAGGATTGTCTTCATTTATCCTATGTGTGTATGAGTGCCACGAATGAGACAATGCGGCCATCTTATATATTAGACCGGATTCGAAGAATTTTTCCGGACAAGAAGGAATTACAGGGACAGCGGATGGAGAACCGGATCGTGACAGACAAATCCGGGCTGGAGGTTTTAATCATAGGAATCCGGGAATTGCTCGAGGGTAATCACAGCCACGAGAAAGAGACACTGCAGTTATATAAGCTGTATCTGAAGCATGGAGATGCCCGGACACTCGAACGGATGAAACAGGCGATGCAGTACCAGAATCTGCCGGAGAAGCTGGCGGAACAGGTCACACAGCTGATCCGGTTACAGGATATGGCGATGTCCGTATCGAAGCTGGAACAGTATGCAAGCTGTGCGTATGCATTTTTCCTTCGATACATTCTACGGTTAGAGGAGCGGCAGATTCATGGTATCGACAACCGGAACGTCGGTATGATCCTGCACGGTGCGATGGAGCAGATGTTTTGCTATGTGCGGGATCAGAAGGACAATGCATGGGAGACACTGTCCGAGCAGGAGCGGGATGCGAAGACAGAGGAATTCGTGAATGAAAACTTTGCGAAGGAATACGCCGGACAGGAGCTGGATGCCGGACAGTATGAAGTGCTACGGAAGAGTTTGATCCGAATCGGAAAACGGACCGTGCAGAAGCTGCAGGCGATGATGGATGCGTCTTACAAACCGCGGTATTTTGAGTATGCATTCCGAAAAAAACTGCAGGTTGGAGATGAACAGTTGTCCTTAGTTGGCGTGGTGGACCGCGGAGATTTGTATGTGAATGAAGCAGAGCAGACGATTTCCCTGCGTGTGATCGATTACAAATCCGGGGCACATGAGTTTGATCTTGGTGATCTGTACGAGGGACTGGAACTGCAGCTTGCAATCTATACAGATGTGATGCGTGAACTGGTCGATCAGGAGTGGAACAAAAACCGCGCGGAGGCAGAACACTATAAGATTGTGACAGACAGTATGTATTATTATCATATGCAGGATCCATATGTGCAGGCGGAAAATGAGACAGAGGCGGAGGAAGCACGGGAGAGGCAGCTGACATACAAAGGACTGGCACGGGATGATGCGGAGGAATTTGACACAGTGCTTGCCTATGCCGAGTACAAGGCATCTGCACTTGTCACGCAGATGAAATCGGGAGTGATCGACAAAAATCCGATGCGGGAGTCCAACAAGACCGCGTGCGATTACTGCGCATACAAAGATGTGTGCCGGTTTGATGAAAAATACGGAAACAACCGTTATCACTACACAAAGCACAGCGCAAAGGAGAAGGAACAGTTATTGGAGGAGATGCATAGCGTATGCCATGGACAGAAAAACAGGAACAGGTAATTAAAGAGAGAGACAAGACAATTCTTGTATCGGCAGCTGCAGGCTCCGGTAAGACGGCAACGCTCGTGGAACGTATCTACCAGAAGATGATTGATCCGGAGCATCCGGTCGATATCACGTCTTTTCTGGTCGTGACTTTTACTAAGGCGGCAGCGGCGCAGATGAAAGAGAAGCTTTTGAAAAAGCTGGAGGAAGCACAGGAACAGTATCCGGAATCGGAGCACATTGCAAAGCAGAACATGTTGATCCAGAGTGCGGATATCACGACAATCGATAGTTTCTGCCTGAATATCGTAAAGGAGTATTTCAGTTATCTGAATCTGGACCCGGCGGTTGGAATCGGAGATCCGGGTATGCTGGAAATGTTGAAATATGATGTAATGACCGCGTTTTTTGAGGAAAAGTATGCACAGCTGCAGGAACAGGGCGATACAGAATTTGGGCGCCTGCTGGAGGTGTTCTGTGATGGAAAACGGGACGAAAATCTCAAAGATGTGTTAGACAAGATCTATCGGCAGATCACAAGTTTTCCAGCACCGGAGCGGTTTTTAGAGGAAGCGAGAATGGGACTGCAGATTGACACGGCGGAGGATTTAAACCATGCACCGTGGATGCAGGCGATGCTTGATATCCTGCATAAAAAGGCGGCGGCAGCCGTACAGCTTGCAGAGCGGTGCCTTGTGATCTGCGAGGAGCCGGATGGACCGAATCAGTACCGGGAGCAGATCGAATCAGATATCGAGAAGCTGCAGGCAATCGGGCAGGCGGACAGTTATGCTGCGATGAAGGGGGCAATCGAGAGTAAATGGGCGACGCTTTCGAGAAAGAAGTTTACCGGAGACAAAGAATTACAGGAAGCCTGTAAGACGCTCCGTAAGGAATATAAGGATGAATTTGACAGCAAAAAGCTCGATAGCTTCAAGCAGTCGGAGGCACAGATCTTAGAAGATATGCAGCTTTTAAAAACATATCTGCTTCCGTTACTCTCCCTGACTGAGGAATTCATGACGCGGTTTATGGAGGAGAAGCAGAAACGGAAGATGCTGGAGTTTTCAGATATCTCGCATATGGCATATCAGCTTGTGTGTGCCGGCTATGACGAGGATGGAACGGCAGTGCCGACAGAGATTGGAAAGACGATCGCAAACCGGTATGAGGAAATCTATATTGACGAGTATCAGGACAGCAATTATCTGCAGGAGGATATTCTGACTGCAGTATCGGGCAAATCCCGCGACGTGCATAATATGTTCATGGTGGGCGATGTGAAACAGAGTATCTACCGTTTCCGTATGGCACGTCCAGAGATATTTGTCAAAAAATACAACCGGTATCAGGCGGAAGGAAATGATATTAAGATCGAACTGAATCATAATTTCCGTTCCCGTGCGGTTGTGTTGCGCGCAATCAATTATTTCTTCTATCAGTTGATGGGAAGTGATTTGGGCGGTATTACATATGATGAGAAGCAGGCTCTTGTACCGGGCAAGCAGTTTCCGGAGCCACCGGAGGGCGTCCATATTGCCGAGGATGTAGAGCTTTTGTTTGCCGATGTGGATGATACAGGAGACTTAAGCGAAGAGCAGCTTCGCCAGTATGGCTCCCCGGAGAAAGATACGGTGGAGGGCTATATGATCGCGAACCGGATTCGATCGCTGATGCAGCCGGATACCGGCATGCAGGTCTATGACGAGGAAGAAGAATGTTACCGTCCGGTTCGGTATAAGGATATTGTGATACTGGCAAGAAGCCTGAAGGATTATGGCGATGTGATCTACAATGCGCTCACGGCACAGGGGATTCCGGTATATCTTGAAAAGTCCAAGGGATATTTTCAGGCAGTGGAGATACAGGTTATCATGGCGATGCTTTCCGTGGTTGACAACAGCCGGCAGGACATTCCACTTTCGGCAGTGCTGTTGTCGCCGATCGGTGGCTTGAATGAGTCAGAACTTGCGCAGATATGTGCTGCGGTGCGGAATGCCGTATCTGAAAAATTGTGTCTGTACGATATCTGTGAGTATTATGCAGAGGATCAGGCAGATACAGAACTTGGCGGAAAAGTCAGACGCCTGCTTGATCTGATCGAAGATCTAAAAGAGAAAAAACAGCATTTATCAGTATCGGATCTCATCTGGGAGCTGTTGGAGCAGACGGGATATTATGAATACGTGACAGCAATGCCGGCAGGCGATATCCGCAAATCCAATGTCGATATGCTGTTGCAAAAGGCAGTGCAGTTTGAAAATGGATATTACAAAGGATTGTTTCATTTCTTGCGCTATGTCGATAAGCTGAAGCTGATGGAAAAGGATGAGGGCGAAGCAAGCGTGCTGAGCGAGGATGCGGATGTTGTGCGGATTATGAGTATCCACAAGAGTAAGGGACTTGAATATCCGGTCGTGTTTGTCGCAGGGATGGGACGGCAGTTTAACCGGATGGAGTTAAAGGATAATGTGCAGGTGCATCCGGACTATTATCTGGCTGCAATGGCGATGCACATAAAAGGACGGTATAAACATAATACTGCGATTCGGAGCATCTATGCGGCACTCGAGGATGCGGAGATGATGGCAGAGCATCTGCGGGTGCTCTATGTGGCGATGACGCGTGCGAAGGAAAAGCTGATCCTTACAGGTGTAATACGCGGTGCGGACCGTCTGCTTGCAAAATATGCCTATGTAGAAGATATGGAGCCGTTGCTGCTTCCGTATAATGTCCGCAAAAATGCCGACTGCTATGCGAAGCATCTGCTTGCCTGTATGGTGCGTTATAACCGGCTGGCGGCAGCCTGCAAGGTGCAGGGGAAGATTCGTATGGAGATTTGCAACCAGGAGGAAATTCTGACAGCGATGATTCCGATGGAGCTTCACAAACGGTTACAGTTAGAAGACATCCGCCGTATGGCGGAGCAGGCAGAGGAAGATGTATTCTATGCGAAAAACGAGGCGAGTGTATCCTATGTATATCCACATATGCCGATGACGACCCTGGGAGCGAAGCTGTCAATCTCGGATATTAAGAAGATGAAAGCCTATGATGGAAAAGGGTATGATATCAATACGGAATTTGCCCTTCCGGATACTGCGGAGCAGGAAATAGAAAAAAACCTTCCGAAACGAGCACAGTCTGCAGGAAAAACAGGCACACTTACCGGTGCGGAGCGTGGTACGATCGTTCATAAATTTATGGAAATGCTGCCATTTGAAGCGGTGGATACAGACGGAGATCTGGATGCGTATATCGCACAGCAAAAGGCGGCATTGCTTGCGCGGGGCATTTTCGAGGAGCGGGAACTTGTGGCAATCCGGGAAGCCAAAATCAGGAAGATGTTGCAATCTACGCTTGGATGCCGTATGATAGAAGCTGCGCGCCTGGGCAATCTGTACAAGGAACGGCAGTTTTCTGCGGGTATTCCGGCATCGGAGGTGTATGATGTCACGGAGCCGGATGTACTAGTTGTACAGGGAATTATTGATGCATACTTTTATGAGGATGACGACGTGGTGGTCATGGATTATAAGACCGATGCCGCAGACGAGGAGACTCTGGTTGGCAGATACCGGGCACAGCTTGCCTCGTATGCAGAGGTGCTGGAACGATTGACAGGAAAAAAGGTGAAGGAGCAGGTGATCTATTCCTTCCACTTAGATAAAATGATTCGATTATGAGGTGATAGAAATGGCTAGAACAGAGGAAGAACAAAAAGGAATTTCTTTGCTGGGAAACCAGCACGTAGCGTATCCGTCTGATTATTCTGCGGATATTCTGGAGACATTTATCAACAAACATCCGGACAATGATTATTTCGTAAAATTCAACTGCCCGGAATTCACAAGTCTTTGTCCGATTACTGGACAGCCGGATTTTGCGACAATCTACATCTCCTATGTGCCGGATGTGCGCATGGTGGAGAGTAAGTCGTTGAAGTTGTACCTGTTCAGTTTCCGAAATCATGGAGATTTCCATGAGGATTGCGTGAATACGATCATGAAGGATCTGATCAAGGCAATGGACCCGAAATATATTGAGGTCTGGGGAAAATTTACTCCACGTGGAGGAATCTCTATCGATCCGTATTGTAACTATGGACGTCCGGGCACAAATTGGGAAAAGGTCGCTTACGATCGTCTGGTACATCATGATTTATATCCGGAGAAAGTGGATAACCGCTAGGTGATTGCGGGACAAAAAGGAAGTAATCAATTATGAACAACAGTATGAAAGAGGCAGAAGATTATATTAACCAGATCCCGCTGTTTGGACCTCATACAGAGGGAAGAAATAAATCAGGAAATGAGAACTTAGAGGCGGTCATGGCATTGCTTGGCAATCCACATCTTGCACATAAGGCGATTCATGTGGCTGGTACAAACGGAAAAGGTTCTACGGTGCAGTTCCTGCGTGCGATACTCACAGAGGAGGGATACCGGGTGCGTACCTTTACGTCCCCACATCTGATCTCCATCACAGAACGGATCGAGGGAATCACAGAAGAAGAATTCGTCGAATGCTACCAGATTGTACGGAATGCATGCGAGCATGCGGTGCAGAAAAATCTGCAGCATCTCTCGTATTTTGAATTTCTGTTTGCGATGGCAGCGGTGTATTTTTCCAAGCTGGAGCTGGACTATGTGATTTACGAGACCGGACTTGGCGGCAGACTGGATGCGACCAATGTGCTTGTGCCGGTGTTGACGATCATTACAGAGATTGGGCTCGATCATATGAAATATCTCGGCAACACGATCGAGGCGATTGCTGGAGAAAAAGCCGGGATTATAAAAACAGGCGTTCCAGTTGTGTACCACACGGGCAGTCTGGAAGCGGATGCCGTCGTAAAAAATCAGGCAGAAGCACTTGCGGCAGAAGCAATAAATGTCGCAAATGTGGAGTATAATATCGATGAATTTACAGATAAAACCATTGATTTTTCAATGTATAGCCGCTATTATAGTTACAATGGTTTGCGGCTTGATAGTGTGGCCACCTATCAGGTAGACAATGCCGTGACTGCGATCACAGCAGGTACGGTGCTGTTAGGCAGGCAAATCGCACAGGAGAAAATACAGCTTGCGCTGGATGCGTTTTTCTGGCCGGGACGTATGGAGAAGCTGAATGGGAATATCGTGATCGATGGGGCACACAACGAGAGTGCCATCGAGCGATTTACTGAGAGCGTGAATGCCGGGTATGCAGACCGGGAGAAAACACTTCTCTTTGCAGTCGCCGGGGATAAGGACTACGAACCGATGATCGCATATCTGATGCAGAATCTGGAAGTGGAGGCGGTCTATGTGACGTCGCTGGATTCTGACCGCGCAATCTCCGCAGAGTATATTGCGGCATTGTTCCGCGATTGTGCGAAGAAGACGGAACGCAATGTACATGTCTATGCAGATAATGACATCCGAAGCTGTTTCGCGGAAGCATATGCAGCTGTGGAGGCACGCGGCGGCATGCTGTTTTGCGTGGGCTCTCTGTATCTGATAGGAAAGATAAAAGACATATGGGAGGAAACCGTATGATAAATTTTGAAGAAGAATTGAAGCGTTTCTCGCCGATTCCGGAAGTGAATCAGGCGGAGGAAGCCATTTACAGCAATGATTTGAAGGATATCAGTGATATTGTATTACAGATGACACAGGACTTGAGAAATACAGGCAGCATATTGGATAATGCAGTATCTGTGCGGGCAAGGAGAAGATAAGATGGCAACAACAATGCGACCGGTGCTGTGCCCCCATTGTGGTGCACAGGTGCGGAAAAATGGATATTGTTCGGAATGTTATCTTCCGTTGTCGATGCTTAAAAAAGCGCAGAATACATCCAATTATTATTACAATATTGGGTATGACCGGGCATCGGCGAGAGATCTGTCCGGTGCGATTGAATCTCTGTTGCAGGCACTGCGGTATAACAAGCGAAATGTGCCAGCACGCAATCTGCTGGGACTCATCTATTATGAGATGGGTGAGGCTGTGCAGGCGATGAGCGAATGGGTTATGAGCATCAACTATCAACAGGAAAATAACCTTGCGACAAAATACTTAAAAGAACTGAAAAAAGATCCAGCCCGGTTGGAGAGTGTCGATCAGCTTGCGCGGAAGTTCAACATGGCAATCCAGTATGCGCACAGCGAAGATTATGATCTTTCAATCTTGCAGCTCAAAAGTGCACTCTCGGACAATCCACATTTTGTGAAAGGATATTTGCTGCTTGCCCTTTTGTATATCGGGACAGATAACTACGAGAAGGCAAGAGTGACTCTGCGTCGTGTCTTAAAGATCGATAAGGCGAATTCCCTTGCGGTGCATTATCTGCGGGAGATGGGAGATACCGAGGAAAACATCATTGAGATGCGTAAACAGAACGTGGATAATGATGGACTCTTAGACGACGATTACCTTGAGGAGATCGTTGTGACCGAGGATGGCAGAGCACCGAAGAAGATCGAGAAGAAGAATCTGTTTCAGGAGATCAAGGCAAAGAAAGATACAAGCGTTGTGCGAACCGGACAGTTTGGACAGGTCAGCCTTGCAAAATACTCTGGGTTGTATATGTTGCTTGGGCTGGTGTTTGGCGTCCTTCTTTTCAGCTTTTTCATTCTGCCTGGACAGAAAAAGAAGCTGCGGGTAGAAAATGAACAGCTGATTAAGACATACAGTGAGGAGCTTGCCGGGAAAAATTCCACGATCAACAGCCTGAGTGCAGAGGTGGACAGTCTGACAAAACAGATTGATACACTGCAAAATGGAGCCGCACAGGGGGAGACGGATCTTCCTGATTATTCCAATGTTGTGTCGGGCATGTCAGATACAGATTTACAAAATATGATAGACAAAGAGTAATCGATGATTATTCGAAATTACGAAAGAAAGTGAAATGATTTCACTTTCTTTTTCTTTTGCATTTTTTTCTGGATATATGGATATAGGAGGCAATTTATGGTGTATGAAGTAGCAAATGGTGTGCTGATTTATTATCTGCCGGAGGAGCTTGATCACTATGCGGCGGATATGCTCAAGCGAAAGACGGCACATGTGTTTGATGAGGAGGAGATCAGGTACCTGATCTTTGATTTCTCGAAGACGCAGTTCATGGACAGTTCCGGCATCGGGCTGATTACCGGACGGTTTCGGATGGTGCATGACAAGGGAGGATGTGTATATGCGGTGCATGTCAATGAAACGATCGATCGCATTTTGTTGATGTCAGGAATCTATCGCATCTTAAAGAAGATGGATTCCCTGGATGCGATAAAAAAGGAGATGGTAAAGGGAGGATATTATGAATAGTGCAAACGAAATGAATGTGGAATTTGATAGTGTGGCGAAAAATGAGAGCTTTGCCCGTGTGATCGTGGCATCATTTATCACGTCGACGAACCCAACGCTCGAAGAAGTGTCGGATATTAAAACGGCAGTTTCCGAGGCGGTCACAAATGCAATCATTCATGGCTATGAGAAAGGTGCGGGAAAAATCTGGATTCGTACAGTCGTGGAAGACCGTTCGGTGTACATAGAAGTGCGGGACAAAGGAATAGGCATCGCGGATGTCAAACAGGCGATGGAGCCACTTTTCACAACAAAACCGGAAGAGGAACGATCTGGTATGGGGTTTTCCTTTATGGAGGCATTTATGGATCGGCTGGAGGTTGAATCTGCCGCAGGCGAAGGTACCGTGGTAAAAATGTGGAAGGAGATCGGTGCACCGGCACCACATTATGAATAAATGAATGAATGGGAACTATTTCAACAGGCACAGATGGGGAGCAAGGCTGCAAAGGAAAAAATAGTTTCAGATAATACCGGGTTGGTGTGGAGCATTGCGCGGCGGTTTGTCAACCGTGGTTATGATCTCGAGGAACTGTATCAGATTGGCTGTATCGGACTGCTCAAGGCATGTGACCGGTTTGAAAGCCGTTATGGCGTGCAGTTTTCCACCTATGCCGTGCCGCTGATCGCTGGAGAAATCAAACGGTTTCTGCGTGATAATGGTGCGATCAAGGTATCGCGTATCCTAAAACAAAATGGCTATCAGATCAGCAAAGCGAAGGAGGCGTTGCTGCACAAATATGGAAGAGAGGCAACGCTGGATGAGCTGGCAGACTATACGGGACTTTGCGTCGAGGATATCGTGATGGCGACAGAGGCGAACCGGGAGGTGGAATCCATCCAGCAGACAATCTGTGGCAAGGATGGGACACAGGTCAGTCTGGTGGAGCGACTGGTGGATGAAGCACAGTCGGAAGTGGCAGCGGAAAATATCATGAATCGGATCTTGGTCGGACAGGCAATGGAAAAGCTGGGGGAGATGGAACAGGAATTGATCCGGCTGCGGTTTTTCGAGGATAGGACACAGACAGAGGTTGCGAAGGTGCTGGGAATCAGTCAGGTGCAGGTCAGCCGGCTGGAGAAGAAAATACTGATTCAGATGCGTCAGAATCTGGATTTTTATAAATCGAACTAGAAGTTCGATTTATATATAAAAAGTACAATGCCAGAAATAAAAGTAGAATAATAAAACTTATAGTTGAAAAAACATACTTCTCGTTGTATAATGTCAACAATAGTTGTATTTGGCGGGAGAGTATATGGGAGCACGCAAGAAGCTTGCACTGGAACAGTTTAATCGCGACAATATTTTGACGGCGGCGAGGGAGTTATTTGAGACGAAAGGCGTTCAGGACACGACGATGGACGATATCGCGCTGCAGGCAGATTATAGCAAGTCGACAATTTATGTATATTTCCGGAGCAAGGAAGATATCTATAATTCCATAGTGGTTGATTATCTCGATATCCTGATTGGTGAGATGACGGTGTATATCGAGGGAGATACCTCTTTTGAGGACAGCTATTACAAGCTGTGTGAACGGCTGGTTTCTTTCTGTGAACGATATCCGAAGTATTATGCTTCCCTGATGTTTGAGGAGAAGGCAACCAACAGCCGGAAGCAGGGCACGGTGATTCTGCCGGAGATCCTGCAGGAATTATATGGATTGATGGAAGCGCTCGTCCAGAAGGGAAAAAACACAAATGTGTTACAGGAAACACTCGATACAAAGCCGACGGTTTTGTATCTCTGGTCATCCTTAAGCGGTATTATTCAGATTTCGGCACAGAAGAAAAAAGAGATCACGAAGCAGACCGGGATGACGATGGAAGAATATCGGAGCTTTGCTTTTCGCACACTGTATGAATCACTTGTACAGAAGAAAGCTTCGGGAGAGTAGTGGGAGGATACAAATGAGGGGTATGGAATTGAAAAATGAGATAGAAGAGGCACGGAATTATATTTTTTACGTGTCTGATTATATTGATGTGTCTGCAGGACATGCATGGAAGATGGACTGCCGGCAGGCAATGACTGAACAGATGGTACAGAATCTTCCAAACTGCAAGGTGATGAAATATACAGAATATCATGGAGAATGTCTGGATGCAGACAGTGTGGGAATTTTGTTCCCATCGAAAATGTGGGGGATTTCCCTTGCGGTATATGCATTTTTACAGAATCTGCGGGTGTCTGCGTCAACCTATGTGTATGCAGTCGCGATGGGAGAGGTCTTATCTGCAGAAGTAAATGGAACCGCAAATGTACGGATGGAGACACTTGGACAGTTTCAGGATATCTTTGAGCGCCGGAGACTGGGGGATATCTCAGATATTTACATCCGCTGTATCGATTACAAGCGCGAGTTTACAACGACGGAGGAGAAGCTGATGCGCTCGGTAACAACGGCAGAACGGATTGCCGATGTGATGGAGGGACTGCTTTTTTACAGCATGAAGGCAGTAAAAGAACAGAAGCTGCAGTTTGTCACAGACAAGCGCACGACAGTTCGGACAAAGCATGTGGCAGAGCGGAAGGAAGTGACAGCTTTGGTGGAAACGAAGATTTTGCCGATGCCAAATATCAAGAATGTATTTCTGGACGATGATTTGTTGTCGGAGGTTCGGATATGCCAAGCTATGTAATCCATTTATCCTGTGCCAAACGCGCGCTGGAGATGCTGCCGGAGATGAACGCACAGGAGCAAAATGCATTTTTTCTTGGAAATATGATCGCAGATATGTGCAGGGATAAGCATTACACACATTTCTGGAACGATGTGACCTATGACAAGCTGGTGCGCCGACCGGATCTGGACTGGTTTTTACAGAAATATGGTGATGCATTACAGGAGCCGTATGTGCGTGGATATTATGCGCATCTTTTGCTTGATTATAATTTTCTGGATCTGTACTGGGACAGACATTTCCGGTTTTATAATGCGCAAAAGCAACCGGAGGTGTTATACGATGCGGTTACTTTTGTAGAAGTGTTGGAACAACAGCAGATGTATGATCGTCAGGAATTTTTCTCTAAGAGATGGTATTATGGTGATTACGACCGGATGAATGCGTATTTCGCGAATAGATATAATGTAATGTTTCCGAATCTGGAGTTCAATGCGAAAGAATGGGAACGTATACGGCGGATTACAGAGATCGACTGGGACTATGCGCCGGAAGCGATGGAACGGACAAAAGCCCAGTTATCGCAGAGTGTTGCAATCGCCGAGCCGGGAATCATCCCGCAATTACAGATATTTGTACTTCCGGAACTGGAACAGTTGGTGGAAGTTACCGCAAAAAAAGTGGCAGAGATATAAAATCCCTGCCACTTTTTTGTTGCCATTAAATATTGATATGTGTTTTTTGTACTTCTTCGACGATCGGATCGACCTGATCTAAGAGGTTGATCATGTTTTCGTACAACTGATTCTTGCGTGTGATATCGCCGGATAACTGGTTGACTGTCTCGGACACGCCGATATAGCCGTCCTTGGCACTTAGGATATCTCCCTGAATCTGATCAGCGGTTTCGTTACAAGTGTCAACGGCAGCGGCAATCTGCTGCTGAACCTCAATCACACCGTTGACGGATTCTTTGATATTGCCAAACAGTTCGGTTGTCTTTTTTACCTGCTCCTGTTCATGGGAGAGCATCCGGTTTGCTGTTTCCATCGAAGCATTTAAGTTGGAAGCGTCCTCGCGGAGCAGTGCCATGTTTGCATTTACAGTATCGACGAGCTTCTTGATCTCTGCGGACAGGGTGCTGACCTCGGTTGCGACAACGGCAAACCCAAGACCGTGCTCCCCGGCACGGGCGGCTTCAATCGAAGCGTTTAAGGAGAGCATGTTTGTCTGGTTGGCGATACCAATAATACCGGACATTGTCTCCTGAATCTCGTCGAAGCTGCTCTGGAATTTATTTAAGACTTCCACGACATGCTGGAAATCCTTCAGTACATTGGAAGAGCTTTCCTGCAGGCTGTCGACATTTTCGTTTGCCTGATCGGTCGCGGTAAGTACGCCGCTGACGCTCGTTTCAATCTGGGAAGAAACTTCTACGATATTGGCAAATTCCTGCTTGATGGAATCCATACCGGAAGCAACCTGATCGGACTGTGCGAGGATCGTATCAAAGGAACCCTGGATATCAGAGATCTGACTTGCGGTCTGCATTTCTTCTTCAATCAGGGATTTCCGGTTTTCCTTCAGGCTTTTCGTAATCTGGGTGATCGGCTCTAAGCTTTGCTTTAAGGCAAGCCCGGTTACCGTTTCTGTTGGAACTGCATGTATTTCTGTTTTCTTTTTAAACATCGTGGTTATACCTCCTGCGTGTAATTATTCAAATGCTGCAAGCACAAGTGTCTGATTCATATGCTGGTTGTTAAACTGCTGGCCGTCGCCGACGAAGATCGCAGCAGGCGCAACCGTACGGAATGAAGCAACATAGTCGGTCAGGGCATCGTCCTCTGCAAATAGGCGCAGACGGTTCGCACTGTCAAAGCCAAGCAGGAATGAAACCGGAGATGCCTGTATGGAGGCAAGCAGTTCTTCGTGAATCTGCCGGTAATCATCGACATCCATGATATAGATGCTGTCATTTTCATAGATTGCCTTGCCGTTGAACATGACGCCGTTCCGGTCGACCGACATTGTCTGGATGATACAGGTATCATCGCCAAGGGCGCGTCCAAGTGGATGGCGCGGCATGGCAGAGAGGATATCTTCGAGATGGACGCCGGTTTCCTCCTGGTAGAGCTCTAATGCTGGAACGCCATCTAACTGAAACAGTGTTTTCGTTCCCGGTTCTACCAAGTTGGCGAAATGCGCACGGCGGCTCTGCCGTTTGTAAATATTTTCCTTATACAGATGGATCTTGCCACCTTTGTTTTTGATAAATGCATACGCACAGCTTCGCGTATGAACCTTCCCGTCTAAAATCACACAGTGTTTTTCGCCGAGCAGGACGCCATAAGCACTGGCACCGATCAACGGAACACCGGCTTCCTGCAGGGAATCGTGGACGGTTGACAGGACGCGTTCCTCGCATCCGGTCATAAATTCCAGACAGATCGTATCGGAATCGCCCGGTTCGACCGCCTGCAGATTGGAAAGAAAAGTGTGCATGGATTTGACCGGAGTTGTGCGGACATCTTCAATCACGCCCGTACATACTTCCACACCTGCAAATCCGATGACCATGACCGCCTGTGTCAGGCGCATCTCTTTCGCAATGCCTTCACCGCTGGTACCGATCATCGGTGTGCCCGGATATTTCTCGCCGAGCAGGGCGGCGGCAGCTTCTATTTTTGAAAAAGGAGCAATCAGGATCAGAAAATCAGCTTTTTTCAATCCGGCGGTTGCTTCCGTTATGGCTGTTTCCACATGGTCTGCGCGACCGATGCCTACAAAACCTTTCATCTTAAGCCTCCGACTGCGACTATACTTGTGGGGCATGTAAATGCGCAGTGAATTTACACGCGGAAAAATCCGCGGCACCTAAACTTATTCTACCAAAAAAAGGAGAAAAAGAATAGAGGAAAAGAAAAATGTTTAGAATAGGTAATATCTTGTATTTGTGGTAAAAGTTTGCTATAATGGCGTTTATCTGGATACTTATATGCAAAAATAAAGGGAGGTAGCTCGATGGGCTATTCAAAAGCGGAAACTGAGAAAAAACAGAGAAAACTTGTTTCCAAAACACAACGAAATACGAGAAAAGTGCTGGTTATACTTTTTAAGATCATATTGGTTGGTATCATTGCAGTGATCATAGCCGGAGCCGGAGCTGGATTCGGTATGATGAAGGGTATTTTGGACAATGCACCGGATACCTCCAGTATCAATATTGTTCCACAGGGATACCGGTCGAATATCCGGTCACAGGATGGCTCGGTAGAAAAAGAGATCTCCACGATTGATTCTAACCGTGTTTATGTATATTATGATCAAATCCCGAAAGATATGGTCAATGCATTTGTTGCAATCGAGGATCAGCGATTCTGGACGCATAATGGTATTGATGTGCGCGGTATCTTCCGTGCGTTTGCAAAGGGCGCGGCAAGCGGTCACTTTAATGAGGGTGCATCGACGCTGACGCAGCAGCTCATCAAGAACCAGGTATTTAATGTCGGTCTGGATGAGACGACATTTATGGACAAGCTGGAACGTAAGATTCAGGAGCAGTATCTGGCAATTGAGCTCGAAAAGCAGTACACAAAGGAAGAAATCGTTGAGTACTATCTGAACACAATCTATCTGGGACGTGGTGTCAGTGGTGTTCAGGCAGCTTCCGAGAAATATTTCGGTAAGGATATGACGGAACTTACGATCTCAGAGATCGCAGTTATTGCAGGTATTCCACAGAACCCAAGCCGTTACGATCCGGTTGCCAATCCAGACGAGAACAAAAAGCGCCGGGCGGAAGTTTTAAAGAAGATGTTAGATCAGGAATACATCACACAGCAGCAGTATGACGAGGCAGTGGCAGATGATGTCTATGCGAGAATCGATGCCGAGCATGAGGTTCAGCTTGCAGAATCTGACGTGAACACTTTCTATCAGGATGCTATCATAAATGGTGTCATAGAGAAGTTTATGGATATGTATGGCTGTACAAAGTCAGAGGCGGAGAACAAGCTTTACACGGGTGGTTATGAGATTTACTCTGCACAGGATAAAGCAATCCAGAAGATCTGTGATGATGTCATCAACAATCCGGAATATGTAAGCAATAGCACGAAGGTTGGTTTGAGCTACAAGCTGACACTTCTGGGAGCCGACAAAGAAACAAATTACAATTACAGCATTGGCGATCTGACCAATTATTTTGCAGAGCAGACAGGAAATTCAAAGTATAATAATATTTATCCGAGTGAACAGGATGCGAGAGCCGCAGCCGACACATTCAAGGAAGCGATGCTGGAAGAGACAGGCGGAACCTATGTCGCTGAAGCATTTTCTGTATCACCGCAGCCACAGTTTTCGTTCACAATCATGGATCAGCATACCGGCTATGTAAAAGCACTGGTAGGCGGACGTGGTACGAAGACCGTAAACCGTGCATTTAACCGTGCAACGGAGGCAGAGAGACAGCCGGGTTCCACGTTCAAGATCGTAGCAGCATATGCACCGCTGATCGACAGTGGTAAGGCAGGTCTTGCAACATCGTTTAACGATGAGCCATATCAGTATGCAAATGGTAATGAGGTTCGGAATGCCGGTGGCGGACATAGCGGATATTGTACGATCCGTAAGAGTATCGCAAGCTCCATTAACGTCTGTGCGGTAAAGGCAATTACCGAAGAGACACCAGAGGCAGCATTTGAGTATTTGTTGAAGTTTGGATATACGACACTGGTAGACCAGGAGGTGGACAGCAATGGTACGCTGCTCACAGATAAGACACAGGCGTGTGCACTGGGTGGATTGAGTTATGGTGTTACGAATTATGAGATGACAGCCGCTTATGCATCGATTGCAAATGGTGGTGTTTACAATCAGCCGGTTTTGTTTACCAAGATTATCGATCATGATGGAAATGTGGTAGTTGACAACACGACACCAACCTCCCATGAGGTAATCAAGCCGACAACTGCATGGCAGTTGATCGAGGCGATGAAGTCCGTAGTTACAAGCGGAACTGGTACGCCGGCAAGATTACAGTCTGGTATGACTTGTGCAGGTAAGACAGGTACAACCTCTGAAAACTATGATCTTTGGTTTTGCGGTATGACACCATATTATACCGCGTCTATCTGGATGGGTTATGACAGTAACGTTGATATGGGTGGACAGAATACACATAAATATATGTGGCGCGATATCATGGATCAGATTGTAGAGTTAGAAGGACAGGATACATCGGCAGACTTTGAGCGACCTGAGGGTATCACGACGATCAGCGTCTGCGAGATCACCGGATTGCTTCCGGGTGAAGGCTGCCCAACTTCTTCGGATTATTATGCACAGGCAGATATCCCATCACAGAGATGTAGTGGACATGAAGCGATTGAGTTCTGTACAGAGTCACACAAACGTGCAAACAGTGGATGTCCGGAGACCGTTTCATTCACAGTCGAGATTGATGAAAATGGTAATAAAAAGCTGGTAGGCTCCAGCGGAGAATCTACCGATGGATACGAGTACACGGATGAGGTGTGTGATATTCATACACCGTTAGAGGAAGGCGAGATTGAACTTGCTTCTTCGGCGGGTGAAGGTGGAACGATTTCACCGACAGTTCGAGTCGCGAAGGGCGCGAATGTAACCTTCTATATCACACCGCACAATGGATACCGGATCAAGGATGTCATTGTAAATGGACAGAGTCAGGGCGCTGTTTCAAGCTTTACATTTAACGATGTACAGGCAAACGGAACGATCAGTGTTACCTTTGAGAAGACTGGAGGTACCGATCCGGCACCAACGCCGACAACACAGCCGCCGGCACCGACGACGCAACAACCGCCGACAACACAGGCGCCAACAACGCAGCAACCAACAACACAGCAACCGGAGCCGACGACACAGGCACCGGAGCCGCAAACGTAATATAAATCAAAGAAGTATCTGAGAACAGTTGTTTATGACTGCAATCAGATACTTCTTTTTGTTTTTGTTATAAATAAAGCTTCAATTCTTTGGCATCTTTGGAGAGAAGATGAGAGATGCAAAGTAAGAGAAGATCAAAGCGGCGGAGGTTCCGACGGCTGCCATTTTGAAACCACCGCGGAACAGTCCGAGAAAGCCCTCTTCGTTTACTGCATCCTTGATTCCTTTCCACAGGTTGTAGCCGAATCCGGTCAGGGGAACGAAAGCACCCGCTCCGGCAAATTTCATGAAAGGTTCGTAGATACCAACTGCCCCTAAGATCACACCCGTGCAGACTAAGATTACCATCACCCGTCCGGGCATAAGCTTGGTTGTATCCATGAGAATCTGTGACAGTACACAGATGATTCCTCCGATGACAAAAGCAAGAATATAGTCCATATATACATCCTCCAATTTATAAATCGATGAGTTCAATGACAACGGCGTGCGCGACGCCGGGGATCGTCTGTCCCTCGTTGAAGCTGACTGTAGAAAGCAATGCTCCGGTAGGGACGAATAACACGCGTTTCCATTCGTTTGATTCTAATTGATGCAGAATATAGCCGGCAAGTGTGACAGCCGCACAGCCGCAGCCACTGCCGCCACTGTGGGTATCCTGTTCCTCGTTGTCGAAGATACAGACGCCGCAGTCCATATGCTGTTTCTCGATGTCGTAGTCGTTATCCCGTAACAGTTTTATCAGAATTTCACTGCCGACTTTTCCAAGATCGCCAGTGATGATTTTATCAAAATGAGATGGCTTGACGGCGAGATCTTCGAGACATTGGTAGATGACATCTGCTGCGGCAGGTGCCATACAGGCGCCCATGTTCATGTTGTCCCGTACGCCGTAATCAACGATTTTTCCGGTTGTCACAGAAGTGATGCGAGGGTATTCTTTCATCGGCTGATCTGGACTGGTTGCAGATACAAGGAATGCGCCGCTTCCAGTGACTGTCCAGGTAGAAGAGAGTGGGCGCTGGTTGCCGTATTCCAGTGGAAACCGGAACTGTTTTTCTGCACCACCGAAGTGACTGCTTGTCACGGCAATGACATGCGAGGCATAGCCTGCATTGACAGTCATAGCTGCAAGTGACAATGCTTCGCCACAGGTGGAGCAGGCACCATACAGACCGAAGATAGGTATCTGAAAATCTTTCAGACCGAATGTAGAACCGATCAACTGTCCAAGCAGATCGCCACCGAAGATATAGCGGATATTCTCCTTGGCGATGCCGGATTTCGTGATGGCAGTCTGTACTGCGCGGCGCACCATTTCGGATTCGCCTTCTTCCCACGAGTCCATGCCGAAGGCAGGATCTGGCTCAATCTGGTCGAAATAGGAGGCGAGAGGTCCCTGCCCTTCCATGTCACCGACAATTGAGGCACGGCTTAAAATTGCTGGTGGACAGGCAAAGCGTATGGTCTGTTTTCCGACAGCCTGATTTGTTTTTTCTTGTTCATTCTGATTCATAATAACTCCTTTCTGGATAATCTGTTATTACAGTAGTTTGAAAATCCAATAGATGAAACCGGCGACAAAGCTTACTACGACACCGAATAAGATAACAGGGCCGGCAATCGTGAACACTTTGACACCTTTTCCGAACACTTCACCCTCTTTTTTGTATTCGATCGTTGGGGCGGCAACGGAATTCGCAAATCCGGTAATCGGAACCAGAGCACCGGCACCACCATATTTCGCGAGTGGTTTGTAGAGGTTTAACCCCGTAAGCAGGACGGAGAGAAATACAAGCAGGATCGAACAGACGCTCATTGCATCTGCCTCCTCATAATGAAACTGCGTCGTACATACGTTGAAGATCACCTGCCCGAGCAGACAGATACAGCCGCCAACGAGAAAGGCGTGCAGGCAGTTTTTGAAACAACTGTGCTTCGGCGTGATCGCTTCGACGTAACGGTTATATTCCTGGTCGTTTTGCTTTACTTTCATAGAGATAACTCCTTTCGCTATAATTTAAGAAGGGAAAAACAGAATCTGCCAGGCGCAGCCGAGTGCTTTTCCGATGGCAGCCGCGGCAATCACATAAGGGAGCCATGTCCGCACGCCCAAACGGCGGGATAGAATTGGCATGACCTGTAAGGTTTCTGCTAAAGCACCGGCGAGACACCCGATAAAAATACCGCCAAACAGATTGAAGATGCTGAATCCTGCCAGCCCGATCGGAATCCGGAGTCCGAACAGATACGCAACATTTCCAATCGTGACACCGGCGATGATCAAAGCTTCAATCCGGTGGACACCTTTGCCGGATTTCATCTGCTCTGCCAGTTTATCGAAGATACCAAGCATCGTGATAAATGCGACAAAACCAGCGGAAACAGCACTTCCGGCACAGATACAAAAGAAACAGTAAGCAATCGTTTTAATCAACATCGAGACTCGTTCCCTCCCGTGCGCTGTCTACAACGATTGCATCGTTGACATCCCGCTCATATAATCGCATCTGTACCTGCAGCGGTGTCGGATCATCGGCTTTCTTGTGGTTCAGACCGTGATTGAAGAAGAGCAGCATACCGAAGAACAGCCCGACACAGTAAAACAGAATGCCAAATCGATATCCGGCAGTGGTTGCACTTGCCTGCGTTCCAGTAAACATCTGATACAGATCCTGCAGCAGATCAATGGCACCGACGTCCCCGTTGTAGGACATGATCGAATAGGCGGTTCCGAAAAAGGCGAGCAGCATCAGAAATGCGGCTTTTATTTTTCCGGTTCGTTTGTGTCCGTCGCTTAAGTTCCGATAGTAGACGACGCATTCCTGGCTGCCAATATTCTGGACAGTCACGGATTTATCGTATTTCAGAATTTCTCCAATGATTGCAAGGGCATTGACGACTAATTGCCCCTGCTCGTTGTCACGAAATGTAAACAGCTTGATTTTTTTCACGTCGTGCATGATATCCGGCTGGCTGCAAAAGACGGAAGCAATATCTTCAATGTGTACCTGCTTGGACGCAACCATCGTGCTTGCATCGAGGGAAAGATATACGGTTGTTTCTGCGTGCTCTGTTTGATTCATAATACATTCCCTTCCATTTTCTGATTGATTTGATATATATGGATAGTATGAGAATTTTTTGCAGGGATATCCTGTTAAATTCTAGCAAGAACATTTCTTTTTTTGTCGACTTATGGTAAAATAAAAAATAATTATGGTTTGAAAAAGGATTCAGGAAGGAATACAAATCAGAATATGGAATTAGATCAGATACGAAAACAGATCAACGCGGTGGATGATGCGATGCATCGCTATTTTACGGATCGCCTGCGCTGCTCGGAAGATGTGGCAGAAGCGAAGCTTCAAACGCAGGACAGCGTATACAAACCAGAGCGCGAAAAGCAGGTGTACGCACGTTTCCCCGGTGATGCAGATGAGGAAAAACTGTACCGTCTGTATGTGCGGAAGGTTATGCAATTATCGCGGTATCATCAGTATGGAATCTTCCTTGGAAAAGGAAATGTGGATACGGAATTTGAGACGCAGTATAGATCAGTTCAGGCAGCGATAAACGAAAGAGACACCACAGATGCATCTGTGAAGATCGAGCTGACACCCGATCCACAGGCGGAACAGGGGATGTCTATACAGGATATGCTTTCCGTACTTGGCGACTTCGGAACCGAAGTGACTGCATTGCAGTACGAAGGCAGCAAAGTAAGTGTAACCGTGCGTGTTTCCGGTACGGATGCACTCGAATCACAACGAAGGTTATTCTACATGTTATACAAGGAAAGTGTGACGTATAAGATGTATGTATTATAAATACACAGGAGGATTATTATGCTCATAGTTGATGGTCACGTCGTCGATCCTGCAACCGGGTTGCACGAGATCGCAGACGTATTGATTGAACAGGATTGTATAAAGAAGATTTACGTGCGAAGCCGCGGCGAGCAGGCAGATTACAACGAAGCCCAGGAAAATGGACATCTTGTGATCGATGCAAAGGATAAATATGTAATGCCGGGGTTTATTGATCTGCATGTACATTTTCGTGATCCGGGACTGACATACAAGGAAGACATCATTACCGGTTCGCGTGCAGCAGCCGCGGGTGGTGTGACGACAGTCTGTGCGATGCCAAACACAAAACCGGTTGTCGATAACGTGGAAGTATTGCAGGATATTTTGCAACGTGCGGAGCATGCATATGTGCATGTGAAGCAGCTTTCCTCTATTACGAAAGGGATGGAAGGAAAAGAGCTTGTCGATATGGAAGCGATGTTAAAGGCAGGCGCTGTTGCATTTTCCGAAGATGGAAAAAGTGTTATGGATATCCGTGTCTACCGCGAGGCGATGAAGAAAGCAGCCGAGCTTGGTGCAGTGATCATGGCGCACTGCGAGGACAAGGATCTCGTTGGAAAAGGCGTGTTAAATGAGGGTGTAGCATCGGAGAAATTTGGTGTGCCGGGTATTCCGAATTCCGTGGAGGATGTCATCACCGCGCGTGATATTTTTCTTGCACATGAGACAGGGGCGAAGCTTCATATCTGCCATTGTTCCACAATTGGAACGGTCGAGCTTATGCGGATGGCGAAGCGGCTTGGCGCGCATGTCACAGCCGAAGTTTGTCCGCATCATTTCACATTGACGGATGCAGATATCAAGGAAGCCAACAGCAACTACAAGATGAATCCGCCACTCCGGACAGAGAAGGATGTAAAGGCACTGGTGGAAGGGCTGGTAGACGGAACGATGCCTGCAATCTCTACCGATCATGCACCACATTCCGCAGAAGAGAAGGATCAGTTCTTTGATAAGGCACCATTTGGAATCGTCGGATTAGAGACGTCTGCCGCACTTACGTATACGGCACTTGTAGCACCGGGCCTTATGGATATCATGGATATGGCGACGAAGATGAGCTACAATCCTGCGAAGATCATCGGCATCGATGACAAGTACGGAAGACTGACACCGGGAGCGAAGGCGGACATCGTAATCTTCGATCCGGAAGAAACATGGGTCGTTGATCCGATCAAGTTTGAATCGAAGGGACACAATACCCCATATACCGGACAGACATTAGTTGGAAAGGTTCTGACAACCATCGTAGATGGTGAGCTCCGCTACAATGGGGCAATTATAGAAGATCAGTAGGAGGCCGTTGAGCGGATGCGAGTGGCATTACCATAATAGGAGGACAAATAAATGATTAATGAATTAGTAGCACAGATTGAGAAGAAGGACGCACCGATTGTAGTCGGATTAGATCCGATGCTTTCCTATGTACCGGAGTATATCCAGAAGAAAGCATTTTCTGAGTATGGAGAGACCTTAAAAGGTGCAGCCGAGGCAATCTGGGAATACAATAAAGGAATTATCGATGCAACTTACGATCTGATTCCGGCAGTGAAACCGCAGATCGCAATGTATGAGCAGTTTGGAATCGAGGGACTCATTGCATTCCACAAGACCTGTGCATATGCAAAGGAGAAGGGACTTGTAATCATCGGCGACATCAAGCGTGGTGACATCGGATCTACATCAACGGCATATGCAGTCGGACATCTTGGCAAGGTGCAGGTAGGAAGCAAAGAATATGCTGGATTCGATGAGGATTTCGTGACAGTCAATCCATATCTTGGAACCGATGGTGTGAAGCCATTTGTGGATGTATGCAAGCAGTACAATAAGGGTATCTTCGTACTTGTGAAGACATCCAATCCATCTTCCGGCGAGTTCCAGGATCAGCTTATTAATGGCCGTCCATTGTACGAGCTTGTTGCAGAGAAAGTCGTTGAGTGGGGTGAAGCCTGCATGGGCGATACATATAGCAATGTCGGATGTGTGGTTGGTGCGACATATCCGGAGATGGGTAAGATACTCCGGAAGCTGATGCCGAAGACATACATCCTTGTACCGGGCTACGGTGCGCAGGGCGGCAAGGCAGAAGATCTCGTACATTACTTCAATCCGGATGGACTTGGTGCGATCGTCAACTCTTCCCGTGGCATCATCGCTGCTTACAAGCAGGACAAATACGCATCCTTCGGTGAGACCGGATATGCAGATGCGAGCCGCCAGGCAGTCAAGGACATGATCGCCGACATTAACGGCGCCAGAGCAAACCGTTAAGAGAATTAAGAGGAGTCGAAAATGGGAAAGATAAAGATGGAGGCGAAGATCGTCCGTCAGGACGAGATCGCCACAGACATATATTCAATGGTGATACAGGCACCGGAGATTGCCAGCCAGGCAGTACCGGGACAGTTTATCGACGTGTATTCTGCAGATGGAAGCAAGCTGCTTCCACGTCCGATCAGTTTGTGTGAGATTGACCGTGCAGCAGGTACACTCCGGATCGTATATCGTATTGCAGGAAAGGGCACAAAGGAATTCTCGATGCTCACTTCCGATCATACAATCACGATACTCGGACCACTCGGAAACGGATTTACGAAGAAGGATAAGAAGGCAATCCTGATCGGCGGCGGAATCGGTATTCCACCGATGCTGCAGCTTGCGAAGGAGCTTACCTGCGAGAAGTCGATCGTGCTTGGATTCCGTGATGAGGAATTCTTATCCGAGGAATTTGAACCATATGGAACCGTATACAAATCCAGCGACAACGGCGCAATCGGTGTCAAAGGAACGGTTATGGATGCAATTCGCCAGTGCGGCATCGAGGGCACAGAGATTTATGCCTGCGGACCAACACCGATGCTTCGTGCGATTCAGAGCTATGCACTGGAACATGGCATCGAAGCACAGTTATCCTTAGAAGAGCGTATGGCATGCGGTGTGGGTGCCTGCCTTGCCTGCGTATGCAAGTCGAAGGAGATTGACGACCATTCACAGGTGAAGAATAAGCGTGTATGCAAGGATGGCCCTGTATTTTATGCTGAGGAGGTGGAGCTGTAATGAATACAAAGGTAAGTATTGCAGGTGTGGAGCTTAAGAATCCAATCACCGTTGCATCCGGTACATTTGGCTCTGGTATGGAATACGATGAGTTCGTAGATTTGAATCTCCTTGGAGCCGTGACGACAAAGGGCGTGGCGAATGTTCCGTGGCCGGGCAACCCGACACCACGTGTGGCAGAGACCTATGGCGGTATGATGAATGCAATCGGATTGCAGAATCCGGGAATCGATACATTTGTGAAGCGGGATATCCCATTCTTAAAGGAGAAGGATACGAAGATTATCGTCAATGTGTGTGGCAAGAGTACCGAAGATTATCTGGACGTTGTGGAACGGCTTGGTGATGAGCCGGTTGACCTTCTGGAGATTAATGTATCGTGCCCGAACGTGAAAGAGGGTGGTATCGCATTTGGACAGGATCCAAAAGCACTGTATGATATCACGAAGGCAATCAAGGCGAAGGCGAAGCAGCCAATCATCATGAAGCTTTCTCCGAATGTCACAGATATTACGGAGATGGCGAAGGCAGCCGAGGCAGCCGGAAGTGATGCACTTTCTCTGATCAATACATTGACCGGTATGAAGATCGATGTGAAACGCCGGACATTTGCAGTTGCAAACAAGACGGCTGGTGTATCCGGCCCGGCAATCCATCCGATCGCAGTGCGTATGGTATATCAGGTGGCAAATGCCGTGAAACTGCCAATCATCGGTATGGGCGGCGTAATGAATACCGAGGATGCACTGGAGATGATCATGGCTGGTGCGACCGCAGTTGCTGTTGGAACGGCGAATTTCCACAATCCATATGCAACCGTTGAGATTATAAAAGGAATTGAGGAATATATGCAGGCAAACGGGGTAGATGATATCAACACCCTGATTGGCTGTGTAAAATAAATGATTATGAGTTTGTTCAAGAAACGAAGATATTATTTTACAGATTCATCGTTTGCGAGCGATACGATTATCGCTGACTGCATGGGTGGAATCGCGCTGATTATCGAAGTTGTCAGTGTGATCGTGTCCATCGCGACGGCGGGGCATGTGCCGGAGGTATTCGGGTTATTGTATATCATCGCCATGCTGCTGTCGATCGTTGGAGAGATCTTTGCACGCATGGGTTTACAGTCCCAGAAGGGCGGCGTGCGTGGCAAGCGGATCTCCATCTGGCTGAACATCGTATCCTTTGTGGTTCCGGTCATAATCATTTTATTAGGCAGATTTTAAAGTCTTCGGACGAGGTAGGAGGAAACTATGAACGACGCAGATTTGCAGGAGCGTATGCAGCTTGCGATAGAACGAATCAGTGAAATAAAGGAAGAGGATCAGACAATCTGGGATACACTTGCGAAGATGGATGCAGGTGCGAAGAATCTCAAAACATATTTTGACAGTGTGGCAGAGTTTATTCTGTATGTGTATGACGTGTACGAGATTGTGTCACAGCCGGGAAAGATCGACCTTCCACTTTCGAAATTACAGGAGATCAATCACAATTTATATGCAGACATTTTGCCGGAGCATTATGACGCAAGCTTTGCAAACCCGGATTATGCCGTGGAAAAACTTGGTGAATATGGCAAATATTTATGCATGTTATACGCAGAGATCCGTGCTATGATTGCGTACGCGTATGAAGATGAGGTGCAGGCGATGATTTCCCTGATGGAGCTTTTCTTAGAGGTGTATGGAATCTTTACTGCATCCGAAGGAGAGAAGCTTCCAGACGAGAAGGAGATCAAGGAAGCTATCTATTACTATATGTATGATTATGCGGATGTGCTTGTTGCAAGAAGAATCCGGGAGACGGTTACATGCGTGAATCCTTTTGCGTATGATATCATCATGCAGAGTGACCTTATGACACCGGATTATCTGTATGCGTACGGCGAATATATCGGTGAAAATGAGCTTCGGATGGCGCAGTATCTGGCGAAGCTTCCGGAGGAGAAGATCGAAAGACTGGCACGCACGTATGTGCAGGGCTTTATCAAGGGCTTTGAGACGATGCGGATCGATATCAGCCCGAAGAAGTCTGTGAATATCCGCTATGCAATCGGACAGGAGCGCATGGTGAAAGCGGCAATCCAGATGTTTGAGAAAGAAGGTCTGGCATCAATACTGTTCCGGTATCCAGTCAGCCGTATGAACCGGAAGGCAACGATCCGTACCGGATATGCTGCGACACCGGCGAACAAGCAGTATGAGTATGACCATGCGGGCGATGATGCAGTGTTCTTCGACCGCGCGTTTATGGAGCGGAAGCTCGAAGTTATGGAGCAGACCTATGAGCAGGAGAAAGAAGCTGCGCTTGTCTATGCAGGTCCGGCGGTCATTGAGGTGTTCGGCGAAGATCCGTTCAGCCCGCAGACGAAGCCGACAGTCTGGAAATTATCCGACAAGCAGCAGAAGATGTCTGTGGAATATGCGTCGAAGGCGGCGGAGATCACAAATCATTACATTCCACATGACCAGTACAGCTTCACGATTATCGCATATCCAATCCCGGAGATCGGTGAGAATTTCGAGGAGATCTTCGATGCAGTTGTGGAAGTGAATACGCTCGATAATGAGAAATACAAATCCATCCAGCAGACGATGATTGATTGTCTCGATGATGCAGAATATGTACAGGTACTTGGCAAGGGTGGCAACCAGACGGACATGAAGGTGATGCTGCACAAGATCGACCGCAAGACACAGACGAACTTCGAGAATTGTCTGGCAGATGTGAATATCCCGCTTGGTGAAGTATTTACTTCCCCGGTACTCAACGGTACGAAGGGAACGCTGCATGTGAGCCAGGTGTATTTGAACGAACTCAAATACACAGACTTGAAGCTTACCTTCGAGGATGGAAAGGTTGCCGATTATACCTGTAAGAACTTCGAGGATGAGGCAGAGAACAAGCGGTTTATCAAGGAGAATCTGCTATTCCACCATGAGACACTTCCAATCGGTGAATTCGCGATCGGTACGAACACGACGGCATATGCGATGGCAAGAAAATATGACATCTTATACAAGCTCCCGATTCTGATTGTAGAGAAGATGGGACCGCATTTTGCAGTCGGTGATACCTGTTACAGCTACAGCGAGGACAGCCGCCTGTACAACCCGGATGGCAGAGAGATCGTAGCGAAGGAAAATGAGTGCTCTGCGCTGCGCAATTCAGAGGACAAGGAGGCACAGGCAGGTGCATATTTTAACTGCCATACCGATATCACGATCCCATATGAGGAGATTGGCGGAATCTATGCCGTGAAGCCGGATGGCACAAAGACGGCAATCATTGAGGATGGAAGGTTTGTGCTTCCGGGTACAGAAGCACTGAATGAAGCACTGAAGTAAGCGTGCTAAGAGAAAGATTTCTGCGGAAGCCGGTTGCTGACTTCTGATAGAATATAAAAATTATAAAATGGAAGACACAGGAAGGAAGAAAAAATGGGTACGAAAAAGATCGGTGATCTGATTACAGATAACATGGGGGTATACGAAGGAAAAACAAAGCTTTCGTTCGGAAAGCTGGTACTGCTCGGTATGCTGGCAGGTGCGTTTATTGCGATTGGTGCATCGAGCAGCAGTGCGGCAGTTTACGGAATCAGCAATACAGGTATTGCGAAGTCTCTGGCAGGTGCAATCTTCCCGGTGGGATTGATGTTCGTTGTGCTGATTGGCGCAGAGCTTTTCACAGGTGACTGCCTGATGTCATTTGCTGTATTTGACAAGCGAATCAGGCTTCTCGATATGATTCGTGTATTGGTAGTTGTATTTATCACGAATCTGATCGGTGCGTGTATCGTAGTTGTTCTGGTAAACCGTTGTGGACAGCTTGATTATGGGAATGGCGCACTTGCAGCAGCGACGATCAAGACGGCTTATAATAAGATGAATTTAAGTTTCATGAAGGCATTTACATCTGGAATCATGTGTAACATCCTTGTATGTCTGGCAGTGCTTCTGGCAGGTGTATGTCAGGATGCGATTGGAAAGATCTTCGCATGTTTCTTCCCAATTTGGGCGTTTGTTATTGCAGGCTATGAGCACTGCGTGGCAAATATGTATTACATTCCTGCCGGACTTCTTGCAAAGCACGGTGAGGCATACTACAATGCGGCAATCATGGCAGGCATGACACCGGATCAGCTTAATTCGATGACAGTTGGTAAGTTCTTCCTGAACAACCTCCTTCCGGTAACACTTGGAAATATCGTGGGTGGAGTCGTATTTGTAGCGTTACCACTGTACCTGATTTACAGAAATAAAAACAAGGCAGAAGCATAGAACTTTTGCAGAAAGGACGTGAAATATGGCAAAACGTGTAATATGGATCGTACTTGACAGTGCAGGAATCGGAGAGGAACCGGATGCAGATAAGTTCGGCGATGTTGGCTCCGATACATTTGGACATATTTTAGAGACATATCCAGATGCAAAATTTGACAATCTGACGAAGCTTGGACTTCGTGCGATTGAGAACACATCGTTTTACGATGCAGCAACAAAGCAGGATGTGATCGGCGTGTATGGAAAGGCACAGGAGTTATCCAACGGCAAGGATACGACAACCGGACACTGGGAGATGATTGGGATTCATACAAAACATGCATTCCCGACGTATCCAAATGGATTCCCACAGGAGATTATCGATGCATTTATCGAGCTGACCGGTTGTGGAGCCATCTACGGAAACAAGGTCGCATCCGGCATTCCGATCATTGCAGAATATGGCGAGGAACACATGAAGACCGGATATCCGATCGTCTATACGTCGGCAGATTCGGTATTCCAGATCGCAGCGTCCGAGGAGAAGGTCGGACTTCCAAGATTGTATGAGATGTGTGAGATTGCAAGAAAGATTCTGGTTGGTGAGCATGGCGTCGGACGTGTGATCGCAAGACCATTTGTACGAAAAGGCGATGGGTTCGAGCGTACGAGCAACCGGCGTGACTATGCGTTAGAACCATCGGAACACAATGTGCTGGTGCATCTGGCAGATGCGGGCGTGCGGGTATGCGGAGTCGGTAAGATCAGTGATATCTTCCATGGCAGTGGCATCTGTGCGTCGGTGCATACGACCGGAAATACCGATGGCATGCAGAAGACGCTTGACTATATGCAGACAGAACCGGCGGGACTGATCTTCACGAATCTGGTTGATTTTGATATGAAATACGGACATCGAAGAGATACGCTTGGCTATAAGAATGCGCTCGAAGAATTCGATGCATGGCTGCCGAAACTGTATGCGCAGATGACGGACGAGGATATTTTGATCGTGGATGCGGATCACGGCTGTGATCCAACCTTTAAGGGAACCGATCACACACGGGAATATATTCCGATTCTGATGTATGGAAAGGGATTGAAGCAGGGAACGGATCTTGGCACAAGACCGACTTTTGCGGATATTGGAAAGACCGTGGAGGAGTACCTGCTTGGAAGCTGTGTGGATGATGAAAAGGCAATTGGGAAGAGTTTCCTGCAGGATATTATGTAGCATGATATGACAATCGCTAGGATGTATTTACGACACAGGGGGTGACGTAAGATGTATCGAATGTACGATATGATCATGAAGAAGCGGAACGGCGCAGAGCATACTGCAGATGAGATCCGTTTTATCGTGGAAGGGTTTACGAAGGGAGAAATCCCTGATTATCAGATGAGTGCGTGGCTGATGTGTGTCTACTACAAAGGCATGACGCACGATGAGACCTGCGCACTGACACATGCGATGGCGGAAAGCGGCGACCAGCTCAGTCTTGCAGCCATCCACGGTGTGAAGGTCGATAAGCACAGTACCGGAGGTGTCGGGGATAAGACGACATTTATCGTGGCTCCGATCCTCGCAAGTCTGGGGGTACCGGTTGCGAAGATGAGCGGCAGAGGACTTGGACACACGGGCGGTACGATTGATAAGTTAGAGGCGATTCCGGGTTTCTGTGTGAGTATCCCGGAGACAGAATTTATTGAACACGTCAATTCGATGAAGTTGGCGCTTGTCGGACAGACCGGAGATCTGGCACCGGCAGATAAGAAGATCTATGCGCTGCGCGATGTGACGGCGACAGTCGACAGTCTGCCGCTCATTGCATCTTCGATTATGAGCAAGAAGCTTGCGGCAGGTGCGGATGCAATCGTGCTGGATGTGAAATGTGGCAGCGGCGCATTTATGAAGAACGAAACAGATGCAAAGGCGTTGGCACAGATCATGGTTGATATCGGCAAATCTGCTGGCAGAACGTGTTATGGTGTGATTACGGATATGAACGAACCGCTCGGCTGCAAGGTTGGCAATGCGCTCGAAGTGATCGAGGCGGTGCAGGTGCTTTCAATGAAGGATGTGAAGCCATATCTCACATATGACACAAGCGGGGATACAGACTTGCAGAGCCGGTGTGATGCCTATAGTGCAATCGAAAATATAGCGCAACAGGGATATGGTGCGGACCGCACAGACAAGGCAGATTGTGCGGGTATGGAAAATTGTGCGGGCTACGACAGGCATGGTATTCACCGCCTGCTTACTGTATCACTCACATTGGCGGCATACATGTATATGGCGGCAGGAAAATCCGATGATTTTGAAGCTGCGAAGGCACAGTGTGAAAAAGCAATCGAGAGCGGTGCGGCACTTGCCAAGTTCAAAGAGTTTGTGGAAGCACAGGGTGGCGATGGCACATACATCGACGATGTGAACAAATTCCGGCTCGCGGCAAACTGTGTTCCGATCGTCTGTGAAGAGGATGGATATCTGGCAGCCTGCAACACAAGCGAGGTTGGCATGGTGAACCTCATCTTAGGCGGCGGACGTGCAACGAAGGACAGCACGATCAACTTAGGTGTCGGGCTGGATATCAGAAAACATCTGGGCGACGCAGTGCGAAAAGGCGACGTGCTTGCTTATATGTATATCGATGATATGGGTGTATTCGAAGAAGCAAAGAAACGGTTGCTTGGGGCATATACGGTTGAGCAGAGACAAATAAAACCAGAGAAACTTGTGAAAGATATAGTGGTGTAGGGAAAATTACAGGAGGGGCGAATGAAAAAACGTAGAGGGAAGAGACTTGTTGCATATATCATTGCATTTGCAATGATATTCAGTATGGGTATGACGGAACTGTCGCCAATCGCAGAGGCGGCACAGTACACAATACTGGAGACGGATGTAAGTGCGCCATCGACAGGATGTACGATGTTCGGGGTGTATGGAACGTATTATGTAGATGCACAAAATGCATTGAACCGGATTAATGAAATAAGAAAAGAAGCATGCGAGGCAGGAAATGTACCAGATCCGAGAAATTCAAACCGGATGCTTACGGCATCCGATTATGTACCAATCAAATGGTCGACCGATCTGGAGCGGATTGCGAGAATCCGTGCGGTGGAAGGTGGATTGTGTTTCGGATTTGTGGGAAGTGGACATAACCGTCTGAATGGGAAAGGCTTGAGTACTGTAAAATACAATGGTGTATCAACATATGCCGAAGTGTTAGCGTATAATTGGAATAAGGGAAATCTGGTATCGGGGATTAACCAGTGGTATGACGAGAAATCTGACTGGGTAAAGCAGACATCAGATGCCGTAACCGGTCACTATACAAGCATGATTGATCCAAGGAATACCTATGTTGGACTGGGGGATTTTTATACAACTGCCTCTGGTTATCCGAATACGTTAGCGGGTGAGTTTAACAGCACTTCCCAGAGCTTAAGCCAGTCTGCCTTATCAGGACATACAGATATTATGCAGAAAGTCGAAGTAAAAGACGCATATATCAACAAGTATTATCTTAAGGGGGAAGCAACACAGTATTTAGGAGAAACGCAGAAACTCACACCGATGGTTCATCTGGTAAATGGATCAAAGACTCTTGATCTCTGGGTGATTGATACTGTTACATACACATCCTCTGATACAACAGTAGCAAGCGTGACAGCGGATGGAGTAGTTACTGCAAAGAAAGCCGGAACTACAACGATTACTTGCAAAAAAGGAAGTACCGTACTTTGTACATTTAGTCTTACTGTGAGCTGTAATCATAATAAAGTATTGCAGTCAACAGTTCAACCAACGTGTCAGACAACCGGAGAGAACATATACAAGTGTTCAAAATGCGGGATGACCATAAAAGAAACAATAGAAAAAGCACCACATTCCTACGTCTATGGTACGGCTGACAGTACAGGCAAGGCAACCGGTGTCTGCTCTTTCTGTAACGCAACGATTACGATTGTTCCTCCGACATCAATGTTGTTATGTTGGAGAAATAGTGAATCGTCGGATAGTTATTATCATCTAAGTGTACCAACTGAAAATTCAGTAGGTTCAAATATTTTGTGTTATGTAAAAGATGTGAATGGAGATAGCGGTTATCGAGATGTTATGTTTGAAAGCTCAGATGACAGTATTGTAGAGGCTCCCAAAAAGAGTATTGTACAACCGAACGATGCTGTTTTGAAAGTGAAAAAAGCAGGAATTGTTACGATTTCTGTATACCCAAAATACAACCCTTCTATAAAAAGATCCTACACAATTCGAGTAGGAGCAACTGGATCGGTAGATATCAGTAATGCGGTAGTGACACTGGCGAAGACGTCTATATCATGTGGAACAAGTACATCTGCGGTTGCTCCAACAGTAACTTATAATGGCATTAAGCTGACAAGCGGAACAGATTATACCGTGAGTCATTCGACGAGTGGAACAACAGGTACATGCAAGATTACGGGTAAAGGCATCTTTTCAAAATCAGTTGAGAAAACATACACCATTACACATACATATGTGAATGATCCGACAGTAACAGGAGCATTAAAAAGCAATGCAACGTGTACGAAGAAAGCAACATATTACAAGAGCTGTTCCAACTGTAAAAAGCTAAGTACAGAGACTTTTGAATCTGGCAGTCTGGCAGCACATTCTTATACGGTACAGCATGTAGATACAGCGCATTTCGCGAGTGCAGCAACCTGTGAAAAGCCGGCAGCGTATTATTATAGCTGTGCGGGATGTGGACAGAAGGGAACGACAACATTTTATAGCGGAGACAAACTGAACCATCAGTATACACAGAAAGTTCAGACGGAAGCTGCGTTAAAGGAACCGGCAAATTGCGTATCGCCGGCAATTTATTATTATAGTTGTGCGAGATGCGGAGCAGTAGATAAGTCTGCAAATGCAAAAACGTATACATATGGTACGGCAGGGGATCATTCTTATACTAAAAAGATAATATCCGATACATATCTTGCAAGTGCAGCGAATTGTTCATCATCAGCCAGATATTACTATGCATGTAGTGGATGTAATGAGAAGGGAGATGTGCAATATTCGTATGGAACAGCATTGGGGCATGCGTATTCTGTAAAGCATATATCTGATGCTTACATGGCAAGTGCAGCAACATGTACGTCACCGGCAACATATTATTACGAGTGCAGTCGGTGCGGAAAAACAGGTACAGATGTGTTTACGTATGGTGATAAATTGCCGCATCAATTTACGGCGAAGATAGTAAGCAATACAACGAAAAAGTCGGATGCAACCTATGATTCGCCAGCTGTGTACTATTATAGCTGTTCACAGTGTGGCGCGGTAAGTGGAAGCAGTACATTTACATATGGAACTACAGTACCAAGACCAACGGTAATTCCACAAGTAGATGTCAGCTACAAGACGCATATCCAGACATATGGTGATTCCCAACCGGCAATGTCAAATGGCTGGATGGCAGGTACAAGTGGTGAAGCAAAACGATTGGAAAATATATGGGTGCGTGTATCCGGAAATGCGAATCTTGGTGTACAGTACACTACACATTGCCAGACGTATGGATGGCTGCCGTGGTCTGCAAATGGCGAGAAAAACGGAACGAGCGGTGAGGCAAAACGTTTAGAAGCAATCAAAATCCGTCTGACCGGAGCAGATAAAGATAACTATGATATTTATTATCGTGTACATGCACAGTCATTCGGCTGGCTTGCATGGGCAAAAAATGGGGAACCATCCGGAACAGCAGGGTATGGAAAGCGGTTGGAAGGAATTCAGATTGTTGTAGTGAAGAAAGGAGAATCGGCGCCAGGACAATCGTATGCGAATGTGAATCCGTCATCTGTGAATACCCGTGCTTATGTTGCTTTGCAGAATGGTTCGATTCAGATTCCGGGGGATGCGTATAACGCCAATATAATGTATAAGACCCATGTACAATCCTTTGGCTGGCAGACATGGAAAACCAACGGACAGATGTCCGGAACCAGCGGCAAGGCAAAGCGGTTGGAAGGAATCAATATCAAGTTGTCGAACGCATCATATTCAGGTGGTGTAAGGTACACAACGCATGTACAATCTTATGGATGGCAGGGAAATGAAAATGATCCGAATACATGGAAAAAAGATGGAGAAATGTCCGGTACAAGCGGACAGGCAAAACGATTAGAAGCAATCCGGATTTCGCTCTATGGAGAGATGGCAGAACACTATGATATTTATTACCGCGTACATGCACAGTCGTTTGGCTGGCTGTCGTGGGCAAAAAACGGAGAAGCATCCGGAACTGCCGGACTGGCAAAAAGACTGGAAGGTATACAAATCATATTGGTTCCAAAGGGATCTCCGGAACCCGGAAGAACATACGATAACATAACAGCAACAAATACTGTTTCCTTTATCAGGAGATAGTGATACAATACAATATATTTAACATCAAGGAGGCAGAACAAATGAGAGTAGCAGTGATTATGGGATCCACAAGTGATCTTCCAAAGGTAGAGCCAGCAATTAAGATTCTGAAGGACTATGGCGTACAGGTTGATGTGCGTTGCCTGTCAGCACACCGTGCACATGCAGGACTTTCCGCATTTATCGAGGAAGCAAACGGAAACGGCACAGAAGTGTTTATTACAGCCGCAGGTATGGCAGCCGCACTTCCGGGCGTTGTTGCAAGCCAGACGGTTCTTCCGGTTATCGGTGTTCCAATCTCCGGTTCCGTACTCGATGGACAGGACGCACTTTACTCTATCGTGCAGATGCCATCCGGAATTCCGGTTGCAACCGTAGCAATCAATGGTGCAAAGAATGCCGCATATCTCGCATTGCAGATCATCGGTGTACAGCATAAGGAAGTGCAGGAAAAGCTCCTTGCAGAGAGAAAGCAGATGGAAGAAAGCGCCATGAAGGCAAACGAAGAAGTGATTGCAAAATACAACTAAGACAAGTTGCAGAGACAACACCAATTTTTAACAAAATTCCATTTTACTTTACTATCTTTATCAAGTATAATAAAAGCAACGTGGATTTCACGGTATGAAGATGAGAATTATAGGAGGGTTTTATTACAATGGGAATTTTACAGAGATTTAAAGACATTATGGCTTCAAATATCAATGCACTTCTCGATAAGGCAGAAGATCCGGAGAAGATGATTGATCAGACACTTCGTAACCTGACAAAGGATCTGGCAGAAGTGAAGAAGGAAACAGCTGCCGTTATGGCAGATGAGCAGAGATGCAAGCGCGAGCTGGATGAAGTGAATTCTGAGATTACGAAGATGCAGGCATACGCAGAGAAGGCACTTCTTGCCGGAAACGAAGCAGATGCCATGAAGTTCTTAGAGCAGAAGAACCAGCTTACAGCGAAGCAGGCAAGCTTGCAGCAGACCTATGATGTTGCAGCTGCAAATGCGATGAAGATGCGTCAGATGCATGACAAGCTTGTGACAGATATCAACCAGCTTGACTCCCGCCGTGATGCAATCAAGGCGAAGATGAAGGTTGCTAAGACTCAGGATCGTCTGAACAAGATGACGAACAATCTGTCAGATTCAGCAAGCAGCATGGCTGCCTTTGATCGTATGGAAGCAAAGGCGAACGCAATGCTTGATCAGGCAAATGCCATGACCGAATTAAATCAGACAACACAGGAGAGTGGCATCGACAGTTTAGCAGCCAAGTATGATGCAGCTCCAAATGCAGCTGTACAGGATGAGCTGGCAGCGATGAAGGCAAAGTTAGGTTTACAGTAAACCGATGCCGGGATTAAATGACAAACAGTTAGAGGCCTGTTGTACAACCGACGGGCCTTTACTTATTTTAGCAGGTGCGGGTTCTGGAAAGACCAGAGTGATCACGCACCGGATCGCATATCTGATCGATGAGATGTCAGTCAATCCATACAATATACTGGCAATCACATTTACGAACAAGGCTGCGGCAGAGATGCGGGAACGAGTAGATAATCTGGTAGGATTTGGCGCTGAGAGTGTGTGGGTATCGACCTTCCATTCCATGTGTGTGCGGATTCTGCGGAAACATATTGACAAGATCGGTGGAACAAGCAGTTTCACGATCTATGATGCAAGTGAACAGAAGACTGTTGTAAAAGAAGTGTTGAAATATCTGCAACTAGACCCGAAGCTCTATCCGGAGCGGGCGATGCTTTCGGCGATATCGAAGGCAAAGGAAGGGTACATGACACCGGACGATTATGAGAAAGCACATGCGGCAAGCTTCCGGGATCAGAAGATTGCGGAGGTTTACCGGGAGTATCAGAAACGTCTCCAGAGCAACAATGCGCTTGATTTTGATGATTTGATTTTCAAGACGATCTTTCTTTTTGAGACGAATCCAGATGTGCTTGCCGAGTACCAGACACGGTTTAAGTACATTATGGTGGACGAGTATCAGGATACGAACCATACACAGTTTATCTTGGTGAAGATGCTGGCTGCAAAATACCGGAATTTGTGCGTCGTGGGTGATGACGACCAGAGTATCTATAAGTTCCGTGGCACGAACATCTATAATATCCTGAATTTTGAGGAAGAATATCCGGATGCCAAGGTAGTAAAACTGGAGCAGAACTACCGTTCCAAGGCGAATATCTTAAATTCTGCAAATGCGGTGATCGCGAATAACGAGGGAAGAAAGGATAAACGTCTTTGGACAGAGCAGGAGGATGGTGAGAAGGTAACATTTACCCGGTACGGCACGGAGTACGAGGAGGCGAACGGAGTTGCATCTCGGATCAAGATCTTGAAGAATCAGGGGGTATCACTCGATGATATCGCAATCTTGTATCGTACCAATGCGCAGTCCCGTGTGCTTGAGGAAAAACTTCTGTATGAGAATCTCCCATATAAAATCTATGGTGGACAGAACTTCTATGGAAGAAAAGAAATCATGGATCTCGTAAGTTATCTGAAGGTGCTTGCAAACCCGATCGATGATCAGGCAATCAAGCGTATCATCAATGTGCCGAAGCGTGGTATTGGTGCGACGACCGTGGATAAGCTTGATATGTATGCGCAGTCCAATGGATATAATCTGTATGATGCACTGTTAGATATCGAAGAAGTACCTGGCATGACACGGAATGTGGAGAAAATCCGGAAATTTACAGATATGATGGAAGGATTTAAAGCACGACTGGTACATGGAGAATTCATCAGTGAAGTGTTCGATGCAATCATGGATGAAAGCGGATATCGCGAAGCATTGGAGGCGGAAGCTACGGATGAAGCGCGTACCCGGTTGGATAACTTAGAGGAATTAAAGAATAAGATCGTTACCTATGAAGAGAGTGCAGAGGTGCCAACACTGACTGGACTTCTCGAAGATATCGCGCTGGTGGCAGATACCGAGGAGGAAGACGAGGATGGTGTGCCAACCGCAAAGGTGACGCTGATGACCTTACATAGTGCGAAAGGCTTGGAGTTTCCGTATGTATTTATGACTGGTATGGAAGAACGGTTATTCCCAAGTGGCATGTCGCTGGATTCGGATGATCCGGATGCACTTGAAGAGGAGCGGAGACTTTGCTATGTCGGAATTACACGTGCGATGGAGAAACTGTATATGACGGCTGCCGGACAACGGATGGTGCATGGTTCGACGAATTTCGAGGAAGTATCGCGGTTCGTCAAGGAGATTCCGAAGCATTATTTGGAATATGAGGAGAAAGCCTTTGGCTATGCTCCAGCAAATATGGATCGGATTCCGTCGAAGAAACCGGCAGAGCAGGTAATTCAGTTAAAGGCATACGGAAAGAACAACCCGTATACACGACCTGCCACAGCTACTGCGAACCCGAGCGCCAATCCGGGATTCGGGAAGGCATTCCCGATGGGAAATACAGCGTCGGCACCGGCAAGCTATGAAGTAGGGGATAAAGTACGCCATATTAAATTTGGAAATGGCGAGGTGATTGATGTGATTCCATCGGGCGGTGACCAGGAAATCGTGGTGAATTTTGACCGTGTCGGAGAAAAACATTTATTTGCATCGCTTGTAAAAATGAAAAAGTTGTAAATGACGGTAGAAATATCGGATAAGCTGTGGTAAAATCATTATATCAGTAGCGATGAAAGGAAGGTAGAAAACTATGAGAAAGTGTTGTGACGAAGTAAAAGTTGTAAAAGAAGACGAGTGCGTAACAGAAGCAAAGAACGCGTTTCTCTCTGTTGCATTGATCGTTGGTATTCTGACAATCATCGTTGGTATCTGTGTAGCAGTTTACAAGTATCTGACACCGGATTACTTAGACGACTTCGATGATTACGATGATGACTTTGATGATAGCTTCTTTGATGATGACGATGCAGAGGCATCCACAGAGGAGAAGAAGGACGAAGAATAAACGTACTTCGGAAGATGGTTACAAAGAGCCTGCCGCACCAGAATTGGTGTGGCAGGTTTTTTGTGTTTTAATAGTCAAAAAAAACACAAATTTATAGACGCAATATGTTGAAAATACAAGCACTTTCATGTAAAATATTATGCGATAGTGGGTTACTGTCGATATAAAAATTGAACAGTAATAATTCATAACTTAACTTTACTCTGAACAGAGGTATGTCGGAGTTTATCATAGATGGTTCCAATGCATAAATGCGAGGATGCATTAGGAAAAAAGAAAATGGAGGATGGAGTTTATGAACAAACAAAAAAACAAGAAAAAAGTGATTGCATTTCTGCTTTCTATGTTGATGTTAATTTCATTATTCCAGAACATCAGCTATACACCGATTGCAGAAGGTGGGGAGACAGAGAGTGTCGCATCGGAGAGCGATGCAAATTTCGCAACAGGGCAGCAAAGTTTAGGAACACAAGAAAATCAAAATGGTGTTCCTTTAGAAGAAGAGAATCTGAATGAAACCTCACAAAATGTGGCAGATGATTCCGTAGATCTTTCACTTTGGAACAATGCATATACAGATACGTCAAATGGAATAACGATGAATTTCACTGCCAGTGTTAAACATAATGGGCAGGAGACGGATTTGGATCAGGTAACAAAAGTATTCGAAGGTGATGAGTTTAACTTAAAATATAAATGGGAGTTAGATAACAGTGCCATTCCAAGAGATGGAAATCCTATTTATATCAAAGTAAATTTTAATGATTTGAATAACCTTGAATTGATATCCGGAAAACAGGATATTATGCTTGAAGGAAAAAAAGTAGGTTATATTTATATTAGTAATGGTTATGCATATATATGCCTTGATAATCAGACTTTCTTGACGGAAAACACAAGAAAGGGAGATGGAACAATATATGGAAATGTAAAGCTGACGGAAACCGATAAGGGATCCGGAGATAAAATAACGATTGGAACTGCAAAGAAAAAAGTTTCAGATGTGATTTACGATGATGGAACCGCAACAAGTACATTGACAGTACAGAAAGCAACCGATGGAAAAGCAACCTATGACAAGAGTACAAATACGTGGAAGCAGTCATATAAGTTGACATTAAAAACGACTGGCTCTGTGTCCGGGGTATCTTTGACAGATAGTTTAGGTGCAAACTTAAAGAATATCTCCAATATCAAGATTGCAAGCAGCAATGATTCAAATGTCACTGCGAATACCATATATGGAAGCTTTGGTGCTCTGGCAAATGCTTTGAACAAACTTGGTTCATCGGATGGCAGTACTACGACCGTGGAAGTTACTTATGATGTAGAGACAGATGAAGGTATTTTTGATCCGGATAATGCGAATAGTACTTCTTATACGAATACAGTAGATTATACATATAAGAATAATAAAAAAGAGACAAAAACGGGAACTACATCGGCAACTTACGATGTGACAAGACCGGAAGTAAAGAAAACAGGGGCACTGGATAAAACTTCTAAGGTTGTGACATGGACGATTACGATTGATCTGAAGGATTATGCAGGAGAGTATACTTCTTTGGATGCACTTCTTGGCTCTGGAACTATCGTAGATATGCCGGAGATTGGATCAGCATTATGTGATAAGGATGGCAATCTGCAGGGAGGTACAAGCCAGACGCTGCCTGCTTCTGCCTTTAAGGAAAACAATGGTGTATATACGGCGACTGTTTATACAAAGGTAACAGATAATTATATGGATTCTGCGACCAAACTGGATGTGAAAAATGATGTAACTCTTACAACAGATAAGGGCTATAAATATATGGGAACCGGAACTGTGCAGACACCAGGAAAAGATTGGACTATCGAAAAGCATGCGGTGAAAATGCAGGATGGATATATTTACTGGACGGTTTCTGTGAAGGACATTCCGGAAGACCTGACAAATGTATATATCAAGGATAATATGCAAAAATATTGGAATAATCCGGGAAGCATGTCAGGTATATATAACACAAAGATTACATTTACAAGAAAAGACAATTCGACGTTTGCTGTAGATGCGACAGATTCCAATGATGCCAATATTGAGAATGAATATGTGATATATACACCGGATACTGCAGGTAATAACGGAGGATATGATTATAAATTTGAATTTAAAGACAGTCTATTTACAGGAAGCAGTCCGGTAAAGGAAATAACGTTAGAATATAAAACTAAGGTTTTGGATACGGACCTGAACCAGGTGCAGAGGAATTTTAAAAATGTGGCGACTATTTATTATTCAGCAAATGGTAAGGAAGAGTCAAAGTCTGGTGAGGATATATATAAAAATCCATTGCCGCCTTTGAATAAGACGGTTACAGCGAAGGTAGACGAAACAGGTAAAATCAGCTACATGTTAGATGTGTCATTGAATTCCATGGCGCTTTCAGGTGGAGAATCTGTTACGATTGCGGATACATTACCAACGGATATGAAATTATCTTCCAGCATGATAACTGCATACTTCTATGTCAGGGATGTAGCGCATAATACAGCGGGTAAGTTATCGGATATGTCGTATTATGCAGGTGGAGCAACGATACCGAACATTGGTCTTCAGACAAGTGAAACGAATGGAATTGCAAGTTTTACGATTCCGGTTACTGCGGATTATATTGCTTTGATGAATGCCATTGACAACTATTCAGCGGGAACAGAGACACATATCCGGATTGAGTATACGACAGAAGTAACAAGTTTGGAGGATTTTGCAAAGAAGGGATCGGAAACCTTTACGAATTCTGCTCAGCTAAAGATAGGAAGTACGAATGTTGGAACACCAGTATCAACGACAACGACGTTGAAAGCACCTGCATTGGTATCGAAGGACGGAGTATTTTACGGTACCTATGATAACACGACAGGTGCAGATAACAGTAAATATAATACAGCGGAGTATACGATCGAAGTCAACAAGGGTGCTTATGATCTGGTACCGGGAGATGGAAAATTAACGGCTGTGGATAAACTTGGTACTGCATTCTCTTATAATATGCAGAGTATCAAGGTATACGAAGTAAATGGCGGTACAGAAACACCATTGACAAGTGGAACCGATTATACAGTCAGCTATGATGGATCTTCGAATTCACTTAGGTTTGAATTACCGGATAGCAAGTATTTGAAGATAACTTATACAACGAGGTGTAATCTGAAGTTTACACAAGGCAATAGTTCGATTACTTTGACGGATGAACAATCCTCTAATACATTTACGTTGAACGGATATCAGGCGGATCAGGGTGGATCGAAAACATTCCAGGGACAGGTGTTCACAAAAGGACAGCATGAGGCAGAATCCAATTATGGCTCGATTGAGTTATACAAATACTGGACAGATGCGGCTGGAACGACACATGCACTGAAAGATTCTACATTCCGTTTGTATGAAGCAACCTATGATTCTGCGACGGGAACCATGACGAGAGGTAACTTGGTACGGGATACGGATGTGCTGAAAGTAACCGATGAGGTTGCTGGTAAGTTGACAATTGATCGATTGAATTATGATCAGATTTATGAGTTGGTCGAAGTATCTGCTGCAGAGGGATTTGATGTTCGGGCGGATTCGTTCTACTTCGTGCTTCAAAAGTCATCCAGTATAACGATTCCGAGCGGATACGAAGGAAAGACATTCACGAATGATACGGGATATAATCTTCCATATGAGAATGAAAAGTCTACATACTATACAGGTTCCTACGACTTCTCAGCTACAAAGCAGTTGGATGGCACAACCGCTTATGCAAGTGGCAACACCTATACCTTTAAGAATTTTGCAGTGGAAGAGGTATCAGCAGACGCTGCAAACGCTACCAAGGTAAAGGATATTACAACCGGAACAACTGCTGGAAATACAACAGGAGCGATTACATTTGCAGATAAGGTAAGTTATAGTTCTGCAACAGCAGGAGATGAAGGAAAACATTACTACAAGGTTTATGAGACAAGTTCTGGGTACACAGATGTAACAACGGATACGAACTATTATATTCTGACGGTAGATGTTGCATTGGATAATGCTACAAATCCGACAAAGCTGGTTGCAACATGCAGTAAGATTACGAAGTATAACAGTGCAGGAACCGGTACCACGGCTTCAGAGGTTGTATTTAATAATACGACCGTGACTACGACGATTCAGGGTACAAAATCATGGGTTGGTGATACCACAGCAGATCGTCCGGCTAGCATTCAGGTAAAGTTATATAAGTTGAAACAGGGTGGAAACGAGAATGACGATGCCGATTGGGAGCAGGTCGGAGCAGTCAGGACTGTAGATGCAGCAAGTGCATGGAAGTATTCATTTGGAACATTGCCAAAGTATTATCCGGGAATGGCTACTGAGATTCCATATAAGGTAGTAGAGACAGCGGTCGCTGGATATACGACAAGTTACCCTGCAGGTACTTATGATATCGTGAATACAATGATTCAGACATCTGGCAGCATTACATTTACTGCATTAAAGAAGCTGGATAATGCAACGAACTATTCAGCTAACTATACATTTGCGGGATTTGCAGTGGATGAGCTGAATGCAGATCTGTCAATAAAGACGGCAGGGGCTGCTACAGGAACAACAAATGGAAGTACAAATGGAACCGTAACATTCACACCACTAACATATGATTCTGCAGTGACAGGAAATGTCGGAGAGCACATTTACAAGATTTATGAAAAAGAATCTGGTTATGCAGGTGTTACAAAAGATGATACATATTATGTAGTCAAGGTAAATGTGACTAAGAATACTGCAAGCAACAAATTGGATGTCGCAGTTACTTCCGTACAGAAATATGTGAATGGAGCTGCGAGCGGCAGTGCAGGCACAAGCTTAGGTGCAGTCATCTTCGAGAATAAAACGGAAAAAACATCTGTATCGGGCACCAAGACATGGGTAGATACGGGATATGAAGCGTATCGTCCATCCAACATTGAGTTGAAACTGTATCGATTGAAGAAGGGTACGACAGCCGATTGGGAGTTGGTAAAAACACAGAGTCTGAGTACAACAGAAACGACGAAGAACTTTACCTTTGATAATTTGGATAAATACTATGCAGGTACAAATGTGGAAATCCAGTATAAGGTAGAAGAGACACCGGTTTCTGGGTATACGACGACATATGCAGCGAATGGCTATGATATCACGAATACCTTACAGACAACGAAGGTGTCAATCCGGAAGGATTGGGATGATAATAATGACGCAGATGGGAACAGACCACAGAATCTTAAGGTTTCCTTAATGGAAAATGGAGTTTCCCTGTCGAAGGATATTACATTGACGGCAGCGAATAACTGGACGGCAAGCTGGGGCAATCTGCCGGTTTATAAGAATGGTGTAGAGATTCAGTATTCGGTTGTTGAGGATACTGCAAGCATGCCTGCTTCATATTCACAGAAGTCTTCTGTAATCCAGAAGCAGAGCGATGGAACGTATCTGGCGGTTATCACAAACCAGTATTCGATGGATAAAGTCAGTCATACAGTGACAAAAGTATGGGAAGATGACAACAACCGCGATGGTTTGCGGACACCAATTACGGTACAGCTTATGGCAGATGGCGTGGCTGTAACAGATCCGGATGCAACGCAGGAATTGAATGAGACAAACCATTGGACATACACATGGAATGATCTGAATAAGCAGGATGCAAGAGGAAACAATATCGTGTATACGGTCGAAGAAGTTGGTACAGTCACAGGCTATACAAAAGCTACTGTATCAGCAGGATCAGCCACAACGATTACGAATACACATACAGTTCGTACAAGAGACATTACAGTCGATAAAGTATGGGCGGATAATAATTCTACATCCCGTCCAACGAGTGTAAATGTTCAGTTGTATGCAAATGGTTCTGCATTTGGAACTGCTGTAACACTGGAAGATGCAAATCACTGGACTTATACATGGAATGACCTTCCATATAATGAGGCTGGACAGGAGATTGCGTATACAGTCAAAGAGGTAGCTGTACCACAGGGCTATGGTGTATCTTACAGCCCGATGACAGTTGATACAACAACAGGAAATGGATCTATTACAGTTACAAACTCTTATCCGTCTACGACAAGAACGGTGACAAAGGTATGGGATGATCAGAATAATAATGATCGGAAACGACCAACCAGCATACAGGTACAGTTAATGTATGATGGAAATGTATATGACACGGTAACTTTGAGTGAAACAAATCATTGGACTTATACATGGACAGAGCTTCCGAAGTACAGTGATGTAGCAGCAAATACAGAATATGTATATACAGTCAAAGAAGTCGATGTACCAGCCGGATATATTGTAAGTTATGTGAAGAAGAATGCTTCTGGTACAACTGTGACAGCAGAAGATGCTGGTGAAAACGGTGTATTTGAGGTTCGAAATTCATATACAACACAAAAGGGTGATATCGAGGTTGAAAAGAAGTGGGTTGGCGACAACCTGGCAGCAGATGATCATAGTGCAATCACAGTCACGCTTTATAAGAATGGTGTTGCAACAGCAAAGACTTTGAAACTGGATAAGACAAATAACTGGAAGGCTACATTTACAGATCTCGACAAATACGAGAATGGCGTTGAGATATCGTATAGTGTGAGAGAGACAGAGGTTGCAAATTATGTAGCTTCTTATGCACCGGCAAGTGGAAGCATTGGAGATAAAATCGTTGTGAAAAATATATATGCTCCGGCGAAGCTTGTGTTGACAAAGACCGTAGCGGGTGGTGTATCCAAAACAGATGCGGAGCAGACAATTCGCTTTGAGGTTGTTGAGGATGCAACCGGTACAAAGACAACCTATAGTCTTGCAGATTTTTCTTATGATACTGCTAGTAAGACGTGGACGAAGGAAATCAGTTGCAATGCAGGCAGCTATACAGTCAATGAGATTGCTTCAGATGTAGATGGATATACGTTGAGCAAGATCACATATGTGGTAGACGCGCAGACTGCAGTGGAGGGCAAAACCGCTTCGGTTGTAATCGGAGATCATGCGACAGCAAATGTTGCATATACAAATAAGTATGACAAGATAACGACTGAGACAACAGAAACAACTGAGACGACCGAAACAACGGAAACGACTGAAACAACGGAAACCACAGAAACAACAGATACAACCACAGAGATTACGACGACGGAGACAAGTACTACGAGTACGACAACCACGACGACAACAACTACGACATCTTCCAACACAGTGAAGAAGACAGGTGATACAGCGCCGATTGCTCCAATCACCATTATAATGATAGTTGCGGCTGTTGGAATAATCATACTTGGTGTTTCCAAAAAGAAACGAAGCGATAAGTAAATAAGTTTTACGAAGAAGGGCTTTCTATAAGCCCTTCTTTTAAGTAAACAGAAGGATTTGAAAATAAATGAAACAAACATACAATAAGGAAGCGTTTCGATCGCTGATCACCTTATCCATCCCGACCGTATTAGAAGAGGTGCTGTCGACGCTGCTTCAATATGTTGATACGGCGATGGTGGGACATCTGGGTGAGAAAGCAACGGCAGCAGTCAGCACGACAACAACCATCGGCTGGCTGATCCACTCAATTCCAAGTGCGATTGCGGTTGCTGTGCTGGCGATTGCATCGAAGGCAAATGGAGCCGGGGACGAAGCCAAACTGAAGAAACTGGCTGGACAATCAATACTATATGCATTTACAATCGGAACGTTATTGGAAGTGATCGCGCTTGTGCTGTCCCCGTATATTCCGGTGTGGATGGGCGTTGAACCGGATATTGTAAGACCGGCAAGCGTGTATTTCACAATTACAAGCATTTCACTTGTGTTCCGGGCGTCTTCCCGCGTCTTTTCCGCGATGATTCGATCCATTAAGGATACGAAATCGCCGATGTTTATCAGCGTGGGTGAAAATGTGTTAAATATCCTATTGAATACGGTATTTATATATGGTCTGAATCTCGGCGTGGCAGGTGCGGCAATCGCATCCTGCATCAGTTTTGGAATCGGCGGTATTGCGATGTTTCTGCTGATGCTCAGCAAGACGAAGCTTCGACCAACGCGAGAGGACAGGAGACTCGACCGGGAGATTTTGTCAGAGACGTTTACAATCGGACTTCCAGCGCTTGGCACGACTTTCGTAAGTTGCTTTGGATACATTGCGTTTGCGCGGATGGTATCAGGTATGGGAACGACAATATTCGCGGCACATTCGATCGCCATTACAGCGGAGCAGATCGTCTATATTCCGGGATATGGACTGCGGGTGGCGACCAGTACATTGGTCGGAAATGCACTCGGAGAGAAGGATATCCGGAAATTAAAAGCAACGGGGCGGGTATCGATTCTGATCACATTATTGATTATGGTGGTAAATGGTATCGGACTCTATCTATTTGCATACCCGTTTATGCGACTGTTTACGAACTCGGTCAATGCGGCGCGGATCGGAAGTGAGATGCTACGTCTGGTTTCGTTTTCGGAGCCGTTTTTTGGACTGATGATCGTCTTAGAGGGTATTTCCTATGGTATGGGTCGGACGAAGCATGTGTTCGCGTGTGAGGCGGTCAGCATGTGGGGCATCCGGATATTTGGTACGTTCTTATGCGTGAATGTGTTTGGACTGGGTTTAAAGGCAGTCTGGCTTTGCATGATCGCAGACAATATATGTAAAGCAATTTTGCTGTATATATTCCGCCCGAAACATGTGGAAGAAAATGCTGATGATAGAGGAGAGTTACGGTGAGTATTACAGAATTCGAGAAAATACAATTTTATCTGGCACCGATGGAATCCGTGACAGGATACGTGTACCGGAATGCATATCATGCGATGTTTGGCGATATGGATAAGTACGTGACGCCGTTTATCGCACCGTCAAAGAAGAAAATATTGAAGACGAGAGAGCGGAAAGACGTGGCACCGGAGCACAATCAGGGAATGTATGTTGTTCCACAGATCCTGACGAACGATGCGGAACAGTTTCTTACGACATGTAATATGCTGTCGGAGCTTGGCTATCAGGAAGTGAATCTGAATCTAGGCTGTCCGATGGCAACGGTCGTATCGAAGAAGAAAGGAAGTGGATTCTTAGAGGACCCTGAACGATTAGACCGGTTCTTTGATGCGGTATTTGAGGGGATATCCAAACTGCCGGAGGAGCGGAGCTGTAAGGTCTCTGTGAAGACGCGGATCGGAGTGGAATTTCCTGAAGAGTTTGCGGATATCCTGCGAGTATATAATAGGTATCCCATCTCCGAAGTGATCATCCATCCACGTTTGCAGAAGGATTTCTACAACAATCATCCAAATCTTGGTGTATTTGCGGAAGCACTGAAGGAATGTGTGCACCCGGTCTGTTATAACGGAGATATCTTTACGGTGGAAGATTATCATGCGTTCCGGGAGAAGTTTCCACAGGTAGACCGCATTATGCTTGGAAGAGGTGTAATTGCGAATCCGGGACTGGTACGGGAGATCCGGACAGGGCGGTCGGTAACAACGGCAGAGCTAAAGGAGTACCATGACCGGTTGTATGCTGGGTACCGGGAAGAGATGGACTGTGAGCGGGATGCGCTCTTTAAGATGAAGGAAGTGTGGTTTTATCTGGGTAAGATGTTTCCAGAAGCAGAGCGGGAGCTGAAGAAGGTAAAGAAAGCAGATCGACCGGAGGAGTACCTGGCTGCGGTGAGAAGTGTATTTACTTTGCCCGTGCATGCGCTGCAATAATCTTCATTGCCTGCATATCCTCTGGTGTGTCGATGTCTGCTAGCTCATAGTGTTGTGTAACCGGTAGGAGTCTTACATGTTCCCTGTGGTTTTGAATCACAGTATTGCCGCCATTTTTTGGAGGTAGTGCAGAAAGTTCATCAAAGTAAGCAGATGGAAAAACAACCGGGGAACCGACAGTATTCTGATTGCAAGTCCGCCAGATCGTATCGGGTGCATTTTTGGCGCAGAAAAGCAATGCACCGATTGTCTCCCGTGAGACGAGCGGCTGGTCTGAAGGCAGGAACAGACAGTGGCTTGCTTTGTTCTTTATTGCACCGGTTCCAAGTCGAATCATATCGTTCCGGTCCGGCAGATTATGCAGAAGAAATGGGATATCCTGTTTCTTACATATATGTGCAATTTCCGGGTGGATCGTCACAACCAGCCGGTTTTGCCCAAGCATTTCGGTCGCATCAAACGCGTATGCAATCAGTGGTTTCCCATTAAAATCAGTGAGGAGTTTATTGGCACCGAAGCGTTTGCTTTTCCCGGATGCCATGATGATACAGAACGTGTCTCCATAAGGCTTATCTAAATCTACGAGAAAACAATCATCCCGCTTGCAGAGAGCGTCCAGGAAAGGAAGTTTTTGTTTACGGACAACTAAAAGTACATGTTTGGCTGCGAGCAGACGGGAAATTGCTTCCTGATACGCAGGAATTGTCTGTTCCAGATAACCGGTTTCGTCGATGGTTACCCAGTCGGACGGATGACGGATACACATATCCAGAAATTCGATGCCTTTTGTGAGAAATGCTTCCGGAACCGGTTGCATTTTGTTTGTGTTTCCGGGTGCATCTGCCTGATATCTTCCAATCTGGACAGTCTCACCTGACAGGTTTTCTTTCATATAGACACCATCTTCGGGTACTACATAGGATGTAAGCCCGGGCATTGGTTGTGGGAAAAGGGCAGAAAGAAGCGTGGACTTTCCGCTTCCGCGGCTTCCGGTCAGAATCAGATGCTTTTTGCTGCTAGCGCGAAAAGATCTCCAGATACAATTTGCGGTTGGCCTGTATGCAGGCATCTCGATACCGTTCATATTTTTCTATCCATTCCTTTCCTTCCTGTGTCAGAGTGCTTCCACCGCCGGATTTGCCACCGGCAGTCCTGCTTGTGAGTGGAAATCCGAGTGCATGCTCGGCATTTTTTATCATACGAAGCGCTTTGGAGTAAGCAAGTCCCATGGAGCTTGCAGCTGCTCGCAGGGAGCCTTCTGCTTCGATGGCATGCAGCAGACGACAGGGACCTTCTCCAAAGAATTTTTCATCCTGTTCATCGTAAAAAGTAATTTTTGTAACAGCTTTCATATGGACTCCTCCTGTATCATAACAAGGTGTTCGTTCCCGTTTTTGTCGTGGAGCTTTGCGATATTGATTGTACCATAAATCGAGGAAAGCAGCGACTCCATCTTTGAAACAGGAGTCGATTTCGGGGAGATTTTCCCGGAATGTGTGCCTTTCGACAGGACAAGGAGCTCGTCACAGGTGTTTAATGCCAGAGAAGGGTCATGGAGTGTGACAAGCGCACAGGCGTCGTGGGCAGTCACATATGTCCGCAGATGCTGCATCATCTGGTTCCGGAACCGGAAATCTAAGGCGCTTTCCGGCTCATCGAGGAGCAGAAGCTTACGTGCGCCGGCGAATGTCCGTGCAAGGATACATAACTGTTTTTGTCCTTCACTTAGCTGGTTGTAGTTTGCCTGCTCACGATCGGGAAGACCGACCATCGTGAGAGTTGCTTTGGCATGTTCTTTCATCTGCGCGGTGGGAGGCTGCAACAGCGATAAGTCCGGATGATACCCCATCAGGACAACATCCAGAACTGTCATATCAATTGTGATTCCGCTTTTTTGGGGGATATATCCACATTGCTTTGCAAGTTCCCGTGCAGAAAGTGATTCCAATGTATTTTCTGCAAGCAGACAGGAACCTTTGTGCGGGAGGATGTTCGCAATCGCTTTTAAAAGTGTAGTTTTGCCGCATCCATTTGCACCGAGAATACCGGTGATTGTTCCGGGACGCGACGTAAAGCTGATATCGTGTAGGATTTCTTTTCTGCCATATCCGGCAGACAGGTGACTGACTGTGAGCAGACTCATGATTCGCGGTTCCTCCTTACGCATAGATAGACCAAAAATGGTGCTCCGACAAGACTGGTGAAGATACTGACCGGCAGCTCTGTGGAAGCTACGCTTCGTGCCAGAATATCTCCGAGTGTCAGCAGGCAGCCACCGATGATCCCACTTAGAAACATCGTGGATAGCCGGTTGTTTTTGATGATCAGACGTGCACCGTGCGGTGCAAGCAGAGAGATGAAGCTGATAAGCCCGGTCATGCTGATGATTCCGGATGTTGCCAGCGTTGCAATCAGGAGAATCAAAAGCCGGAGATGTTGTGTGTGAACACCGAGCATACGCCCTTCGTCATCGTGCAGGGAAAGCATCATAATCTGCCGGTACAACAAAAAAAGTGCGCTGATACAGAGGATACAGAGAATCACATTTCCTTTGATGGTATAGAGACTGATGCCATTTAAACTTCCCATAATCCAGTATTCGATGGATGCAAGCTGTTTTTCCGGGTCGGCGAGCAGCTTCAGGAAGATGAGAGTGGTCTGGGCTAAGCTGTGTACCGCGATTCCTGCCAACACGATTCCTCTGCCATCCTGCCCGGCAGTGAGGGATGCGAGCATAAGCGCTAGAACAACAGAACCGAGAGCACCGGCAAATGCAGACGCAGTCACTGCCATAGAGCCGGACAGAAACAGGATGCCGAACGCGGCACCGGCGCTGGCACCGGAAGATACGCCGATGATATCCGGTGATGCCAATGGATTCCGGAATACAGTCTGGAAGACAAAACCTGCTACGCCGAGAACGAAACCGCCGATACAGCCGACGATTCCGCGGCTTGCGCGCAATGTCACAAACACCTGCCACTGTCTTGAATCACCGGATATAATTCCGGAGAGTGTGAGTGGGTAGCGGCCGACAAAAAATGAAAAAATCGTCAGAACCGTTAAGATAACGGTTCCGACGATAAGAGTGAATTTAATTTTATTATTTGATTCCATAGAAAGTTTCATAGAACGCTGCCTTTTCTTCTGTATACATATCTGCAGATACCTCATCCGGGTGCAGGATTCCGGCAAGCCAGATGGATGCCAGGATTCCGCCCGGTACAGGACTGTCTAATGCTTCGATATCGCCGGGGATTGCATAGACATTTCCGTTTTTGACTGCGGTGCACTCCTTCAGATTCTCGTCGTTTAATACATCTTCGGGTGTGTATTCTGCATCCGAAGCGAGAATAATATAAGAAGGATCCCATGCCAGAAGCTGCTCGTAGCTGATCTCGGCCCAATAGGTATCCGTGATTTCGGATGCTGCATTTTTACCGCCTGCCAGTTCGATAAGCCCTGACTGATACATCGCTGGACCGGCAGTGGAAAGAAGGGAAGAGTTACCGGCGAGATAGACGCTTTCTGCATCGACGCCGGATAAGTCTTTTTCGAGCATCTCTTTTTTCTCATCAATATAAGAAAGAAGGGCATCTGCGTTTTCCTTTGTATTGGTTGCGGTGGAGACAAGTTCAATCATCTGTTCTAACTGATCTTCGCTTTCCGGATTGACGAGCAGGACAGGGATGTCAAGCTCGGAGAGGCTTTGCGCTGCATCCTTTAATTTCATAGGCAGGATGACAAGCTCTGGGGAGAGGGAAGCGCAGGTTTCTAAGTCAAATTCCTTGGCTGTGCCGACATTTGGAAGCTCGAGGAATTCTGGCGCCGCAAGTTTGTAGATTGGCCGCTTATCTGCTTTTGCTTCGATGCCTGTTACCTTGTCTTTCAGACCGAGTGCAAGCAGGAGACTTGTGGAGATATAGTATCCGCTCACGATCGACTCCGGTTCTTTTTCAATTGTGACTTCACGACCAGCCTGATCGGTGACTGTGACCGGATAGACCGTCTGCGCATCAGAGCCCTCTTCACTGGCATCTGCGGGGGTGCTGTCTGCCGTTGTAGCAGCATCCGATATGGAGGCTGCCGGTGCTTCTGTGACAGTTGCTTCCGTTGTTGTGGTTGTGTCTGTGGATGCAGGTTTGCCGCATCCGATCAGAGAGAGCAGCATCAGGCTGATGAGTATAAGTGCTACATGTTTTTTGAATCTTTGTTTCATGATAAAAACCCTTTCGTTGTACTTTTGATAATACAACGGTATTGTAACAAAACCGCTTTTCAAAGGCAAGTTTTTTTACTATAATATAAAGTTGGAAAAAAGCGGTTAGAGAAATAGAAGGAGCTTTTATGGTAACAATACAGAATTATGTTCGTGTAAAAAATCTGGAAGAAGCTTATACGCTGAACCAGAAAAAAGGAAGCATGATCCTCGGTGGAATGCTTTGGACGAAGATGCAGGATCGGACAATCCAGACGGCAATCGATCTGTGCGAGCTGGGACTTGACAGGATTGATGAGAACGCGGATGCATTTTTTATCGGTGCGATGGTGTCTCTGCGTGAAATCGAGCTGCATGAAGGTCTGTATGCATATACGCAGGGCGCAGTCAGAGATGCCTTAAAGGATATTGTCGGTGTTCAGTTCCGGAACCTGGCAACTGTCGGCGGCAGTATTTGGGGACGGTTTGGCTTCTCGGATGTCCTGACGATGTTTCTTGCTATGGATACATACGTGGAACTGTTTCAGGGCGGTATAATTCCGTTGCAGGAGTTCGCCGAGAAAAAACCGGACCGGGACGTGCTTGTGCGTCTGATCGTGAAGAAAACACCGGGTGTCTATGCGTATGCATCGGTTCGTAACCAACGGACAGATTTCCCGGTTCTTGCATGTGCAGCGGCAAATGTTTCCGGTACATACCGGATTTCTGTCGGTGCGAGACCGGGCAGAGCAATCTGTATCACGGATGAGGAAGGATTTCTCACAGACGGAATCACGGAAGAGCGTGCAAAACAGTTTGCAAAATGGGTAGAGACAAAAATCCCGACAGCCGACAATCACCGGGGCAGTGCAGCATACCGCACACGCCTTACAGGTGCGCTTTGCTATCGGTTAACAAAGAAAATCGGAGAGGAGCAGGCATAGACATGGATATCAAAATCAAAGTAAATGGAACACTGATTTGTGAATCAGTATCGCCGGATCTTCTGCTTCTTGATTTTCTGCGGAAGCATGGCTGCTACAGTGTGAAGCGCGGTTGTGAGACCGCAAATTGCGGGCTTTGTACCGTGCTTTTAGATGGAACCCCGGTCTTGTCATGCTCGGTGCTTTGTGCAAGAGCGGATGGACATGAAGTATATACGCTCGAAGGACTGCAGGAGGAAGCATCCGGTTTTGTTGGATTTATCGCAGACCAGGGGGCTGATCAGTGTGGATTTTGCAATCCGGGATTTGTCATGAATACGATTGCATTGCTCCGGGAGAATCCGGATCCTTCGGATGATGAGATACGTGCGTACCTGGCAGGAAACTTATGCCGGTGTTCCGGATACGAAGGACAGCTCCGGGGAATCCGGAATTACCTGAACTATATAAATAGGAAGAAGCAGGGAAAGGAGTAAGCGATGGAACATAAGAATTACAATGCCATTCACAAATCAGTCCGGAAGAAAGACTCCATGCAGCTGCTGCTGGGAAAACCGGTGTATACAGATGATATCACGGGCCCTGCGCTTGTCGTGAAGCTTCTGCGCAGTCCGCATGCCAATGCGATTGTGGAAGAAATCCATACAGAAATTGCAAAGAAAATTCCGGGCGTGGTGGATATCTATACATGGGAGGATGTGCCGAAGACGAGGTTTGCAATCGCAGGTCAGACTTATCCGGAACCATCTCCGTATGACCGGTTGATTATCGACCGGCACGTGCGGTTTGTGGGAGATGTTGTCGCAATCATTGCAGCAGAGGATGAAAAAGCGGCATGCAAAGCGATGAAGCTTGTGAAAGTGAAATACAATGTGTTAGAGCCGGTGCTTGATTTTCACAAAGCGAAGGATAATCCGGTGCTTGTGCATCCGGAGGATGACTGGTATCCGCCGGTTGATGTGGGCGGTGATGCAAAACGGAATGTGATCGCACATGAATTGAGCGGAGATGGCGACGTCGATGCCGTGATATCGGACTGTGAGGTATCATTTTCCCACGCCTATCATATGCGTGCGTTCAACCAGGCAATGATGGAAACATTTCGCACATATACATGTCTTGACCGGTATGGAAGACTGCATGTGATTTCTTCGACACAGATTGTTTTCCATGTGCGCCGGATTTTATCGAGAGCACTTGGAATCCCGAAAAGCAAAATCCGCGTGGAAAAACCGCGGATCGGTGGTGGATTTGGCGCGAAGCAGACTGCAGTCAGCGAAGTGTATCCGGCGTTTGTGACGATGCAGACGGGGCGTCCGGCAAAACTCATCTTCACAAGGTACGAAAGCCAGATCGCAGGTTCGCCGCGGCATGAGATGGAAGTCACTGTCCGGTTGGGTGCAGACCGGGACGGACATATCCGCGGACTTGATCTGTACACACTTTCCAATACAGGTGCATATGGGGAACATGGACCGACGACGGTCGGACTTAGCGGACACAAGTCAATTCCGCTTTATACAGGAGGACTTGAGGCGTTCCGGTTTGGTTACGATGTCGTCTATACAAATACAATGGCGGCGGGCGCTTATCGCGGCTATGGCGCAACCCAGGGAATCTTTGCTCTGGAGTCCTCGGTCAATGAGCTTGCGGAGTCGCTTGGCATCGACCCGACGCAGATTCGGGAGAAAAACATGCTCCGGGAGGGCATGAAGATGCCGGCGTATTATGGAGAGACTGCAAATGCCTGCGCGCTTGACCGCTGTATGGCAAGATGCCGTGAGCTTTTTGGCTGGGAAGAGAAATATCCGGTCCGGGAGATGGGCGATGGAAAAGTGCGGACCGCCGGTGTTGCGATGGCGATGCAGGGTTCCTGTATATCCAACGTCGATGTCGGTTCTGCAACTGTGAAGCTGGCTGATGATGGAACGTTTAACCTGATCATCGGTGCGGCAGATATGGGAACCGGCTGTGATACGATTCTGGCACAGATGGTGGCGGAGTGTATGGACTGCTCTGTGGATGACGTGGCAGTATTTGGTGCAGATACGGACGCATCTCCGTATGATTCCGGTTCTTATGCATCTTCGACTACCTATGTAACAGGAAAAGCAGTAGAGCTTGCCTGCGAGGAGCTGAAGAAAAAACTGTGTGCGATTGCGGCGGGAATGCTTGGATGTGAGCCGGAAGAAACGGTATTTGAAGATGGGTGTGTGCGGAAGATTAACACAGACGAGCGTGTTACACTGGCGCAGATCAGTGTGAAGGATCAGGTGGCAAATGATATTGCAGCGGTTGCGACTGCATCGCATTCTTCACCGGTTTCTCCACCGCCATATATGGTTGGTATGGTGGAAATTGAGCTTGACCGTTATACAGGGGAGGTAAAAATCCTCGATTATGTGGCAGTTGTGGATTGTGGAATCGCAATCAACCCGGCACTTGCACGTATCCAGGCAGAGGGTGGGATCGTGCAGGGAATCGGTCATACGTTGTTTGAGAATATCACATATGATGAAACCGGAAAACCGGTTGAGTCCAATTTTATGCAATATAAAATCCCAACGCGGCTGGACATGGGACACCTACAGGTTGAGTTTGAGAATAGCTACGAGCCGACAGGTCCATTTGGCGCAAAATCCATCGGAGAAATCGTGATCAACACACCGGCACCGGCGATTGCTCATGCAATTTACCGGGCGACAGGTGTATGGCACAGAGAACTTCCGATCACACCGGAGAAGATATTGATGTCGATGCCGGAAGATGATTTTAGATAAGCAAATACCGAATACAAGGAGAAAAATAGATGAAAAAGAGTTTTAAGTTATCGGATGCGGCATTTCAGATGGATGGAAAGATGCCGCTTGCGCAGGCAATTCCTCTTGGATTGCAGCATGTTTTGGCAATGTTTGTTGGAAACCTTACGCCGCTTTTAATCATCACAGGTGCCTGTGGAATCGCAGGAGGAGAGTTTGCTGGGCTGCAGCTTTCCCTGCTTCAGAATGCAATGCTTGTTGCAGGAATTGTGACATTGGTGCAGCTTTTTGCAATCGGTCCGGTCGGCGGACGTGTACCGATCATCATGGGTACATCATCCGGGTTTATTGGTGTATTTAACAGCGTTGCAGCAACGATGGGGGGCGGTGTATCCGCATATGGAGCAATCATGGGGGCATCAATTTTAGGCGGCTTTTTTGAGACGGTGCTTGGGTTCTTTTTAAAACCGCTTCGGAAGTTTTTCCCATCGGTTGTGACAGGTACAGTTGTTATGTCCATCGGTTTAAGCCTGATTTCTGTTGGAATCAATTCTTTTGGCGGTGGAAACAAGGCGGAAGATTTTGGCTCGATGGAGAATGTGCTGCTGGCACTCTTTGTGCTGATTGTGATATTGATCTTCAAGCATTGCACAAAAGGATTTTTGAGTTCCTCCTCGATTTTATTAGGTATTATTGCTGGATATATTGCTGCAATCGTTATGGGATTTGTGCTTCCTACGACCGGGGTGACTGCCGATGGCGTCGAGTATACAAAAGCGTGGGTGCTGAACTGGGACAAGGTAGCAGATGCTGCATGGTTTGCTATCCCGAAGATCATGCCGGTCAAGCCGGTATTTGATATGCGTGCAATTCTGCCGGTTATGATCATGTTTATTGTTACAGCGGTTGAAACAGTTGGAGATATCTCCGGTGTTATGGAAGGCGGTCTGGGACGGGAAGCAACCGATAAGGAGCTGTCCGGTGGTGTTATGTGTGATGGACTTGGATCTTCGCTTGCTGCCTGTTTTGGTGTCCTGCCGAATACGTCTTTCAGCCAGAATGTCGGACTTGTTGCCATGACAAAGGTTGTGAATCGGTTTGCGCTTGCAACGGGAGCTGTGTTCCTGATTCTCTGTGGACTCTGTCCGAAGCTTGCGGCGCTTATTTCTATCATGCCGCAGTCAGTACTCGGTGGTGCCGCAGTTATGATGTTTTCTTCGATTGTATTCAGTGGAATCCAGCTGATCACGAAGAATCCGATGAATTCGCGTAATCTCTCCATTGTCTCTGTAGCGCTCGGTGTTGGCTATGGTATGGGAGCAAATCCGGATATCCTTGTCCATGCACCGAAGCTTGTACAGCTTGTGTTTGGCGGCTCTGGAATCGTGCCTGCTGCGATTGTGGCAATCCTGTTGAATATTGTACTTCCAAAAGAGAAAGAAGAACAGTAAAGTATCTGGCTGCGGTGGGAAGTGTATTTCGGGGATAGAATGCAAGGGGGGGAACAGTAATATTACAAATGAGGAGGTGAGGTATGAAGAACAAAATAAAGAAAAGGCTTTACAGAGTTATTTCGTTATTGGTGTGCATGCTGATGGTTGTTATGAACATACACATCGTGCAGGTACATGCGGCAGAGAAAAGCTATCAATACTGTCAGACCAAAACGGAAAAAGGTGTAACATTCAAGGTAGAATGGGATGAACCGAAATTAGGGGAAGAAACGGTATTTCACTTGTCGGCGACAGGAGGAAATGCGTCAAATAAGTATTTTATGACATCACCAAACTATTCGAATCCCGGAAGCACAGAACGGGAAATGCTTGTGGATCCAACCTATAGTGAATGGAAAAACTATACAAAAGAGTGCAGTACCTATGACTTGAAGTTCAAAATGACCGCGTCGGGAACGTATTATTTCCGGTTTTACGTGATGAATATGTCTTCGCCGGTTGTGTACTTTTCTATAGATGTGACGATATCCGTCTCTGACGCGGATCATCCAAGCGTCGATTCCGTTGTGAAATCCGCAGTTGCGCAGTGCAACAGGGAAACAACAGGTTCTGACTATGACCGGGCATTGTGGCTGCATGACTGGTTGAATGCGCAAATAGAGTACGACAATATGCATGCGTGGTGTTCCGCAGAAGGTGCACTGACGAGAGGATTAGGAACCTGCGAGGGCTACCAGCGGGCGTATGCGAAGCTTCTGACGGCTGCGGGTATTCCGAATGAACGAATCGAAGATAGGGCAGATAATCATACATGGAATGCCGTGAAGTTAGACGGCGAGTGGTATCAGGTCGATTGCACGTGGGATGATACATCGGAACATTGGTATGATTTTGACCAGAGATATATGTATTTCGGCTTGACCGATGAACTGATGGCGATTGCCCATCCGCATCATGCAGATCTGTATACGACATCCGGGTACCAGGCACGTTCGACAAGCCTTGCGAATAATTATCTTGTGAGAAATGGAGATGCGGCAAAGTGGGCAGAAGCGTACCGGGCGCGGATACAGGCAAAGCTTGGTGCGAGGGAGACGACATTTACAATTGCGGCTGATAACAGCAGTTATCCGCCAAGCTATTCCGGAATACTGAATGGTATAACTGCCTATGCGATCAATCAGATGAATTGGTCATACGGCAATCTTGATGTGAGTCTGCAGGCAACAGGAAGTGCGACACAGTTCGCATTTCAGGTTTCTTATGCGGAAGAACATATGGAGCACAGATGGGATGCGGGAACTGTGACGAAGGCAGCGACTTGTACACAGAAGGGGATTCGGACTTATAGATGTACAGCGGCTGGCTGTAAGCAGACAAGGACAGAGGAGCTTCCGGCACTTGGACATAGCATGACCAGAGTTGTATCCGAGCGGGTTGCACCGACGAATCAGAATGATGGCAGGGAACGGGTGATTGGCTGTTCCAGATGTGATTATACAGAAGGAGGTGCTGCAATCTCGAAGCTCGCGTCGGTTGCGTACAGTACGCATGTGCAGTCGATTGGCTGGCAGGATGTGCGATATAATGGAACGATGGCAGGTACATCGGGGATGGCGAAGCGACTTGAGGCGATACGGATCAATATTCAGAACGATTCCAATCTTGGGATTCAGTATACGACGCACTGTCAGACCTATGGCTGGCTTCCTTGGTCCTACAATGGAGAGACGAATGGAACGAGCGGGGAAAGCAAACGGTTAGAGGCGATTAAGATTCAGCTTACCGGTGCTGATGCCGGTAAATACGACGTATATTACCGGGTGCATGCACAGTCATTTGGCTGGCTTGGATGGGCGAAGAACGGCGAACCATCCGGTACAGCTGGACTGGCAAAACGTCTCGAGGGAATCCAGATTGTTGTCCTGCCTGCAGGCAGTGCAGCGCCATCTGTGAATTATGCAGGCGTGAATGTATCCGGCTCTGCGTATCGTACAAGAGCGTATGTAAATGGAACATCGTCAAACAGTATTGTGATTCCGGGGTACAACAATCAGCCGAATGTCATGTACAAGACACATGTGCAGTCATTTGGATGGCAGAATTGGAAGCTGAACGGAGATTGCTCCGGTACATTCGGCAAGAGCAAACGGCTGGAAGGAATCAATATCAAGCTGTCAAACTGTGGTTATTCCGGTAGTGTGCAGTACAGAACGCACATCCAGAGCTATGGATGGGAGAACGGCTGGAAACAGGATGGTGCGATGTCAGGAACTTCCGGTCAGGCGAAACGTCTGGAGGCAATCCAGATCCGGCTTACCGGTGAGTTGGCACAGCATTATGATATCTATTACCGGGTGCATGCGCAGCATTTTGGATGGCTTGGCTGGGCGAAGAACGGGGAGTCTTCCGGAACCGCGGGATATGCGTACCGGCTGGAAGGAATCCAGATCCTTCTGGTGCCGAAAGGGGCAGCAGCACCGGCATCGAATTATGGTGGGATGATACAGAATAATCCGAGTACGTTTATAGCACGATAACAGAGATAAAAAATAAGCAAGAGATGAACTCTTGCTTATTTTTGTGGAATACGGGTGGGGGGACTTGAACCCCCACGGGAACTCCCACTAGAACCTAAATCTAGCGCGTCTGCCAATTCCGCCACACCCGCATGTGAATTGTGAAATTAATATATTATAATATGAAAGAACGAAAGCTGAATCCATGCCCCTCCGTAAGCTGCGCTTACTTCGGTCACGGGCTGTCGCCCTATCATCTGTCGTAACTGCGACCTCCTGTGAGCAAACTCCCATCGGTCTCGTTACTTCCAGCTGGCATGGCTTGTAGCTTTCGCGAAAATTCCGCCACACCCGCATATGTATGAATAAAAAATTAGCAGATGAATTCATCTGCCAAAGAGTGAGCCACGGGGGAATCGAACCCCCGACAACTTGATTAAAAGTCAAGTGCTCTACCGACTGAGCTAGTGGCCCATATAAAATAAAAAAGCTGGGCTAGTTGGATTCGAACCAACGAATGCAGGAGTCAAAGTCCTGTGCCTTACCGCTTGGCGATAGCCCATTAAAAACCTACTCTTGCAAAGCCTGCAATCTAAAAGAAGAGGGTGGATAGAGGGACTCGAACCCTCGGCCTCCAGAGCCACAATCTGGCGCGCTAGCCAACTGCGCCATACCCACCATATAATATAAAAATGTGCCCGAAGGGATTCGAACCCCCGACCCACGGCTTAGAAGGCCGTTGCTCTATCCAGCT
>OLGL01000057.1_pt1 | contig 121705 bp, 106 predicted proteins | sample 1605041 | NCBI WGS metagenome assembly OLGL01 (sample SAMEA3888905, study PRJEB22519) | human gut metagenome | biome: human gut; feature: human-associated habitat; material: faeces | place: Denmark | collected 2010 | reverse complement strand
TTTTTTTCAGGTAAGAGAGGATATTCCGGTCAAGACGGGGATATCCTCTTTTTTTGTTTCCTTTTTGCCGTGCCGGTAATCCGTCAAGGCCGTTTGTCCCTTGGTAAGGGAGCAATTCCGTCAGCACGGGGGATTTTCGTTTGCATGCGGGTTGAAGCGTCCCGAAAGCCGGACATAATGCTCTTTTGATGTACGGAGTATTTCTTGAATAATATTTTCGGCTCTGATTTTCTGTGATTCACTCCACTTTTCAGAGACTTAAAAAGCAGATGGCGTCTTCTTGCCAATAATTCCTTGCGTGTATCACCATTCTCAAAAGTATAAGGTATGTATTTCCTTTTCAACCCTTTTACTTCCTGTTTGGCATCAGTTTCTTCCTGTATGGCTTCCCGGCGATGTCCGATTCTTATTTCCTGCACGGTGTCTTTATGTAGATAAAGTAAAAATGTGTCTTACAGAGAAGGGGAAGAGTTCCAATTTACATTTCTGTTGCGTTTCCTTCATCTTTCGTTCCGTCCGGACACTTTTTTCTCCTATCCCGGTTTGCCTTTCGGTGAATCTTTTCTTTTCCGCTTTTTTCTCATCTTGCTATTTTTCCATAATGTAGGTCATTATTCTGTTGTTTAGCGGGATGGAGTACGTATTATGGTGGGGTGGGGAGTGGAGAATATAGTTCAGGAGTATGCTTGCAGTCTGGCCGAAGGATGTTTGCAGGCTTACTGAAAGATGAACTTTCTCCATCTTTCAGGGTAATATTTTGTATATGAGAACGTTCTCGGGATAGATGAAAGAGGAAACATGATTCGGGGAATTTACTGAGCGGAGGGAGATGATAAGTATTTACTATCTCTGTTGAAAAGGGATGGCATGTATAATGCTCTGAGTGAATACTGTATTATTTTAGATAGTTGAGAGCATTGTAAGCATTGGTCTTTTTTTAGTATAATCTGATTTTGTTTTTGAATTTGTAACCTGATGTTACATTCCTTCTTTTCTTCTAAAGTTACCGATGTATTCTGTATTTTCTTTATATTCAGATATTTATTATATGATCCAATTCTATGTAAGTGAAGAATATATATTCATTGTTACCTTAATATATGGAATTTGTTTATTGTAGGAAAAAGTGATGGATGTTACATACGCTAAAATATTCGCAATAGTTATTTTATGAGGTTTCTGTTTTTTGTTTGTTTCTTTGCAATGAATTTTTTGCGGGAAAGATTGCAATATGATTGAAAACAAATAAGATTTTATGGTTATGCGGAAAAGAAGAATGTTAATGGTATTATTGGTGGTGAGTGGGCTGATAGGTTCAGCTTGGGCTATCGACAACAAAGGGATTACTTTTGAGCAGCCTGCCGCTGATTGTTTTACGTTGATTGAGGACGGTAAGGCTACTCCAATATTGTTGGATGAAAAAGATGACGTCGGGATTATCATTGCTGTGAAAAACTTACAAGATGATTTTCGTAAAGTGACGGGAAGGCAAGCCGAACTTCTCCACTCCGTGAGGGGGTCGCGTTTGATCGTGGCCGGTTCTTTGGAGAGCCGATTTATCAAGGAACTCGTAAAGGCAAAGAAAATAGATATCACCTCATTGAAAGGTAAACGTGAGAAATACTTGATGAAAGCAGTTTCTCGTCCTTTTGATGGAGTAGACGAGGCATGGGTCGTTATCGGTAGTGATAAGCGGGGAACGATTTATGGCATATATGAGCTTTCAGAACAGATAGGGGTGTCCCCCTGGTATGATTGGGCGGATGTGCCCGTGGTTCAATGTAAGGACTTGTATATTCGGCGTGGCGAATACACTGCCGGTGAACCGGCAGTAAAATACCGGGGTATATTTCTGAACGATGAAGCTCCTTGTCTTACGGGATGGGTAAAGCATACCTATGGAACCAATTATGGAGACCACCGTTTTTATGCCCGCGTTTTCGAGTTGATTCTCCGCTTGCGAGGAAACTTTATGTGGCCGGCCATGTGGGCGTGGAGCTTTTATGCGGATGATCCCGAAAACAGCAAGACGGCTCATGATATGGGAATTATAATGGGAACTTCCCATCATGAACCGATGGCGCGTAACCATCAGGAGTGGGCACGCAAACGGAAACAGTACGGAGTATGGGATTATGCGACCAATCAAAAAGTGCTCGATCGTTTTTTCCGTGAAGGAATAGAACGAGTGAAAGATACCGAAGACTTGATTACCATTGGCATGCGTGGCGACGGTGATGCACCGATGGGCGGAAAAGAAGGTGCAGACCATGAGTATGTCAACCGTGACGAATATAATATGAATTTGCTCAAGAAAGTAATCAAGAACCAGCGTAGAATCATAAAGGACGTGACTGGCAGGCCCGCCGATGAGCGGCCTCAGGTGTGGGCCATATATAAAGAGGTACAACGCTTTTATGATATGGGGCTGCGCGTACCGGATGATGTAATCATGTTGCTTTGCGATGATAATTGGGGAAATGTACGTCGTCTGCCCAATGCGGAAGAACGCAAACGTCCCGGAGGATGGGGCATGTATTATCATGTGGATTATGTCGGTGCGCCGAGAAATTCAAAATGGTTGAATGTGACTCCCATACAGAACATGTGGGAGCAGTTGCAGTTGACGTATGATTACGGTGTGGATAAATTATGGATTCTTAATGTGGGTGATTTGAAACCCATGGAGTATCCCATTACTTTGTTTTTGGATATGGCTTGGAATCCGAAACGGTATACGGCAGATAACCTGCTGGAGCATCCGCGTGGTTTTTGTGCCCGACAGTTTGGAGAAGAACAGGCAGATGAAGCTGCGCGTATTCTCAACCTTTATAGCAAATACAATGGGCGTGTGACTCCGGAAATGTTGGACCGCCATACTTATAATATAGAAACCGGCGAGTGGAAACAGGTGGCTGATGAATACCGTAAGTTGGAGGCCGATGCGCTTCGCCAATATCTGTCTTTGCCGCAGGAGTATCATGATGCTTACAAGCAGTTGATTCTTTTCCCGGTGCAAGCCATGGCCAATCTTTATGAGATGTATTATGCGCAAGCCATGAACCATAAGTTATATAAGGAGAACAATCCGCAAGCCAACTTTTGGGCGGATAAGGTGGTGCAGACATTTAAGTTTGACTCTTTGTTATGCGATGACTACAATAATGTGATGTCCGGGGGAAAATGGAAAAACATGATGGCGCAGAAACATATCGGATATACCTCATGGAATGATAACTTCCGTGCCAATATCATGCCGGAAGTATTCCGGATAGAGAATCCCGAACGACAAAAAGGAGGCTATGTCTTTACGGGCAAGTATGGCGTGGTGTCTATGGAGGCCGAGCATTATTTCGAGGCAAATCCTTCGGCATCAGCCGATTGGCAGGTCATTCCTTATTTGGGACGTACGTTGAGCGGTGTGGCATTGATGCCTTACACTGGGGGCGTGGAAGGCGCGTCGCTGACTTACAAGATGGCTCTTCCGGAAAATGTGTCGGAAGTCAACGTACATGTAGTAGTCAAGTCCACGCTGGCTTTTCATGATGTGAAAGGCCACGAATATACCGTCGGTTTTGATGGGGGAAAAGAGACGGTGGTCAATTTCAATGCCGATTTGAATGAAGAGTCGGAGAACGTATACAGCGTGTTTTATCCGACGGTAGCCCGCCGGGTGGTAGAGAAGACCGTGAAGCTTACCGTGCCTCCATCTACGGACGGGATGCAGTTGCTTACCCTTAAACCTTTAGATCCGGGAATCGTGTTTGAAAAGATCGTAGTGGATTGCGGCGGATATCAGAAGAGTTATCTCTTTATGGATGAATCGCCGTGCAAGAGGGTTTTACACCGGTAAAGGCGTGTCATATACGGAAGGATTACCGTTTGGGGGTATCCTTCCGTATATATTATTAAGCCTGTTTGAAGTTTCCTTTTTTTAAGGACGTTCGTTTTAGGTATTCTTTTGGGGCAAAAATGTATTTTTTGCAAAATAAACCGGAACAAGTCCGGTAATATTGATGGGTTATGGGTGAAGACTATTGGTTTTAGCTCCTTGTGAAATGATAATGTCGTATTTTAATGTCGATTTTTCTTTTAATTTATTTGTCTGGGTCGATAAATCCTTTTATCTTTGCATTCGAATAATAAAAAAGGAAGAAGCGATGAGCACGACGATTACATTATTGGCCATGTTGGATATTCGACTGCGTTTTGTAGTGGGAAGTGTGGTCTGTGCGTAGTTGTAGTGTGCAAAATATACAAGGCCTTTCCCACTTCCCGGTGAGAAAGGCTTATTTTTTAGTAGATTATAAAACGAAAAGATATGAGCGACAGATTATTTATTTTTGATACGACCTTACGCGACGGGGAACAAGTTCCCGGCTGTCAGTTGAACACGGTGGAGAAAATTCAGGTGGCACGCCAGTTGGAGGCACTTGGAGTGGACGTGATAGAGGCCGGTTTCCCGGTATCCAGTCCCGGTGATTTCAATTCGGTGATAGAAATTTCAAAGGCAGTGACATGGCCTACGATTTGCGCGTTGACCCGTGCGGTGCAGAAAGATATCGATGTGGCAGCCGAGGCTCTGCAGGCTGCCAAACACAAGCGGATACATACCGGCATAGGGACTTCGGATTCCCATATTAAATATAAGTTCAATTCCAACCGTGAGGAAATCATCGAGCGTGCCGTGGCTGCCGTGAAGTATGCCAAACGTTATGTGGAGGACGTGGAGTTCTATGCCGAGGATGCGGGGCGTACGGACAATGAATATCTGGCTCGTGTGGTGGATGCCGTGGTAAAGGCCGGTGCGACGGTGGTGAACATTCCCGACACGACGGGATATTGCTTGCCTCAGGAGTTCGGGGCCAAAATCAAATATCTGATGGAACATGTGGACGGTCTTTCGGCCGGCAAGGCTATCTTGTCCACACATTGCCATAATGACCTGGGCATGGCTACTGCCAATACGATTGCGGGAATCATGAACGGTGCCCGTCAGGCGGAAGTCACCATTAACGGTATCGGTGAGCGTGCGGGGAATACCTCTCTCGAAGAAGTGGCCATGATTCTTAAATGCCATAAAGGAATAGGCATCGATACCAATATCAATACGCAAAAGATATATCCTACGAGCCGTTTGGTGTCCAGCTTGATGAACATGCCGGTACAGCCCAACAAGGCCATCGTGGGACGTAATGCCTTCGCCCATTCCAGCGGAATCCATCAGGACGGTGTGCTGAAGAATGTGCAGACCTACGAAATCATGGATCCCAAGGATGTGGGTATCGATGACAATGCCATCGTTTTGACCGCACGTAGCGGACGGGCGGCTTTGAAACACCGTTTGAGCGTGTTGGGCGTGGAAATGGAGGGCGAACGTCTCGACGTGACTTATCAGGAATTCCTGAAGTTGGCCGACAAGAAGAAAGAGGTGAACGACGACGATATCCTGATGTTGGCCGGTGCCGACCGTGCTGCCGCCCATGCCGTGAAACTCGACTATTTGCAAGTCACTACGGGAATGGGTGTCAAGTCTGTGGCTTGTATCGGATTGGACATCGCCGGTGAGAAGTTCGAAGCCTCGGCCAGCGGAAATGGTCCTGTGGATGCCGCCATATCGGCATTGAAGAACATCATCAAACGTCAGATGGTGCTGAAAGAATTCACCATACAGGCCATCAGCAAGGGGTCGGACGATGTGGGCAAGGTACACATGCAAGTGGAATACGACGGACATGTGTATTACGGATTCGGAGCCAATACCGATATCGTGACGGCTTCCGTGGAAGCTTATATTGATTGTATCAACAAATTTAAAAAATAAATATCCAAGACGACAATGGCAAATACTCTGTTTGACAAAATTTGGGATAAACACGTCGTACAGTACGTGGAAGACGGGCCGCAACAACTGTACATCGACAGGCTTTACTGTCATGAGGTGACCAGTCCGCAGGCTTTCGCCGGCATGCGTGCCCGAGGCTTGAAATGTTTCCGTCCCGACCATATTTATTGTATGCCGGATCATAATACTCCGACGCACGACCAAGATAAGCCGATAGAGGACCCTGTCAGCAAGACACAGGTGGACACGTTGGCCAAGAATGCGGCTGATTTCGGTTTGACCCACTTCGGCATGATGAACCCGAAGAACGGCATCATCCATGTGGTGGGGCCGGAGCGCGGCCTCTCGTTGCCCGGCATGACGATTGTGTGCGGCGATTCCCATACGTCTACACATGGAGCCATGGGAGCCGTGGCTTTCGGCATCGGAACGTCCGAAGTGGAGATGGTGATGGCATCCCAGTGCATCTTGCAGCAAAAGCCCAAATCCATGCGCATTAATGTGGAAGGCGAATTGGGGAAGGGGGTGACAGCCAAAGACGTGGCGCTTTATCTGATGTCGCAGTTGACGACTTCGGGGGCTACCGGTTATTTTGTGGAATATGCCGGTTCCGTAGTGCGTAATTTGTCCATGGAAGGACGTTTGACGCTGTGTAACCTTTCTATTGAAATGGGTGCCCGTGGCGGTTTCATTGCTCCGGACGAGGTGACTTTCGAGTACATCAAAGGGCGCGAATATGCTCCGAAGGGCGAAGCTTGGGACAAAGCCGTGGCCTACTGGAAGACCTTGAAGAGTGGGGAAGATGCCGTGTTCGACAAAGAACTGACCTTCAATGCGGCGGACATTGAACCCCGTATCACATATGGGACGAATCCGGGTATGGGCATCGGCATTACGGAAAGTGTACCGGCGATAGACACGGTGCCTGAAGCCGGGCGGGTGTCATACCTGAAGTCCTTGGACTATATGGGTTTCCAACCGGGCGAGAAGCTGTTGGGTAAACCAGTGGATTATGTATTCCTCGGGGCATGTACCAACGGGCGCATCGAGGATTTCCGCGCTTTTGCTTCCATTGTGAAAGGACGTAAGAAGGCAGACCATGTGGTGGCGTGGTTGGTGCCCGGTTCATGGATGGTGGCCGACCAGATTAAGGCCGAAGGTTTGGACAAGGTGTTTGAGGAGGCAGGCTTTGCGCTTCGTCAGCCCGGCTGTTCGGCATGTTTGGCTATGAATGACGACAAGATTCCGGCAGGGAAATTGTCCGTGTCTACTTCCAACCGTAATTTTGAAGGACGTCAAGGTCCCGGTGCGCGTACGGTGTTGGCCAGTCCGTTGGTGGCCGCAGCCGCAGCCGTGACAGGAGTGATAACCGATCCGCGAACATTAATGTAATAGAGCTATGAAACAGAAATTCAATATCATAACAAGTACATGTGTGCCTCTTCCTTTGGAGAATGTGGATACCGACCAGATTATTCCGGCACGCTTCTTGAAAGCCACGACAAGAGAAGAGAGCTTTTTCGGCGAAAACCTGTTCCGCGACTGGCGTTACAATGCCGATGGGACGGTGAACAAGGATTTTGTATTGAATAACCCTACTTACGGGGGAGGGATTCTTGTGGCCGGGAAGAACTTCGGTAGCGGTTCCAGTCGCGAACATGCGGCTTGGGCAATAGCCGGTTACGGTTTCCGGGTCGTTATCAGCAGTTTCTTTGCCGACATCCACAAGAACAACGAATTGAACAACTTTGTGTTGCCTGTGGTGGTTAGCGAGGATTTTCTGGCCGAATTGTTTGCTTCCATCGAAGCCGACCCGAAGATGCAGGTAGAGGTGGATTTGCCGAACCAGACGGTGACCAATAAAGCTACGGGGCGCAGTGAGAAGTTCGAAATCAACGGATACAAGAAATATTGTTTGATGAATGCGCTCGACGATATCGACTTCCTGTTGGAAAACAAAGGAAAGATAGAGGATTGGGAGCGTCGTAACGCTTGCTAAGGATGAAAGCGAATCCTGTGAAGATAGAAATCATGGACACGACCTTGCGCGACGGGGAACAAACCAGTGGCGTAAGTTTCGTGCCGCATGAAAAGTTGATGATAGCCCGTGCGCTGTTGCAGGACCTGAACGTGGATCGCATAGAGGTGGCTTCGGCTCGGGTATCCGAGGGGGAGGTGGATGCAGTGCGTAGCATTTGCCAGTGGGCGCGCCAGACCGGGCGGCTCCACCGGGTGGAAGTTTTGGGGTTTGTAGACGGACACGCTTCTTTGGATTGGATTCATGCTTGCGGGTGTAAAAACATCAATTTGTTGTGTAAGGGTTCGGAAAACCATTGTACGAACCAGTTGAAGAAAACGTTGGAGCAGCACGTGGCCGACATCCGTCGTTCTTTGGATTATGCCGAAGAACTGGGCATTGCCGTAAACGTCTATCTGGAAGACTGGAGCAATGGCATGAAGCATTCGCCGGACTATGTCTTTGCATTGATGGATGCTTTGAAAGATACGAAAATCCGGCGTTTCATGTTGCCGGATACGTTGGGCATCCTGAATCCATTGGATTTGTTGGGTTACATCCGCAAGATGGTGAAACGCTATCCGGGCGTGCATTTCGACTTCCATGCCCATAACGATTACGACTTGGCCATTTCCAACGTGCTGGCTGCCGTGTTGGGCGGTTGCCGGGGTATCCATACCTCGGTCAACGGCTTGGGCGAACGGGCAGGGAATGCCCCGTTGGCCAGTGTGCAGGCGATATTGAAAGACCAGTTCAATGCACAGACAGGCATCGACGAGAGCCGGTTGAACGAAGTGAGCCGGATGGTGGAAAGCTATTCCGGCATCCCTATTCCGCCCAACCGTCCGATTACGGGCGAGAGTGTGTTTACGCAGGTGGCCGGTGTGCATGCCGACGGGGACAACAAGGCCAACCTTTATTGCAACGACCTTTTGCCCGAACGTTTCGGCCGTAAGCGAGAGTATGCCTTGGGCAAAAACAGCGGGAAGGCCAATATCCTCAAGAACTTGGAGGAATTGGGTTTGGAATTGTCGCCCGAGCAGACCCGCAAAGTGACGGAACGTATCATTGAGTTGGGCGACAAGAAAGAGTTGGTGACGCAGGAGGACTTGCCTTATATCGTGTCCGACGTGCTGAAGCATGATACCGTGGAGGAGCATGTCCGGCTGTTGAGTTATATGGTCACCACGGCGTACGGCCTGAAACCGATGGCGCAGGTAAAGTTGGAAATCAACGGGGAGGCGTACGAAGAGAATGCTTCCGGTGACGGCCAGTTCGACGCATTCATGCGGGCCGCCCGCCATATTTATAAGAACCGCCTTTCGCGGAAGTTCCCGTGGTTGGCCAATTACAGTGTGAGCATCCCGCCGGGTGGGCGGACGGATGCTTTGGTGCAGGCCGTCATTACGTGGAACTGGAACGGGAAGGTATATCGTACGCGCGGCTTGGATGCCGACCAGACGGAAGCCGCCATCAAGGCCACGGTGAAGTTGCTGAACCTCATCGAGGAAGATTATAAGGACGTAGAGAGTCATGTTTGATGATTGAAATAACGAATATAAACTGAATATTATGGATTTAAAGATTGCCGTATTGCCGGGCGACGGCATAGGCCCCGAGATTTCGGAACAAGGAGTTGCAGTGATGAATGCCGTATGCGAGAAGTTCGGCCATCATGCAAGTTATCAATATGCACTTTGCGGTGCGGAAGCTATCGATAAAGTGGGCGACCCGTTCCCCGAGGAAACGTTTAAAGTTTGCATGGATGCCGATGCCGTGTTGTTTTCTGCCGTGGGAGACCCTAAGTTCGACAATGACCCCACGGCCAAGGTACGCCCCGAACAAGGACTTCTGGCCATGCGCAAGAAGTTAGGTTTGTTTGCCAATATCCGTCCGGTGGAGACTTTTGATTGTTTGATTCACAAGTCGCCATTGAAGGACGAGTTAGTGCGCGGTGCAGACTTCATTTGTATCCGCGAACTGACCGGCGGCATGTATTTCGGAGAGAAGTACCAAGATGATGACAAGGCATACGATACGAACGCTTATACACGTCCGGAAATCGAACGTATCCTCCGTGTGGCGTATGAATATGCGATGCGTCGCCGCAAGCACCTGACGGTGGTGGACAAAGCCAATGTGTTGGCATCGAGCCGGCTGTGGCGTCAGGTAGCCAAGGAGATGGCTCCGCAGTATCCTGAAGTGGAGACCGATTATATGTTTGTGGACAATGCCGCCATGCGTATGATTCAAGACCCGCGTTTCTTTGATGTGATGGTGACGGAGAATACTTTCGGTGACATCCTGACCGACGAAGGCTCTTGTATCACCGGTTCCATGGGCTTGTTGCCGTCGGCTTCTACGGGTGAGCATACGCCTGTTTTTGAACCTATTCATGGTTCTTGGCCGCAAGCCAAGGGACTGAACATAGCCAATCCTTTGGCCCAGATTCTTTCCGTGGCCATGCTGTTCGAGTACTTTGATTTGAAGGAAGAAGGCGCATTGATACGCAAGGCTGTGAATGCTTCTTTGGATGCCAATGTGCGTACGCCGGAAATCCAAGTGGAAGGCGGGGAGCGTTACGGAACGACGGAAGTCGGGCAGTGGATTGTGGATTATATCAAGAAAGCCTGATATCGGAGGCTTCGGCCAAAATAAGCCGGATTCTCTGAATATTACGAATAAAGAAGGACTGTCGATATGCCGGAAAATGGCATGTCGGCAGTCCTTTTTCTTATGAGAAGTGACTGTTTTTAGTCTATTTCTCGGCAAATATGAGGCAGAATCTTTTTTAATACCTATATTTGCGTAAGGAATGCACCTTGATTGCACGTAACGATTCTTTATGGACCAAAAAAGGAGGGCAAGATGAAAAAGTGGATACTCATGGCGAGTTTATGTCTGGTGGCGGTAGCTGCACAGGCGCAGTCATATAAGGAATATGTACGGAAAGCCTTGGACGCGATGTCCATGGACAGTACGGAAGTGGCGGAGAGGCTTTTTCGCGAGGCGATGCGTGTGGAGCCAGCCCAACGTTCCAATGCAATGATATACTACCAGATAGGCCGTATGCAGGAGCATCGCGGAAAGTTGGAAAAAGCCTTGGAGAGTTACACCATGGGGCTGAACGTGGCTCCCCATGTCCTGCCGCTGCGTATGGCCCGGGCCAAGCTCTACATGCAGTTAGGCAACAAGGAGAAGGCTTTGGTGGATTATAGCGATGTGTTGGACTGGAAGGCTGACGAGCAGGAAGCACTTTTCATGCGTGCGTATATCTATACCGAGCAACGGCTCTACAAGAAAGCGCGTACGGATTACGAGGCTTTACTCAAACTGAATCCGGCACACGAAGAGGCTCGTATCGGCCTGGTGCTGTTGAATGAGAAAGACAACCGTCCGCGGGAGGCCATGGAGCAGATCAATGCCATGGTGGCCGCCGCTCCGGACCATGCCATCCTGTATGCTGTCCGTGCCGGTTTGGAACAGACGCGCAAGCAATACGAAGCGGCCGAGGCGGATTTCACGAAAGCGATTTCTTTGGAACCGAAGAATATCGATTATTTGCTCAACCGTGCCGCGCTCTATATCGAGACGAAGCGGAAGAAAGAAGCCCGTGCCGATTTGGACAAAGCCATGGAGTTAGGAGCTAATCCCGAAGATGTGGCTTCCATGCGGCACGAACTGAGATGAGTTGATTTATTATTTCGCTTCAGCCCTTATGGTGAGCCGTGAAGGGTAGCGGGATTGGTTGTGGTATACCATGACAGACTGCATGCTGTAGCCATGCCCCTTGGGCGTGAAACGTACGGTCAGTTTTCCACTCTCCCCCTTGCGGAGTGGTGCGTTTTTCCATTGTGGGACTACACAGTCGCAAGAGTGGCGTACATCGTGTATTACCAAAAGGCTGTCCTTTGTGTTCCGGTAGTCAAATTCCACTTCGTATGTCTTACCTCTTTCCACCGTTCCCAGGTCTTTGTTTGTGAAGGTGAATAGCGTATGTTTCTTGTCTTCTCGTGCCAGATATCCCGTCATGGTTTCATAATATGAGGCGGAGAAATCCGGAAACAGTTTGGAGGGGAAAAAGGTGGATTCGCATTGCAGCGTTTGGTGGCGTAAAAGGAACAAGTAGGGGATGCCTTTCTTGTCGTTGCGACTGAATAACTCCTGTCCGACGCCGTTCGTCAGGTGGTAGACCGGTACTTTGATGCCGTACTTCTCTACGGCAATTTTCAGCATCCGCAGATTGTCATAGGTGGCGATAATTGCTATATGTGAACAATCCTTCAAGCTGTTTATCTGTTTGATTTCTGCCAGTACGCAGTCTTCGCAGAAGCTGCCCCTGATTCTTAATATCAGTTTGTCTTCTTTTGCCAGACTGTCTATTCTCACGGGGGTACCTTGCAAATCTTCTACCGTCAGGCTTCCGGGTAGTGCGAAATCGTATGTTTCCGTGGCGTTCATCAGGCAATATTCCCTGAAGAGTTTCTCGTCCGTACTGCCTTGTTTCTCCTGTGGGGACTGGCAGGATGCCGATGTCCACAGGAGGAACAAGGAGGTTAATAGTGGATACTTCATCTTTACGTAAATTTTATTTCAGACGTATTCTGACAATGACAGGGTTGTCGGTTTCGGACATTCCGGCTACTTGACGGGCCAAGGCGGGAGAAAATTCTTGTTTCTTCCCGTTCTGGACAAGCATGCCAGGCTCTTCCACCTTATAGATGTACTCTTCGTCCACAAACTTTATGCCTGATGCGAGTGGGTTGTGGTTGTAATCGTCCATGTTGAAATAACCCATGTTGTGTACCGTGCTGTCCCGTTTGTCCACGTATGCTGTGCCGATAAGGCCACGCGCATAATTGAAAATGACATATCGGTCGTTTTCGTAGAAACCATTACTCATCTTGGTCAGGTTGCCTTCTCTTTCCTCGCGTTGCATCCGGTCAATATCAAGTTCCCCGTCTTCAAAGGACGGATGGTAAGTGTTGGTCGTGAAGTCAATCTTATACCTTGGCGTAAGCTTCCCGTCGCGGTTTACCGTATAGACTCGGGGGGATAAATCCTCAGATAGCAATAACGTATCCTTGTACATGGAAAAGTTGCGGTCGGATAACGGTATCTTGTGCAATTTCTCGTTGTGCCGGAAAGGCAGTTGGTGGAGTGTGGCTTCCCCGTCTTGTACTACGTTGAAACGGAATTGGCTTTCACCGTCCATGTCCGGATATTCATTGGGCATCCTTCCTGTGTACGCATAAATTGTGTTTCCACGAATGGCAAATGAAGTGATGATGTAAGGTGACGGGGTTTCTTTCAAGAACTTTCCATTCTCGTCATACTCAAATATGGCACGGTCCACGTCGGAGAAAATGCAGATATGGCCGTTGTTCATGTCAAGAGAGAAGTCGGAAGTACGTCCGTATTCTCCCGGCCCTTGTCCTTGTGCATGCACGCGGTAAAGGTAATTGCCGGACGTGTCGAAACAGAACACACTTTCCGAGAGCCTGTCCCAAATATACATGCGTCCGTTTCTTATTAATAATTTCCTCACTTCTCCCACGGTAATTTCCTCATTGGTTTGCAAGGGGATATATTCCACGGTATCAGCGACTTCCGACAGGTTGAAAAAACGGAGATTGGTATAATGATAGTCAGGATTAAATGAAATGACTTGAAAACAGGAGTCGTTTGACATGTAAATTCTTGATTCATTCTTCTGGTGGCAACCGAATAAGACCATGCAAAGGACGGGAATGGCAAATGAGATTCTTTTCATGGTTTCGATTATCCGTTTTTCCTACATCTGTAATAGTCGCAGGAATGTTGTTCATTTCCGGTATACTCACAATGGTTTTCCATACCTTTTGAGTCGTAAGGAATGGCAAAATCAGCTTCACAAGAAGTCCCTCCTATGTAAGGAATCCAATCGGGAATTGTGATTCCGATATGGCAATTAAAATATTCTGTAATAGTACATGGTAGGGGATTGTCTTTATGATATTGCTTTCCGTTTGCTCCTCCTGTTTCGCCTCCTGCCATAGCTTCTACGTCCCTTAGTGTTAAGAGACTTTCATTTATCTCTTGATATTTGTTGTACGTGTGATAACCACTGTAAACAGTAATTCCCAATAAGATTGCACAAAGGGACGTTGCCCATACCTTTTTGTTCGTTTTCATTTTCTTTGTTTTTAGTGAATATTGATATTTATTTCATATGAATGAAAGCTGCATGCCTTTCTTCCACTCCATGAAATGTATTGCAAAGAAAATCTAATTTCATGAATTGCAGGAAATAATGTCGGTCAAATTTGGTCAAATCCATGGTCAATTTTAGTCAAGATGCTTATATCTAATGGTTTATGTTTTATATCTGATATATCATATATTATAGGTAAATAGCGTAAACTGTATTATGGAAATTATGTTGTAAGGCATAAGTCATGTTTTTATTATTGTTTATTTTGTGAGAATGTTAGATTTTCTTTATATTCGCAAAAGAAAAACCTATCATTAACAAATTTAATATGAAAAGGAAAAACGTAATTCTATCTCTTGTTGCAAGTATAAGTGTTTTGATACTTGTAGTAGGTCTTTTTGCCGTTAAACAATTCATGCAATGGAGAATGCTTCTTAATAGCGGTGTGTTTTCCGCAGCTCATAAGGATATTATGGAGGGATTATTAGGGCATATTTTTATATGGGGCATTATAGTATTGGTTTGTTCTTTGTCAATAATACTGTTTTTATGTTGGTTGTTGTTGCCTAATAAAAAAGAACGTGATATATGCGAGGTTGCAGGTAACCTTTCTGAAGAAGATGGGTTTGACTCGTTACGGGTAGATACGGTAAACAATTTGATAGCGTATGGAGCAGTGAAGGTAAAATGTCGTCCTCAAATTACAAAGATTGTTATTCATTTAAAGCGTTCCGATAAACATTCTATGTCGTATGAGGAATTGAATGATATTTTGGGGCAGGGATTTTATGACGGTTCATATTCCAGCCAAAAGAAAGCCAATAATCTTAAATATGAATTGAAAAGATTATTAGAAGGAATGCCGTTTGTGGTTTGTCCGGCTACACCGAATGAAATAAAACTGTTAGGCAGGGCTGTCAGGTAAATACTGAAACAAGAAGCAAATGGTTCTTAAATCCAGGCTAAGATACCATTTTTGTCAGAATGTCAAAGTACCCCTTGCGAGAATGCGTTATTTCGGTCCGAGGGTGGACGCTGATGGAAATATGCGAGTCTTGCGAAGGCTGCCCCGTGACACTTTGACTGCTTGTTCCACGTATGCGGCTGCCTTTCTGAACGGACGGAAAGCCGGTTCGGCGCAGATGTCCGGAACGTGTGTAAGCATAAGGGGCTGTTTGCCTGACATGTGGCCTTTCGGATTTTGACAACGTCGGTCCTTCAAATAGAGAGAAAACCGCTCGTTTCAGCATGTTTTCATTTCGTTTTCAGATGGCTGTTCCGCCATTGTGCGGAGGACTTTGCCACGACAACCGGAGAAAAAAAATGTTTTTTCAGCCGAACGAAAAATCATTCTCTTGAGATTGGAACGCCTTTGGCGTGAAAAACCATTAAAACTAAGCCTCAAATGTGTTTTTATGTAAATAAATGGAGGCGAAAAATACATGGAGTGCGCGTGGATTTCTAATTTTGTTATCCTTGAAACGGAAGCATTGCTTACATTTTGTCAGGAGGAGCACGGTGTTGGAAGCGAACGAGCAAGGGCCGGGGCGGGTTTGAAAGCCGGTTTTCTTAGGCAGAAGAACATAAGGACAAAAGAGGTCTGCGCCAACAAAAACATTCTGTTCTTTTGTCCGAACTTTTGCGGGGTGAGGGTGGAAAGAGCGCACCGAGTACAGAAAGAAGCCCCGTCCTATAGGCGGGAAAGGCCGAAAGGACGGGGCTGTGCCCGAGCCTTAAGGGGCTGGCTCAGGCATTTGCTTATGAAACAGATTTTATTTTTTGCGTACGATGGTCTGTGCGCGGTCGGGACCTACGGACAGAATCGTAATCGGAGTCTCCAGTTCCGTTTCGAGGAAACGGATATAGTCCTTGAAAGCTTGCGGGAACTGGCTCTCGTCCGTCATGTGCGACAAGTCTTCCTTCCAACCCGGAAGTTCCTTGTAGACGGCTTCGCAGCCTTCCGTCTCGAAGGGCATGTCTTCCATCACCACACCGTCTTTCTTATAGGCCACGCATGCCTTGATGGTATCGAACCCGTCAAGCACGTCGCTTTTCATCATGATGAGCTGCGTCACGCCGTTGATCATGATGGCATATTTCAATGCCACCAAATCCACCCAGCCGCAACGACGGTTGCGTCCCGTTACGGCACCGTATTCGTGTCCTACTTCGCGGAGCGTGTCGCCTGTCTCGTCGAACAGCTCTACGGGGAACGGTCCCGAGCCTACGCGTGTGCTGTATGCCTTAAAAATACCGAACACTTCGCGGATGTCCGTCGGACCTACGCCCAGTCCCGTGCATACGCCTCCGCTGGTGGTATTGGAAGAACTGACGAAAGGATAGGTGCCATGGTCGATGTCGAGCATGGTGCCTTGAGCACCTTCGGCCAACACGTTCTTGCCTTCTTTCAGGTAACGGTTGATTTCGATTTCCGTGTCTGTCAGATGGAAGCCGCGCAAGTATTCCACGCCCTCCAACCAGAGTTTTTCTTCGTCCGTGATGTCGTAGTCCGTATAGTGTAGGTCTTTCAGTATCTGCTCGTGGCGGGCTTTCAGAGCCGCATATTTTTCTTCAAAGCGGTCGAGGATGTCACCCACGCGCAAGCCGATGCGTGCGGCTTTGTCGCTGTAAGTGGGGCCGATTCCTTTGCCGGTGGTGCCCACTTTGGCCTTGCCTTTGGCGGCTTCGTAAGCACGGTCCAGGACACGGTGGGTCGGCAGGATCAGGTGGGCGCGCTTGCTGATGTGCAGACGTTCTTTCAGGTCGTATCCTGCGGCCTCCAGTTCCTTGGCTTCGGCCATGAACAAGTCCGGAGCGATGACGCAACCGTTACCGATGATGTTCACTTTGTCTTTTGCGAAGATGCCCGAGGGGATGGAGCGGAGTACGAACTTCTGGCCTTCGAAAATGATGGTGTGTCCGGCGTTCGGTCCGCCTGCGAAGCGGGCCACCACGTCATATTCCGGGGTAAACACGTCTACCACTTTTCCTTTGCCTTCGTCTCCGAAAACGATGCCTAACAGGGCGTCAACTTTTCCTTTTTTCATATTCCTATAAAAGCTTTTGTTTTACCAAACCGCGCAAAGTTAATCTTTTTTTCTTTAAAATCAGAACGATGCGCGCTCTATTTTTGTGGAAAGTTCAGATTCCGGTTTCCCGGAGAATCTTTTCCTCGGCCTCTCGTGCCGCTTCGTCCAGTGTCTGGTATTTCTGTAAGGCCGAGACGGCGGCGCGGCGCACGGGGAGGGAAGCGTGCAGGGCCGTGCGGGCTTGGTCGAGAAACTCGTCGGCCGAGCGTTCGTTGGGATGGAGTCCCTGCATGAACAGGCGTGCCAGAATCAGGTAGCCGCATTGCTGGAACATCTCGTCTTCCGAGGCTATCCATTCGTACGCTTTCTGCGAGGCGTAGGGCAGTCGGCAGAAGAGGTTCTGCACGGTATGCTGTGCGATTTCCGCATTGGGCATGGATTCCACCCAAATGTCGGCGATTTCGGGATAGAACGTGTCGGTGGGCTGGAGCATGGCAGCCAGCAGCTTGCATTCCCGGATGTCTTCTTTCCACAAGGCCTGGGCCAGGTCGTGGTCTGCGGGGAACTCGGCGGCGATGGCGCGGAGCCGGGGAAGTTCCACCCCGAAGTTCAGTTTGTAGTTCATGCCGTTTTCACGCATGTAGGCAGAAGCCACGCCGTTCATGGCGAGGCGCAGCTCCGTTTTTATCTTTCGGATGGTTGCGGGTATGTCCATTATTCGTTACAGTAAGGCAGGGTGGCATAGTCTCGGCTGTAGCGCAACATTTGTGCGTCGTAGGCTTCGCCGTATTCCACCCTGATGTCGGTGATTTCCTTTTGTTCGTCGTAGACCGGCGTGTAGACCGGATTGATAAAGCCTTTGTAGGGCGAGAGGTGCAATGCCCGGTAGCGTTGCAGGATTTCCGCGTGCAGGGCCGGGTCGGTTTTCACGCCGTACCGTTCCACCAAGTCGCGTGCCGCTTCGTAGTCGCCTTCGCTTTTGATGCGCTGTATCTCGCGGAGCAAAAGGCCGAACAACTCGCGGAGCCTCTCATAGTCGCGGATGCGGACGTATGTTTTCCCGTCACGTTTTACAAGTTCGGCCACTCCTTCTTCCCGGCCATGCCCGAAGGCCCACCAGGCGATGAGGGCGCGGTTGCGCATGTGGGCTTCTTCGATGTCCCGTCCCGGTTCGATGCGTACCATTTGGGTCAGCAGCCCGTTCATCATGTAGCCGTAATATTGTGCCTTGTAGGCTTCGGCATCGGGTGTCAGTCCTAATTCAACCAGTTTGGCGTCGGCCAGGTAATATAGTCCGAACAAGTCGGCCCGTGCTTCTTCGATGGTCGCCCCGTAGGCTTTCAGGGCATCCGGATCCACGCCCGGCAGGAGTTTGCCGCTTCCATGTCCGAGACATTCGTGCAGGTCGGTATGCAGGTCGTCGCAGGTATCCTGGTAACGGTCGAGCAGCCGGAGCGTTTCGTCGTCGATGACGAACTCCTGCAAGAAACCGTTACCGTGCGCCGCCTTGTTGTAAGCGTCTGTCAGGTTACCGATGGTCACGCTTTTGCTGCCGTATTCCGCCCGCACCCAGTTGGAGTTGGGCAGGTTGATGCCGATGGCCGAGGCCGGATAGAGGTCGCCTCCGAGGATGGCCGCCTTGATGACCTTGGCCGACACCCCCCGGCATTCTGCTTTCTTGAAACGGTCGTCCACGGGAGAGTGGTCTTCAAACCATTGGGCGTTGGCGCTCAGCTTTTCCGTACGCGCCGTGGCTTCCAAGTCCTTGAAGTTGGCGTATCCTTCCCAACTGGCTTTCAGTCCCAACGGGTCGCCGTAGGTTTCCGTGAAACCGTTGGTGAAGTCCACCATCGCCTCGGTCTCCTGTACCCACAGGATGGTGTATTCGTCGAATGTCTTCAGGTCGCCGGTGCGGTAAAATTCGATGAGTTTGCGGAGCACCTCGGCCTGTTTCCCGTTTTCTGCCACGCCGGTGGCTTTTTCCAGCCAATAGATGATGCGGTCGATGGCCGCACCGTATAAGCCTCCCGACTTCCACACTTTTTCCTGCAAATTCCCGTCGGCCTTTACCAGCCGGCTGTTCATGCCGTACATGACAGGGTGCGGGTCGCCCTCCTGCTTCATCGCGTTGTAGAAGGTTTCCGCTTCCGTCTGGGTCACCCCGTCGCCGTAATAGTTACAGGCGGAAGTCCGGACCAAGTCGTCCCCGTCTGCTTGGTTGACACGCTTGGACATGACTTCCGGGTCGAAGATGACGGGCACGAGCAGGTCGCAAAGTTCTTCGGCCGTTTGTCCTTCTTCGAGCGGAAGCTTGTCCGCAGGGACGTTCCGCACGGCTTCCCGGAAGAAGGCCTCGCTGAATTCCGGTTTGAACTTCTCGCAGCCGTAATGGTGGTGTATGCCGTTGGCGAACCATACACGTTTCAGGTAGACGGCGAGTGCCCGGAAGTCCGAGCTGTTGCGGTCGCCGGGATTGTCGGTGTAGAGGGTCTCCAACGTTTTCCGTATCCGCAGGTTGTATTTTCCGTTCTGATCCCAAAGGATGTCACGGCCTGCCAGTGCCGCTTCGGACAGATAATATATCAGTTTTTTCCGGGCGATGGACAACCGGTCGAACCCGTCCACCCGGTAACGGAGCATCTGCAAATCTGCAAATTGCTCGTCATTATAGGAAAAAGTTTCTGTTTGCATGTGAGTATATGAATGAAAAAAAGGGATATATCCGATAGATGTATCCCTTCATATTTGGTTCATGTTTGGTCAAGCCTTGGCCGTTTCCTTTTCTTTGGCGAGATGTTCCATGCGGTAACCGCGCGGAGTGACACCTAAGATTTTATAAAATGCCGCATAGAAAGACTGACGGTTGGCAAATCCCACCATAGCCGAAATTTCCTCCATCGTCTTGTCCATGTATCTTTTGTCCGTCAGGAGATACTGGGCGTCTTTGATGCGGTACTCATTGACCAGGCTGGAGTAATTCTGATGGAAGCGGATATTGACCACGGCACTGATGTAACGCGTGTTGGTATTCAACTCTTCGGCCAGTTTCTTGGCAGAATAACTTGGGTCGCGATACTTCTTGTCCACCACGAACACTTTCAGGATTTTCTCATACAACTCGTCTACTAGTTCGGCTCTTACCAGCGAACGATAGGCAGCATTCTTCTCTTTCTTTTCTGTTAAATTATACTTTCCCATACTTCGGATTGTTTTTATTAAAAATAATCAGCCCTTCTTTTGCCCCTTCGTCGGATATGATTATTCTTTATTGATTGTACATTTGTATGCAAAAATCGCGTTTTTTTATTTCTTGTACAAGCCTATTCAATTAAAAGATGCAAAAAAGACGTATCTTTGTGGTGTTTTTCACAAAATAGGTAGTGAATAATTATGCAGAATATATTAAAACGGTATTTTGGCTTTGACTCCTTCCGTCCTTTACAGGAGGACATCATCGGGAATATTCTGGCCGGACATGATGTCGTGGTGCTCATGCCTACCGGTGGCGGGAAGAGCTTGTGTTATCAGGTTCCTGCGTTGATGAGGGAAGGGACGACAGTCGTGATATCTCCTTTGATATCCTTGATGAAAGACCAAGTGGAGGGACTGCGGGCCAATGGAGTGCCGGCGGCGGCACTGAACAGCATGAACGACGAGGCAGAGAGTGCCAGGGTGCGTGCGGCCTGTCTGAGAGGGGAGTTGAAACTGTTGTATATTTCGCCCGAACGCCTGATGTTGGAGCTTCCTTATCTGATAAGGGACATGAAAGTGTCCTTGTTTGCAGTGGACGAAGCGCACTGTATCTCGCAATGGGGGCATGATTTCCGGCCGGAGTATGCCCAACTGGGATTGTTGAGGCAGACGTTTCCCGATGTGCCGATCGTGGCCTTGACCGCTACGGCCGACCGTTTGACCCGGGAGGATATACAGAAGCAGTTGGCTTTGTCCGATCCGGTCGTGTTCATTTCTTCTTTCGACCGTCCGAACCTCAGTCTTGACGTGAAACGCGGGTATCAAAAGAAAGACAAGGACCGTGCCATATTGGAACTTGTCGCCCGGCATCCCGACGATTGCGGAATCATATATTGCCTGAGCAAGAAGACCACCGAAAGCGTGGCGGAGATGCTTCGTGGGCATGATATAGCAGCCGTGGCCTACCATGCCGGGCTTCCGACTGAAGAGCGCGAGAGGGCACAGGATGATTTTATCCACGACCGTGTGCAGGTGGTGTGTGCCACGGTGGCGTTCGGTATGGGTATAGACAAATCCAATGTCCGTTTTGTGATTCATTATAATTTGCCGAAAAGCATCGAAGGATTTTACCAGGAAATCGGACGTGCCGGTCGCGACGGTCTTCCGGCGGAAACGGTATTGTTTTATTCATTGGGCGATTTGGTGCAGTTGTCCAAGTTTGCCCAAGAGAGCGGACAGCGGGAAATCAACATGGAGAAGCTGCGCCGGATGCAGGAATATGCGGAATCCGACGTGTGCCGTCGTCGCATCTTACTGAATTATTTCGGGGAACATACCGACGGGGATTGCGGAAATTGCGATGTGTGTAAGAACCCTCCGCAACGGTTTGACGGTACGATATTGGCCCAGAAAGCCTTGAGTGCCATCGTGCGGGCGGATGAGCAGGTCAGTGCCCGAACGCTTACGGACATCTTGCGCGGCAATTTCAGTCCGGAGGTGACGAAGGGACATTTTGAAACGCTGAAGACTTTCGGGGTGGGGCGCGACGTGCCGCCGCGCGATTGGCAGGACTACCTGATGCAGATGTTGCAGAACGGTCTGTTCGAGATAGCTTACGAAGAAGGCAACCACCTGAAGTTGACCGAAAGCGGCAGGCAGGTCTTATATAGAGGTAGGAAAGTGGAACTGGCCGTCATCCGCAGGGAGGAGAAGCCGCAGAAGCGCGGACGCAAATCCCTTCGTCCGGTTGCGGCTCCCGTTTTGTTTACGGGCAGTCGTCCGGTTGCGGCTCCGTTGGCGGCAGACAGCCAAGAACTGTTCGAGGCTTTGCGGGCTTTACGCAAACGTTTGGCCGATGCACAAGGTTTTCCGCCCTATATCGTCATGTCCGACAAGGTGTTGCAGAATCTTTGTGAGGCTCGTCCGCAAACAGTGGAGGCATTCGGTACGGTCAGCGGCATCGGTGAGTTTAAAAAAGAAAAGTACGGGAAAGACTTTGTGGAAGTGATTCGCCGTTTCAAGTGATTCCCGTACTGTTCGATAGGCTGGTATAATTAGATACCAGCGTTTGCCGTTTGATATTTCTTGCAGAACGTGGCGGTGGAAACCACGCCGATAACTACAAAACCGGCGCCGACTAAGGCCGGGTAATTGTAAGGCAGGCCGTATGTGATGGGAAGTCCGCCACAGTACGCCCCTACGGCGTTACCTAAATTGAAGGCTACCTGTACCAAGGCCGCTCCCATCATTTCCCCGCCTTTGGAAAAACGCAACAGCAGCAGTTGCTGCGGTGCGGACACTCCGAACAGGCAAGCCGTGCAGACGCACAGCATCAGTACGGCAATGCCCGGATAGGACGCGAGGAAAAAAGTGGTGAGCAGTCCGAAAATCATGACCGCCTGTACGCCCAATATGGTTTTGCCCGGCGTATAGCGGTCGGCCAGCTTGCCACCCAACAGGTTTCCCACGCACATGCTGCCTCCGGCCAATACCATAAGCATGGTGATCTCGGAAGGGGCGAATCCCGCAATCCGGTTCATGAGCGGGCTGATATAGCTGTACCAGCAGAAGATACCTCCATTTCCGAAAGTGGTCGTAGCCATGATGAGCCAGGGTGCCGCACTTTTCAGGAAGCGGAACTGTCCTTTCAGTCCTGTGTTCGGAAGAGGTTCCATTCGCGGAACCAGACGGTAGAGCAGGATGAAGGTGAGGATGCCCCATGCTCCGTTGAACAGGAAAATCACGCGCCAGGAAACCATGTCGCTCAACCACGTTCCTGCCGGGATGCCGATGAGGTTGGCTACGGTCATGCCCGAGCACATGATGGCGATGGCCGAGGTACTCTTGCCGCGAGGAGCCAGCCGGTCGGCTACGATGGAGCCTACACCGAAATACGCCCCATGCGGCAAACCGGAGATGAACCGGAAGAGCACGCCAAGATGGAGGTCTGAGCAAGAAGCCATCAGAAGGTTGCCCGTCAGATAAATCACGATGAGGCCCAGCAGGATTTGATGGAGCGGGCGTTTACGGGCTACTAATACCACAGAAGGGGCACCCACGCAAACACCGATGGCGTAGGCCGAGATGAGATGTCCGGCTTCGGGGATGCTGCATTGCATGGACTGGGCCACGTAGGGCAGAATGCTCATCATGACGAATTCTGCCATGCCCAAGGCGAACGTACCGAACGCCAGGGCGATTAAACTTTTCTTCATCTTAATAGAATCTTTTTACCTTATTATATAATGTATAGCTTGTAGCCGGAAGATTATGGAACGCTTCGCCGGTAACGGATGAAGGCGTTGCTGATGCTGCGTGCCAGACGTTTCTGGCCTTTACGGGAGTTCATGAACCGTTCTTCGCTGCGGTTGGATATGAATCCTATTTCTGTCAATACGGCCGGCATGCGCGTATTGCGCAGTACGGCGAAGTTGGCCGTTTTCACGCCCCGGCTCTCCCGTCCAGCTTTCACATACTCTTGTTCGATAAGGCGGGCCATCCGTTCGCTACGGCTTCCGCGTGCCGAAGGATGAATGAACGTTTCCGTCCCTTCTGCCCATCCCCGGGCCGAATTGGAATGGATGGAGATAAACAAATCCGCCCGGTAGAAGTTGGCCATGCCTGCCCGGTCGTTGAGACTGATGAACTCGTCGTCGGGGCGGGTTTGTATGACTTCCACGTCGCGACATTGTTTGCGAATCAGTTTGCAGACGCGTCGGGCTACTTTTAGATTGACTTCCTTTTCGAGCGAGCGTCGCCCGGAGGCCCCTTGGTCGTTTCCGCCATGTCCGGCATCGACGACCAAAACGAAGCGTTCCCCACGCAGCGAACGAGAGGAGCGGCACCCTGTCGCGACGAGCAGGACGATGAGCAGGAGCGGCCATAATTTAAGAAAGGATAAGTGTGACATGCGCTTTATGAGATGATAGAGGAATCCTGTCCGGCCGCCAGCTTCCGCAATCCGGTTTCATGGGCTTCCAGTTTGGCCTGGCATCCGGCTATTTGTACCAGAATATTGTCCTGTTCGCTTTCCAACCGTGCTATTTCAGTGTTCAGCGCCGCTGTGCGGTCTTCCTTGTCCTGTCCTTGCGAAAGGGCGTTCACTTGATGGGCGGCCAGAGCCAGACGGGCTTCGTCGGCCCGTGCTTCGGCCAGCATGTTTTGCAGCGTGAGGGTTCTGATTTCCTGCCTCAGGGCATTCCAGTCGGTCGTGCTGTTGAATGTCTGTTCCAGTTCGGAGAACTGCACGGGAGAATGCAGGGCATTGTATTTCCTGATCCAAATATCCAGCTCCGAACGCTCTTGGGCGATTTGCGTTTCGAGTTCCTGAGCCGTGTCTGTCATACGTTGGTTGTAACCTTGGTGTCGGGCTGCCTGGGCATGTGTTTCGTCCGCTTTGTGCCGGGCCTCTTCCTTTTGTTCTTCCAAGGAACATAAAGTGTCGAATACCGTTTTGTTGTAGTCTTCTACGTCGCCTTCCCGGAACATCTTGTATAATTGTTCGTGTATTTGGTTCCGGTATTCCGACATCCGTTCTATTTTCCCGTTGATGAAATCCCGTTGTTTGCACAAAGCCTGTATGTACCGGTCCGTCGTTTCCTGCAAGGTTTGCAGGCGGATGGTCTCGTTTTTGGTTTCGGCCATGTCTTTTTTCAGGCTGAACCAGCGTTCCATCTGCTGTTGGATATAAATTCTCAGGTTCTCGGGGTTTTCCGTCCATACTTTATACCAGTTGGAGATGGCCATCATCTTGTCGATTTCCTCGAACAGCTCGCTGTACTGGCCGTTGGTGCGCGACAGGGATTGTTGCAGTTGTTCCACCCGGTAGGCCACGACCTGGCAGCCCGTGTTCACTTCGTTCAGCCGTACGGCGATTTCGTCCTTTTCCTGTTCTTTCAGGGCGATTTTTTCGTTGAGGGCGTTGATGTTGGACTGGTGGTAATTGAACGTGTCCAGTTCTTTCTGGGCGTCCTCGGCATCCACTCCCGTCTTTTCCATGAGCTGTTGCAACATGATGCGCCGCCCCTCGAAGTTCGTGCTGGCGGAACAGTCTTTGAAGGAACGGTCCAGGGTAACGAAGTCTTCCCAATGCGCCACGTGATCCTGTAATATCTGTTTGTAAGTCTCCAAAGCCTGATGGCACATTTCGATGCGCCCTTCCTCTACGGCTTGCTCCCTTTTCAGCTCGTCCAAGAGGGATTGTTTGTGTTTCAGTTCCGTGGCGGCTTGTTCGAATTCGATTTTGATTTCTCCGATGAGTTTGCTTTGTTCCAGGAGCGTGTCGGAATGGTAGGGATGGTGAGTCGCGCCGCATACACTGCAACTGACCCCCTCCTGCAAATCCTTCCGCAGTTGCATGACATCTTGGCTTTTGCTGAGGGTATAGGCGTATTTCAGTTCCTCGCATTGCCTTTGAAGTCCGGCCGTTTCCGGTTCCAGTTTGGCTATTTGCGCTTTCAGGGCATCATTATGATGGCGCATGCGCATGATTTCCTGGCTTTTCTCGTCTACGCGGTTGTATCCTTCCGCAATCTGTTTCCACAGCCGCGTGGCGTTCGTCAGCATTTCCTTTTTGCTTTTCAGGTCCATGGCCCGTTGCTGTAGGTTATAGCTGTTCATGCCCACGATACTTTTCTGGTGTACTTGCAGTTCGCTTTGCAACGTGTTGATTTGTGCGTCGATGCCTTGTGAGGAGAGAAACAGTTTGTTCAGCTTTTCGTCTTGTTCGTGCTGTTTCCTGAGTGTCCTTTCGAGCACCGCTTGCAACTGTTCTTTGCGTTTTTTACGGGATTGCAGGAAGTTCAGGCGCGTCTGTATGGCCTCCCCCCTTTCCAACATGTATTGTTGCGATTCCAAGTTCTGCAACTGCTGTTGTTGCAGTGTTGCTTGTTCTTTGTTCTTTTTTAGTTCTTCCGCTGTTTCCTTTCCTTGTTTTTGTACGGTGGAGAGTGCTTGTTCGATTCGTCCTTTGTAGTCGGATAGTTCTTTCAGGTCAGCTTCGTGGAACCGTAAGGCGGCTTGCAGACGGTAGCCTTCGGCCAACGTTTTCTGCATCTGTTGCAAGTTGTGCCATGCTTCCTGGTATTTCTTGTTCTCGGTTTCCGCCCTTTTTTGGTTTTCCTTGTCTGCCGATAGGGCTTCCGTCAGTTTCTCGGCATGCCATGCACTGCCTTTGCGTATGAACTGGAGCACGTTTTCTTTCGCCTTGATACGCTGGTAGTTACCTTGTACCGCTTCAAAGGTTTCGAAGCGTTCCAGTTCCTTGATTTCTTTCAGATGAGCGCTGTAGTTCTTATTGCTTTCGAAAAAGGCTTGCCTGTACTTTTCCAACGTGGCGTTCAGTTCCTTGAACTTGTGCAACCATTCTTTCTGTGCTTGCAAGCCGTTCAGTGTTTGCGTGATGTTGGTCAGCTTGGTCTTGTAGAGCCTTATGCTGTCCTGTATGCGTTTCAGTTCGTTGGGATCGAGCACCTGTTCGCCGGCCTTTTGCCGTTTGGCTTCAGCCTGTGCGATTTGGCGGAACGTCCACGTCACCTCTTCGGGCATGTCTGTACCGAACTTTTCGGCAAACCACTGTCGGGCGGTTTCTTCAGGGGTGAGGTTCGGGGTTATAGTGGACGTAATGTCCGTGGAGACAGTCGGTACGGGCGAGTCAGGTTGCTCTATTTTTTCCGGGGCGGATTTTCGAAAAAACTTCATACGCTTGAATGCTTTTAATCTCGTGCAAAGTTAGAAATAAAAACGGATGCAAACTATATTCCGGCGTATTATCTCCGAGTCGTATGACAAGTTGTATGAAAAAAAAGTGTAATTTTGCGCAGGAATCATAAAAAGGATATAGAATATGGCTACGAAACCCGGAATACCTAAAGGTACACGTGATTTTTCGCCCGTGGAGATGGCGAAACGCAATTATATATTCGACACCATCCGAGGCGTTTACGCTTTGTATGGTTTCCAGCAAATCGAGACGCCTGCCATGGAGAACCTTTCTACGCTGATGGGCAAATACGGCGAGGAGGGAGACAAACTGCTTTTCAAAATACTGAACTCCGGCAATTTCCTTTCCGGAATAGCGTCGGAAGAACTGGGCGAGGCGAACACGAACAAACTGGCGGCCCGTTTGTGTGAGAAAGGACTGCGTTACGACCTGACCGTACCTTTTGCCCGTTATGTGGTGCAGCACCGTGACGAACTGACCATGCCTTTCAAGCGTTACCAGATACAGCCTGTGTGGCGTGCCGACCGGCCGCAAAAGGGGCGTTACCGGGAGTTTTACCAATGCGATGCCGACGTGGTGGGTAGCGATTCTTTGCTGAACGAAGTGGAACTGATGCAGATTGTGGATACGGTATTCACCCAATTCGGTATACGGGTGTGCATCAAACTGAACAACCGCAAGATTCTGACGGGTATTGCCGAGATGATCGGAGCGGCGGACAAGATTGTGGACATCACCGTGGCCATCGACAAATTGGATAAGATAGGGCTTGACAATGTGAATGCCGAACTGAAGGCCGGCGGTCTCAGTGACGAGGCCGTGGCCCGTTTGCAGCCCATCATCAGCCTGAGCGGAACGAACAAGGAGAAGCTGGCCGTGATGAAGGACGTTCTGGCCGAGAGTGAGACCGGTTTGAAGGGCATTGCGGAATGTGAGTTCGTGCTCGACACGTTATCGGCTTTAGGACTGCGGAACGCGATGGAACTGGATTTGACTTTGGCCCGAGGGCTGAACTATTACACCGGTTGCATTTTCGAGGTGAAAGCTTTGGATGTGGAAATCGGCAGCATCACCGGAGGAGGCCGTTACGATAACCTGACAGGTATATTCGGCATGCCGGGAGTGAGCGGCGTGGGCATCTCGTTCGGGGCTGACCGCATCTTCGACGTGCTGAACCAGCTCGACCTTTATCCGAAGGAGACTGTCACGGGCACGGAGTTGCTTTTTGTGAATTTCGGCGCGGCCGAGGCGGCTTATTGTTTGCCCGTCATGGCGCAGGCACGTCAGGCCGGAGTGCGTTGCGAGATTTATCCCGACAGTGCCAAGATGAAAAAACAGATGAGTTATGCCAATGCCAAGGCGGTGCCTTTCGTGGCGATAGTCGGTGAGAATGAAATGAACGAGGGGAAGGTCACACTGAAAAATATGGCGACGGGAGAACAGTCGCTCCTGACGCCGGACGAGATGATAAATATCATTAAAAAATAATCCTTCGGGATACAACTTAACGGCCTTTGTTGTTACTTTATAGTCAAACAGCAAAGGCCGTTTTTTATAACCTTTAAAGAAAGGAGATGCCTATGAAAACAAAGTTTACTTTTTTGTGTTGTCTGGCCATGGTTTGGTGCGCTTCGCTGACGGCTCAAACAGAGTTTTCCAAGACGGGGACACGTTGGTATGTGCCGTATTGGTATTACCGATGGTTAGGACCTCACTACTCTAACAGTAAGACTAATTGTTACTATTTGGGAGACGATACGTTGTTGGCAGGACAAACGTGGAAGAAGTTATATGTCAATGAACGGCTTTGCGGTGCGTTTCGTGAACAAGAATCCAAGGTCTGGTTTACTCCTTTGGATGAATATTTAGAGTCGGAGTATGCTCCTCGGTTGTTGTATGACTTTTCCATGCAGGCCGGTGACAAGTTCTATCGTACGGAATACGATGAGGTGGGCATGTTCCGTAATGCGGAGGAGGCTGCGGCTTTGGGATTGAGCTTGGACGGGATGGAAGAGATGGTGGTAAAGTATGTGGATACGATAGGAGGGCGGCGTGTGCTAACCATTGCGCGGAACAGTAGGTTGGCGGACGAAGAAAAGTGGATAGAAGGCATTGGGAGCGAAGAAAGTTTTTTTGAGCATTGGCGTCCTCGGCCGACCGATGGCTCATCGTCCCTGCAGTACCTTTTGCACGTTGTGTCGGACGATGGTAAAACTTTGTATTTCAATGGGAAAATAGCAGATGGGAAATCCCCGTCCATGCTTTCGGAGGACATGAAGTGGTGCGAATCATCCGGGCAGGGACCTGTTGTACGCTCACTGGAAAACAAGGGGATAGAGGGGAGTTTCACGCTTTCCTCAATGAGTTTGCAGGAAATCAACGGGAAAATTTATTATTTGGAGGGGGACGGTTATCCTCATTATCCCGAGGTGGTGGAATTATTGTACGACTTCACGTTGCAAGAAGGTGATTTCGTGGCGGTATTGAAGTCTTGGGAATGGATAACACAAACTGAATACTGGCCGCCGCGTGTGACTTTGGATACGCTGTATGTAGAGAAAGTGGATTCGGTCGTGTACGAGGGGGTGAAGCGCAAGCGTCTTTTTTTGATCGGAAAGGATGATGATGTGTGGGTGGAAGGTATTGGTTCATTGAATGGTTGGAACATGTTTTTGCCATGGCGTCAGATAGAGGACGGCAAGGAAATTGCCGGTCGTCTGACTTGTTGTTACCGTGGTGACGAATGCCTGTACCTTCATCCCGATTATTTGGACTGTACCACTCTGAAAGGAGAAAGCGTGCGCTCAGCCAAGAGTGGCCTGTTGGATGTCCGTGTGTCGGATGGTACGGCTGCCTTCTATTGGACGGGCAGCAGCCGGGCAGACAGGCTTTACGTGTATGCGTCTGACGGCGGTAAGGTGGCAGATATCCGCATGGATGGAGGGACAGTCGAAATACGTGGACTGAAACCCGGAATATATTATTACCGTTTGGAATTGAAAGATACGGAAGAGGCTGTAGCCGGCAAATTGCTGGTCAGATAGATGTGCAACTTAAAGACAGAATAAAATGATGGGCAAGCGATTGGTATTGTCGGCGGTTTGTTTATGGGGGAGTCTGATGTCGGTTTTCTCACAGGACGCCAAAGTTTTCGATGCCGACAGCTTTAATGTGGCTGTGACGTATATGATGCCGGTATCTTATCCGGCACGTACGCTTTCATACGGTTACGGAGTGGCATTGCGTAATGATTCCGCTTTTGTGTATTTGCCTTATATGGGAAGGGTGTACCAACCGGCAATGAACGACGACGGTCTGCGTTTCGCCCTTCCGGCGAAGGATGTCAAGACCCGTGACGTGGGCGACAAGGGGAAGCGTGTGGAGTTCAGCGTGCGCAAGGTGCCGGTAATGTATAAGTTTACCGTGACGGGATACGAGAGCGGAAGGGTGGATATTATCTTGATTCCGAGTAATGCGCAGAGTATTTCGTACAGCGGCTATTGGAACGAGGACATTTGACCTCGAATTTGGGCTCGGCAAGAGCAATTTTCAATCTCAGCCAAACGATTTTTCAATCTCAGCCGAACGAAAAATCGTTTGGCGCAGATTGAAAACGAGGTGTCTGCCAGGGCGTTGGACGGCCTTTTGCGGCTGTTTCCGGGGCGAGGTTGAATCGCGCAATTTTGGCCGGTGGCAGGCGGGAGACGGTCTGTCTGTTGTTTTAGGCCCTGTTTGAAAGTTATTGTATTATTTTCTACTGTCTCCGCCGGATTCTTCTTAACTTTGCGTTTGAAGAACAAGACAAAAAAGAAAAAACATGAAGACGGAAAAAGAAAAGATGCGCAGCGGGGAACTTTATTGCTTCGCCGCGCCGGAGTTGCAAGAGAGTTTCGAGCGTGCTGCCACGCTGTGTGCCCGAATGCGGACGATGACCGTGTACGACGAGAATTACCGGAAGACGATAGAAGACCTGATACCAGGCATACCGCCCACTTCTGTGGTTAACCCTCCTTTCCAATGCGATCATGGCACGGGCATCGTGCTGGGCGAAAATGTGTTTGTGAATTATAATTGCGTGATGCTTGATGCCGGTTACATCCGCATCGGGAGGAATACGAAGGTGGGGCCTTGTTGCCAGTTTTACACGCCCCAACATCCTATTGATTACGTGGAACGGCGCGAACCGAAAGAAACTGCCTATCCCATTACCATCGGCGAAGACTGTTGGTTGGGCGGCGGCGTGGTAGTTTGTCCGGGAGTGACCATCGGGAATCGCTGCGTCATTGCTGCCGGTAGCGTGGTGGTGAAAGATATTCCCGACGATTCCCTTGCGGCGGGCTGCCCGGCCGTAGTAAAGAAAAGGCTGAACGGGAAAGCCGGTGTTGTAGAACAATGAAATCTCGTAGACTATGGTTTGTCAAGAAATCAAGGACTTTTTGGCGGCGCATGCCGATGCCCGGTATGCTGCTTTTGTGACTTCGTTGATGCCTGGTGCCCGCCCCGTGGTAGGTGTGCGTCTGCCCGTGCTGCGGGCGTTGGCCAAAGAGATTGCCAAGGGAGATTGGCGTACTTATTTGGAGGAGGCTGTGGACGACACGTTCGAAGAAGTCATGTTGCAGGGTTACGTGACGGGGGCAGCTCGGATGCCATTTGAGGAGCAGATGGAACGCATGGCTGCCTATGTGTGTAAAATCAACGATTGGGCTTTGTGCGATTCCCCTTGTTCGGGATTCAAGTTCGTGCGAAAACACCGTGAAGAGGTTTGGGCATTCTTGCAACCTTATTTATATAGCGGAGAAGTATTTTCCCAACGTTTTGCCGTAGTGATGCTTTTGGCACATTTCGTCACGGACGATTTTATCGACCGCGTGCTGGAGGCCTGCGCGGCAGTGCGTCCAAGCGGATATTACGCGTCCATGGCGGTAGCATGGGCCGTGTCTGTTTGCTTTGCCAAATATCCGGAGAAGACGCGTCCGTTGTTGGCCGGAGGGCGGTTGGACGACGAGACGCAAAACAAGGCCATACAGAAAATCGTGGATTCCTTCCGCGTGGCGGAGTGGGATAAATCTTGGGTGCGTACGCTCCGTCGTCCCAAAGAACGGAAATCTTAAACGGAAAATAAGCAAACTGAAATCGAAAAAATGAAACTGAAAATGATAATCGGCGGCTTGGCGGCTGCCGTAGTGGTCTTGACGGGTGGTTACGACCGTCTGCGTGATTATGTGGAACTGTGGACGGGAGACAGATTCTTACCGGAGACAACGAACGGGCAGGTTTTCGGTAGCAGTCCTTCGTCCGGCACGGAGGATATGGAACCGGGATTGCCGGAATTGGTCCGGGAACGAAACAGCCAAGTGATTCGCCATACGGGTTATACGGTTTCCTATAATGCGGAGACCAAAATACCGAACTGGGTGGCCTGGACATTGACGCCCGAACGTTTCGAGGAGACGGTAAGCCGTTACGACAAATTCCTGCCCGACCCCGAAGTGGCTCATCCCGTGACGACGGAAGACTACAAACGGTCGGGCTATGACCGCGGACATCTTTGTCCGGCGGCAGACAATAAATGGGATGAACAAGCCATGCGCGAAAGCTTTTACATGACGAATGTTTGTCCGCAAGACCATAACCTGAACCGGGGCGACTGGAAAGAATTGGAAGAAGCTTGTCGCGACTGGACGATGGAAAACGGGAGGCTGTATGTGGTGGCTGGGCCTGTTCTCTACCGTGGACAGCATCGGCATATCGGCCAAAGCCGGGTTACGGTGCCCGAGGCTTTCTATAAGGTTGTGTTTTGTCCGGAGCCGTTGAAGGCCATCGGCTTTATCTATAAGAATAAGTCGGGCAACCGTCCGCTTGATGCGTATGTCAATTCGGTGGACGAAGTGGAACGCATCACGGGGATAGATTTTTTCCCGTCTTTGCCGGACAGTGTGGAAGAGGCCGTGGAAGCTGTTTACGACCTCGAAGAGTGGCAGATGCCGGAACGTTGACCGTTCAGGTTCGTGGTTTGAGTTTCTTGCGGCGGTGTTCGCGAAACAGGACTAAAAGCTGTTGGAACAGGAACAACGCCCAAAACATGCAAAAGAAACATACGCCAGAGATGGCACTGTCTATTCCCAACGGAGCAAAAGGAATGGCGCAGAAAGAATACAACAGGCAATAAGTCAGAAGCTTGTGCTCGCGGGAGATGCGCCATAGCCGTTTCCGTTTTTTCCGTGAAGACAAGAAATAAATGGTGAGCAGGGTGGCGAACATGAACACTTTGGTCTCCCACAGTTGGGTGAAACCGTCTGCCGTTTGGGAAGACAAGGCGGTCAGGTCGCTCCATGATGACTGCTTCCAGAAGGTGGACTGTAAAAGGCAGAGTGTGGTGCCGATGGCAAAACCTATGACCATGGGCCAGCAGGCCAGGCGAAACAGCCGGTCGCGCTGCAAATAGGACAGTGTGAGGAAACTGGCGCAGAGCGGAATCGTGATACTGTCGTGCGTATAGCTGCAAAAGATACCCATCAACAACATCAGGAAGTAGCCGTATTTGAAATTTTTATTGGAAATACGGGTATATTGCGAAATGAAGAACGGGACGATGCAAGTGGACGAGAGAGTCATGACGGCTGTTTCGTCTCGGTTGAAGAATTCGTGCGAATCCGGACAGAACAGCAGGACAAACATGGCCGTGCAAAGGATTCCGGTGGCACTTTGGGCGGAGCGGGCGATGTGACCGGTCAGATAGACCAATAGCGTAAACAGCAACGCAGACAACGGATTGATAATTTCCGGCTGCCAGATATAGCCTCCCGTTTTGGGGAGGAAAGCCAGTACGGAAAGGATTATGAGGAATACGGCAAGATAGGTCAGTCGTAGCTTCATCGTTTGTTGCTTTCTGCAAAATTACGGAATATTGTCGGATTTAGCGAATAAAACGGGCGGATTAATGCTTTTTCCTGTACCTTCCCGGAGACATTCCTTTCTCTTTTGTAAATACTCTCACGAAATGGGGGACATCCTGAAATCCCACCAAATAGCAAATCTCGGATACGGAGTTTTGTGAATGCGTCAGCAGGTTGCATGCGGTGTCCAACCGGTATCGTGTGACGAACTGTGAAAAGGTCATGCCTTTGTGACGTTTGAAGTAGGAACAGAACGCGGAGCGGTTCATTCCTATTTCGGTTGCGATGTCGTCTAATGAAATCGGATGGATATAGTGAGCCATGACGTAGGCGCAGATTTGCTGCATGCGCCGTACGTCACGTTCTATCCGCATGGGTTTGCCGACGAATGTGTAGTCTGATGTCGTGAAGAGGATGGGAAGCAACCGGAACATTTCGCATAACCTTCCTAATTCGTCCAATCCATCCATTTTGGTCAGTGCGTGGCGGATAAGACGTGAGCTTGCCGTTCCGAATGTCAATGCTTCGGTCGGGAAGGTCATTCCGGCAAGCCGGTTCCGTAATTCCGGGAAAGTTTCCATACAATTCAATACAAAGGAATGTTTGAAGGCCACCATCCGGTAGTGGACGTGCCCTTTCTCGTCGGCGGACGACGGGGAATAGTTCCAATGGTGGTGCATGGAAGGAGGTATTAAAGTTACATTTCCTTCAGTAAAAGGCAGTAAAGTGTCACCGGCCATTCTTGCTCCGCGCCCTTGCACCACATAGTACAATTCCCAAGCATCATGCCTGTGCAACTTTGCCTCGAGTCTCGTGTCTATATGTTGGTCTATGAAAAAGAAAGAATGATTTTCCGTTTCCGGCAATTCATACGGGATTACCACATCTTCCATATCTGAGATTTTTGTATATGCAAATGTACGACAATTATTTGATACGATAAGGCAAAATCTCCACAATAAAGAACGCTATCTTTGCCATTGTTAATGACAAATAAGTTCAATCTATAAACGAATGACACTATGGATTTCTACGAAGTATTGGAAAGACGTCGCACGTATCGCGATTTCTCTGACCGGAAAGTGAGCGACGAGGTTCTCAAAAGAGTTATCTGTTCGGCATTCAAAGCTCCAACCAACGATCATTTGCGGCAGCTTGAGTTTGTCGTTGTGCGCAGCCGTGAGAACATCTCTAAGGTGGTTGCCCCGCTTGCCAAGAATATGGCCGCGTTTAAGGAGCTTGTGTTCGAGGTGGATGAGTCGGGCGACAAGGATAAGATGGAGATGTTTGCCGACGCACTGCCCAAACAACAGAAAATGTTGATGGAGAGCGGGCTGCTTATTATCCCTTTCTTCCGTCAGCAGACACATCCACTGTTGAAGCCCGTGGAACAGAGTTCGCTCAATTACTTTGCCTCGGCTTGGTGCGCGTTGGAGAACATGTTGCTTGCTGCTACCAGCGAAGGGCTTGGGGCTGTATTCCATATTCCCGTGGGCGACGAGGCTGACAAGATAAAGGAAATAGTGAAAGCTCCGGAAGGTTACGAGTTCATTTGTTTGCTGGCTATCGGATATCCTGCAAAGGGTGCTTTCCTTCCTAAACAAAAGGAAATCCGTATCGAAGACAGGATACATGCTAATGCCTGGTGATAATCGTTGAACGAGACGGGACTTTCAACTGTTAAGTATTTGGTTATTGAACACACTTGTGTGACATAAAGCCACAGAAGTAAGGTTGGCAGAAAGTCTGCCGTTTTTCGGGGGTGCGCGCAGTGAAAGTGTGCCAAAGTGTCAGTCCTGAAGCTTTGGCATGTTTTTCGTATGGATTGGAGTAGAATTTTTAAAATGTACAACTATAAAATTTATCCATTATGAGCATTAAACCATTAGCAGACCGTGTGCTGATTGAACCGGCTCCGGCAGAGACGAAGACAGTAGGTGGTATTATCATTCCCGACACCGCCAAGGAAAAACCGTTGCAAGGTACTATCGTTGCAGTGGGTAAAGGTACGAAAGACGAAGAGATGGTCTTGAAGGAAGGCGATACCGTGCTGTACGGTAAGTATGCCGGTACGGAACTGGAATTCGAAGGCAAGAAATATTTGATTATGCGACAGAGCGACGTGGTGGCTGTGTTGGCATAATTTTTCGTTTTATACATTAATATATAATAGACAAAAGAAAGGAATAGAATCATGGCAAAAGATATTAAATTCAACATAGAAGCCCGTGAACTGATGAAGAACGGCGTGGACCAGTTGGCCAATGCGGTAAAGGTTACTCTCGGCCCGAAAGGACGTAACGTCATTATCGAAAAGAAATTCGGTGCGCCGCATATTACGAAAGACGGTGTGACCGTAGCCAAGGAAATCGAGTTGGCCGATGCGTTTGAAAACGCAGGTGCGCAGTTGGTCAAGAGCGTGGCCAGCAAAACGGGTGACGATGCCGGTGACGGAACGACTACGGCTACCGTATTGGCGCAAAGCATTGTGAGCGTGGGCTTGAAGAACGTGGCTGCCGGTGCGAACCCGATGGACTTGAAGCGCGGTATTGACAAGGCCGTGGCCAAAGTCGTAGAGCATATCAAAGGTCAGGCTGAACAGGTGGGCGACGATTACAACAAGATAGAACAAGTGGCTACCGTCAGCGCCAACAATGACCCGGAAATCGGGAAACTTTTGGCCGAAGCCATGAAGAAAGTCAGCAAGGACGGTGTGATTACCATCGAAGAGGCTAAGGGACGCGACACTACTATCGGTGTGGTGGAAGGCATGCAGTTCGACCGCGGCTACTTGTCGGCTTATTTCGTGACCGATACGGAGAAGATGGAGTGCGTGATGGAGAATCCTTACATCTTGATTTACGACAAGAAGATTTCCAACTTGAAGGATTTCCTGCCTATCCTCGAACCGGCAGTGCAGAGCGGTCGCCCGTTGTTGGTGATTGCCGAAGACGTAGACAGCGAGGCGTTGACTACTTTGGTGGTGAACCGTCTGCGTAGCCAGTTGAAAATTTGTGCCGTGAAGGCTCCGGGCTTCGGCGACCGCCGCAAGGCTATGTTGGAAGATATTGCCGTGTTGACGGGCGGTGTGGTCATCAGCGAAGAGAAGGGCTTGAAGTTGGAGCAGGCTACCATCGAAATGTTAGGTACTTGCGACAAGGTGACTATCTCTAAGGATAACACGACCATCGTCAACGGTCACGGGCAGAGCGAACTCATCAAGGATCGTGTCAATCAGATTAAGAATGAGATTGCCAACTCTACCAGCGACTACGACAAAGAGAAGTTGCAGGAGCGTCTGGCTAAGTTGAGCGGTGGTGTGGCTGTGCTCTATGTCGGTGCGCCGAGTGAGGTGGAAATGAAAGAGAAGAAAGACCGTGTGGACGACGCTTTGTGCGCAACGCGTGCAGCTATCGAGGAAGGTATCATCCCGGGTGGCGGTGTGGCATACATCCGCGCCATCAAGGCTTTGGAAGGCTTGGAGGGTGCCAATGCAGACGAAACCACAGGTATCAATATCGTAAAACGTGCCATCGAAGAGCCTCTTCGTCAGATTGTGGAGAATGCAGGTTTGGAAGGTTCGGTGGTTGTAGAGAAAGTACGCCAGGCTGAAGGCGACTTCGGTTACAATGCCCGTGAGGACAAATACGAGAACATGAAAGCCAGCGGTATCATCGACCCGGCCAAGGTGACTCGTGTGGCTTTGGAGAATGCCGCTTCTATTGCCGGTATGTTCCTGACTACCGAATGTGTCATCTGCGACAAGAAGGAAGAAAAAGCCGATATGCCGATGGGTGCTCCCGGAATGGGTGGCATGGGCGGCATGATGTAAGCCGGACAGTTTACGGAAACCTATTATAATGTGAAAGGGAGAATGCTCACGATGAGGCATTCTCCCTTTTTTATATTTCATCTATAGCAACGGTAGGAACGGTGTGTCGCCGAGGGCGTGGAAAGAAAAAGTACCCGTTTTTCCGGTCTTCTGCGAAAAACTTTATATCTTTGCCCGTACGAAGACCGGGGACGGGCAGGCATGGCCAATCGGGAAACGGTATTTTCATGCGTCTTTGTACTCGTCTTCCATGGTTAGGGTTTTCCAAATAAAAATGAATATAATATGGGATTGGGAAAATGGATAGGCAGTGCGATGGGATTCATGACGATGGGCCCGTTGGGTGCACTGGCCGGTTATTTTATCGGTTCGTGGTTTGACAAGCAGGCTGTAGGCATGCAAGAGGATTTGCAAGCGGATGAGGCGGGGCGAGCCCGCTATGAACAGGGGCAGCGAAACAGCTTTTTGTTTTCGATGTTGGTGATGGCCTCTTACGTGATACGGGCAGACCGGAAAATCATGCACAGCGAAATGGAATTCGTCCGTCGTTTCCTTCGTGCGAATTTCGGGGAGAGCGCGGTAGAGGAGGGGGAACAAATTTTGCTGAAACTCTTCGATGAGGCCAAACGGTTGGACGGTGTGTCTCCAGTGGCGTTTCGGGATATGATTTTCGATTGCGGCAGACAGATTGCCGCACATCTGAACTACGGCGAGCGATTGCAGTTGCTGAATTTCTTGGTAAGGATTGCGCAAAGCGACGGGAACGTATGTGCGGAAGAGATAACGGCGTTGCGTGAAGTGGCTTTGGCCATGGAGTTGTCAGCCGGAGAGGTGGACTCCATGCTCAACTTGAAAGGCGAATCTTTGGCAGATGCCTATAAAGTACTGGAAATAGAGCCGTCGGCCACGGACGAAGAGGTGCGCAAGGCTTTCCGCCAATTGGCTCTGAAACATCATCCCGACCGCGTGGCGACGTTAGGAGAAGATGTGCGGCGGGCTGCGGAAGAGAAATTCCAGCAAATCAACAATGCGAAAGAACGTATTTACAAAGCGAGAGGTATGAAATGATTAACCTGATAAGCAATATAGGATGAAACTAAAGCGAATTTTGATTTTTTGTGTATGGGGACTTGTGATGGCGGCATCGGTAGGTGCCCAGTCTTTGGAACGTATTACTCCGGGGCAGGAATGGCCGGACCGGAAAGGGGAACACATCAATGCCCACGGGGGCGGCCTGTTGTTCCATGAAGGTAAGTATTATTGGTATGGCGAGAACCGGCCTGCACGCGGGTTTACCACCGAAGTGGGCGTAGAGGTCTATTCTTCTTCCGACCTGATGAATTGGGAAGACGAAGGAGTGGCTTTGGCTGTTTCCGAGGAGGCCGGGCACGACATAGAACGGGGCTGTATCATGGAGCGTCCCAAGGTGGTACGCAATCCTAAAACAGGGAAGTTTGTGATGTTGTTCCATCTGGAACTGAAAGGGAAGGGCTATGCGGCCGCCCGTGTGGGCTTTGCCGAGAGCGATTCTCCGGTGGGGCCGTTCCGGTTTATCCGTTCTTTGCGCCCGAATGCGGGCAAATGGCCGACGGACTTTTCGCGCCGTGACATCCGAAAAGCCAAGAAACTGAAGGAAGCGGACTATAAGGAATGGTGGACGCCGGAGTGGCGTGAAGCGATTCGTGAGGGGTTGCTTTTGGCGCGCGACGTACCGGGCGGACAGATGAGCCGGGACATGACCGTGTACGTGGACGATGACGGTAAAGCCTATCATATTTATTCGGCAGAGGAGAACCTGACGTTGAATTTGGCTGAACTGACGGACGATTATTTAGACTACACCGGACGGTATGTACGTATCGCGCCGGGCGGGCAGAACGAGGCTCCGACCATTTTTAAGCGTGACGGCGTGTATTGGATGATTACGAGTGGCTGTACGGGTTGGGCACCGAATGAAGCCCGCATGTTCAAGGCCGCTTCTTTGTGGGGGCCATGGGAGCAGCTTCCTTCTCCTTTTGTCGGGAAAGATGCCAAGAAGTCTTTCCATACACAAGGTACGTATATTTTTAAGGTAGAAGGCACGGAGGACGGTTTCGTGTTCATGGCCGACCGTTGGAATCCGCAGAGCCTGAAAAATTCCCGTCATATATGGTTGCCGATAGATTTTGAAGCCGACGGTACGCCGGTCATCCGTTGGGTGGACAGTTGGTCGCCGAAAGAGTGGAAGTCGATTCGTTAGGAAAGTGCGGTCAATGTTGGTCAGCTTAAACGAATGAAGTGGAAAATAATGGTTCATTGTCTGTGAATGCAGATGATGGACCATTGATTTTTAATTAAAATTTATTCTTAGATAAAAAAATAGAATATTTATTGTTTGTTTTTGTGTGATTTATTATATTTGTAGGGTATTAACTAAAAATATTGGACTATGAGAACAAGTAATTTTTTTTATGGGATGTGCTTTGGTTGTTATGGCTTTGGTTGTAGGATGTCAATCAGAAGAACAAGTTTCGGAAAACAGCGTAAAAGAAGAGGTAAGAGAGGATGGTTTTGATGAAATTGCTTTTATGAATAAGGTTAAGTTTAAGTCTTTGGTTGATGAGCACCCAGATAAAAGGGCACCGAGCGCTACAGTCAATCCCAAAGATTTGAAATTTTTAAATCTTGTAAGTGTGAAATTAGCTCGTAAGAAACTTGACTGTAAAAGTGGTTTCGGTTTATGTGATTTTAAGTTTTTTCCGAAAAATACGACTGTGAAGGTAGCCGAAAAAGCTATATTCCCAGGCGAATATTTGGTAGAGTTAAAGGAGGATACGTTGAATTCCCGTTATTATATGGAGCTGTTGTTGGATGAAGAGTTTCCTGATGGATTTGATAAGAATGATGCTTGTTTGATAGTTGATGATGACCTTTATTGGGTGAATGATCCCGTAACGGTGCAGGATATGGAAGATTTGTTGAATTCAGATAAAATGTATGAGGAAATGAATCGGAGGATTGAATATTTATTTGAAACAGGACAAATAGGAGCCGGTAATATTCCTTTTATTGATTCTTTAGGTCAACATGGTGGGTATGTTATCGAAGTTGTAGGAAAACCTGTGGATAGACCTTGAGGCAAAGTACCTATTAAAGAGAATGCGATGAGAAAGTTAAGTCTGATTTTATTTTTGAGTTTGTTCGGCTTTCAGCTTTATGGCCAGGTTGTGAATTTAGGAGACGCAGAGTTGGCTACAAAAATCAAGAAATCTACGAAGCCCTATAAAGTAGTATATATCCTTTGCGACTATTGCGAGCCTTCTTTGGTGCTTTATCCTCAAATCTATAAGCTGCTTTCGGGACGCAAGGATGTGGACTTTTATCCTATTTGTGCACAGAGCAGTGCGGAGGTGGAAGCTTACATGGAAAACCATAAAGTTGGAGGCCCCATTTATGTGGTTAATCAAAACCGGAAGAGAAAATGGTATGCCATTATTGATTTCTACAATCCGATAAGTGCAGCAAGCGATTATCTGACAAAATTCTTAGGGATAGATGCCGATAAGATGGGTGCTTCCAGTTTTGTGGTATTGAATGAGAAAAATAAGGTGATAGCCCAAACGACTTATGAAACAGAAGATAACTCTTGTTTGAATATACTAAAAAAGGCGATAAGGTAATAACCATTCCTGTATATGAGATAAGCCGGTATACCAATAGCTGCACGATTCGGATATTCGTGCAGCTATTTTTATTCGCGGTAGCTTCTTGCTTCTTATTTAAACTTTTTCAATTTCTTCGTCATGGCCGCCATGGTTTTGGGGTCGGATGTGGTGTCAAGCACTTTTTGGGCTTCGGCCAACAAAGCCGGGCGGAGTTCAAGTTGTTTCAGCGTCAGTGTAGGGACGGGACGCGTACGGAGGTCATTCACCGCAATGCTCAGCTCGGACCATGCTTCCAACCGTTCCCGTTCGGCCTGCGTGATGTGCATGACAGAGCCGTGGCGCGGTGTGAAGTCGCCGTGGGTCTTCGTGTTTTGCACGAATGTAAAGTCTTTCAGGTTCGTGCTCTTGCAGAATTGGTAGAAACCCTGTGCGTAGCAATCGTACATCAGGACATACTCGTCCGAACCGATGAGGGGGAACACACTGGAACCTTCCACCGGATATTGCCCCTCTTTTTGCAGATGCCGCCATTCGATGGTGTAGGGGCCGGTGGGTCGGGGCGCAGTGGCACGCATTACGCCTTGCCGCGTGCGGAATCCTTTGTTCATGACCGAGCGGCCCTCGTCTTTGAAGAACAGCACGTATTCTTTCGCTTTCGGGTTATACACGATGTCCCCGTCTATGGCGGCCGTACCGAAGTCGAACAGCAGTTTCGGCTCCGTGATGTCCGTGAAGTCTTCGTTCACGTAAGAGTAGAACAGCTTGAAGTAAGGCTGTTTGAAGTTCGGGTCTTCCGTGGGATACTCCCAGTCGTGCCGCCCGATGGAGTAATAAATCATATATTTCCCAACTTCGTCGTCCCAGATGATTTGAGGCGCCCAAACGGCGTGCAGGTTTTTGCGGTCGAATCCCGTCAGGTCGGGGAAACGGGTGGGGAAGTCGATGGCCGTGTGTTGCCAATGGATGAGGTCGGTGCTCTTCATCAGGATGAGTCCGTCATTGCTTTGCCAACCCTCGTCCGAGCGCATGTCCGTCATGACCATATAAAATGTTTTCCCGTCCCGTCCTCTTGTGATGTACGGGTCCCGTATGCTTTTCTTCAGGGCGATGGTGTCCGAGGCCACGACCGGACGCCCTTGGTTGAGGGACGTGTAGTTATATCCGTCGTCGCTCAAGGCATAACGTACTTGTTCGCCGTATGGGGAATTGTTGGAGAAGAAGGCGAAGAGGTAACTGCTGTAAGGAGAAGGCTCGGTCGTTTGTGCCAACACTGGTGTCATGGCTCCGAGGGTGGCGGCCAACATGCCGGTCATCATTCGTTTTTTGAGTTTCATGATTAGGTAATGTTTGAGTTTTGTTGTATATGTGCGGGCAAAGATAGGCAGAATCGGCCGATAAAGGAAGTTTTTACAGGGGCTTTTCGCACGGTGTGGCGAGAATGTGGCATTTTTTGCGTTATGCCTGATTGCCCGTCCCGTCTTTTTTTTGTCACTTTGTGACCGATACAATGAAAACTAATCAATGTGATGAAAAGAATTTTTTTTTGTGGGATGCTGGCGGTTCTGGCGGCCGGACAGGCAAGTGCCGATGTCGTGCCGGAACAAGTCAGTTGTGTGGTGAAGCCTTTGTATGGGTATAGACAAGACCGTTCGCCGGGACGTATCGTTGCCGTGCGGTTGAAAGGCCCCGAATTGAAAGGCGAAGTCAGTGTGGATGTGGCGTACAAGAAACTGAAGGAGACTTCTACCTTCCGTGTCGATGCGAAGGACTCGGCGGAAGTGGAAATCATGTTGCCTTCCGCCTTGCCTATGGACAAGGTCGCGAATGTTTCGCTGACGGTGCGCGGGACGGAAAAGAAAGTGAAGACGAAAGTCACCGTGGAACCGATGCGGCATTGGACGGTGTACCTTTACAACCATTCGCACGTGGACATCGGTTACACGAACACGCACAAAAACGTGGAGATGTTGCACAAGACGAACGTGTGGGAAGGCATGAAACTGGCTCGGGAAACAGCCGGACATGTGGACGGTGCACGCTTCGTGTGGAATCCCGAGGTGACTTGGCCGATTGAACGCCTGTGGATTTCAGAACCGGAGAAACGGGATGAGGTCATTGCGGCTATCAGGCGAGGCGACCTTTGTGTGGACGCCAGTTATGTGAACCTGAATACGAGCATTTGTTCGGATGAGGAGTTGTTTCATGTATTCAAGTTCTCGCGCGAGTTGCAACGGCTGTCCGGCGTGCCTGCCGATGTGTTCCAGCAGTTCGACATCCCCGGCATTTCCTGGGGACTGGTTCCGGTCATGGCACAGGAGGGCATCAAGTACGTCATCTCGTGGCCGAACACCGACCGGGGCGGCAACGCACATTCCCGGAATATAGACGGCATGCCTTTCTGGTGGGTAGGACCCGACGGCCATTCCAAAGTGTTGTTCCTGCAACCGGGCAAGTATTCCAACAGTGGCAGCATGGACAAGGGGAACACGACCGGGCGGCCTTGGTTCGGCCAGCGAGACCCGCGTAAGGTGCCGGCACGCATCCGGATGGGGAGTGCCAATGTAGACTTTACGGGCAAGCTCGTGGAGTTGGAGCGTGACCATTACCCCCTCGATTTCATCGTACTCTCTTGGACATTGTGGGACAACAGTCCGGTGGATGCCGATGTCCCCTACGCCGTGAACGAATGGAACAAGAAATATGCTTATCCGAAGATTGTCATCAGCGGCGGGCATGAAATCATGGAGCGGTTGGAAAAAGATTATGGCGACCGCCTGCCGACCGTGACGGGAGACTATACGGAATACTGGACCGACGGGTTGGGTACGGCTGCCAGGCTGACGGCCATTAACCGCCGTAACAAGGAAAGAATCACGCAGGCGGAGACCGTGTGGTCGATGCTGGCAGGGGGAGCTTGTGCCCCGCGTGTCGATTTCGATGAAGGTTGGCGTTATATTATGATGGGTTCGGAACATACTTGGGACTTCGAGAATCCGTGGGAACCTTATTTCCATGAAGCCATCGGAAAGGTGAAACAATCTTATTTCCAGGAAGCGGAAGCCCGTTCGATGGCCTTGTTGGACGAGGCGTTGGGATTGGCCACGGACAAGTCCAACGGAGCGTTGGGGCCGCGCGAAGGGCCATCGAACGGCGGTATCGCTGTGCTCAACACGCAGTCGTGGGCGCACGGCGGGTTGGTGATGCTGACGGCCTCCGAGAGCCAGAAAGGCAACAAGGTGGTGGATGATGAGGGGAACGCCGTGCCTTCGCAACGTTTGTCTACCGGCGAACTGGTGTTCTGGGCTTCGGACGTGCCCGCCTTGGGCTCGCGCCATTATCGTGTGGTGGAAGGCGATGCCGTGCCGGGCGATGCCTGCAAGGTGGAAGGCTACACGTTGGACAACGGTTGCGTGCGTGTCACGATAGACGGCAAGACAGGAAACATCACGGCCTTGACCCGCGCCGGAGAAGATTACAATTATATCGATGCGTCGGTGGACGGAGGGGCCAATTCGTGCAGTTGGCTGCCGGCCAACGAAAACAAGCCCGAGGCCGACAAGGTGCAGGCCGTCACGGTGACCGAGCAAGGCGGCTTGGTGGTGGAATTGAAAGTGGAATCCACGATGAAAGGCTGCCGTTCGGTGACGCGTACCGTCCGTCTGGTGGCCGGACAACCGTGGGTGGAGACCACCAACGTGGTAGACAAGCTGCCGTTGCTGGACAAAGACGGCATACATTTCGGTTTCGGTTTCAACGTGCCGCAGGGCGTGACGAAGGTGGACATCCCTTGGGGCGTGATGGAAATGGAGAAAGACCAATGGCCGCAGGCCAACCGCAACTGGATAGCCCTGCAACGTTGGTTGGACGTTTCTAACGACACGCGCGGCGTGACTTGGTGTGCCTTGGATGCCCCCTTGTTCGAGTATGGCGACCGCACGGCCAACATTTCGTTGGGATGGGGCGGACAAGGGCCTTGGCTGACCCGGTTGGAACCGTCTTCCACGGTGTATTCCTGGGCGATGAACAACCATTGGCACACGAATTTCCCCCTGACGCAGGACGGGCCGGTGGCTTTCCGTTACCGCATCCATCCGCATGGCGGATATGACGCCGTGGCCGCCAACCGTTTCGGTCTGGAGCAGGCGCAACCGTTGGTGCATGTCACTGCGGACAAGAACCCGGACGTGAAGCCGGTTGTGGCGGTAGACAACCGTGCCGTGTACGTCACCGTGCTGAAATCCACGGGGAAAGACAACGAGATGATTGTCCGTTTGCGTTCCGTGTCGGACAAGGAAGAGACTGTGGCTTTGGACTTCCCGGCCCGCCGTCCGTCGTCCGTGTCGCTCTGCCCGCTCGAGGAGCAGCCCGGACAAGCCGTGGAGGAGACGCTGACGATGAGACCCTACGGCATGGCCACGTTGAAACTCACTTTCTGATGACGGGAGCAGGGGAGGCTTCCGTTGTCAGAAGGCAGCGTGCGGTACGGGCTTCCGTCCGTGGATAGATGACTGTAAAGAAAATGCAGGCCTGCCACGGTGCTGTGTTTCAGTCGTCTAAGTCTTTGAAAAAAATCTGCGGCAAACGGAAAATCGTTTGCCGCAGATTGGAAAATCATTCGCAGCAGAACGGAAAACGTTTCTGCGCCGAATGATTTTTGTATATAAGTTTCTGTTTATTCTCCTCTCCGTTTGGCCGGTTTGATGTCCAGATTGTAGGCAAGGCGCAGCATGGCATAACTGGGGATGACGTTGCGCCACGTCTCGTAGCGTCCCTGTCCGTTCAGTGTCTGGGTGACGTTGGAAAGCTGCCCGAGGATGTCGAAGCCATCGAGGGAGAGCGTCACGCGGTTTTTGAAAAGTTTCTTCGACAGGGTGGCGTTCCATACGATGTCGTCCGTGTTCATGCTGCTTTCGCCGTAGCCCCTGCGGCTGTACAGGGTCAGGTCGGTGTTGAATTGCAGGTCCCATGGCAGTTCGGCCTGTGCTATCAGGCCGTAATTGTAGTCGTAGGTGTTGAGGGGCGTGAAGTCTTCCCGGCTGCCGGTCAGGTAGTTCCACGTGCAGCGGGCTTTCACGCCCACTTTCACGTCCTTGGGGAAGGCATATTCCATGTTGAGGCTTCCGCCCGAGTTGTAAGTCTGCACGGTGCTGCGGCGCGGTGCCATGCCGTCCGTCACGCCGATGAGGTCCACCGAGTTGTAGAGCCGCGACCAAAGTGCGCTGTTCAGCGTGAGGCGGCGGGCTTTGTCGAGCGGCATGGAGTAGTTCACGTTGCCGCCGATGTTGTAGTTCCCGTTCACGTTCTCGGGGCGGTAGGTGCGCACGCCCGTTGCCTTGTCGTACACGTATCCCTGTGCCACGGCATCCTGCGTGATGGAGTAGCTCCAGTAGGTGTTGAAGTAGCGTTGCTTGCGGTTGCTGTTCAGGTAGTAGTACACGGAAATGTTGTGTTGGTGCGAGTTTTTCAGTCCCGTGTTGCTCAGGCGGATGTTCAGCGGGTCGTCCGTGGAGCGGATGTCGATGAACGAGGTCATGGACGGGAAAGAGACGCTTTTGTTGTAACGGATTTCGATGCCCCGTTGGAAGTTGTGCCACCGGCCGTAAACCCTGAAACTCGGCTCGAACATGACATGGCGGCGGCTGACGGTGGTGTCCAACCGTTCGCGTTGGTAGTCCAGCGTCTGCCACACGTACATGAGCGGCAGACGGGCCTCCACGTACCACCACGTGCCTTCGCCCGATGTCCGGGGCCTGCCTTCCCATTTGGCATAGAGGCTTCCCCGGTGGGAGTAATCGGTCAGGTAAGACCAGTAGCTGTTGGGGTCGTCCAACGTCTGTTGCAGGAGTTCCGCTTCGGAGGGCAGCATGCCTAAGGGATGGTCGCCGTCTTCTCCCCAACCGGTCAGTTCGTCGAGCCGGTAGAGTTCGTAACGTTTGGTATTGTCATGCCAATGGTAGTTGTAGCCCGGCACTACGGCCAGGTTGTGCGGAAGCCATAGCCAGTATTCTCCTCCGGCGTTGAGGGTCAGGTCGCGTATGGGACCGTCGTCGTTGGTGTATTTGTTACGGTAGTCCGTCTGTCCGCTGCCTGCCGGATAGTCCAACCGGTAGTGTTCGTACCATCTCTGTTCGTAATCGTTGTACCGCACATTGGTGTAAAGGTTCAGGTTGTCGTTGCCGAGGCCGGTCTTGATGGCGGAGTATGCGCTGAAGGCGGCGTTCGTCTTGTTGCCCTTGTTGCTCTGGTCGGTCTTGGAGCGGTTGATGGCGATGCGGCGCATGAGGTCACCGGCTTCGGGCGAGGCCAGGCTGTCCAGCAGGTTGCCGGAGGCGTACGGTTCGGGGTCGGTGTTGAACGTACCGGAAAGGTAAGTGTTGCGGTCGTCCCATTTGCCCCAGTTGAACGACGGTTGCAAGTTCAGGAACGCCTTGTCCCAAGTGAACTGGAACGTGTGCGAAGTGTTGAACCACGTCTGGCAGAAGAACTGTTCGTGTGCCTCCTTGGAGTAAGTGTCGCCGTCGGGCAGGAAGTTCACGCCGGTGGTCTGCGAGCGCACGTCCGTGTCGTAGTGCATGTAAGATGCGCTTCCGTTGAGTTTGTACTTCCCGTCCTTCTCGTTCACCATGTAGTTCACTCCGAAGTTCTTGTTCGAGCGCAGTCCTCCGGTCAGTTGCGCGGGAGACCATTCGCCGTTGTAGCCCGGTTGGCGGTTCTCGTTCATGTTGTTGACATTGGCGAAGGCCGAGAAACGCGTGTGGGGCGTGAACCGCAGGCCGAAAAGTCGGGCGCGGTAGCGTTCCTCCGTGCCGTATGCCCCTTCGGCGTTGGCCAGCCATCCCACGGAGTATTCCCGTTTCAGGCGTACGTCCATGACCAGTTCCTCGTCACCGGTTTTCCGTCCGAGAAATTCGCTGAGCTTTCCGTCTTTGTCGTACACTTTCACGTCCTTGACCGCGTAGGCAGGCAGGTTCTCGAGCATGACGGAAGGTTCGCCCTTGAAGAAATCCTCGCCGTTGAGCAGCAGGTTTTCCACGTAACGCCCGTTGACGAGGATGCGCCCGTCGTCTTTCAGTTCCACGCCCGGCAACTGGCGGATAAGCGCGTCGAGCATGGAGCCTTCGGCCAGTTGGAAAGCGTCGGCATTGTAGACCACCGTGTCTCCGCGCGTATATATCTTTACCTTCGTGGCCTTCACGGTCACTTCCCCTAACGCCTTGTGCTTTATGGCTTTCTCCATGTAGACATCCGCGATGAAGCGTGCCACTTCCCGGCGGCGGAACGTGAAAGAGTCCACGGGCACGTCCTGCGTTTCATATCCCTCGGCCTTGAAGCGCAGGATGTAGGGTTGGGCAGGGCGGTTTTCCATATCGAAGAACCAAGCCGACGGCCGGTCGGCTATCCGGTTGTTTGGGGAGTTGCGCATGGAGTCGAGGGTGACGTAATGCTTGTCCATAAGTTCCACTTTCACATCGTGGAGGCGTTGGCGCGTGACGGAATTGAACACGCCGCCGTAGATGACCTGCCCCATGGCATCGAAGCTGGCAAGGGACAGGAGGATGGCCGCAAAGGCCGGAAGGAGGTTGAAGAACACTTTTCTCATGTGATGGCTGATTTAGGTTTGTTAATCATGGTATCGACCACATTCTGTTACTAATAATACGCAGGACGCGCTGTTTTGTGACAGCCCGGAGCCGTTTTTTTTGAAAAATATCGTGTGGGTTTTGCAGTTAACACTCTTTATATAGGCTTTGGAGGACGGGCGAGAGAAAAACGTTACATTTGCAAAAACATATGGCAATAAAGTCTACGCTTATGGCAAACTATATCCGTTTTGATTGGGCGATGAAACGCCTGTTGCGCAACAAGGCTAACTTCGGGGTGTTGGAAGGCTTGTTGACCACGCTTCTGGATGAGAAAATCACCATCAGTCAGTTATTGGAGAGCGAAAGCAATCAGGAAGACGAGTTCGACAAGTACAACCGTGTGGATTTGTTGGCCTTGGATTCCAAAGGGGAACTGATACTCATCGAGGTGCAGAACAACAATGAGTACGCTTATTTTCAGCGCATGTTGTTCGGCGTGTCGAAGTTGGTGACGGAATACATCAACCGTGGCGAGGGGTATGAGAACGTGCGCAAGGTGTACAGCGTGAACATCGTTTATTTCTCCTTGGGGCATGGCAAGGATATCGTGTACCATGGCAAGACGGAATTTCGCGGCATCCATGAGAACGACATATTGGAACTGACTCCTTTCCAACGGCAGACCTTCAAGGTGGATGCCGTGAGCCAACTTTATCCGGAGTATTATATCCTGAAGGTGAACGATTTCAACAAAGTGGCCAAGACCCCGTTGGAGGAATGGATCTACTATTTGAATACGGGTGAGATTCCCGAAACTGCCCACGCCCCCGGCTTGGCGGAGGTACGTGAACGCCTGAAGGTGGACGGGATGACGAAAGGCGAGCGCGAAGCTTATTACCGTCATCTGGATAACATCGTCATTTTGCGCAACAATATTTATACAGAGCGTGCCGAGGGGCGTGCGGAGGGGCGTATGGAAGGCCGTGCGGAAGGTCGCATGGAAGGGCGTGCCGAAGGAGAGCATGCCAAGGCTTTGGAGATAGCCCACAGGTTAAAGGCCATGGGATTGTCCGTGGATGTCATTATCGGTGCCACGGGGTTGTCGGCGGAAGAAATAGAGAAGGCCTGATAGTCCCTTGTTTCCTAATCAATAGAAAGTCCCGGTCGCCTTTCACAAGGCGGCGGGGACGGATTAACTTATTTCTGGTTTGCTTCTGCGCACGTACACGTATTTATTTTTTTCATGTAGTCGAATTTCCATACAGGGTCTTCTTCCGCCCAAGCACGTGGGAGCATGCCCGCGCCGTTGATTGAGCCTTCCACCCTGACGAGGTAAAGATCATTGCCTTTTAGTGCGGCTCCCATGTACATGGGGCGACCGTTGCTTAGGCGGACACGGACGGCCACTTCATGGTATTGCCAATATACATCGTTGGTGGATACGAGCAAAGGCACCTTTTTCAGGTATTTATGGAATAAATCATAGAAGCGGGAATAATCGCGCTCATTACAACGGGGGACGACGTACTTGACCCCGTCGGTTCTCCGTTCTCCTCTATTGGGTCCTTGTATAAGGCAGATGATGCGTACGAGGTTGCCCTGATAGTGTACATCTTCTTCTTTTGTGCCTTTACGTCCTGCATAGGCGTTGAAAAGAGAATCGAATTCGGTCACGATGCTTTGGTCGGGGACAGGGTCGCTTTTCTCATCTATCAGTTGGTTCATGGTTTGATAATAAAAATACACTCCCTTTGTGTCGGCTTCGAACGACAAGTATTCCATTTGTCCGTTGATGTCAGAGGGCAAGGTCATGATATATTTTTTCTGTTGCACGTGTTGACTGTCGGTCGTTTCCGTGTACTTGTGGAACGTGCGCATGCCGTCCAGTTGTTGGAACATGGCATCAATTTCGGGTTTGAATTTTCGGTATTCTTCTTCACTCTCATACCAATGGTTTACCCAATATTGGGCACCCGTTAGCCAACGGTTGGTTTGGTAGCGTTTGGGGAACATGCTGTCCAATTGATGGTACAAGTTCATGACCGTAGGGTTTTCCTGATAGAATATTTGTGCATGGCTCGAGGTCGTGGAAGCTATGATGGCTATCGTCATCCATAGCAAAGGTTTAATACACGTTTTCATAAGGCGGGATGTTTATTTCATATTGTTTGGAAAATTCGTCCATTCTTCTTTTCTGCTTTTGGAACTCGGCCTGAATGTCGGCCAAGTGTGGCATGGTCTGCTGTCGGGCTGCCGTGTCCGCGTCTTGTAGGGTGGTGTCGGACGGGGGGATTGAGGCCGTTTTGGTGGAGGACGTGTCCTGTCCTGTCGAGAGGGCTGCCCACATTTGTCCTTTTGGGTGGCTTGCGGGGAGGACAATCGTGTCCCGGACTGTGATTATTTTGGCGGTCAACGCAGTGGGTACTGGCTTTTCGATGAATACCGTATCGGTTTTCCACTTTACTTCCGTGAGGACGGTAGGGGGCATGGGGATGGAATTTGTAGGCTGTGCGGCTTCCTTTCGCGAGACGGTGGTGCCTAAGAAAAAACATGCGGCTGCAACGGAAGCTGCCGCTATCCAACGTACGGCGATGTGTCCTGTGCGACGTATACGCTTCGGTTGCGTCGGAGGAACGGTCTGTAGGGCGGAGGAGCCGGGAATTTCTTCCAGTGGGCATGACTGCATCCACCTCTCCTGTTCTTCTTCCGTGAAAGAAGGTTCGCCTTCGTCGAACTGGTCGAACATGGTTTTGAAGTCGGCAAAATCCTTGTCGGCATCCGGCGAACGGAAATACTCCGTCAGCAGGGCTTCTTCTTCCAACGAGGTCTTTCCCTCCATATAGAGGTCAAGCCATCGTCTGATGTCTTCTTTGTTTGTTGTCATGTTCAATCTCTCCTTACCTTTAGTTGTTCCATCATTTGTTTCCTTGCCCGTGACAATATGGTGCGGACTACGCCTTCCGTTGCTCCGATGATACGGGCTATCTCGCCCATTTCCAGATGTTCCACCTGACGCATGCGGAGCACGGCCCGGTATTTGTCCGGCAGGTTCCGAACGGCACCGCGCATCCATTCCGCATTTTCGTGGTCTTCCATCATCGCCTGTGCGCTTCGCTGTCCGTCGGGCGCGTCATGCCCCGTCAGGCTTTCGTGCGGATGGGTCTTGAGTCGCCGCAGGCGGTCGATGCAAAGATTACGGGTGACGGTCATACCCATGGGAGAAATGTTCTTTTCCCGGTCAAGCCGGTCTCGGACAAGCCAAAGTTTGAGCATGGCTTCTTGTACGATGTCTTCCGCCTCGTCCTCATCAGACAGATAGAAACGCGCGATGTCTATGAGTTTGCCTCGTAGCATGGATGCCGCTATTTCGAATTCTGTCTTTTCCATGAGGTTAATGTTGCAAGGGGCGGAACCGTTTCCGGCAATTAGGACGTGGCCGTTCTTTCCCTTTTTATAAAGAATACGCAGAAGCCGCTCTTTTGTTTCATCGGATGATGTTAAAGAATGTAATAAAAAGGAAATGAGGGAGGCTGGGCAACAGAATGACAGAAGGAGAACGTTTCTCGTATGTAGATTTTTAGAAGACAGAAGAACAAAAGAACAGAAGCTTGAAAAACGCTTTCCGTAAGGAATCTTATGTCCTTATGTTCTTCTGTCCGAATCATTTTCCCAAAGGAAACATGTCCTTATGTTCTTTTGTCTAAATCATCTCCTCATAAGAAAAATGTTCTTCTTTCCGAACCGCATTCCGTATGGAAACAAGAACATTGGTCATTCATTCTCGCTTTCATTCATAAAAGCATGTCCGGTTCATTCCCGAAAAGTTTCTTGTATTCGCTTTCAAAATTGGGCGTGAAGATTCCTTTTCCCATCGCTTCATGGATTTCCGTCGTGCTCCAGAAACGTCCGCCATCTGTTTCCGCACTGGGACGTATTTCCCCGTCGTAAGTACAACGGTGGGGGAAGACTAATTCACGTTCGCGGTCGGATTCAAATACATAGTAGGGGAGACGTTCGGGAGTAAAGCCGGTGAGGCCGAGTTCTTCTTCCGCTTCGCGGCGCAGGGCCATCTCTACGCTTTCGCCCAAGTCCACATGCCCTCCTACGGCCGTGTCCCATCTCCCCGGTTGGATGTCTTTCCAATGCGGACGCTTTTGCAGGTAAAGTTCGCCCCGGCTGTTGAACACATGCAAGTGCACCACGGGGTGAAGGCATTTGCTGCCATTGTGGCATTCGCCGCGTGTGGCGGCTCCGATGATGTTCCCCTCTTCATCCACGAGGGGAAACATCTCTTCCCGGTTATCTTTTTGTGTAGCTATCATGAGGCCTTGCGAGGTTTAAGGAATGAGCAATGAGCTGTCACCGTAGCTGAGGAAACGGAAATCGTGGGCGAGGGCATAGTCGTAAATCGTGCGCCAATCGCCGTGCACGAAAGCCGAGACGAGTAACAACAGTGTACTTTGCGGTTGGTGGAAATTGGTGACCATCATCCGCACGATATGGTATTCGTATCCGGGAGCTATGATGATTTGCGTACTGGTGTGCAGGGCTGTCAGCTCGTGGCGGTTCAGATAATCCCATACGTTTTGCAGGGCTTGCATTGTGGTGAGTGCTTCCGGACATCCGTCGTCGGGGCTTCCGGAGGGGCGTGTCTGGGCGGCATACTCGTAAGGTATCCACTGTGGCACGTGGAGTTCCTCCTCCGATGCGTCGGGATTTCCGTCCAATGCTACACCTATATAATACAGGCTTTCGAGGGTGCGCACCGAAGTCGTGCCCACGGCAATGCATGCGCCGCCGTGCGCCAACAGTTTCTCTATCGTGCTGCGATGCACGCAGATGTATTCCGTGTGCATCTCGTGCCCGGCTATTTCTTCGCTTTTCACCGGTTTGAACGTGCCCGCCCCGACGTGGAGCGTCACTTCCTCGCGGTCGATGCCGTGGGCATCCAAATCGGCCAACACGCGTTCGGTGAAATGGAGCCCGGCCGTGGGGGCAGCCACGCTACCTTTGATTTTAGAGTACACCGTCTGGTAGGTCGTCTTGTCGCTTTCCTGTGTCTCGCGGTTCAGGTAGGGCGGGATGGGCAGTTCGCCCACGGCTTCCAAAATTTCAGCCCAAGTCGTTTGTTCGTCGTCCCATTCAAAGTCAATCCAGTGGCTGGTGCCGCGATTCTCGCCCCGGGTAGCCTTCAGGGTGATGCTGCGTCCGCCGATTTCCACGGGACGGGATAAGCTACCGCTTTTCCATTTTTTCAGATTGCCCACAAGGCAAAGCCAACTGCAACGACCGGTTTGTTGGAACATCAGCGCGTAGTCGTGCGGACGGACCGGTTCCAGACAGAACACCTCGATGAGCGCGCCGGTATCTTTGTGGAAATGCAACCGCGCCTGTATGACTTTTGTGTTGTTGAATACCATAAGGGCACCTTGGGGCAAATAGTCCGGCAACGAAGTGAACGTGTCCTCGCCCACCGTTCCGTGACGGTACACCAACAGTTTGGACTGGTCACGTTCGGGTAGGGGGAATTTTGCGATACGCTCCTCGGGCAGTTCGTAATTGAAGTCTTTAATCTGGATATGTTTGGTCTCTTCCATTGGGATTGATAGCTTTTGGGATGCAAAGTTAGGTATATTTACCGAAGTGGAACGGGTGTTTGGGATAAAAAAGCATAAAGGCGGCAGACAGATATTGTACTCCTTGTGCTTTGCTGTATATTTGTCTGCACGAAGATAGGATGCGGCCCGGCATAGCCCAATCAGAAAATTCCGTTTTCGTTTGCCTCTGCGCCTGTCTTTCGCTATCTTTGCCGGGAATAAAACATGGAAGATATGAAAATCGGAGATAAAGTAAGGTTTTTGAGCGAAGTGGGGGGCGGCATCGTGAGCGGCTTCCAAGACAAAGATACGGTATTGGTGCGGGATGAAGACGGTTTCGACATTCCGATGCCCGTGCGTGAGTGTGTCGTAGTAGAGACTGACGATTATAATATTGCCAAGGTGAACACCGGTACGCACGACAAGAAGAAACTCGTAGGGGAGCGGGCGGCCAGACAGTTTCGTGATGAAGATGAGGAAGACGACCGTCCTGTGACATTCGTGCCCAAACCGCAGGAACGCCGGAACGGTGACAAGCTGAACGTTTTTCTGGCTTACGTGCCGATGAATTCCAAAGAAATGACCACCACGTCTTTCGAGGCTTATTTGGTGAACGACAGTAACTATTACGTCACCTTTCTTTACATGAGTGTGGAGGGTACGGGATGGCGCGTACGTTTCCAAGGGACGGTGGAGCCGAACACCAAGCTCTTCATGGAGGAATTCGACCGTTCTGTGTTGAACGACATGGAGCGCGTCTGTGTGCAATGCTTGGCCTATAAACAGGAGAAGACTTTTCTGCTCAAACCGGCCGTACAGGTGGAATTGCGGATAGACACTGTGAAGTTCTACAAGTTGCACACGTTCCAACCCTCGGATTTCTTTGAAGAAAACGCCTTGGTGTATGACGTGGTGAAGGATGACGTGCCTGCCCGTACGGTTTTTGTCAATGCAGAACAGTTGCAGGAGGCTTTGCTGAAAAAATCGGCCGACGAGCGTCCGGTACGCCAACCGGCTCGTAAAGCGGAACAACCGAAGAACGGCATCATAGAAATAGATCTGCATATCCGTGAATTGTTGGACAATACAGCAGGGCTTTCCAACAAGGAGATGTTGGACTGCCAGATGAAGGAGTTCCGCCGCGTGATGGACGAGAACCAAAAGAACAAAGGACAGAAAATCGTTTTTATCCATGGTAAGGGAGAAGGTGTGTTGCGCAGCGAACTCTTGAAGGAATTGAAGCGGGTTTATAAGAATTGCACTTATCAGGATGCCTCGTTCCGCGAGTATGGATTCGGGGCTACCATGGTCACGATTCATTGACGTCCAGAGCCTTAAAGGCTCTTAAAAGATGTGTATTTTATTGGGGTTCTGCATGGAAAGGTGTATTTTTGGCATCGAAATCCATGTCGAACCCTTAAAATTAATATCAAAATAATGATGCGGTGTCTTTGGTCTCTGCTTGTTTTGTGTGCTTTGTTTTGTGTGTCCCCCGTTTCTGCCCAGACGTTATTATCGGAAGAAATAAAGGAGGATTCAGTCACCGGCCAAGATGTCGTGGAGAAAGCCAAAGAGTTTATCGGAGTGCCTTACCGTTACGGGCAAATGAATCCTAAGCGCGGATTTGATTGTTCCGGTTTCACTACTTATGTCTTTAAGTCTTTGAATATCTGTTTGACGCGTTCTTCGCGTTCCCAGTTTAGAGAAGGAGTCAAGATAGACGACCGCCGCGACTTGCAGCAAGGGGATTTGGTGTTTTTCACTGGTACGCGTTCCAAGAAGACCATCGGGCATGTGGGTATCGTGACGGATGTGAATGAAGAAACCGGTGAATTTGAATTCATCCATGCAGGGCGCAAAGGTATTTGCATTAATTCTTCTTCCGACGGCTATTATGACCGGCGATATGTAGGGGCATGCAGGGTGTTGGGGTAATACCTGCCAGATACGAAGAGAGCCGTTTCCGGAGTGCGCAAAAGCACATGGGAACGGCTCTTTTTCGATATAAAGTGGCTGACGGGTCAGAACAAGTCTACCTCTACAGGGCAGTGGTCGGAACCGAATATTTCGGTGTGTATGGTTGCGCTTTTGAGTTGCGCTTCCAGTCGTTTGGATACTAAGAAATAGTCGATACGCCACCCTGCATTCTTTTCTCGGGCTTTGAAACGGTAAGACCACCATGAGTAGATGCCTTCGCGGTCGGGATAGAAGAAACGGAACGTGTCTGTAAAACCGCTGTCTAACAAGATGCCGAATTTTTCCCGTTCTTCGTCCGTGAAACCTGCGTTTTTACGGTTCGATTTCGGATTTTTCAGGTCGATTTCGCGGTGCGCCACGTTCAAGTCGCCGCAGACGATGACCGGTTTCCGGGCATCCAGTTGCAAGAGATAGGCGCGGAATGCTTCTTCCCACTGCATACGGTAATCCAGACGTTTCAGTCCGTCCTGCGAGTTGGGCGTGTAGACCGTGACTAAGAAAAAGTCAGGCATTTCAAGCGTGATGACGCGTCCTTCCTTGTCATGTTCCTCCAAGCCGAGGCCGTATGTGACATTGAGCGGGGCATGGCGGCTGAAGATAGCCGTACCGGAATATCCTTTTTTCTCCGCATAGTTCCAGTAGGAGCGGTAGCCTTCAAACTCCAAATCGAGCTGACCTTCCTGCATTTTTGTTTCTTGCAGGCAAAAGAAGTCCGCATCCAAGGCGGCGAAAGACTCTTTAAATCCTTTTTCACAACAGGCTCTCAGGCCGTTGACGTTCCATGAGATAAATTTCATAGGCTGTAAATTTGCTGTATTTCTGCTTTTTATTTTCAAAGGTAAGCCTTTTCTTCCGGATGTGCAAACCCCGTCAGAACTGGGCGATGGCCTCTCCTTCTTCTTGAATGTAGAGGAAACGGGTTTGCATTCGTTCCGCTTCCGGACCGAAGGTCATGGCCCTTTCGCGAGCCGGAGGGAAGTGCATCGGGGCAAAATAACGGGTGGGGATATATTGCAACCATTGTCGTGCGCCACGGGCAAAGTCGCTACCCAAACGTGGGTCTACGGGAAACATTACCAGGTCGAAAGCCGTACATTCCTTGCGGATGTCGTTCAGGATAGCCAGAAAGTCGCCTTCCCGTTTTTTGATTTCCTGTGGCGTGGATTCGTCTGCCCAATGCCAGTTGTTCAGGTCGCCTGCGTGGAATATGTCTTTGTCTTCAACATGAACAGCCCAAGATACGCCGGAATCAGTGGAACCGAAAGCATGTACCGTGATGAGGTCGTCGCGGTAGCTTTCTCCCCGTCTCAGATATGCTGTTACGCCTTCCGTTCCGGCACGCCGCCGACGGTAGATGTCACGGGAGAGGATGACTTCCTTTTCCCCGTGGGGTACGGGCAGGTTCAGGATTTCCGGATTGAAATGGTCCTGATGGAAATGGCTGGCCAGAAAGTAGACGCGTTTATGCGTTGTGGACAGTGTCCGTTCCACGATACTGTTGTCGGCATCCCGCCAGAAATCAAAAATCAGGATGACCGATACTCCTTCGAGCATGAAGCCGCTGTGGTAAATATAAGTTAGAATCATGATTTCCTTATTTTTCGTATCTACAAAAATAAGGAAATCATTTGATAGAGGCCAAGGGGTACGGGGATTAGTTGCGTCTTTTAGTATAAAGTATTGCCGTCCCAACGAAAAATGGCATAAGGATAAAGTTTCTCTTTTCCGTTCCGTACATCTTCTTCCGTTTGTTTTTCCCAGTGGGGCGGGGAAAAAACATTGCCGATTTCAAACGGCCCTGCGGATAATGTACATGGTTGGCCGTTTTCTTTCCAGATGCGCACTGTGGCCAACCGGTTATTGTCTGCGCATTCTTCTTGCCGGGCATCATAATAATAGGTGAGTTCATAACAGTATGCTCTTTTCTTATTACCCCAGCTTTTGGGGGCCATTCTTTCCTTAATGACCGGGTAAGCATAGTTCCGGTAGTAGTCGGGAGCCAAAATCAGGATGACTTTCACAGCCTTGTGGTGCAGGTAATCCATACGGTCAGCCCTGTCCCATGTGGAAAGGTCGGGATTGCCATATTTGTCCAAGTATCGTTGGCATCTCTTTTCCGCTTTTCTCTGTAATCTTTCGCGTTTCTGGCGAGAAAGTGCAAACGGGTTTCGGGTTTTTATTATTCCATATAGGGTATCCGGGACGGTTTGTGCAACACTCGGTTGCGGCATGCAACAAAATGTGAGGCAAAAGGCTATGGCAGTGAGGCCTGTTTTCATGTTGTGATGGTTCTATTGTATTAATATGAATATAAATCGTTCCAGGTTTTGGGAGTTTTACGTCTTTCTATTGTATTATGGGATATGGTTGCGGGATCATATAAATCATGTCCGCCTTCTATATATATGGCAGAATAGTCATAGAGAAATAGTGGTAGCTCATGTCTGTCGCCAAATGACAGATCTCCACTTGAGAAGCCTGTATCTCTTTTCTTTTCGGGTGGGCAGTATGTCATAGGGGTATGGGTGTGGAAATATGCAATGGGAAATTTTGACTTTTCTCCAAGAGATTTAGGAACGATAATTTCCGGATTGCTTGGATTTAATGAAGAGTTAGAACCTGTTTCGCAACTTGAATTGGAATTTCCGTATTCGGTTTCCCCTTTTACAATTTCATACCCTTCGCCATCTAATAAAGAATAAATCCAAAAAGCTTCTTCACATCGAGAGTCTTTACTTGTTAGTAATAATGTTTCATACCAAACTTCTTCCATCTCTTCAGTGAGGGCTTCTTCTATGTCCGAATACCTCGGAAATTGGATTTCTATATCTTCTGTCGGGCTGTCGAAAGTATCTTGTTCTTTTACAACAACAACTTTGAAGAACCATTCTCCTGGTAATAAAAGTTCCAATCTGGCTTTGATACTACTATTCTCTATTCCTCCGAGCTTTTCCCGGGTGAATATTGCTCCTTGTGTGCATGTTAAGGTTCCATATTTGTTTGTGTATTCAGGAGGAGTTCCCAAATTTCCAATGATATAATATGTCGCATTTGCCAATTTTTTAGGATAACTAACATCTGGTTCAATGGTTTCTCCTAATGATGCGATATCTGAATGCAAATCAATATATAAAGAGTCTGTTATATTAGCTCTTTTTTTTGAGATACTTGTTAAAAAGGAGGTGTCTTGTGGTAAATCCTCTGTACATGAAAAAGTCAAGCCGATTAGACACATTATGCAAATAAGTTTTTTCATAAGAGTTTATTTAAACGGTTAATATTACGTTGCAAAAGTATTGTTCTGTTGTATATGTTCCAAAGAAAAACAGAGGAAAAACATTGCAAAAAATGAAGAAATGAATCCAAGTTCATTTTCGGAGCAAAAAATGAATTTAGATTCATTCTTATCTCTATTGATACATTTCCGGAAAGTAAAGTGAAAATTGAACGAATTTCGTTCAGGATTGGTCGATTATTGTCCCACGAATGGATGGAATAGCCTTACCTTTACGGGACTTAATTTTTTAACGGATGGAAGGATTTGCGGAAGTCACAGAAGAACTTATCAATGAATATTTGTCCTTTTTCGGGAAGAACCATGTCTTTTCGGATGCGGAACGTACATTGTTGAACCGTAATTGGACGCAACTGGTGGTAAAGAAGAATGAAAGAGTTGTGACTGAGGGGCAGAAAACGCTCCTGTGGGTAGAAAAAGGCGTGCTTCGTATTGGGAAAAAGGATAGTCGGCACGAGGGGATGGACTGTGTTTGCGGCTTCGCCGTTCCACATGATTTTGTCAGTATGGATTGGTTTTTGCAGGCACCGGAAATGGTATGGAATTTATATGCGGAACAGGATTCCGTGCTTTGGAGATTAAGTGATGGGGTTGCATCGGTGTTGTCTGATAAGGTTGTTTTATGGGATAAAATAATGACCCGTTGGTATGCCCATTATGTCAAGAGGCTTTGGATGAGGAACTGTTATTTGTGCGAGGCCAATGTGGTGAAACGTTATAGGAGGATGATGGAGTGGGAAGGGAAAAGGTTACAAGCCGTATCCTTGAAGCATTTGGCTTCTTATTTGAACATGACACCGCAGACTTTAAGCCGGATAAGGAAAGGAGAGGACGGGTATAAGACATGAGGGTGTGCATCGTATAGCGGAACCGGGGATGTTCCGTAAGGTATGTTTAGAAATATATGTCGGCGGTTTGTTCCCAAACACGGACAAACCGCCGACAGTGGTATTGTGTTGAGGTTATTTAGTAGCCGGAATGACCTTCCATTCCAACACGCCGCCAGACTCACCTTTTTGAAGTTGCGCGGCGATTTTCAGTCCGGTGGTCTTGACCGGTTTGAAGTCGAGACGGTTGTAAGCGTCCTTGGTTGTGGTGTACGGCGTGGTGGCTTCCACTTCTTTCCAACTGTCACCGTCTTTATAATAGAGTTTCCACGAGGCGGGTACACGGAAGTTGCCGTCGTAATGGTCGAAGTCCAGCCAGTACACTTCTACGCCCGATACGGTGTAAGCTTGATCGAAGTCGTAGGCCAACGTTTCTTCCGTGCCGCGCTTGAGCCACCAGTAATGGTAAGGTTTGGACGTGTCCGACGAACGTTTCGGTTCCCATTGGTCGTTTACGCCCCAAGCCCAACCTTCTGTGGCAGCAGATTCGGGAGCGTCTTTTTGGAGAGGGGCTTGAATCGTCAGCGTACGTGCCCGGCTAGCGATGGTCGGCAAAGGTTCGGGACGGGCATATTCCGGCGATGTGGGAATCCATACGGCCATTTGTGCCGCGCCACGGTTGTTCCATACGGAATAAGGAATGGCTTTGAACGGTACGTCCGTCGCCTTTCCGTCACGTCCGACGGCTTGGGCCGTGCCTTCCAACGTGACGATGCCGTTAAGCATATCCGGGGCGTAAGTGGCGGAAATCGTCGTTCCGGTTGGAATGAATTTGTTGAAAATCAAACTGTCCGGCTGGTCTTTGTCTTCTATGCAGTAGACGATGGGTCCCCGTTCGATGGCGGTTTTTCCCCGGTCGTCTTCCACTTCGCCACGGGCTTCCACCCGGCGTACGTCCATCGGGAAATCCAGTTCTACCGTGTCGCCTTTCTTCCATTTTCGCAAGATTACGGCATAACCGTTTTCCACACGGAACTCCGCGTCCTTGCCGTTGACTTGTATGGTGTAGCCCTTTCCTTTTCCGGTGTAGTGATACAGGTCAGTCGGTACCGGACGGTCTTGTGCCCATCCCGGGATGCGGCATCGCAAGGCAAAGGTTTGCTTCTTTTCAGGATGTACGGTCATGCGGATTTTTCCGTCCCATGGATAATCCGTTGTCTGGCGGATTTCTATTTTATTTTGGGAAGTGGAGAGATGGGACGTACTTTGTATATATAGGTTGACGAAGACGTCCTTGCCTTGTGTGGCATACATGTAATTAGGAACGGAAGCCATGAAACGGGTGACATTGCCCGGACAGCAGGCACAACCGAACCAGGCCTGCCGTTCGTGCTGCCCCATGCTTTCCAAAGGATTGTCGTAGAAGAAGCGGTCGCCGCTAAGCGACACGCCCGAAATGACCCCATTGTAGAGAGCACGTTCCAATACATCCTCGTATCGGGAGTCGCCCGTGGCAAGGAACATGCGGTGGTTCCAGTACACGTTGGCGATGGAGGCGCAAGTTTCGCAATAGGCTGTATGGTTGTTCAATTCATAATCTGGGCCGAAGCCTTCGCCTTGGGCACGGGATCCGATACCGCCGGTGAGGTACAGTTTGCGTCCGGCCATGTTTTCCCAAATGCGCGTAAGGGCATGGAAATAAGCCGTGTCGCCGGTCAGTGCGGCCACGTCGGCCACACCGGAATACAGGTAACCGGCCCGCACGGCATGCCCCACTATTTCATCTTGTTCGAGAATGGGTTTGTGGTCCTGGCTGTATGCACTGGGGGCATGTCCGTCGGTGCATCGTCCCGTTTCTTCCACGAAATACCGGGCCGTGTGGAGGTATTCTTCTTTTCCGGTGACTTTGTACAGCTTGGCCAGAGCCATTTCCACGATGGGATGTCCTGAAGGCACATGTTTCTGCCCTTCGTCGGGACCGAATACCCGGCATACCAAATCGGCGTTTTTGATGGCCACGTCCAGCAGGGAACGTTTGCCAGTGGCGCGATAGTGGGCCACGGCAGCTTCGTAAAGATGTCCTGAATTGTAAAGTTCGTGGCTGTTGATTTTCTCCCAACGGTGTGTCCCCCACCAACCCGAAAGACGGGTACAGCGGTTGGTCACACAAGTAGTCAGGTAACCGTCGGATTCCTGTGCGGCGGCTATCAGTGCGATGACACTGTCCAGATAGGCATCCAGTCGTGCATCGTATTTTACGGCCAGAGAGTAAGACGCTCCTTCGATGATTTTATAAGGGTCGGTGTCGTCGAACGAAAAGTCGCCCCGGTGCTCGCCCTCTTTCAGTCCGCCTGCGATGGCGAAGTTGTCGAAACGGCCGTTCTTCTCGCACTCCCGGAAGGCCGAGGGAATGGACACCGTGCGGTTCGTCTCGATGCGCGGAGACCAGAACGCGTCCTGAATTCGTACTTGGGTAAACGGCACTTCCATGATTTGTGCCGTGTTTTGCCCGTGGGTGGCAATGGAAAAAGCAGCGGTGCAGAAAGTCCATGCGGTTCGTTTCAAGAATAAGATTTTGTTTCTCATGGGTTAATAATTCTATGGTTTCATGCTGCAAAGATAATTAGTTTTACTAACTTTGCCGTGAAATCAATATTTTTATTTTTTACCTACCATGAAGAAAAAATTGCTGACTGCTATTTTTGTATTTTCCTTGTGGGGAAATATGCAGGCGCAAGATGCGCCCCACGGTTATCCTTATTCTCCCGTACCTTTCACGTCCGTCAAGGTGACGGATTCCTTTTGGGGACAACGCTTGAAGGCGAGTCGTGAGGTTACGATTCCTTTGGCCTTCAGTAAATGTGAAGAGAGCGGCCGATATGAAAACTTTGTCAAAGCGGCTCATCCGAGCGAAAATTACAAGGTGGAAGGTCTTCCGTTCGACGATACGGACGTGTACAAGACGATAGAAGGCGCAAGCTACTTGCTGCAGACCTATCCGGACAAGAAGCTGAAATCGTATATCGACAGCGTGCTGGCCATTGTGGCGGCAGCACAGGAGCCAGACGGCTATTTGTACACGAGCCGCACGATGAATCCCAAACATCCGCACGCCTGGTCGGGAAGCCGACGTTGGGAAAAAGTGGAGGATTTGAGCCACGAGTTTTATAACCTCGGTCACATGGTGGAGGGTGCCATCGCGCATTACCAAGCCACGGGAAAACGGAACTTTCTGGATATTGCCATCCGTTATGCCGACTGCGTGTGTCGTGAAATCGGCCCGGGGGAAGGGCAACAGGTTCTTGTGCCCGGCCATCAGATAGCCGAAATGGCCTTGGCCAAACTCTATATCGTGACGGGCGACCGCAAGTATCTGGACGAGGCGAAGTTCTTCCTCGATCAACGTGGCCACACTTCTCGGCGCGATGCTTACAGCCAGGCGCACAAGCCCGTGGTGGAGCAGGATGAGGCCGTGGGACATGCCGTGCGGGCCACTTACATGTATGCCGGGATGGCCGATGTGGCAGCCCTCACGGGCGATACGGCTTACATCCATGCCATCGACCGGATTTGGGACAATATCGTGGGCAAGAAGTATTACATCACCGGCGGTATCGGGGCAACGGCCAACGGTGAGGCTTTCGGTGCGAATTATGAACTGCCCAACATGTCGGCTTATTGCGAGACGTGCGCGGCCATCGGCAACGTCTATGTCAACTACCGTTTGTTCCTCCTGCACGGGGAATCCAAGTATTACGACGTATTGGAGCGTTCCTTGTATAACGGGTTGATTTCGGGCGTTTCGTTGGACGGCGGCGGTTTCTTCTATCCCAATCCCTTGGAGAGCCGGGGGCAGCATCAGCGTCAGCCTTGGTTCGGCTGTGCCTGTTGTCCGTCCAATATTTGCCGTTTCATCCCTTCCTTGCCCGGTTATGTATATGCCGTGAAGGATAAGGACGTATATGTCAACCTGTTCATGTCCAACGAAGCCAACCTTGAGGTGGGCAAGAAGAGTGTCGTCTTGGAGCAGCAGACCCGTTATCCTTGGGATGGCGACGTGGCCGTGAGCGTGAAGAAGAACAAGGTCGGTGCGTTTGCCATGAAAATCCGCATCCCCGGTTGGGTGCGCGGACAAGTCGTACCGAGCGATTTGTACCGTTACAGCGACGGCAAGCGTCTGGGATACAGTGTGAAAGTGAACGGCCAACCGGTGGAAAGCGAATTGCAAGACGGTTATTTCACGATAGAACGCCGGTGGAAGAAGGGCGACAAAGTGGAAGTGCATTTCGATATGGAACCTCGCGTGGTGAAAGCACATGCCAAAGTGGAGGCCGACCGCGGGCGTGTGGCTGTGGAGCGCGGCCCGTTGGTGTACTGCGCTGAGTGGCCCGACAATGATTTCGACATTATGAGTGTGCTGGTGAACCGCCGTCCGCAGTTCGAGACGGTAGAGAAACCGGATATGCTTTGCGGCCTGACGGAAATCAAGACGGGGGCGCAGGTGTTGGGTTATGATGCCGAAGGCCGTCTGACGGCTTCGGATGTCGAACTGACGCTTATTCCTTATTATGCTTGGGCGCATCGTGGTTCCGGCAACATGATGGTATGGCTGCCGCAGGAGGTGAGCGCGACAAGCCCGTCCATGCCGGCTACGCTGGCCTCGGAGAGCCGTGTGGACGCTTCGCACAAGACTACGGCCTTGTCTGCCATTAACGACCGGTTGGTGCCGGTGGACGAAAACGACCGTTCCATGGCCTATTATCATTGGTGGCCGAAAAAGAACTCGACGGAGTGGATTACTTACGAGTTCCCGAAACCGTCCAAAGTGTCTTCCTCCACCGTATATTGGTTCGACGATGAGCCGTGGGGAGGTTGCCGCGTGCCTCAAAGTTGGAAACTGTATTACAAGGACGAACAAGGCGGTTGGACACCGGTGTCGGCAGCCGGCACGTACGGGACGAAAAAAGGCGTGCCCAACACGGTGGAATTCACGCCGGTGCAGACTACGGCCATGAAGCTGGAAGTCGTGTTGCCGAAAGACAATTCGGCCGGTGTTTTCGAGTGGGAAGTAGAGTGAGAAAATAACCCGATGAAGAAGACTGCTTGTCACGAAGCAGTCTTCTTCATCGGGCTTGTGTCGGTATTTATGGATTTTTGTGGATGTCTTTTCTGGGATACGTGCTGATTTTTGACTTTTTCTATTGTGTTTGTTCCTTGTCTTTTAGTCTTTTCACCTCTTTGTCAAAGTCGCTCTCCAACATGTCCATTTCTCGTTTGCGGTAAATTTCAAATTCTTTTTCAGCTTCTTCTATGGCTTGTTTATGTGAGACATTGCCTTTGCCTATCAGAACTTTTCGTTTATGGGCGATAATCTGATTGTCGAGTGCCTCTATCCAATCTTTCATTGTCATAGGATTCATTTCTAATGCTTGAAATTCAGCGAAGTCCAAGAAGCCGGAAACAAGCAGGTTCAAGCGTTGCAGTTCTATTTCCGACAAGTAATTTTTGGCAATCTTTACATCATCCCGGGTTACATAGTTCCCTTTGAAGTTGGTCATTCCTACAAAAGGTTTTTTATTGTCCACACGGTTGTAGATAATTACCTGATGGTTAACCCTCTTGGCGAACTAATAAGAATTTCTTATAAGTTCGATTTTCATCAAGCTCTCGGTCAGCATATATATTTCTTATATGCATGGAAATATTCTCCTGTGTGGTGCAATATATGTCTGCCAACTGATTTTGTGTCAGCCACAAATCCTCATCGGCAAAACGAACCGACACACGGGTTATTTCGTCATCGTCTTGGTAAAGTATTATTTTGTTTGCTTCTTTCATAGAATGTCCTTTTGTTGGCATACATGGCAATGTATGTGTAATGCGTGAAGATGATATTTTTATATCCGTTTCGTGAATGTACCGGGGAGCAGGGGCATGGCTCCTTTTTGCGTACATACGTAAGCCGAAACGTCCACTGCGAGGCGGTGTGCTTCGCGGACGGTTCCGCCGGAAAGGATAGCGGCCGTGAAGGCGGCTGTGAAGGAGTCGCCTGCGCCTACGGTGTCGGCCACTTCCACTTTCGGGGTGTCTCGGTAGGATGTCTCTTCCGGGGTGAATACGAAACTGCCTCGTGCGCCGCAGGTGAGAATCAAAGCCTTCAGCGTGTATCGCTTCAGCAGCGTCCTGCATCTTTCTTCCTGGCCCATGCCGGGCAAGGCGAACAGCCGTGTCACGATGTCGAGTTCTTCGTCGTTGATTTTAAGGATGTTGCACTTTTGCAGACTGGTGGAGATAATCTCCTGTGTATAGAAACCTTGCCGGAGGTTGATGTCGAATATCTTGTATTGTCCGTCCCCGTCCGGCATGGTGTCAAGAAACCGGTGGATGGTGGAGCGTGAGGCGGGATGCCGTTGGGCCAGCGAACCGAAACATATGGCTTGCGTCTGGCGGGCCAGTTCTGCCGTTTGCGGCGTGAAGGGAATATGGTCCCAAGCCACGTCTTCCCGGATGTTGTAGCAGGGGATGCCCTTTTCGTTCACTTCCACCTCTACGCTTCCTGTGGGGAAGTCCGTTCTCTCGATAAGTCCTTTCAGCGATTTGTCCCGTAAGTTCTCCAATAGCTCGCTCCCCGCCGTGTCCTTTCCCACGGCACTCACGACCCGGCTGTCTATACCGAATTGCGAGATGTGGTAGGCGAAATTGGCCGGTGCGCCTCCTATCTTCTTGCCTTCGGGCAGCATGTCCCACAAGGCTTCTCCCATGCCTGTTACGATGGATTGTTTCATGATGATGCGGTTTGATGGTTTGTTTCTTGTGTATGCCGACGGCGGCCCCAGTACGGTCCGGTGGCATGACGGTACAAATATACCACTTTTTATGCAGTGGCACGACATGGGCAAAGTGTCAAAATGTTAAATCCGGTTGTCCGAGAATCCGTTATTTCCGTCCGGGAGAGGGAGGGGGTGAAAATAACGGATTCTCGTGCGGCGGTTTTTTGTCGTTTTGTAACGAAAGAAGGTCTTGTACCGTTCTTTTGTCGGTCGTGCCGGAGGTTTGTGCGTACGGTTTTACGGTCGGGAAAGCGGCAAGCCTGTTTCGTTGTCATTCTGTTTTCTGTTTTTGGAGGTGTTTCCGTTTCAATTAGAGATGGAAAGGCGGTTTACGGCTTGTTTTTATTTCCGTTTCCAACGACTTATGAGGTGGTTGGCTTAGGACTTGCTTTCATTGTGCGCACAACGGAAAATCGCTTTCAGTCGAATGAATTTCCGTTCGGCTGAGATTGATTTGCATATATGCAGGTTTTATGCAGAGAAGAGAGGGCTTCTTTGCATATTTATGCGAAATGTTACTCTAAATTACGGGCTTTGAATCCCAATGAATGGCTAGAATCCGTATGGTTTACTTCCTTTTTGAAGGTTAACCGGAAGGATACGCTTTCAAAGTGTCGTTTGTATAAGTTTTACGGCCACCGTTTTGCATACGCAAAGGGTGGCCGCATGGGGATGAGAGGGACGGGAAACGTCAGTCCACGATCCGTTTTTGTGTTGTCCCGTCAGAATAGCGGATGATGTGAATGCCATTATTTCTTGAAAAAGTCTTCTTCGATGATTTGGGCGTACAATTCGTCATCCTCTTCCAGTTTTGAGTTTGCCCTGAAAGTAGACCAGACTTGCGAGACGGCTTCTTTTATGCTTTTATATTCAAAAGGCATGGTGTACCTGTATTGTTCTGCTTTCTTGAACCAAAAACAAACTTTCTCAAAAAAGGACGGCCATTGCTTTTGGTCGGCAAGTTCTTTCAGGCTTTTTTGGATATGCTCCGGGGAATTGATGGGGGTGTATGGCATGTCATCGTATGAGAGGACCGCCCTGTTGAAGTCTTTGACAGAATAAACCACTATGTGCCGTAATTCACCTCCTCCTTCCGCACTGCGTTGGGCAAACCAATGTCGTGCTTGTGCGGCAACTCGTTCGTCGAATATGAAAACAGACTCTCTGTTGATAGTCTTTTCTGCACTAAGCAACTCTTTTGTATGGAGTATTTTCCTTTCCATTTCGCTTTTAGAAAGGTTGTTGGCCTTTTCGTAACCCATTCTCAGTTCCACTAACAGCAAGCGTGGACTACTCTTTTTCTTGTTTTGACACGTACAAATACCGATAACGGCATCGACCGTATTGTTTGCGTGGCCATAGCAGGTTCTTCTTTCGTAATCATCCATGTCTAAACCAATGATATCGGGATTGAAATAGTCTGTGCCCGGATAATCACGGTTAGAAATCTCGTTGAGCGTGGAGGGACATCGGGCATAAAGGCTGTGTTCCCTGACAACGTGGTTATCATAAATCATTGGTTCCATAAGTCCTTATTCTGTCTAACGCAATGTTGAATGATTGGAATATCTCTCCGATTTCGTGATTTAAATTCTTATAAATATATTTGTGGGGAGTGTCTCCCGGAGACGCTAAGAAGAAGTTTGTATGGTCGAGAATTCCCTCTCTCTCGGAAATGGAACGGATGGCAGCCACCATGTCCGGATTGTGCGTGGCCATCATGATTTTAAGACCGATGGTTTTATGCAACAAGACTAACAGCCTGGCATATTCGACAATCCACTGAGGGTGGAGGTGGGCTTCCGGTTCGTCGATGAGTAACAATGTTTCAGGGGTAAGGTAGCCGTTCTCCAGTAATCTTTGGAGGTAGGAGAAAGTCTTGAATCCCGTAGCAGCTTTTGCAAGTTCGATGTTGATCATCCGGTCATTCGATACATACCGGAGTTCTTGTCCATCGAATAGATTATCTTCCGTCAGTATGGTTTCCCCGTTTAGAAGCAGTTTGATTCGTCGAAGTAATTTTTGAGTATCTGTTCCTCCTTCGAGGGGATTATCCATAGCCATTTTCTGCAATTCGTTCCAGAAAATATTGTCTGTTTCGCCTGCTGTAAGAGCTATGGGAGTATCGATGTAAATGGCTCGGTGGAGATTGAACAAGCTGGAAACTTGTCCGTTATGGAAGACTTCCACGTCGTCTTCTGTGATTTGGATTGCAGATGGGAATCTCCCTGTTTCTTTGTAGTCTTTGCGGATGAGTTCAAAGAACGCATCAGACGGCCGACTGTTTATGGCTTGATGGAGATTATAGGCCAAGCGGTTGGCCAACCGTTGATGTAGTTCATTATATTCTTCAATGGCTTGTGCCGGTTCTTTTTCTTCGGGACTGATGTCAAGGTATCTCAGGATACGTTCCCGGCGTGCATTAGACCTGTTATTTTCCAAAAATTCAGAAAGGTGTTCTGTGAAGATTTGAAGTGACTGTAAGAATATGTCATGTGCTTTTTCTATGCTGTTGTCTGAAGTAGGTTCTATTTGATGAAGTTGCTTGGTAGAGTTCCTGTAAATTAAAAAGTTTTTATTCGCAGATGATACATCATCGTATTTGATAGGACTATACAAGCCCATGTTCCGAGCAGCAAAATACATTCGGTCTATTAATGAACTCAAACTTTTGATGTAGTCTTTAAATAAATTTTGTTCGAAATTATATACTTCGTTTACTATGTAGTATAGCCATTTTGACAATGTACTTTTACCGCAACCGTTTTCTCCGGCCAGTACGGTAATACCCTCGATAGTGATTTCCGCCCTTTCTATGGCATGGAAATTTTGTAAGTTATATTTATATGTACTCATTTGCATTTGTGGAATATCATTTGGAGAAACATTTGCTAAGGTATGAAAAAGAAACTATTCGCAGAATAAAAGAACGGATAAATTATGTAAAAAGGTAGAATATATGGAAAAGCATGTTGCTTTCTTAGTATCAACCTGATAAAAAAGAATGGCATCCGAAGTATATCCAACCCGGATGCCATTTCTTTTTGAATGTGAATTCTTCTGTCTGTCTCCATCGTTCCCGTTTATTTCTGCGTCTGGTAAAATTGATTGATAGCAGATAGCATGGCAGACGCAAGGGCGAATCGCTTCGGCCTTTGGAGGGGGTTAAATAAGCGTTGTCGTGTGACAGACATCTTCCAAGCGTCATGTTCTGAAAGGTGCCGCATTCGTCCGTTATGTTGTGGACGAAATAAGCCGACCTTTGTGATAGAAAAGACGGTTCTTAGAATCTGAGTGGAATCATCGCCTAACCCTCGAAGCGAGATGCCGCAGTTTGAACAGGCAGGTTTTCTGACTTATTCCCGTATCAAAAACCTTCCCGACCTCGTGATGGATTTGAGGCAGTGGTATGAGTCTTTCTTTTGATACGCTTTCTGGAAATTACAGCAGCGGGACTGTCCGGGATTTCCACCCGATTCCCTTTTCATCCGGAATGCCGGTCGGCAGACAGGACACCTGTTACGGGACAAAGATAGTGTTTTTGTATGGGCTGGCCAAAGTTTTTCCTTTTTATTTGCTGAGTTTCAATATGCGTGTTTCGGATGTAATAATGTTCACCCGGTGGGTGACAAAAATCAGGGTCTTATCGCCATAATGGTTACAGATATTTTGCCATAGCCGTTTTTCAGTTGCGGTGTCGAGTGAGGAAGTGGCCTCGTCGAATAGTAAAATACCGCTCGGACGCAGTAAAGCGCGGGCGATGGCGATACGTTGTGACTGTCCTTCGCTTAATCCCGTACCTTGTTCGCCGCAACGGCTGTCCAAGCCTTCGGGGAGTTGGAATACGAAATCGGCACAGGCGTGGATGAGTGCGGTTTGCATTTCTTCATCTGTGGCGTACGGATTGCCGAGCAACAGGTTTTCCCGTATGGTACCGCTAAAGAGGGTATTTCCTTGGGGGACGTAGGTGAAGTTGGAGCGGGTACCTGCATGGCATTCGGATTGCCTGCCATGGTTGTCGTATAATATGATTTTTCCCGCTGTGGGATGGATTAAGGAAAGCATCAGGCGTATTAAAGTCGTTTTCCCTGCACCGGTTTCCCCTATCACGGCCGTATGGCTGCCCGGCGGGAAATCGTAGGTGAAATCTTGCAGTATGTGGCGGCCTCCCTTGTCGTATGCGTATGAGACTTGATGGAAGCGTATGCCGGAGGGCGAGCCTATCCGGATTTCTTCGGGATGTTTTTCCAAAGGAATCTCTTCTAATTGCATGAGACGTTCGCCGGCTGTAAAAGCGTTGACGAAAATAGGAATGAAACGGCTCATGTCTCGGAACGGGCCTTGTATTTGTCCTACGAGTTGGATAAAGGCTATCATCATGCCGTAGGTGATCGTCCCCTCGTGCAGTCGGGCGGCTCCCCACAGAAAGGCCACAAGGTAGCACCCCATGAATCCGGCGCTGAGGAAAGACGAGGAGATGGACGAAAAGCGGGTGCGCGTCTTGATTTGGTTGCGTAAATCCTGTTGTATGTTATCTAACCGTTGTACCATAACGGACTGTTGTTCCAAGGTCTGTACAACCATCTGGTGTTGTATCGTTTCTTGCAGTATGCTTTGGATACGGCTGTCCGTGTTCCTGATTTCGCGGGTCAGTTTGCGCATACGTTTCATATAGACCTTGCTCAATACCATGAAGAGCGGAATGATGGCTATGGTGAGACAAGCCAATGAAGCATCCATGGAATACAGGAATAAGAACGCACCTACCAACCGTATGCACACGGCGATAATGGAAGGAGCCGTCTCGGTGACGGCATTCACCACGTCGGTGACATCTCGCTCCAGCCTATTCAGAAGGTCTCCGCTGTGTCGTCGGTTCCGGTCTTTCCACTCGCTGTGGAGCAAACGGTCGAAATAGAACCGTTGCATGTGGTTTTGTGCCTTGACTCCCAAAATGGCCTTGACCCAGCGTGAAGCGAAATGGATGCAGAGCTGTGACAACAGGATACCGATGAGTAGTGCGGCGGCTATGGATAAACTTCCGGGGGCTTTATAGGTCGCGATGTCGATGGTCCATTTGGTGGCAGCAATGAACATGAAATCCAACAATACGGTGGAACAGCCGAGCAGGGTGTTCAGTCCCGTTTGCAACCGGTGGTGCCGCAGGATATTCCACAGCCATTGGAGCAAACGTAGGGTGGAATAGGTTGACGTAGAGGAGCGAAAGGCGTTCAACATGATTCTTCCCTTGGGTCGGTGCCCCACATAAGCTTTTCACGCAAGGTGGAATAAAACGAATGGTTCTTGCGTTGCAATACCTTTATATTATAAGGAGCTCGGCGAAGGATGAGGCGCGTGGCTTCGGTGCAGGCTTCGCTGCGTCCGTCTATAGCCACGAGGAAATTATGGTTGCGGGATTCTACCGATAGCGTAAGTTCCACTTGGTCGCGGAGCGTGATGGGACGTGCGTTCAGGCTGTGGGAGGCTACGGGCGTAATGCAGAATGTACCGGATTGGGGCACGATGATGGGGCCTCCTACGCTCAAGGCATAACCGGTGGAACCCGTGGGCGTGTTGATGATGAGGCCGTCAGCCTGATAAGTGGCCAGAAATTCGCCATTCACTTCCACCCGGATGGAAATCATGGAGGAATTGTCCCGTTTCAGGACAGCCACTTCGTTCAGGGCATATGGGTATCCGGAGAGTTCCGGACCTTCGTATTTCACCTCGATGACGCTACGTTCATCAATTTTGTATGTGTGGTTGTAGATGTCGTCGATACATTCTTTGATTTCTTCCGGAGACACATCGGCTAAGAAGCCGAGCCGCCCCATGTTGATTCCTAATATAGGTATGTCTTTGTTTCCCACCCGGCTGGCTGCGGCCAGAAAAGTTCCGTCACCTCCCATGCTGACTGCGATGTCTGCCTGAAAATCGCTGTCTGATATCAGTCCGGTAGGACAGACATCGAAATGAAGTTCCTGACTGAGGTAGGTATAGAAATCGGTGTCGATATAGAGTTCGGCATCGTGTGCGGCCAACAAGGAAATGAGTTGTTTGACCGAAGCCGACTTTTTAGCTTGATAGATGTTGCCGAACAGGGCGAATTTGAGTCTTTCTGCCATTCTCCTAATATTAATTAAGACTTTTACTGTGGTTATAGAGCCGCAAATATAGTATTTTTTTCTAACTTTGCCCTATTGGTGACAAATTATAATTGAAAGAGAAATGACGAAATTAAGTGTGAACATTAATAAAGTGGCTACTCTGCGTAATGCGCGGGGAGGCAATAATCCGGACGTCGTGCAGGTGGCATTGGATTGTGAAAAGTTCGGGGCACAGGGCATCACGGTGCATCCCCGTCCCGATGAGCGCCACATCCGTTACCAAGACGTGTATGACCTAAAAGCTGTTTTGCGTACGGAGTTCAACATCGAAGGTAATCCGGTGGACAAGTTCAATGATTTGGTGTTGAAAGTACGACCCACCCAGGTAACATTGGTGCCCGATGCTCCCGACCAGATTACGTCGAATGCGGGTTGGGATACGAAAAAGAATCTTTCGTTTCTGACGGAAATCATAGGGGAATTTAAGGAAAAAGGGATTCGTACTTCCATTTTTGTCAATGCCGAAGCGGAGATGGTGGAATATGCGGCGAAAGCGGGGGCAGACCGGGTGGAACTTTATACGGAGCCGTACGCTTCGGCTTATGCAGGAAGTCCGGAGGTGGCTGTTCGGCCTTTTGTGGAAGCATCCCGAACGGCTCGCAGTTTGGGGTTGGGGCTGAACGCCGGCCATGACTTGAGTTTGGAGAACTTGAAATATATGCATGAACAGATAGGATGGATTGATGAAGTAAGCATCGGTCACGCACTGATTTGTGACGCTTTGTACCTCGGGTTGGAAGAGACCATCAAGCGCTATCTGGAATGTTTGAAATAGAAAGGCCGGACGCGACGGGATGATGGAAATAGACTTGCAGGGATGGTTGACAAGCGTGTTGGCTTCGTGGGGATTGGTGTCGGTAGCCGATGCCTTGACGCACGGCGTCATGTTGGCCTTATTGGTCGCTGCGGCTTTTTTGGCAGATGCGGTTTGCCGCTGTTTTTTGTTGAAAGCTGTAGCCCATTTGGTGAAACGCACGAAAGCTACGTGGGATGATGTGGTATTCGACCATAAGGTAATGGTACGTTTAAGTCGTATGGTGGTGCCGGTGGTGATATATTGCTTTGTACCCGTAGTTTTTGCCGATACGAATGGAAGTACGGTCGATTTTGTCCGACGAATCAGTTTTGTATTTATCGTTCTTGCTTTTCTGGCTTTTGTTCATGCTTTTTTAAGGGCTGTTTATAGTGTCTATAGTGACAAAGAAGCCTTCTGGGACCGTCCTTTGAAAAGTTTGTTGCAGACGCTTCAAGTGGTGGCTTGGTTTGTGGGCGGTATCATCATACTTAGCGAACTGATAGACAAGGACCCCGTTTCGCTGTTGGCTGGATTAGGTGCTTCGGCTGCTGTTTTGATGTTGATTTTTAAAGACACCATTATGGGATTCGTCAGCGGAGTACAGTTGTCGGCCAACGATATGCTGAAAGTGGGAGATTGGATAAAGGTGCCCAAATATGATGCCGACGGGGTCGTGACGGAAGTGACGCTGAACACCGTGAAAGTCCGTAATTGGGACAATACAGTGACCACGGTGCCGCCATACGTTTTAGTCAGTGATTCGTTTCAGAATTGGAATGCGATGCGCGAAAGCGGCGGACGTCGTATCAAACGGTCTGTCAATATAGATATGAGCAGTGTGAAGTTTTGTACGCCGGAGATGTTGGAGCGTTTTCGCAAGATAAGTTTGCTGAAAGACTATATAGAAAGGAAAGAACAGGACTTGCAGGATTATAATGCGGCTCATTCCATCGACAATACCGTAAAGGTCAATGGCCGCCGCCAGACCAATTTGGGTGTGTTCCGGGCTTATTTGACGGCATACTTGCGGAGTTTACCTTATACCAATCAGGAACTGCATTGCATGGTCCGTCATTTGCAGCCGACGGACAGGGGAATTCCTGTGGAACTGTATTTCTTTTCGACGGTGAAAGATTGGATTCCTTATGAAGAAATCCAGGCCGATGTCTTCGACCATGTGTTGGCAGTGATTCCGGAGTTCGACTTGCGGGTGTTTCAATCACCTTCGGGAGCGGATGTGCAACGCATGGCGTGGCAAGAGAAGAATTGATTTAACTTATAAATATTCATTATTAAATACAGAAGGATGGAAACAGTATATTTGTTTTTTGCCGAAGGTTCGGAAGAAGTGGAAGCTTTGGCTGTGGTAGATATTTTGCGTCGTGCAGGAGTGGAAACCCGTATCGTTTCGGTGACGGGCGACAAGATGGTGACCGGTGCACATGGAATCCGCGTGGAGGCCGATATGTTGATGGAAGAAGTTGATTTTTCCAAGGCCGCTATGTTGGTATTGCCTGGCGGGCTGCCCGGTTCATACAATCTGGCCGGACACGAAGGTTTGGCTGAAGGTATCATGCGGCAGTATAAGGCTGGTAAACCGCTGGCGGCTATTTGTGCGGCTCCTTTGGTCTACGGCCGTATGGGATTGCTGAAAGGACTGAAGGCGACTTGCTATCCCGGATTTGAAGAGAACTTGGAAGGAGCTTCTTATACAGGTAATCTTGTGGAGGAGGACGGTTTGTTCATTACCGGAAAAGGGCCGGCTGCCGTATTTGAATTCGGTTATGCCATCGTGGCCAAGCTGGCCGGTAAGGACAAGGCGGAAGCTGTGAGAAACGGAATGTTGTACAACGAGGTGGCTCGATGAAGAAATATGCGATCGTAGTGGCCGGAGGGAAAGGACTGCGTATGGGGGGCGAAATTCCCAAGCAGTTCATTCCGGTCCAAGGTCGACCGGTGTTGATGCGGACGTTGGATGCGTTTCATGCCTATGACGAAAGTGTGGAACTGATTGTAGTATTGCCGGTTGCACAGCAGGACTATTGGAAAGAATTGTGTCGTGAATATGACTTCCGCATTCCTTATCGTTTGGCCGACGGAGGAGAGACGCGCTTTCATTCCGTGGCCAACGGTCTGGTAGGGGTGCCGGATGGGGAAACGGATGCTTTGGTGGCCGTGCACGACGGTGTACGTCCTTTTGTGTCTCGTGAGGTCATAGCGGCATGTTATGAATCAGCTTTCCGGGAACGTGCCACCATACCTGTTGTCGAAGTCGTGGAGACACTGCGTTGTCTGAAATCCAACGAGACGGAGGGAGACAGTGTAACCGTAGACCGTGCACAATATCGTTTAGTGCAGACCCCGCAGACTTTCCGGGCCGATGTGCTGAAAGCCGCTTACCGGCAAGAGTACCGTCCGTTTTTCACTGACGATGCTTCTGTGGTGGAAGCTATGGGAGTTCCGGTGTCGCTGGTGCCGGGCAACCGTGAGAATATAAAGATAACCACACCTTTCGATTTAAAGATAGCCGAAGCTCTTTTATCCGATTGACCGATGATAGACCTTGAGTGTCAAGATATCAAGTTCCTGCCGGGAGTGGGACCGCAGCGTGCCAAACTGCTCGGAGATGAGTTGCAAATCCGTACTTTGCATGATTTGTTGTACACTTTTCCTTATAAGCATATAGACCGTACGCGGCTTTATTATATCCATGAGTTGACGGCCGATATGCCCTACGTACAGATTCGCGGCCAGATATTGAGCTTTGATACGGAGGGAGAGGGGCGGAAACGGCGTTTGGTGGCTCATTTCACCGATGGGCAGGGAGTTGTGGACTTGATTTGGTTCAATGGCATAAAATACGTTTTGTCAGCCTACAAGACGCGGACGGATTATATCGTGTTCGGGCGGCCGAGTGTTTTCAACGGGCGAATCAACATTGCTCATCCTGATGTGGACAAGGCCGATGAATTGCGTTTGAACACCATGGGACTTCAGCCTTATTACACGACCACGGACAAGATGAAACGGGCCGGATTGAATTCCCGTTCCATAGAACATTTTACGGCGACTTTGTTTGAACGTTTGGATGCCGAAATTCCGGAAACCTTGCCACCTTATTTAGTAAGCTCGTTGAATCTGGTGTCTTTGGATGAAGCGCTCCGGCATGTGCATTATCCGACTTCTGCGGAAGATTTACGGAAGGCGCAATTCCGTTTGAAGTTCGAAGAGCTTTTCTATATTCAATTGAATATAATAAAGTATGCGCGTGAGCGTCGTCAGAAATACCGTGGTTATGTGTTTGCCCGTGTAGGCGAGCTGTTTCATACGTTTTATGAAAAGAATCTGCCGTTTGAGCTGACCGGAGCGCAGAAAAGGGTCATCCGTGAAATTCGTCAGGATATGGGGAGCGGGCGACAAATGAACCGTTTGTTGCAAGGCGATGTAGGCAGCGGGAAGACACTGGTGGCTTTGATGAGCATCTTGATTGCATTGGACAATGGTTTTCAGGCTTGTATCATGGCGCCTACCGAGATTCTGGCGGAGCAGCATTATGTGACTTTTCAGAACTTGTTGTTCGGGATGCCCGTAAGGGTGGAACTGCTGACGGGGACGGTGAAAGGAAAGCGGCGACAGGCTATTTTGGACGGATTGAAAGACGGCGAGGTACGGATTTTAGTCGGGACGCATGCCGTGTTGGAAGACACGGTGCTTTTTAAGTCTTTGGGCATGGTCGTGATAGACGAGCAGCATCGTTTCGGTGTGGCTCAGCGCGCCCGTTTGTGGACTAAAAACAGCAATCCTCCTCATGTGTTGGTGATGACGGCCACGCCGATACCCCGTACCTTGGCCATGACCTTGTATGGTGACCTCGATGTGTCGGTTATCGACGAGCTGCCTCCCGGGCGCAAGCCGATTCAGACGATTCACCAGTTTGACAACCGTCGGGAGAGCCTGTACAGGGGATTGCGTTCGCAGTTGAACGAGGGGCGGCAGGCATACGTGGTGTACCCGTTGATTAAGGAGAGCGAGAAGATGGACATCAAGAACCTTGAAGAGGGGTATGAGCAGTTGTGCCGCGATTTGCCGGAATATAAGATAAGCCGGGTGCATGGTAAAATGAAAGCTGCAGAGAAGGAGGCCGAGATGCAAGATTTCATTTCAGGGAAGACCCAGATACTGGTGGCGACCACTGTGATAGAGGTCGGAGTGAACGTGCCGAACGCTTCGGTCATGGTAATAGAGAATGCCGAACGTTTCGGGCTGGCGCAGTTGCACCAGTTACGTGGACGGGTGGGACGTGGAGCCGGCCAATCCTATTGCATTTTGGTCACCAAATATCAGCTTTCGGCTGATACCCGCAAGCGTATTCAAATCATGACGGAGACGAACGACGGGTTTGAAATAGCCGAAGCGGATTTGAAGTTGCGCGGTCCGGGCGATTTGGAAGGTACGCAGCAAAGCGGGGTTTCGTTTACGTTGAGGCTGGCCAATTTGGCACGTGACGGACAAGTACTACAGTTGGCGCGGGAAACGGCCGAAAAAGTGTTGGACGACGACCCGCATTGCGCTGCTTCAAAGAATGATATACTATGGAGACAGTTAAATAAATTAAGAGATAGGACGGTGAATTGGGGGGTGATTTCTTGAAAAAACGGCCTTTTGAGGAAAAATACTGTTAATTTTCTTGGGCTTTTGTTATGGAAAGATTATCTTTGCCGCTGTTAGTGTTTAGAATACGCTAATTAATATGTTTAATTCAAAAAGTCTATATTCATGGAGAAAACCTTGGTCTTGTTAAAACCTTGTACATTACAGAGAGGGCTTGTAGGAGAAGTTATCAACCGTTTCGAGAAGAGAGGACTGAGGTTGGCCGGAATGAAAATGATGCAATTGACAGATGCGATATTGGATGAACATTATGCTCATTTGCGCGAGAAATCATTCTTTCGGATTTTAAAGGATTCCATGATGTCAACTCCCGTGATTGCATGTTGCTTCGAAGGTATTGAGGCCGTAAATGTGGTGCGGGCGATGGCAGGGGCTACAAATGGCAGGAATGCCCTTCCGGGTACGATTCGCGGCGACTATTGTATGAGTAACCAACAAAATATCGTCCACACGTCCGATTCATTAGAGAATGCGAAAATAGAATTGGCGCGTTTCTTCAAGCCGGAGGAGATTTTTGAGTATGAATCTTCCAACTTGGGTTATTTGTATGCTTTAGACGAATTATAAAATAAGATAAGCGAACTTTATAATAATAATTAAATGTTTTTTAACTTCAGAAGACTTAAGACAGGAGCGGTCGTTGTGTTGGCCATGTTGAGTATGCCGGTTGCAGGGCAGGACTTGTTGGCTCGCCAAGCACCGATCGACAAAAAGATGAGAGCTGTGGATTCGGTTGCCTTGCAACGTTTGATTGGTGACGAACAGCTTGAAAATCCCGCGTTTGGTCTTTATCCCGATTGGAACAACCAATATGCCCATCGTTATGATGTAGAATTGCCGGAAGAATACAAGATAGACTTGCGGCATTTCTGCATGCCGACGCCGAGTACGAGAATTACTTCTAATTACGGTTATCGTGCAAGTTTTCGTCGTCAGCATAAAGGGCTTGACATCAAGGTGTACATTGGGGATACCATACGTTCGGCGTTTAGTGGAAAAGTACGTATCGTGGATTACGAAAGAAAAGGTTACGGTAACTATGTCGTAATTCGTCATCCGAACGGACTTGAAACCATTTACGGGCATTTGTCTAAGCACCTTGTGCGTGAGAACCAAGTTGTAAAGGCTGGCGAACCCATCGGTTTGGGAGGCAATACCGGGCGTTCAACAGGCTCTCATTTGCATTTTGAAACGCGTTTCTTGGGACAGGCTATCAATCCGGCCGAAATGTTCGATTTCGTAGCGCAAGATGTGACAGGAGACTATTATATCTTCCGCTCCAATAAGAGCAAGGGGCAGACCGAGGTGGCTAAGAATACGGCGAGTGCTCGTCCGAAGCCGACAGCTAAGCCCCGTTCTAAAGTGCATCGCGTGAAATCGGGTGAGAATCTTTCCGTAATAGCATCGAAATATGGTACGACGGTTGCTAAGTTATGCAAGTTGAATGGAATATCCCGTAAGACTATGCTTCGTCCGGGGCAAATCATCAAATATTCATAAGCATAAGTTTGTAGTTACAATAAGGGAGATGTTTCCGTACGGTCGGGAGCATCTCTTTTTGGCTATTTATCAGGGAGAAAGGACGTCTGTGGCAAGCGGGTTTCCAATCTCCTGAGAATGATTTTTCATTCTGCTGCGAATGATTTTCCACCTTGAGCCGTGCGAAGAGTCAGGTGTTGTGGGGAGTGTGCAGGTTCGCCCTGCTTACAATATGAAAAATGCAGGAATAGGTTCGCATCTTTCAGACTTCTTCTGTTTCAGGTACTTATGGTGAACTTTCTTATTCGGCAGCCTTCACCTTGTTTTCACCGTTAGCCTTCTTTCTTCTTCGGAAGGATTTGATGTACAATGTGTTATGGTGAAAGAACATGAAAAGGCCGTCCCCGCTCGCGTATTCTACGGTCTCTTTTTGTTTTATTCGATGATTTGTACTACCTTTGCACATTGCATGTTGTGGTATGCCTAAACGGTAAAATATGGATACACAAGGACAATTTGAGCAAATAATGAAGGAGTGTCGGGAACTGTTCGCCAAAAAGTTGCATGATTACGGTGCGGCGTGGCGTATCATGCGTCCGGCTTCGGTGACAGATCAGATATTTATTAAGGCCAATCGTATCCGTAGTTTGGAGGTGAAAGGGGTCTCGTTGGTCGGTGAGGGCATTCGCCCGGAGTTCATGGCTATCGTGAATTACAGTATTGTCGGCCTGATACAGTTGGAGCTGGGCTATGCCGACGCGGAAGACATGACGGCTGAACGTGCCTTGGAATATTACGATAAATACGCGGGGCTTTCGCTCGCTTTGATGTTGAAGAAAAACCACGATTACGATGAGGCTTGGCGCGGCATGCGCATCAGTTCTTATACAGACCTTATCTTGATGAAGCTTTACCGGACCAAGCAGATTGAGGCTTTGGCGGGGCAGACTTTGGTGTCGGAGGGAGTGGATGCCAATTACATGGACATGATGAATTATGCCGTATTCGGGTTGATAAAATTGACGTTCGGTGAATAGATTGGGATATAAATTACGTTGGGTTGCCGTGAATGTCAGCCGTTTGTTGCTGGCTGTGACTTTCGTCTTCTCCGGATTGGTGAAAGTGGTTGACCCGCGTGGTACCCAATACAAATTCGATGACTATTTTCAGGCATTCGGTTGGTCGGAATGGATTCCCGGCTTTTTGCCGCTCTGGCTGGCTGTTCTTTTGGCGGTTTTTGAATTTTGTATAGGGATATATCTGTTCTTTGGGATACGTCGGCGTACGACTTCCTGGTTTTTTTTGCTGTTCATGAGTGTGATGACGCCTCTGACGTTTTATCTGGCTTTGGCCGATCCTGTGTCGGATTGCGGATGTTTCGGAGATGCCGTGTCGTTGACGAACTGGGAGACGTTCGGCAAGAATGTCGTGTTGTTGGGCTTGTCTGTGCTCGTTTTTCGTTACCGTCGGTTGATGGTGCGCTTTGTTTCCGAACGAAACCAGTGGATGATTTCCCTCTATTCTATCTTTTTTGCCTTTGTTCTGGCGGGTTTCTGTATCTATTATCTTCCGGTTTTCGATTTCCGTCCTTATCATATCGGAGTAAATCTTCCCCGAGCGATGGTGGTTCCGGAAGGAGAGGAGGAGCCGGAGTATCTTACGACATTCGTACTTGAAAAGGATGGAGTAAAGAAAGAATTCACTACGGAAGATTATCCCGAGGACACGGCCTGGCATTTTGTGGAGAGCCGGACGGTGTTGGTGAAAGAAGGATATGTGCCCCCCGTACATGATTTTTCGATTATGACGTGGCCTGATGGAGAGGATATCACGGAGCAGGTTTTGTCGGACAAAGGATATACTTTCTTATTAATCTCTCCTTATCTGGAGTTTGCGGACGACAGCAATATAGACCGTATCAATGAACTTTATGACTATTGCGGCGAACATGGGTATGCCTTTTATTGTCTGACGGCATCCGGTGATGACGTGATTGGGCGATGGCAGGACCTGACGGGGGCGGATTATCCTTTTGGCATAACGGATGAAATCACGTTGAAAACCATTGTGCGCTCCAATCCCGGGCTGGTATTGTTGAAAGAGGGTACAGTGTATAATAAATGGAGTTGTAATAACCTTCCGAAAGAAGAGGACCTGAATGTGCCGTTGGAAGACGGTGAATTGGGGCGTTTGCAGTCGGCATCGCGGATGATGACGACGTTGCGTGTCGTCCTGTGGTTCCTTGTCCCCCTGTTTGTGCTGGTGTTTGCCGACCGGATATGGGTGGGGAGTAAGATGTACAGACGAATGAAACATAAAAATAGAATTATCAACCTTTTAAAAAGAAAAGAAATGAGAAAGAAAATTGTTGCAGGTAACTGGAAGATGAACCTGAATTTGCAGGAAGGTGTAGCTTTGGCTACAGAGTTGAATGCGGCTTTGGCTGCCGACAAACCGAATTGTGATGTAGTCATCTGTACGCCGTTCATCCACTTGGCTTCCGTAGCCGCTGTATTGGATGCCCAGACTATCGGTTTAGGTGCAGAGAACTGTGCAGACAAGGAAAAAGGCGCATACACAGGCGAGGTGTCTGCCGAGATGGTAAAATCTACCGGTGCGCAGTATGTCATTCTGGGACATTCGGAGCGTCGTGCTTACTACGGCGAGACTGCCGAAATCCTGAAAGAGAAAGTAAACTTGGCTTTGGCAAACGGCCTGAAGGTCATCTTCTGTATCGGTGAGGTTTTGGAAGAGCGCGAGGCTGACAAGCAGAACGAAGTGGTGAAGGCACAGTTGGCCGGTTCTTTGTTCGATTTGACGGCAGAACAGTTCTCCAACATTATTCTGGCATACGAACCGGTATGGGCTATCGGCACGGGAAAGACGGCTACGGCTGAGCAGGCAGAAGAGATGCATGCTTTCATCCGTACGACCATTGCCGAGAAGTTCGGTGCAGAGGCTGCCGAGAATGTTTCCATCCTTTACGGCGGAAGCTGTAAGCCTTCGAACGCAAAAGAGATTTTTGCAAAGCCCGATGTTGACGGCGGTTTGATTGGCGGTGCCGCTTTGAAGTGCGCAGACTTCAAGGGTATCATCGACGCTTGGAAAGCTTAATTAGAGTAGATAAACGGAGTCATTCCGAGGGCGTCTTCGTGTCTCGGAATGGCTCTCTTTTATGGTTTTATATTCAAATGACTATATGATGAAAAGACTCTTCTTATCGTTGTTTTGGTGTGCCGTAAGTTGGCTTCAGGTTTCAGCACAACAGAAGTTTGTGGACAAGCTGGTGAAGCCTGTGAACGGGCAAGGGACGGTACGTGTGATTCAGGATGCCGAGATTACCCGGATGGTAAATGGCGGAGGGGCAGAGAAGGAATCTTCTGCTTCGCTTGCAGATTCCGGACGTACATCCCAGTCGATAACGGAGAGCGGCAATTCATCTGTAGGTACTAAGCCCGTACGTAAGATGAAGGCCAACGGTTATCGGATTCAGGTTTATGCCGGAGGAAATTCCAGAACGGCTCGTCAGGAGGCACAACGGATGGCTGGAAAGGTGAAGAGCTACTTCAGTGACATGGCTACTTATACGCATTTTCAGAGTCCGCGTTGGATTTGCAGGGTGGGGGATTTCCGGACGTACGAGGAAGCTAATCAGGCTTTGCACGAATTGCGCGCCACTAAGCAATTCGATGAGGCGTTGATTGTAAAATCTGTAATTCAAATACCTTATTAAGCGGATGGAACGTCAGGTTTATAACGAAACGGTACAGCGGGAATTAGAAACCCACTATAAGGCTGTTTTGGCTTTGTTGGGGGAAGATACCGAACGTGAAGGATTGCAAAAGACGCCTTATAGGGTGGCTAAGGCGATGCAAACGTTGACGCGGGGATACGCCGAAGACCCGAAAGAAATTCTGAATTCGGCCAAGTTCAAGGAAGACTACCGCCACATGGTGATAGTGAAAGACATTGATTTTTTTTCTTTGTGCGAACATCACATGTTGCCTTTTTACGGGAAAGCACATGTAGCTTATATACCTAATGGATATATTACGGGTTTGAGCAAGATCGCCCGTGTGGTGGACTGCTTTTCCCATCGTCTTCAGGTACAGGAAAGGATGACGCTGCAGATTCGGGATTGCATACAAGAGGCGTTGGATCCGTTGGGCGTGATGGTTGTAGTGGAAGCCCGGCACATGTGTATGCAGATGCGTGGAGTGGAAAAGCAAAACTCGGTGACTACGACCAGTGATTTTACGGGAGCGTTCAATCAGGCCAAGACGCGGGAGGAGTTTCTCAACCTTATTCATCGAGATTCTCTATAACAATCCGTAAAATTAAGAATAAATAGCTGACATGATGATGAAATCAGATGTTTTGGCACTGTAGTTGTAGTTTACTATAATAAAGTGAAGTTGTTTAATTTTTAATATATACGAATATGATTTCAGACAAATTGCAGAAAGCTATTAACGAACAAATCGTGGCCGAGATGTGGTCGGCTAACTTGTATTTATCCATGTCTTTCTATTTGCAGAGAGAAGGTTACGACGGCTGTGCCACATGGATGAAGAAACAGTCTCAGGAAGAATTGGAGCACGCTTACGATATGGCGAATTACGTCATCAAACGTGGCGGAGTGGCTAAGGTAGACAAGATAGATGTGGTTCCACAGGAGTGGAACGGCGTACTGGGTGTTTTTGAGAATGTGTACGAGCATGAATGCCAAGTATCCAAGCTGATTGAAAATGTTGTGAAAGTGGCTTCCGAAGAGAAAGACATGGCTTCTCAGGATTTCTTGTGGGGATATGTGCGCGAACAAGTGGAAGAAGAAGCTACGGCGCAAGGTATTTTGGAAAAAATCCGTAAAGCCGACAAGGCTGCTTTGTTGTTCATTGACGATAAGTTAGGACAGCGGGTATAATTAAAACATAAGATTAGTAAGATTAAAGGCCGTTTCTGTAAGTTTGCAGGGCGGCCTCTTTTCGTGGGGTGAATTTGCCGGTAAGGCGTTTTCGGGATGGCCTTTTTAAGGAATAGGGTGCCCGTCGGCAATTCCTTCGTGTTAAATTTGGTTATATTCTTCTCGCGATATAACTTTTATTAAACTTCTTTGTTTACATTTGCAATACCCAGTTGGCCCGAAGGGGTTAGCGGGAGGTTTATTTAATAAGAAGGCGTTTTCAAGCGTCTATCTTCGGCTCGTCAAATCTCGCAAATTTGAACTGTCTGTCGGAAGATGGAGCAACGGGAATGTCTGCGTGGTATGTTTATACTATGCGTGCCGCAACCATACGTCAGAGTGTGGGTGTGTGTCGTGTTTTATATATGTACCGGCGTGGGCTAACTGCGTTGCTTATCTTGGCAGATGGGCAATGCGAGAGCCTGACGAGCGAGATAAGCAAGAACAGCTCCCCACGCTTTTTTGTTATATAGGCTGGAATAAGAGACGTTTTTAAAATATTTTAAACCAACCTGATTTGGGGGAGTCAAGGTAAGTATATTGAAGAGGAGATGAAACGTAATTTACTTTTTCCGTTGGCTGTTTTGCTGTTTTTTTCGACCAATGTTAAGGCACAGGAAATCCATGAGGCAAGTGTGTTGCCATATGTGCCTAATTTTATTCCCACAGCTTACACGCAAGGTGGAAAGGTGCTATTTTTCACGGTAGAGGGGGGAAGGTATGACAATGAAAGTCTTTCAAACGGAGATTTTACAGTCTATGATGCCGATTTTGAGGAAGTGAAGAAAATTTCCGTTCCGGAGGAAACGTGTAAAACATATACTTTGGTAAGTAGGCGTGCGGCTGTGACTGATCCGTTTACGGGAGTTGTAACTTATACAGGAGAATGGGAGACTACACGAGAAGAAGATGATTATCAGTGGCGCTGTTGCAGGTCTTTGGGCTTGTGTACGGAAGTTGATCATGGTATTGCCGAGGCTTTCGAAAACCAACGGTTGTTCTTGACTCAAACTTTGTTTAATGAGGATGACAAGTTCGAGTATTTGTTTGAGACGATAGAGGTGAAGGAAACCTCCAAATATGAAAGGGACAGGGACGGTGACGGGGTGACAGATGAAGTTACAAGGTCCTATTCGGCTGTGGAATCCGGTTTGGAAATCCGGCAAGATGATGGGACGGTGTTGTTCCGGCATGATTATGCAGATTTGAATAATGTCATGGGTACGGAGGCCATGCTTTACCGTGTAGGTGGGAAAACGTATTTGGTAATCGAAGAAAATGGCTATATGGACGGCTCGGAAGAAAGATTTCGTTCATATACTATCTATCTTATAGATTCAAAGGCCAATACGATAAAGGAACTCAAGCGTTCAAGTTGTGTGCGTGCTTATCCTAATCTGGCTCGGAAGGGGGAGGTGGTTACGATGGAAATTCCTATCGCGGAAGATAAGGCAAGCCAGCGTGAGGTGTGTGTGACTTCGGTGGACGGGCGTACGGTGACACGGATGTCTGTGGAGGCCGGAGTGCGCACCGTTCAAATTCCCATACAGCGGATACCATCAGGAGTATATAACTTCACGCTGACCGAGAAGGGGCGTGTGGTGGAAAATAGCCGCATTATTGTGCGTTAAGTTTGGGCATCGTGTCTCAAACTGGTTTTGGCATTCCACTCGTGTTTTGGGTGGAATGCTTTTTTTCAAGAGTGTAAGTCCTATTGTTTATTATTTATGGATGGTTTGTGAAAAAGGATAAGGCTTGTGTGGCATAAAAATGGATAAAAATATTGCACCAGAATGATATTCTTTCCCTTTTTTGTGTATCTTTGCTCACGTAAAGACAAAGGGGTGCCCGGAAAGGGGCTGAGATTATACCCTCGAACCTGATGCAGTTCGTACTGCCGTAGGGATTGGATTTTATTTTCTTTCCATACCGCCGTTTGCGGTGCTTCTTTGTACTTGTCTTTTTCAGTAGTAATTAAAAGTAGATGAAATGAAAATTTCGGTGAATAACAAAGAAGTGGAGACAGCAGCCGTTTCGATTTCTGCATTGGTGGAAGAGCTATCGCTTCCGCTTCAGGGGATAGCCGTGGCTGTAGAGAACCGTTTGGTGCCCCGTACCGCGTGGGACGGTTATGCGTTGGCCGAGGGGATGAACATTGTCATCATCAAAGCGGCGTGCGGCGGATAGCATTTAGTCATTCAATCCAATAAGACAGCAAAAATATGGAAAAATTAGTCATAGCAGGACGGGAGTTTACGTCCCGTTTGTTTTTAGGTACAGGTAAGTTTGATTCCAACGACCTGATGGCTCGTTCCATCATGGCTTCCGGAACGGAAATGGTGACGGTAGCCATGAAGCGTATCGAACTGGAAGACAAGGAGGACGACATGCTGAAGCATATCGTGCGTCCCGAGATACAATTATTGCCGAACACGTCGGGTGTCCGGAATGCCGAAGAAGCCGTGTTCGCCGCCCAGATGGCACGCGAGGCATTCGGCACGAATTGGTTGAAGTTGGAAATTCATCCCGACCCGCGTTATTTGTTGCCCGATTCCACGGAGACCCTGAAGGCCACGGAGCAGTTGGTGAAGTTAGGGTTTGTCGTATTGCCTTATTGTCAGGCCGACCCTACGCTTTGCAAACATCTGGAAGAAGCCGGAGCGGCCACAGTCATGCCTTTGGGAGCACCCATCGGGACAAACAAGGGATTGCAGACTCGTGATTTCCTGCGCATCATCATCGAGCAGGCCAACGTGCCGGTAGTAGTGGATGCCGGTATCGGAGCACCCAGTCATGCTGCCGAGGCCATGGAGATGGGAGCTTCCGCCTGTCTGGTGAATACGGCCATAGCCGTGGCCGGAGACCCGGTGGCGATGGCCGTGGCTTTCAGGCAGGCAGTGGAAGCTGGACGCATGGCATACGAAGCCGGATTGGGATTGCAGACAGACAGTTTCGTGGCAGAGGCCAGTTCGCCCCTGACGGCATTTTTGAACGATTAAACGGGAAGAAGATATGTTTTCGGACGAATTGGAAAAGATTTCATGGGAGGAAACCACGGCGCGGATCAATGCCAAGACGGAAGCCGACGTGCGCCGTGCCCTCTCGAAAGAACATTGTGACGTGGACGATTTCATGGCTTTGGTGTCTCCGGCAGCCGCTCCTTATTTGGAGACGATGGCGCGGTTGAGCCGTAAATATACCGAAGAGCGTTTCGGCAAGACCATGTCCATGTTCATACCTTTGTATATTACCAACTCCTGCACCAACTCCTGTGTGTATTGCGGTTTCCATATCAGCAACCCGATGCGCCGCACCATTTTGACGGAGGAGGAGATAGAGAACGAATACAAAGCCATCAAGAAGTTGGCGCCTTTCGAGAACCTCTTGATAGTGACAGGAGAGAATCCGGCCAAAGCCGGCGTGCCCTATCTGGCGCGTGCCTTGGATTTGGCCAAACCCTACTTCAGTAACCTGAAGATAGAAGTGATGCCGCTCAAGACCGAAGAGTATGAAGAACTGAAAGCACACGGGATGAACGGAGTCATTTGCTTCCAGGAAACGTACCACAAGGCAAACTACAATATCTACCATCCTCGGGGCATGAAGTCGAAATTCGAGTGGCGTGTCAACGGTTTCGACCGAATGGGGCAAGCCGGGGTGCATTCCATCGGGATGGGAGTCCTCATTGGCCTGGAGAAAGAATGGCGTACGGACATTACGATGATGGCTTATCATTTACGTTATTTGCAGAAGCATTATTGGCGGACGAAATACAGTGTGAACTTCCCCCGTATGCGGCCCTCCGAGAACGGAGGCTTCCAGCCGAATGTCGTCATGAGCGACCGTGAACTGGCCCAGGTCACTTTTGCCATGCGTATTTTCGACCACGATGTGGACATTTCCTATTCCACACGCGAACCGGCGGCTATCCGTGACCACATGGCCACGTTGGGCGTGACCACGATGAGTGCGGAAAGCAAGACGGAACCGGGAGGATATTATACCTATCCGCAGGCATTGGAGCAGTTCCATGTGAGCGACGAACGCACAGCCGTGGAGGTGGAGAAGGCATTGAGAAAAGTCGGTCGTGAACCGGTATGGAAGGATTGGGATGCCAGTTTCGATTTGAAAACCGTGGGTAAGCGAGAGCAGAGGAAGGCTCGCTTGCCTCTGCCGAGCGAGAGCGATTTATCCAAATCTTATGTAAAATGCTGACCATGTCCGGGATGGAGGATAAAAAGTTAGGGCGGTACGAGCGTCAGACCATGTTGCCGGAAATCCGTACCGGAGGGCAGGAACGCTTGCGCGCGGCGCGGGTGTTGGTTGTCGGGACAGGTGGGTTAGGCTCTCCCGTCTCGCTCTATCTGGCCGGTGCCGGAATAGGGCACATCGGGTTGGTGGATGATGACGCGGTGAGTACGACCAATTTGCACCGCCAGGTTCTTTATGCGGAGGCGGAAGTGGGGCTGCCCAAAGTGGTGTTGGCTGCCCGTCGGTTGCGTGCATTGAACAGCGATGTGGACGTGAAGCCGTACGCTTGTCGTCTGACGCCGGATAATGCCGCCGGTATGATTCAAGACTATGATATTGTGGTGGATGCTTGTGACAATTATCCGACCCGTTATCTTTTGAACGATATTTGCAGGGCTCAAGGTAAGCCATACGTTTACGGTGCCATTGAAGGGTTCTGTGGCCAGGTGTCCGTTTTTTGTCGTACTGCGGAAGCGAAGAGCTATCGGGATTTGTATCCGGACGAAGAGGCCGCGTGTCAGTTGCCTCCGGCTTTTAAAGGCGTTGTGGGCATGACCCCGGCGATAGTAGGCAGTGTGCAGGCTCACGAGGTGATGAAACTGGTTTGCGGTTACGGCGACGTGCTGGACGGCCGCTTGTGGACGATAGATTTGCGTACGATGCAGTCTTATGTCATCGAACTTTAACCTCATAAATAGATACGAAATGAAAAAGAGTGTGTTTTGCTGTTTGGCAAGTTTGCTTTGCTGGTCGGCGGTGGCTGTCCGTGCCGCGAAAGTGGATACGGTGGAGGTGCACAGTCGGAAGATGGGACGTGCTGTGCGTACCATAGTGATTTCTCCCGAAAAGACAGAAGGCAAGGGAGCGGCTGTGGTTTATCTGTTGCACGGTTATGGCGGAAATGAAACCACATGGCCCGGTTTGAAACCGGAACTCAAAGACTATGCCGACCGTGAGAATTTGATTTTCGTATGTCCGAATGGAGAAAACAGTTGGTATTGGGACAGTCCGCTCAATGAAGATTCCCAGTTTGAGACATTCGTCAGCCGGGAACTGGTGTCTTACGTGGACGGACATTACCGTACACTGCCGTCTCGCGAGAAGCGGGCCATTACCGGATTGAGTATGGGCGGCCATGGTGCCCTATGGTTGGCCATACGCCATCAGGATGTTTTCGGAGCGGCGGGCAGTACGAGCGGCGGACTGGACATCCGGCCTTTTCCGGACAACTGGGACATGAAGGAACAAATCGGGGCAAAAGATGCCGGGGTGTGCGATTGGGACGATTATACCGCCATCAACCAAACAGGCAAACTCAAGGATGGTGCCCTATGGATTATTTTTGATTGCGGCTATGATGATTTCTTCTTTGAAGTCAACCAAGCCTTCCATCAAAAGTTGTTGGAACGAGGCATCATGCACGACTTTATTGTGCGTCCCGGAGCGCATACGGGGGAATATTGGAGCAATTCCATCGATTATCAAATCTTGTTTTTCTTGAAATTCTTCAGAGAAAGTCATTGACCGTTACGGTCCGTAGGGTGGTCATTTGGAGTTTTGCCGTGGGAGAACGGATATCTTTTTCGCAGCTTGCCGGAGTTCCTCTAAGATGTGGCTACGGATGAAACTTTGCGACGACAAGGCATAGTGTGTACACAAGAGGGCAAGGAACGAGCTGAAGATGAACAGCATGCCGGTAGAAAAGAGGATGTTCCCCAATCCTACTAAGGGAGACATGATGCCGCCTACGGCAAAACCGGCAGTGCCGAGAAGTGCCGAAGCCACGCCTGCATTTTCTCTTTCGCATTCCATGGCCAACGTGTTGGAAGCGGTAAAGGTGATGCCTGCCATAGAGAGGAGGGCGAAGACCAATGTTTCGTATATCCAAAAGCTACATCCTTGCGACAGAGCTGCAAGCCATGCGAAAGACAGCCACAACATGCCACTGCTGCCGATGTGCAACGCATCTTTCATCGTGGGCAATTTGACCGCAACGGTCGAGGCGATGGCCATGGCTATGGCATTTGCCCCGAAACACAGGCTGAATTGCATGGCGGAAAGGCCGTAATGTTCCTGCATGATGAAAGGAGCCGATGCGATATTCACGAAAAGTACTCCCATCGTAAATCCGTATTGTAAAGTGTAGGCCAAATATTGCCGGTTGCGTAATATGAGGCTGAAGTTACGGAGGATGTCGTTCCACCGGACGGAAGTACGCTGTCCGGCCGGATGCGATTCCTCCATACGGAAACTGCCGGCCAATAGAATCGTTCCCAATAAAAAGAGACTCCAGAAGATGCCTTGCCATCCGCTTGCATCGGCCAAGAAGCCTCCGGCTATAGGTGCTGCTACAGTGGCTACTCCGTTTATGCCTCCTATGACGGCTAACACACCGGCCAGTTCGCGGGCAGAATATTTGTCGGCTGCAATGGAACGGGAGAGAACGACACCGCCTGCACCGGATACACCCTGCAAGAAGCGTAAGGTGATGAATTGCAGGATGTTTTCGGAAAAAATGCAACCGGCTGTGGATAACAGGAAAAGCATGAGTGCGACTGACAATACGGGATGTCGGCCGTATTTGTCACTCAACGGACCGAAAAACAGTTGGCCTGCGGCAAGTCCGGCCATACTGGTCGTCAGTCCCAGTTGTACCATAGACGATGTGGTGCGGAAGTAGACCGACATGGCAGGCAACGTGGGCAGATACATATCCATCACGAACGGTCCGAAGGCACTCAAGAGGCCTAAGAATAACAAGATGAATGTTTTTGAGTTCCGTTTGCTTCTCATTGTCTCCGATTACTTTGTTTTTTCCGGTGCAAAAGTACTTCAATCGGAACTGTTTTCGTTTGTCGTAACGTGTACAAAACATTTCATTATCGGAATAATATACGGCAGAGGAAGTGATTTTTTGTATATTTGCGGTCTAAAAAGGAATAAAGTCATGGCCGTATTCTTACCTTCCGATACTTCAACCATCCGCTATGAGGAAACCGATTTGGCCTCGCTGCATTCAAGACCAAGCCATTTCGTGTGTGGGGTTTATTTGATTTGCGTCCGTGGCACGGCTGTCGTGTCCACCGGCGTACAGCAATATGCCTTGGGGGAGCAGACCGAGCTTATTTTTCTTACAGGAAGCCTGATACAAGTGCTTTGCGCGTCGGATGATTTTACGGTACGTTTGCTGATGTTTCCCAAAGATGTTTTTCTGAAAGCCGTCCTTCCCATAGATACCCCTTACCTGAACTACACGCACGAACATCCTTGTTACCGTCATACGGAGGATGAGCGGAGCCAGGCCACATGGCTACAGATCAATTTATGGATGGATATGGCACAAATGCTTTTTTGCGGTAATGTATCCCCGTTCAGGCAGCAGCAAGAGTATAATTTCCTGCAAGGTTTGCTGATGTGGCTGTTCAACACCATACAGGAAAAGCTGTCGGTCGCGAAGCAGTACAGCCGTAAGCAGGCGATTTGCCACAGGTTCATGCAGTTGGTGCGCGACCATGGCGCACAGGAGCACCAAGTGGCTTTTTATTCAGAAAAGCTTTGCATCACTCCACGCTATTTGCATCAGATTACCGTCCGCTATATGGGTGGACGTTCGCCTAAACAGTTGATAGACGAGCAGTTGGTGGCAGAGATTAAGGTATTGCTTAGCGAGCCGGACTTGTCCGTTACGGAAATCGCGGAGCGACTTCATTTTACAGACCAGTCGTGTCTCACACGTTTCTTCAAAAAGCACACGGGACTGTCGCCCCGGGATTCCCGATTGAAAAATTTTGCGGGCGGGGAGCGTGAAATTTTTGTGCGCCAAACGGAAAATCGTTTGGCTTAGATTGAAAAATCAATTGCCGCAGAACAAAATATGAATCTGCGGCAATTGATTTTTGGAATGGCTCTGCTTATTTACATCGTTAATTATGAGTGATTTATGAAAACGCCTGTTCCATAAGGCGATGTAAGCAGAAAAGCATACATTTTAGGTTGAGACCCTTTACAACGGGAAGTCTTCGAAGGCATACAGTACGGTAGACAGGTAGCGTTCGCCCGTGTCGGGAAGCAGCACGACAATCGTTTTGCCCTCGTTCTCCGGGCGGTGTGCGATTTGCAGGGCGGCGTGCAGGGCCGCGCCGGATGAGATGCCCGCGAGCACCCCCTCGTGGCTGGCCAGCATGCGGGAGGCACGGACGGCATCTTCGTCTGCGACCCGGATGATTTCATCCACCAGACGGCGGTCGAAATTCTCGGGGACGAATCCGGCGCCTATACCTTGTATTTTATGAGGTCCGGGGATGCCTCCGGAGAGAACGGGCGAGGCGTCCGGTTCTACGGCTATGGCTTGCACGGACGGGTTGTACTTTTTCAATCCTTTAGCCGTTCCGCTGATGGTACCTCCCGTACCTACGCCGGCTACGAAGAAGTCCACTTTTCCGTCTGTGTCGTTCCATATTTCTTCTGCTGTGGTTTGTACGTGTGCTTCCGGATTGGCCGGGTTGTCGAATTGTCCCGGAATGAAGGCTCCGGGATGAGCCGCCTTCAGTTCTTCGGCCCTGCGGATGGCTCCCTTCATGCCTTCGCTGCCCGGAGTGAGTACCAGTGTGGCACCTAATGCTTTCAGGAGATTGCGGCGTTCGAGGCTCATGGTTTCAGGCATGGTGAGCGTGAGCCGGTAACCTTTGACCGAGGCAATCCAGGCAAGTCCGATGCCCGTGTTTCCGCTGGTAGGCTCTATGATGAGGCTGCCGGGATGCAGCAGGCCTTCTTTTTCTGCTGCTTCTATCATATAAAAGGCTGCGCGGTCTTTCACGCTTCCTCCGGGATTGAAACTTTCCAGTTTGACCAGAACCCTGGCTTTCAGTTGTTCTTTCTTCTCTATGTGGCTGATTTCCAATAAAGGTGTACGTCCGATAAGTTCGGTCAGCGAATGATAAATCTTTTCCATAATCTTTTCTTTTTAGCGTTTGTCGAATGTATATGTATTACGTAGTTCTTGGGTATTCAGACTTGGGCGAAGGCCTGCGTCAGGTCGGAGAGCAAGTCGTCGATATGTTCCGTGCCGATGGAGAGACGTATCGTGGCTTGCGTGATGCCTTGTTCGGCCAGTTCCGTTTCATTGAGTTGGGAGTGGGTGGTACTGGCCGGGTGGATGACCAGCGATTTGACATCGGCCACGTTGGCCAAAAGAGAGAATATCTCCAGGCTGTCGATGAAGCGGAACGCTTCTTCACGTCCTCCCTTGATTTCGAAGGTGAAGATGGAACCGGCTCCTTTCGGGAAGTACGTTTCATATAGTTTGTGGTCGGGGTGTCCGGGCAATGCCGGATGGTTGACTTTCTTTACCTTAGGGTGTGTGGAGAGGAAATCCAGGATTTTCAGGGTGTTCTCCACGTGGCGTTCCACCCGTAGGGACAAGGTTTCCAACCCCTGAAGAAGGATGAAGGCATTGAACGGACTGATGGTAGCTCCCGTGTCGCGCAACAGTGTGGCGCGGATACGGGTGACGTAGGCAGCCGCGCCTGCCGCGTCGGTGAAACAAATGCCGTGGTAGCTGGCATCCGGCTGGGTGAGTTGCGGAAATTTCCCGGAGGCCTTCCAGTCGAATTTTCCGGAGTCCACGATGACGCCTCCCAATGAAGTGCCGTGGCCGCCGATGAACTTCGTGGCCGAATGCACGACGATGTCTGCTCCATGCTCTATCGGACGAATGAGGTAGGGCGTGCCGAACGTATTGTCTATGATGAGCGGAATCCGGTGGCGGTGGGCGATGTCGGCCACGGCATCAATGTCTATGATGTTGCAATTGGGGTTTCCCAATGTTTCGATGAATACGGCTTTGGTGTTTTCCTGTATGGCTTGTTCGAAATTGTCGAGGTTTTCAGGGTCGACGAATGTAGTGGTGATGCCGTATGCCGGCAGGGTGTGGGCCAAGAGGTTGTAGCTGCCGCCGTAAATGGTTTTGGCGGCTACGATGTGGTCGCCTGCACGCGTGATGTTTTCGAAAGCATAACTGATGGCGGCTGCTCCCGAAGCTACAGCCAGTCCGGCTATTCCTCCTTCCAGGGCGGCTACGCGTTCCTCGAACACTCCTTGCGTGCTGTTGGTCAGCCGTCCGTAGATGTTGCCGGGGGCTTGCAGTCCGAAGCGTGCGGCGGCATCGTCCGCGTTGTGGAACACGTATGAGGTAGTCTGGTAAATGGGTACCGCGCGGGCATCCGTAGCCGGGTCTGCCTGCTCTTGTCCTACATGGAGTTGCAGGGTCTCGAAGTGTAGTTTTGTTCTGTCCATGATGTTTCTGTTATTGAGTTCTTGACTGTTTCTTGTTTCGATGATGGCAAAGTTATGGTTTTTGGAATAATCAAACAAGAAGTGAAAGAAATACGGGAAAAATATCTATTTTTGTATTCAAAAACAGAATATACAGCCTGATGTAAGGGGGCTACAGCTCTGTTTATAGACGTTTTTTCTATGGAAAGTTTAGATCATATAGACTTGCAAATCCTGCGTACTTTGCAAGATAATGCCCGTTTGACGACAAAAGAACTGGCCGCGCGCGTACATCTTTCTACGACTCCTGTTTTTGAACGCCTGAAGAGACTGGAGGCGCAAGGATACATCAAGAAGTATATCGCGGTGTTGGATGCCGAAAAGCTCAATCGCGGTTTTTTAGTATTTTGCCGGGTGAAGCTGCGCCGGTTGAACAAAGAAATCGCAGAAGAGTTCACGGGCATTATCCGGGAAATACCGGAAGTGACGGAGTGTTATAACATTTCCGGTAGTTACGATTACCTGCTCAAGATTCATGCACCCGATATGAAGTATTATCAGGAGTTTCTTCTCAATGTGTTGGGGACAATCGAGAGTCTCGGTTCCATGGAGTCCACCTTCGTGATGGATGAGGTCAAGCAGGTGTATGGCATTCAGGTTTGACCCGGGCAGATAAAAATACGGATAAAACGGTTGTAAGGTAGTTATTAAATGTAAAAAGGGGCCGGAAGACGAATCTTATTCGTATATTTGGCTTCAGATAAGGTTTTTTTGTATCTACAGCAGCTTTATCTTGTATTTTTTACTATTAAATAATGATGAATATGAAATATAATACTTTATTGTTTCCGCGTAAAGCGAACCAAACGAACTTTTCCCTTTTCCTGTTGTCCATGCGTCTGCTGTTCGGCTCGTTACTGATGACTCACGGCTATGCCAAACTGATGGGTTTTGCCGCCATGTCTGCTTCTTTCCCCGACCCATTAGGAATCGGGAGCCGTTACTCTCTGATGCTGGCCATTTTCGGTGAACTGTTTTGTTCAGTAGCCTTTGTGTTCGGTTTCTTGTATCGTTTGAGCATGATTCCGATGATAGTAACGATGGCTGTGGCTTTTTTCTTTGCCCATGGTGGAAGTATAACGGGAGGTGAATTGGCTTTTGTCTATCTGGTTGTGTTCATTCTGATGTATATGGTCGGACCGGGTAAATATTCGGTAGACCATTGGATGACGAACAGCGGAAAAAGGAGGCGATAACTTAACTTTCAAAATAGTATATATATGTTGATGACGACTACGGCCCTTGTGGAGGGCAGACATATTACGAAGTATCATGGTGTGGTGACGGGCGAGGCAATCATTGGTGCGAACGCGGTGCGCGACCTTTTTGCCGGATTGCGGGATTTCTTCGGCGGGCGTTCAGGTTCGTATGAAGAGGTTTTGCGCAAGGCCAAAGACACGGCTTTGCAAGAGATGGGAGAGGAAGCGGCCCGGCTGGGTGCCAACGCGGTCATTGGAATCGATTTGGATTATGAAACGGTAGGGGCAAGCGGCAGTATGCTGATGGTGACATGTAGCGGTACGGCGGTCAGCATGGAATGAGGGGGGGGTGGTATAAGAATCCCCTTTCTCTTGTTTTGGTAAGCAGGAAACCTTGGGTATCCAAAACATTTCCCCTGAGATAGTCTTTACCACCAAACCTGTTTTCCCTCCTCGTAGGTGAAGATGCGCTCTTCTTTACCTTTGGTCAGGTCCTTGAGGACGTAAAGGCCATTGGTTGGTATTTTATGGAAGAGAAGAACATTGTCCGTCGCTTTCTTTTTTCCAAGGTCGTCCCAAAAGCCTTTTGAATTCCAATAGTATAATTCGTATTCATCGCCTGTTTCTATGCCGTTCCCGTCATTTCGGCCAATGTATTTTATTTTTGATACTTTCATGGCTCTCTTAAGTTCCAGTCCTACCCAATTGCCGTCAGGGCTGCTGGCACTGAACCCTGTAAGTATATTGTTATCAAAAACATTTTCCTTTCTTGCCCATGGCTCTCCTTCTGTTCCGATGATTGTACCTTCAATTTTCGTTCCTTCGGAATCGTAGAATTCCAGTTCGTTGATATTGCAGAATGAACCTCTGCCACCGATGTATCTCAAGTATTTGAATTCTTTGTTGCACTTTACTGGTATATTGTACCAGTTGCCATTTGTTATGCCTTTATGCTTATGTAATATGGTGCTATCCGAAAAATTTTTGTTATTGGAACCCTGAAAGAGTCCACCGTCCATTCTGCTGTTGAAATAGTCTTGGGCACCCATAAACGGATACTTTCTCAATAGTTTCATGGTAATGGTCTTTTTCGTATTCGCTGATAGTTCCTTTAATTTGCCTTTGTTGTTGAGTATGAACGGATTTCCGAATGGTACGATTTCTCCGTTCTCATATGTTGCCGCCATGTATGCGATACCTCGTCCCATTGACTTGAAAATGACCTTGCCATTACGGATATTACCATAGTATACAGGTACCCAGTTTCTATTGTCAAAGACACAGATGTACGCAATTTTGTTGTTCTTTATCTTGTCAGGTATTGGACGTTCAATATCTGATGTCGTGCAGTATTCTGATGTTACGTCTGTGAAATGAGGGTTTTGGAATAACTTAGGTATGTCCAACTCATATTTCATGTCTAATGCAATTCGTTTGTTCATGCTATATCTGTAGCGGAAAACTTTTGGCTTGATATATGAATTGAAATAATGTGCCGTGTCGCCGGGGAAGTTTCCCATATAAAATGGCATGGACTTGCCCTGCTCGTTTATCAGCACGCTCCATGAGTGACTGCTGCTACGGTTGCCCCAATGAGGAGTGAAGTCGTAGGCTGCGGGGATTCCCAACTGACGGCACAGGTATATTGTGAAGCTTGCCTCATCGGTACACTTTCCGCTTTTGGTTTTAAACAGTAAGTTGGGATTGGTTCCGAATGGACTGCTGTAGATGTAATACTCAAACTGGTGAGTTAGGTCGAAGACACGCATTGCCTCCGACATTGCGGAGTGTACTTTGTAATACAGGTCTGCATATGTTTTTTTACCTTGTCTGTGGAGTTCCCATACTTGTGACTCCTTGCCTGTGTACTTATTCTGAATGAGGATGTCTCCATTAGAGACGGAATCCTTTTTGAAATCGAGGAATAGCCCTGTATGCTTGTTCATGATTCTGTATTTGTTGTCTCCTACAGGTATGAATAGCCATTGGTCGAATGGTCGCTTGATGTACTTGGCAGACGTTACTGGGGTATTGGGTGACAGTGTGTTTTGTAAGCCAAACTCTATCTTAAGGCACATGTCGACAGAGTCGTTCCTGTAATATCCTATTCTCCACAAAGGATAGCCAGCGTAATCCAAACGAAGAAGTTGTGTGCTATCTGTCTTTGAATGCTTCTTGAGGCAGACGGTCTTCGTCTTTGCTGCATGCGCTGTGTCATAAGTGATGAACAGCCGTGACTTGGCATTTACGATATTATAATAGTCTGCAGAGAAGTCACGGATGTCATCGTGGCTGAATTCCTCCAAAGCTCCCAACTGTATATAGTCTATGCAGAGAGTATCTGTGGGGGAGGAGATAGTGATTACATTCTTTCCTTTCTTGAAAGGAATGGGGAAGTTGAACCATTTCTCTGTGAAGGACTCACTGTTGCGTGTCGGTACAAGGTGTACATTCTCCACCTTTACGCCGTTGATACTGATTGTGGTGCTAAGGTTTTGGGCAATGGAAGCATACTTCATGATAAGACGTTTCTGTGTGTGTCGCTCTGTGTTTACAACGAATGATATAGATGATATTTCAGGAAGCATCATTTCTGCCTTGCCACTTGATGCTCCTACATATTCCTTTGTCACACACGAAACGGTTTTGTCATGTTCTGCCTCGAACTGTAGGCCGCGCCTTGACATTACAACGTTTTGTGATAAGAGCGGGTATTCTTCATTGATTGTGGCATGCCAGTCTGTTCTAGGCTCATGCGACAACCTGTATGGCAATACATATTCAAAGAATATCGACTCGTCAAAATCCTCATGCCATGTTGAGCTGCTCCACGCGTCGCAAGCGTTATCTATGGCTTTGATAAGGTATTCTGCTTTTATTGTTGAGATGTCATATGTGGCATCAAAATTGTCGGGGAGGATACCTTGCATTGAGTCTTCGAAGTACTTGGTACGTACATTAAGGCTTACATTGCCAGTTCTCACATAGATGGAGTCTATAATGTCTACCGTGTTACCCTCTATCTGAAACTGGCTAGGCATGTTTTCAATTAGGAACTTTGCAGCTTTGTACTTCAAAGGATTGGGGTCGCTTTCAAAGTGCTTCAGTACAACTTTAAGCTCAGAGCTATTGTCTCTAGCAATGGCAATGGCATGTTTCAGGCGTTTATTGCACGAAGTGGACATAAGTATGGCGATAAACATACATGCTCCTATCGTCAACTTGTATAGATTTCTTTTCATCGTATTAATAGTTCAGGCATTCCTTTGCTTTGTTTATGATTTGTTGGTTTAATTTGGATTCCTTTATTTTGTTTTTCTTGTTGATAATCATGTTTGCTATCTCGTACGCTTTCTCCATATCGCCCGTTTCAAGGTATAATTCCATACGATAATATAGAGGTAGATATCGGCTCGGAATCATTTCGCCCGCCCGTTTGTAACTGGCTATGGCAAGGTCGTATTGCTTCAGTTTCTGGTAGTCGTCACCAATCAGTAGCATCATGTTATAGTCTGATAGGTACTTTTTCCCTGCATTGAGCACCTCAAGGCTCTTCTTATATTCACCGCGAAGATGAAGCAAGGCTCCATAGTTGTATATGAACATGTAGTCATCATAATATTCCTTGTATATTTCTTCATATTCTTTCATGATTTCCTCATCACAATGGTTTGTGGCACGTTCCTGAAGGCACAGTTTACGGATGTCATGTGCTCCTGTGACGTACAATGAATACATACAAGCGAATCCGGTTGTCTGCACAAGTGTCATACATAGTTTGGGCATTGGCGGCTTGACAGTTCGAGTAATTGTCGATAAGAACATGAAAAGGATTATTAGCCATACGAATGGTATGTTGAGAGGATAGCTGAACATGAACCATACGACAAGCACACATACAGTGCATAATAAGACACTCTTGTGCTCCTTCACTTTTGCATAGATATGCCATATAGTCCAAAGGGTGACGAACACAAATGCAACCGCGCATGGAATTCCGTATATGAGGGCAACGTGCAGGAATTCGTTGAATGGGTTCTGTGTCTCATCAGCAAGTAATACAAAAGGGGAGTCTGGATGAGCGGTTAAGTAGTCTGCCTGATAGTTCATGTATTGGGCTACATATCCATCAAATCCCCAACCAAACCATGGCTTATCCTTTATCATCTCCATGCTTACCATCCATATAAGCACTCGTCCGTCTGCGGAATAACGTTTATATACGTATAAGGCAATTAAGGCGATGATTACGCACGTTATCCCAATGAGCCTGTATCGTCTGTCGCAGATGAACTTTCTTAATGGATTTACTTCCATCCTCAGGATAATAGCTATGCCGCATATAGAAGCCAAAATAGCTGTCCGTGAGTCTGAAAGGATGACAAACACACCAAAGGCCATAGCCATAGCTTTCCATGTCATTTGCTCTGCGCCAACAGTTCTGACTGCATAATATACAGCAATAGGGGTACAGAACGAAAGGAGCATTCCGAATATGGCAGGATTGTTCAAGCTTCCTGAGAAGTAAGCATAATGGAAGTTGTTGGGAACAAATCCAAATAACTGTATGATGGAATATAGTATTTCTATAATGCCAAGTACACATACCGTCTTCATAATTTTGTCCTTTGGTAGCATAATGCGCTTGCCCATACACGCCATTGAGAGGCTGTATGTCAGAATCAGTATCACAAATGTACCTGTCCAACAATATTGAATAGCGTTTGCAAGCTCAAAATGTGCGGTGGAAATGCAGAAGATGCTTACTCCGAAAATAATGAATGTGGGTATGTGTATGTATTTCATTCCTTTTCAGAGACAGGGCAATTCTCAAATGCGTTTTTCTCTATCTTAATGGCAGATGAGGGTATCGTTATATGTTTCAGGCTTTTGCAGTCATAGAATGCGCGACAGCCGATTCCCTCAAGGCCTTCAGGAAGACTTACCGTCGATAGGCTGTAGCAATAAGCGAATGTGTAGTCACTTATTGTTATAGGAGCCAAAAGCTGTACCACTGAAAGGTTGGCACAGTTTTGGAAAGCAAACCCGCCAATTTCTTGCAATGACTTGGGCAGTATGGCCTCGAATATGGCATTACAACGGGCGAAAGCGTCCATGCCTATTGATTTCACGTTCTCCGGTATGCGCAGGACAGTTTTTGAGTATCTGCCAAAGAAGGCTCTGTCCCCTATTGCTTCCACGCCCTCAGGAATGACTGTGGTGCGGCAGCCCAACAAGAGGGTCTTGCCGTCCTTGCTCAGTATCGCATTGGAACCTTTTGGGGATGTGTATTTCTGATTGCCGGGCGCAACTGTAATCTTGTCAATCTCGTTACATCCCCCAAACGCATATTCGGATATTTCCACCACGGACTCGGGAATATGAATGAAGTGGATAGTTGTCCCATCAAAGCAGTAGTCTCCAAGGGCATTTATGTCATTGCCAATGGTTGTTGTCCGGCATGTGGCAATCAATTCGGAGTCGGACTTTCTTATTATGCCGTTGCAGTTGGATCGTGAGTCGAAGTTTTGATTGTCATTATCCACGATTATGGAAGTAAGGTTGTTGCAGTATGTGAAAATATTGCCGTTTCCTATCTTTGTCACGTTTTTAGGAATAACGATTGACGTGAGCGAGTTACAGCCACAGAACACATTGGCTCCAATCTCTGTAAGTGATTCCGGTAAACGGACAGACTTGAGGCTGCTGCAAGCGAAAAACACGTCGTTGCCAATGCACTCCACGCCTTCCGGAATAACCAAGTGCTCCATCGTGTTGCAACGGTAGAAGGCAAAGTCTCCGATAGACTTTACGGATGAAGGTATCGTGGTTGCGGAGCATGCAACCACAAGCTCGTCATTGTAGTCAATGATGGCATTTGAGCCTTCGCGTGAATCGTAGATTTCATTGTCTGCTGCCACTACTACAGACGTAAGATTGTAACAACTGCCAAAGAGTCCCTTGCCTATACCTTCTGCCGAAGCAGGGATAGATATTGATCTCAGGTTAGTGCAACATTCAAAGGCATAGTCAAGGATTGTTTCTATACCTTCTTCTACTATAATTGATTGTACTGCTGTAACCCCCTTGAATGCATTTGATTCAATTCGTTTTACAGGATAAGTCTTACCTTCATGTGTGACAGATGCAGGAATGTGAAGAGGGAGGGTGAAGTCGGTCTTTGCCGTTGCCTGATAACTTACCAGTGACAGTGAACAGCTATCTTCCATTATTGTATAAGTGAAACCGTTCTCACTAAATGTTTTATCTGCAAATACCTGAATGGCTGCTGTCAGCCAAAGAAATGCGAACAATACTTTTCTTACACCTGTATTTTTCATCTTTATTAAAGGTATTAATGATTGTTTTCCGTTGTTCCTTTCATATGAACTGGGGCATTTATTAACGATCCAGATTAGAATATTAATGTCCAACTCCCTGTCTTCTCTGAATCTTTGAATTTAGATCTACTATTTTTTGCATCTGAATATATTATATTGCCTTTGCGGTCTACACCCTTCCCAATAACAGCGTGTTCTCCAGAGTCGCTGCTGATAATATAGCTGCCGCTTGGATGGTTGTTTTTGAACTCAGCAGTGCTTATATAAGTCTTTAACTCGTTATAGCTGTTAAAGTGCATTTGGGTTCCCTGCAAGATTCCAGACTTTTCCCCAATGCTCCTTGCCACAGATGGAGCCATTGCACCTCCTGTATAGTTGTATGTTTCTGCGCCTTCGATAGGATTGCCATCAACATCACACGGAGTCCAATCCTGACCGGTAGCCATACTCTTTACATAATTGTAAGCTTGTGTAGCCGTGAATCCATTACGACCGATTGTCTTTGTACTTTTCTTGTAGCCGCCACTACCGTCAGATTCTCTATAAGTAATAGGGATGTGCCTTGATGCCGCGATGCTGATAATGGCATACAACATGCACTCATCTTCATTTTCAGGTACAGTATAAGGACTTGTAGTAGATCCGCCTATGGTTTGACTTGCTCCAGGTTCATAGTCGGCCATAGAGCTTTTTGTAATAGGAGTTCTGCTTGTAACATCGAGGCTATAGAAATCGTCTAACTCTTCGTTTTCGTTACAACTAACAACAATGATAGCAACAATCGCAAGCATCGCCAAAGATGCCAAAAAAATCTTTTTTTTCATGATACCCTTAATTATAGTTTTAATGCTCCTATATGTACCTTTTTTGCAAATATAGTTATTTTGAAATATATAAAAAATAATTCTTAAAGAAAAATAAATAGAAGGGCTATTCAAGCTGATTATAAAAAGGATTTCTTCGGCGGGCGTTCAGGTTCGTATGAAGAGGTTTTGCGCAAGGCCAAAGACACGGCTTTGCAAGAGATGGGAGAGGAAGCGGCCCGGCTGGGTGCCAACGCGGTCATTGGAATCGATTTGGATTATGAAACGGTAGGGGCAAGCGGCAGTATGCTGATGGTGACATGTAGCGGTACGGCGGTCAGCATGGAATGAGATTCTTTGTTTTGGATTTTATTATAGAAGACCTCTCCCGTTCTTGCAGATGGGAGAGGTCTCCTGTATGTATAAGGTCATGACGGTTTGATAGTGCTTACAGCTTTCTTATTTTTATTCCGGCCAGATGGCATTTGCCTTTCAGGGTTTCGAAAAGCACATCGATTTTGTTTTCCTTGTTCTGAATGATATAACGTCGGCGGAAAGCCTGACGGTAATGTCCGCCGTCGGCAGGTGAAAAGTCGGTTTCCATCCGACGACCGCAGATGGTGATGTTGAACCGGCTGTCGGCTATGGCCTGTCCGTCGTCTCCCCGTCCTAACAAGTTGGCCAATTGCGGCCGTGAACGGCTCACGTCTGCCATGAGCAGTTCCACCTCGTATGTGCCGGACGGTGCGTCGATTTGATAGGCACGTAGGTTTTCGCGCCATGTTTGGTACAAAGGTCCGTCTGTGGTATTCTCTATTTCGGAAGTCGTACTGCGTGCCTTTCCTTCTATGTATCCCCAACTGCCTTTGAAGTATGGTTGGTCTGGCAGCCATGTAAGTCCGCTGACATCCGAAGTAAAGGCACAGTCGCTCCCTACATTGATGGCCAGTTCATCTCCCTTTGCCAAGTCGGGCATCGCATCCAGGCGCAGGAACATGACGTCCTCCACCATCTGTCCGTTTTTGTCTCCCTGTGCTTTGAGGGTAGATGTCCCGTAGGGCAATGTCACGTTGAAGACCGTATGGCAGTTGGCGGGACGCTGCTTTCCGATGGATTTTCCGTTAATGATGAGTTCCACTTCGTCCAGGTTCGTATAGATTTTGACGGGATGCTTTTCGTTTTTGTCTCCTGTCCGTACGGGCCAGTCCCGGCTGGCAATGTGCAATACCGGCGTGTCTTTACGCCACATGGCTTTAAAATAGTAAGACACGTCTTTGGGTGTACGGTCGTTGTAGAACAGTCCCTTGTTGTTTACCCTCGGCATGGACTCTTGTCGGGCAGCCACATTGAAGTCTATGAAATTCCAATAAGTGCATCCGCTGATATATTCTGTACCTTCGATGAAAGGCAAGTAGTGTTCTACGTACGTTTGTTGGTATTCTATGCTGAAGTCGAAGGCTTTCGGGTGCCTGGAATGAAGGCGGCGGTCGGAACCTGCTCCCCATTCGCTAATGATGGTGGGGCGTTTCGGGTAACGCGCGTGTTGGTCTTCCATCCATCGGTTAAAGTCGTTTAACCGTCCTACATACCAACCGTGGTAAAGGTTCCATCCGGATACGTCCACGAGGTCCAGGCCGATTTCATTATATAAGTTCGTCATGTTGAAAGCCATGACACTGGCCCGGTATGGGTCTTCTTGTTTTAATGTCTTTTCGAGTCTTTGTGCCAGTTTTACCGTACGTTCCCTACAGGCAGGCCATTCCGGACGGTCGGGACCGGGAGCCGTGAGCAGGATTTCGTTCATGTAACCCCATGCGATGATACTGGGATGGTTGTAATGCTGACGAATCATTTCGGTCAGATTGGTTTCACAGTTGTCATCGTATCCCGGTGTGTCGGGTACGATATTGATGATAGGGATTTCCTCCCAGGCTAGCAATCCCATTTCGTCACAAGCCTCCACTAACGCATCATCCTGCGGATAGTGGGCGATGCGAATGAAGTTACACCCCATTTCTTTGATGAGCCGTATGTCTCTCCGGTGTGCTTCATCGTCCAGTGCCACGCCTACCGGTGCTTGGTCTTGGTGGCGATTGACTCCGCGTAATTTATAGGGTTTTCCGTTCAGGCTGAATCCTTTTTCACCATCGAAACTAAACCAGCGGAATCCTGTCTTATGCGTGCTTCTGTCCAGTTCCATGCCCGTCTTGGGGTTGCGAAGTGTGGTGACGATTTCGTATAATCGCGGACTTTCCGGACTCCATAATTGGGGTTGCCCGATGGCGGAGGTTTTACGTACCGTTTGGGTTTCGCCGGCTTTGACGGAAAGTCGTTGTTTCAGGGTTTGCTGCAATTTGCCCTGCGGGTCATAGATTTGATGGATTACTTCGAGGGTAGCCTTTTCTGTGGCATCGTTCGTTATTTCGCTACGTATTTCTATCGTAGCTTCCTTCTCATCTACATGCGGGGTACTGATGAAGATACCATCGGAACCATGATTCAAAAGATTGAAATGTTGTTCGGAGGTAGTGATAAGCCATACATCACGGTATATGCCACCCCAGAATGTGAAGTCGGCCGATATGGGAGTAATATCTTTTCGGCTGTTGTCTACCGTGATTTCTATCGTGTTGTTCTTCTGGAGATAGGGGGTGATATCGAATGTAAAAGCACTGTACCCGCCTGCATGGCTGCCTATCTTTTGTCCGTTCAGCATAAGGTCTGCCGCTTTGCTGGCTGCATCTATTTTTAGAAAACAACGCTTGCCTTGCGGAACTTCCGGTAAGACGAACGATTTCTGGTAAAATACTTTCCCCATATAATAGTTCCTTTGCGAATAGGCATCCAGGTTATACGTATGGGGAACATTTACGGGTTGCCAGTTTTCTGTGGAAGCTTTTCTGAAAAACCAACCGTCGTTGATGGTTTTCGTGTCGCGTTGTGCTTGGGCGCAAAGAAGCCCGATGAAGGGAAGAAGGGCGGATAACTTGGTTTTAAGTCGTGTCATGATTTTCATTGGTTTGAATTGATGTAGGTAATGTTAAGTGCAAAGGTAAAAGAAAAAAGGATATATTCGCGTTAATTTTGTTATTTTTTGCCTCAATTCTACACTGATGTTGGGAATGAAACAGGCTAACTTTGCCATAAACTAATTTAATGTGGAAAGAACCATGAGAAAGCTTTTAATGTTCCTGAGTGTTTTTTGTTGTTTTGTTATGACGGGGATGGCTGCTCCCGTGGTATTGGATGTGCCTGTGCCGGACGGGGATGCGACACCGGTGTTGCGAAGAGCCATAGAACAAGCTTCTTCTTATAAAAGACGGGCGGTATTGATTCGGTTGCAACAAGGAGATTACCATATTTATCGTACCTCTTCTTCTCCTTACCTATATTATATATCCAATACGGCTTCGGCGGAAGAGAATCCTGACCCGACAAAACATATAGGGATATGGCTCAAGGACATGAAAAATATTACGGTAGATGGAGGAGGCGCCCGTTTCGTAACCCATGGCGAAATGACTCCTTTCGTGATTGACGGATGCGAGAATGTCACCATGAAGAATTTCTCATTGGTGGCTACCGACCCGTCCGTACCTGAAATGACTGTGGTTTCAACCGATGTAAATTCCATCACTGCCCGGGTTACTGCCGGCTCGGATTATGAGATAGAGGACGGGACGTTTTATTGGAAAGGCGAGGGATGGCGTTTCGGCGGAGGTATCGCTCAGGTGTTCTATCCGCAAACCAACGTGACCAACCGTTGCGAATCCCCATTGACCGGCGTGACGAAAGCCATAGAACTGGACGAGGGATTGGTGCGTTTTAATTATGGCCGTACGCCCGGATTCAAAACGGGAGAGGTTTACCAAATGCGTCATTCCTTCCGGACTGAAGCATGCGGTTTTATACATCAGAGCAAAAATGTGAAGCTCGAAAATATCAAATTTCATTTCTTGGGTAACTTCGGGATTGTAGGGCAGTATTCCGAAAACCTGACTTATGAGAAGTTATATTGTGCGCCGGAATGGGGCTCGGGACGTACTTGTGCCGGGTTTGCCGATTTTGTCCAGATGTCCGGGTGCAAAGGGAAAATACGCATTCTTGATTCTTATTTTGAAGGGGCGCATGACGACCCGATCAATATACACGGCACGCATCTGAAAGTCATGGAATATGTTTCGGACAAGCAGGTGAAGGTGCGTTTCATGCACGGGCAGTCATACGGTTTTGAGGCTTTTTATAAAGGGGATGAGGTGGAGTTCGTGGATGCCCATTCTTTGCGTTGCTTGCAACCGGCACGCGTGAAGGCTGTAGAACGGATAGACGATTATGAAATCCTGCTGACGTTGGACCGGGCTGTGAACGACAATGTAAAGACGGCGGAGAATGTGTCGGTGGAGAATGTGACATGGACACCCGAAGTGGAAATACGAAATAATTATTTCTCTCGTATTCCTACCCGGGGGATTCTGGTGACGACACGCCGGAAGGTCGTGATAGAAGATAACGTATTCTATCGTATCCCGATGAGTGGGGTACTGGTTTCCGACGATGCGCGGGGGTGGTATGAATCCGGTCCTGTACGCGATGTCACGATACGCCGCAACTTGTTCATGGAATGCGGTTCTCCCGTAATTGCCGTGATGCCGGAAAATGACCGTTACGAAGGTGCTGTCCATCGCAATGTCCGTATAGAGGCCAATCGTTTTGTGATTCGCCAGGGGGGCGAGGCGGTATCTGCCCGGGCTACGGATGGCCTGATCATCCGGGATAATTATATCTCAGTGGCTGGAGACGGTTCCGTATCTCCGGATGCGTTCTTCCGTACGGAGGATTGCAAGGACGTGACGATAAGCGGAAACCGTTGCGGACGTTCGCTGCGTTAATTGAAGATATAAATGTAGGCGTTCAGGTAAGTTGCCCATAACAGCCACAGGATATAGGGGATGAAACAGGCGGCTGCAAACTTGTCCTTTTTGAATGTGATAAGGATATAGTCCAGTACCACCACATCGAGTATCAGGATGATGCCCATGCCCCATAAGGGTTCCCGCAAAAAGAAGAAGGCGATGCTCCAGCAGAAGTTCAGGGCCAACTGTATCCACCATTCACGTTGGGATACTTTCAGGCCTTTGCCCCAAATTCGTCCCAAGGAGGTTCCTATCAGGATGTAAAGGATGCCCCATACGATAGGGAACGCTCCATTGGGAGGGGTGAGTACGGGTTTATTCAGGAAAGGATACCATTCCGTGATGGCTTCCCGCTGAAATAGCGAGGCGGAAAAACCTACTGACATGCAAAGGGCAATGGGCCATAAATATCGGGTCAAACGTTTCATAAGAATGATTTTGAATGTGAATTTTTTGAATAGTTTTATATAGAAGGGAGTTCTGCACCGGGAGTTAGGTCTTCTATGAAGTGGATGGGATATTTATCCCAGTATTTTCTATACACCCTGTCTTTTTCTTTGTCGAAGTTGAGTTGGTACATCCGAAAGGTTACCAAGAAGTTTTTGGGTTGCCATAATTCTTCGTATGAGTATTGGTATTTCATGCCGAGGGTCTGCATGACTTTGCCGCTTCGAGGATTGTTTACGTCATGGGTGGCCGTAATATAAGGGATTCCGGTTTGTTTCAGTTGCCCGATGACGGCTTGGCATGCTTCTGTGCAGAAACCTTTGTGCCAGAATTCTTTCTTCAGCCCGTATCCTAAGTCATGGCTGTCATTTCCGCTTACGTGCACATAACCTATCGGAGCAGGAGCTTCTTTTCGGCAGATGGCGTAGTATAACAGGGTTTCTCCTGCATGTACTGCCGCATGCTTGTCCTTGATGTATGCCTTTGCTTCTTCCAGATTCTTAAGCGGAAACATTGGCAGGAAAGTGTTTACGTCTCTGTCACTAAGTATGGCGAACAGGGCTTCCGCGTCTTGTTCCGTGAAAGGACGTAATATCAGTCGTTCTGTTTCTAAATGATTCATCAGGCGTGTCATTGGATGTTTTTACAAAAATAGTGATTTATGAGTAAAAAAGGGCAAAACCGGTTAATCTTTTTCAGAAGCAGCCCAATGTATAAGGTTGTCGGAAGCTTGCTGAAAAAGAGAATCCAAATCGGTTGGATATGCATGGTCTATCAGAATATACTGATAACCGTATTTCCGGCATATCCTCAGATAATTTAAATTCTCTTCGATAAGGTATTCTTGGGGGTACCAGTCGTCGTTCATACGCTTCTCGATGGCATTGGCATGCTTTTTTATGTCTTGGAAATGATTTTCAATATATGAAGGAGACATGACTAAACCACAAAAACAGATTTGTTTCAGTTGGTCGTTGTCGAAGTCTTTTGTCCATTGGGAAGGAATGTAGGCTCCCTCGATGATGAGGTTTTGTTGGTTTTCGAGAGCCGTTTTGATTATTTCCCTGAGAATAGGCCAAAGGTAACGGGTCAATTCTGAGTCTTCCTCGGGAGAAAGGGAGGTGCAGCCGCTTCTGATAAGTCCCATTTTTAATAAGTCAATGGACAAATAAGGATATTTGTACTTTTCCAAAAGTCTTTGAGCCAGGAGTGTTTTGCCACAGTGGGTTGCGCCCGTAATCAAGATGACCATAAGCTGTCTGTATTAATAAGATGTGATATTGCCCCGACAAGATAAACTGATGTCAAAATTTGAATGGCTTTGATGTAAGATTGTTCCTGTACTCCGACGGCGGCACTCCTATCCGTTTTTGCACGTAACGGCTGAAATAGGGAACGGACGAGAAGTTCATCCGTTCGGCAATCGTTGTCAGCGACAGTTCCTTTTGGCGAAGCAGGCGAGTGATTGCCTGAATGGTGAAGCGGTCTATCCAATAGGTAGCCGGACGACCGCTTGCCTTCCGGCATATTTCCGACAAGTAGTGCGGAGTGATGCAGAGATGAGTGGCATAGAAATTGAGGTCGCGGTTACGCATGTATTCACCGTTGTACAGCAGTTCGATAAAGCTCCTCAACAGCGAGGCGGTGTGCTCCGACAGTGACGATGCGTTCCGGCAACGGGCATGGATGTCGTAAAGGTCGAGGATATGTGCGGTCAGCAGACTGCCCAATAATTCCTCGCGGAACAGGTACTCTTTTTCTTCCATGCGCATGCGGAGGTACCGCAGGGCAGCTTCGCATATCCGGAAATCACGGGCAGAGAGTTTCATTACGGGATTCTGCAGGAGAGACAGATGCCCGATGATGCCGTAATTGCTCCGAATGGCGATGGAAGCGACAAATGCTTCCGAAAGGCTCATTAAGATACCTCTGAAATCATTGGATGCGGAGAATCCGGAGCCGAGTTCAGCATTGGGCAGGATGACATAATCATTCACAGAGATGTCGTAGCGCGTATCTTGAAAAGTAAATCCCATACTTCCGTCGCAACATAAGATATGTACTATCTGTCCTGCATAGTGCAAAGTATTGAAATCCTGCAATGTGTCGGCAAAAGCAATCCCATCGAAGCCTGTCTGTTCCATAACGCTCTTTCTTTTGTTGCAAAAATAACCAAAAACCACGAAAAGTGAAAATTCCTCCTCGAATTATGTAACAACTAAATAATAGGTATCCCGTAATTTTGCATCAGAAATTAAAACTATAAAAGAGATGAAGGATGTAAGACTGAACAACGGAGTGATGATGCCGGCCATAGGCTTCGGCGTTTTCCAGATTCCTGAAAACGAAACGGAACGGGTCGTGACCGATGCCATTGAAACGGGATACCGGCTGATAGATACGGCAGCCGCCTATTTCAATGAAGAACAGGTGGGCAACGCTATCCGGCAAAGCGGTATCAAGCGTGAGGAGTTCTTCATCACCACCAAATTGTGGGTGCAGGACTACGAGTATGACGATACGCTGAAGGCGTTCGACCTTTCGATGAAGAAGCTTGGATTAGATTATCTTGACCTCTATCTGATGCACAAACCCTACGGGAATTATTATGCGGCATGGCGGGCAATGGAACGCCTCTATAAAGAGGGGTGCATCCGGGCTATCGGAGTTACGAGTTTTTCCAACGAACGGTTGCAAGACCTGTTTCTGCACAACGAAATAAAACCTGCCGTAAACCAGCTTGAAACACATCCGTTTTTCCAACAACAGGCCGCCAATGCCTTCTTGCAACAAGAGGGAATCCAGCATGAAGCATGGGCACCGTTTGCCGAAGGGCAGAACGACATTTTCAACCATCCGGTACTGAAAGAAATCGCCACACGGCATGGTAAAGGCGTGGGAACGGTCATACTCCGTTGGCTCAATCAACGCAACATCGTGGTCATTCCCAAGACCGTACGCAAGGCACGGATGGTAGAGAACTTCAACATTCTCGACTTTACACTGTCCAAAGAAGAAATGGATGCTATCGCCCTGTTGGAAACGGGGAAAAGCCCCATTTACGACGACATGGACTTGCCTACCGTGAAAGGGATAGGACTGCATAGAATCCATGAATAGAAAATAATAGCAGAACCGGTAAAATAGAAGAATATGTTACGTCATGTATTTATCATCAATGTCAAGAAAGGGATTCCCGATGACATGGTAGAACGAAAGATGGCCGAAATGCGTGCCATGAAAGAAAAGGAAACGGTAATCGAAGACATCACGGTAGGCCGCACGCGCGGATTGTTCGGACGGCTCGATGCCGTAATGATGGTTATCGACTTGAAAGACAGGGCGGCTTTTGATACACTGCTCCACAGTCGGACGCACAGTGGCATTGCGGAAAAAGCCGGAGAGGCTTTCGATATGCAGAGTGCCGACATTGCCCAAATAGAATATAACCCATAAAACAGAATTATATGAAAACTGTAAAATTGAACAACGGCATCGAAATGCCGATATTGGGATACGGAGTGTTTCAAGTATCACCCGAGGAATGCGAGCGTTGCGTACTTGACGCTGTCAGCGCAGGTTATCGGCTGATTGACACGGCGCAGGCGTATTACAATGAGGAGGGCGTGGGCACAGCCATCGCCAAATGCGGTGTGCCTCGCAGCGAACTGTTCCTCACGACGAAAATATGGATTACCAATGCCGGAGAGGAAAAAGCCGCCCGTAGCATCGATGAATCGCTCCGCAAGTTGCGCACCGACTACGTCGACCTGCTGCTTATCCACCAGCCATTTAGCGACTATCCGGGCACGTGGCGGGCTATGGAGAAAGCCGTGCGGGACGGAAAGGTACGTGCCATCGGTCTCTCGAACTTCTATCCCGACCGCTTTGTGGATATGGCGGAATACGCCGAAATCAAACCTGCCGTGAACCAAATGAAAACGAACGTATTCAGCCAGCAGTGGGATGTGGAAGCGGAAATGAATCCTTACGGAACCCGTATCATGGCTTGGGGGCCGCTTGCGTAGGGAGACCCCGACTTGACCACTCATCCCGTGATGGTAGGTCTTGCGGAAAAATACGGTAAAACGGCGCAGAGGTCGCCCTGCGTTACTTGGTACAACGCGGTATTATTGCCATTCCGAAAACTACGCATATCGAGCGTATGAAACAGAATCTGGATGTATTCGATTTCTCGCTTACGCCGGAGGATATGGAAAGCATCCGTCCGCTCGACAAACCTGCCGACTTCCGTTGGTCGCACCGTAACCCGGAATTGGTGAAGTTTCTATTGAATTACGGCAAACAGTTTAACCCGAACAACAAAAAATAAACGCATGAGATATGGAATTTTGGGAACGGGAGATGTGGCTCATGCTATCGCCACGAAATTGATCGGACTCGGTCACGAAGTCATGATGGGGGCACGCAGTGTTACCAATGAAAAAGCTTTAAGTTGGGCAAAAAGCAATGGTGAACGGGCTTTTAACGGCACTTTTGCCGATGCTGCCCGATTCGGTGAAAGAGTATTCAACTGCGTGCAGGGCATCCACTCGCTCGAAGCTCTGAACGCTGCCGGAAAAGAAAATCTGAACGGGAAATTGTTGATTGATTTAGCAAATCCATACATCTACAAAGACGGGCATATCGCGCTCGATTCGAGGTGGAGCGGAACGACCAGCTTGGGAGAAGAAACACAAAACCTTCTGCCGGATACAAAAGTCGTAAAGACACTGAACTATCTCTGCAATCACCTGATGGTCTGCCCCGACTGCTTACCCGCTTCCATTACAGGTTTCTATTGTGGCAATGATGCTGACGCAAAAGCCGAAGTGGCGGCTCTGTTAAAGGATTTCGGTTGGGCGGATACCCTTGATTTGGGCGGCATAAGCATGTCGCGCTATACCGAAATGCTCGGTGCGTTCTGGGTGGCAGCCCTGAATGCCACGGGGAATATGGATTGGGGCTTTAAGCTCGTAAGATAAATACTAAAAGAGAAGAACATGAAAACAAGAAAACTTGGCAGCTTGGAAGTATCGGCAATCGGTCTCGGCTGCATGGGCTTCACGCACGGTTACGGTACTTGTCCGAGTGAAGAAGAATCTGTCCGTCTTATCCGCAAGGCATACGAGGAAGGATGTACTTTCTTCGACACGGCGGAAATATACAGTTGTTACAAGAACGAAGAGCTTGTTGGAAAAGCACTCAGACTGTTCCGAGACAAGGTGGTAATTTCCACCAAATTCACTCCTTCAACTCTGCCCGGACAGGAAAGGGCGGAAGGCAAATTAAGCCGAGCAGGAATCCGGCAGGCGGTGGAAGGATCGCTACGGCGGTTACAGACCGACTACATCGACCTTTATACGGAACATCGCGTACCAAAAGAAAGCGACCCCGCAGAAGTGGCCTATTGGATGGGCGAACTGATACGGGAAGGCAAAATCCGTGCATGGGGACAATCCGAGCCTACGCTCGAACAACTCAAAGCAGCTCATGCCGTTACACCAGTTGCCGCCGTGCAGAGCGAATATTCCATCATGGAACGCAAGTGGGAGGCCGACGTGATTCCCTTCTGCCGAAAGAACGGTATCGGTTTCGTAGCCTATTCGCCGATGGCAGGCGGTTTCCTGAGCGGCAAGTATCGCCATGCCGCTTTCGAGGGCGACGACGTGCGTCGCGTCATCACCCGCTATACGGAGGAAAACATGCAGGCCAACGCGGTTTTGCTCGACCTTATCAACCGCTATGCCGAAGCGAAGCATTGCACCGCCGCACAAGTGTCGCTGGCTTGGGTGATGCACTCTGCACACGTAGTCCCCATCCCCGGTATGCGCACCGATGCCCGCATCCTCGAAAACCTCGGAGCGGCGGAAGTGATGCTTACCGATGCCGAATACGCCGCCATGAACGAGGCCTTGGCTCATATCACCATACATGGAAATCGGACGGACGAAGACATCGCCAAGTTGGGCACTATTGAGGGAAACCAACAGAAAGTGGCAAAGGCGGAGCGATGAGAACGAATGATTAAGCAAACCAATTATCAAACAATAATTATGTACGAATCCTTAAACAACAAAGTCGCCCTCGTCACCGGAGCCGGAACAGGTATCGGACGGGCCATTGCACAGCGTCTGGCAGACGAAGGCGCATACGTGATGATTGTAGGGCGCACGGCGAGTACCCTGAAGGAAACTGCCGCCTGCAACGAACGGATAACTTACCTGACAACCGACCTTGAATCGGAAGCCGGAATACAGACGGTGGTTCAAGTCGTTGGCGAGCGGTATGGCCGTCTTGACATTCTTGTCAACAATGCCGGGTGGGCACCCGTCACACCGTTTGCCGAAATGAAGATTGAGGAATACGACAAGGTGTTCGCCATCAACGTGCGTGCCGTCGTGATACTTACCCAAGCCTGCCTGCCGATGATAAAGGCGGCGAAAGGAAACATTCTGAACATCACCACCACGATGACGACCAATCCTATCGCAACGATGGCGAACTATGCCGCTTCGAAATCGGCTGTATATACCATGACCCGTGCATGGGCAAAGGAGCTTGCACGCGACGGTGTGCGTGTCAATTCGCTTGGCGTGGGGCCTATCGAAACGCCTATTTACGGCAAGACCGAACTCTCGGCCGAAGCAGCGAAAACACATAAGGACATGGTGGCGAGAAGTGTGCCTCTCGGTCGCATGGGGCAACCCGAAGAAGTGGCGGCCGTGGTTGCTTTCCTGACGAGCGACGAAGCAAGTTTCGTCACCGGATCCGACTATAAAGTGGACGGTGGCGTAGGTGCATAATAAACAATAATAAAAATCCGAATAAATATGAAGAATGTTTTAATCATCAGCGGTCACACAGACCTTGCAACGTCAGTGGCCAACAAGACCATACTCGAGACGCTCGCCAACCGCTTGCCGAAAGCAGAAATCGTAAAACTTGACGAGCTTTACCCTGACTTCAAAATCAATGTAGAAGCCGAACAGCAACGCTTGATCCGTGCCGACATCATCGTGTTGCAGTTTCCCGTGTTCTGGTACTCCGCGCCCTCCATTCTGGAGCGTTGGATGGAAGAAACCTTCCGGCACGGTTTCTCCCACGGCAGCACGGGCGACAAACTGAAAGGCAAGAAGCTCATACTGTCTTTTACCACGGGTGCGCCCGAAGCGATGTATAGCCATGAAGGAGCAATGGGCTATGATATCGAAGATTTCCTACACTGTTACAAGGCAACCTGTCGGCTTTGCCAGATGGAATTTGCCGGATATGTATATACAGGTGGCGTGAGTTATGGCAACCGTACTTCGATCGAACTCATCGAACAGCAGAAGATTGCATCGGAGGAACATGCACAACGGCTTATCGAGTTGTTGGAAAAAACATCTCGCCGTTAATTTAACGGATAGTTTTTCTACCGTTCACTAAAATTGTGGGCGGTAGTGTATCTATTTACATAAAGAAACTATAATTTACCTTCTTCGTTTATAAGGGATATGTTCTTTTTCTTTATCATCATCCCTCCATTCCCTGTCGTTGTTGTTTCCGCTACTTCCACCGCCGGATGCGGGTACAATGTACGGCTGCATAACCAGTTCTACAACCGTTTCTCCGATATTTGGGGCAGGGGAGAATCCGGGAGCAGTAGAAATTCAGTGGGGATTTGGGAACAGCGGGCAATCATAGGGGGACATTGTCCTTCCTACAGGATGGACATATCTCTACACTGGGGTTTTACAAAAAGAGTCTTCATCTTTCAGGTTTCATGATAATCCGTTCATAATATTGATGTTACAGCCTGAAGGATGTTTCAGCCATCCTTCAGGCAAGCTTCATTTTGTCCGGTAGAGATTGGAAAATCGTTCGCCTGAGATTGATAAATCATTCGGCTGAGATTGAAATGCCGTTCGGCGCAGGACTTTTTACCGCTTTCTGCAATGAAAGGCAACTGAAAGACGGCCTTACTGTCTTTCATCCCATAACGCGCTATATGACAATAGGTTGTCGTGCATCCTGAAAGATGAAGGCTATTTTCTGAAAAACCTTGGAAGGAGTATGCGGGCGTGGAGACAGCCCGGCAGGAATATCCGTTTCTGATAAGTCCCGTTTTTAATAAGTCAATGGACCAATAAGGATATTTGTACTTCTCCAAAAGTCTCTGGGGCAGAAGGGTTCTGTCACAATGGGTCGCGCCCGTAATCAAGATGACCATAAGCTGTCCGTATTAAGTGATGACTCGGTCGCCCCGTTCCCGTGCCAGGGTACGTTCTATGTCCTTCATCTCTTTGTAATGCTTCATGATTTCCATATATTCTTCCTTGCGTGAAAGAATATCGGGTTGGCGCAATTTCAAGAGGATTTGTTTCAGTTCTTCGTCTACAATGGCCAGTTTGAAGTCGGAAATCAGGTGGGGGACCAATTCGGTCAACCTCTCTTCATCGCTGGCGATTTTCTGATGTTTGGAATGATATTTGCTCAGTTGATATTTGTCACCACTCAATTCAAAAGCCAGCATGCTGATATGATTGTCCGGATGGTTCAGAAAATAGCGTTCTGACGAGAAGTCTTTCTCATGTATATGGTCGATGGCTTCTTGCAGGATACGCTTATGAAGGGCGTTGTGGAATAACAAACCGTCTTCTTGCAACGCATAGTCGATGAACTTGGCCACACTGACCGGGACTTCTTCTCCTTGTTCGTTTTCGGCGTAACATATAATTTTCTCTCCGTAACGAATGAGGACTTGTACTAACAACAGCTCTTTCCGGTAGAACAGCATGGCTTCGGCTCCCTTGCCGGGAATGTAGGAGAGGGTGGATACATTCTCTGTTATAGCCGGATTATTGCCGGACGAAGTATTGGGGACAGGAGTGTCTGTCAGCGTTCCGTCGTCCGGAATAGGGGGAATGCCTTCTTCAGAGGGTGGGAATGGGGCCGGGGGAGGAAGACTATCTTGATCTAAGGAAGAGAGTGCTTGTCCGGAGGATGGCAACTGTGCGTTTTTACGGTTTCGTTCATTTTCACGCTGTTTTTGCTTTTCCTCTTTGGCTTGGGCCATCTCTTTTGAAATGGCTGCCACCAACATACGTTCTTCCATGTTCAGCATGGTAGCTGTTTCCCGGGTGTATACGGAACGCGTGATTTCATCCGGAATGACGGAAATGGTATGTACGATGCTGCTGATGAGACGGGAAAGTTTGATGGGGTCCCCTTGTGCCTCATGCAGTAATAAATCGGTTTTATATTTAATGAAATCTACCTGATGTTCGTTCAGATAAGCTTGATATTCGGTGGCGTTGTGCTTACGGGCAAAACTGTCCGGGTCGTCTCCGTCCGGAAGAAGTAGTAATTTGACGTTCATACCCTCGGCCAATAGCATGTCGATGCCTCGTTCGGAAGCTTTGATGCCGGCGGCATCTCCGTCGTAAAGCACGGTGATGTTTTCCGTAAAACGATGAATCATACGGATTTGTTCGGTGGTGAGTGCCGTTCCGGAAGAAGAAACCACATTTTCCACCCCCATCTGATGCATGGAAATAACATCGGTGTAGCCTTCCACTAAAAAGCAAAGGTCATGTTTGACGATAGCTTGTTTGGCCAAAAACAATCCATACAACTCTTTTTTCTTGGAATAAATGGCGGATTCCGGAGAGTTTTGGTATTTGACATTGACTCCTTTGGTGGCTGCGTCTAATACACGTCCTCCGAAAGCCACTACTTTCCCGCTTAACGTGTGTACCGGAAAAATGACACGCCCGAAAAAGCGGTCTTGTAATTGTCCGTTGTCACGTTTGTAACATAAGCCGGTAGAGAGCAGGAACTCTTCTTTGTAACCTTTGGCTTTCGCTTCGCGGGCACAAGCGTCTCTTTGCGAAGGACTGTATCCTAACTGGAATTTTTTTATGATATCGTCCCGGAAGCCTCGTGAACGAAAATAGGTCATTCCGATGGCTCGTCCGTCTACTGTGTTGTAGAGCTGGTCTTGAAAAAACTGGCATGCCCATTCGTTGACGACGAACATGCTTTCCCGTTCATCCTGGGCCTGCTTTTCCTCTTCTGTCAGTTCCCGTTCTTTGATTTCTATATTGTATTTACGAGCCAAATAACGTAGGGCATCGGGATAGGACAGTTGTTCGTGCTCCATGATGAAGTGTACGGCATTGCCGCCTTTTCCACATGCGAAACATTTGCAGAGGCCTTTGGATGGGGATACCACGAACGAAGGAGTACGGTCGTCGTGGAAAGGACATAAGCCTTTGTAGTTGACCCCCGCTTTTCGTAAAGTCACAAAATCCGATACGACATCCACAATCTGGGCCGCATCCATAATCCGGTCTACCGTAGCTCTGTCTATCATTCGATCATTCTCCTATGATGGTGGCTGTGAGTTTGCGTCTTCCGCCGTAGTCGCGGAACTCACAAAGATAGATTCCTTGCCATGTGCCCAAATTCAATTTGCCTTTGGATATGGGGATATTGAGGCTGACGCCTGTCAGGCTACATTTGGCATGGGCCGGCATGTCGTCGGCACCTTCGAGGACGTGGTCGTAATAAGGCTCGTTTTCTTTGATGAGACGGTCGTATATTTTGGTCATGTCGGTACGCACGTCCGGGTCGGCGTTCTCGTTGATGGAGAGCGCATAACTCGTGTGCTTGATAAACAGGTTCAGCAAACCGGTTTGAGGCAAAGACGGAAGCTGTTCCGAAATCTCCCGTGTGACGAGGTGAAAACCCCGCGGTCGTTCACGTAATATGATTTCTACTTGTTGAATCATTCCTGTTCTTATATATTAAGCCTGATGGATAGTCATTTGCGGGAATGGGAAATCAATACCCTGTCTGTTGAATTCGTCGTAAATGTTTTTGTTCATCTCGAAATATACATTCCAATAGTCACCGTTTGCCACCCATGCTCTTATTGTTACATTAACACTACTGGAATCGAGCGCATGTAAGGCAATGACGGGAGCAGGTTCTTTTAAGATGCGATTATCTTTTTGGATGAGTTCGTTTACTACACTTTTCACCTTGTCGATGTCTTCTCCGTAATCAACCCCCACAATCCATTCTACGCGTCTTGTGTCCAAACGGCTATAATTTGTAATAACGCCACTACTCATGGCTCCGTTAGGGATGTAGACTACTTTGTTATCGGCCGTAGTGACTAAAGTATGCATGATTTGTATGGCCGTTACACTTCCCGAAACGTTTTGTGCTTCAATCCAGTCTCCTACCTTATAAGGTTTGAAGAAAAGAATGATAAGACCTCCGGCAAAATTTTGCAAGTTGCCAGAGAGTGCCATACCGATAGCTACGCCGGCAGATGCCAATAGTGCGGCAAATGAGGTTGTATTGATTCCTAATGCTCCTACAACAGAAACGATCAATAAAACATTGAGCAATATACTAACTAAACTTTTGAGAAAAGTTTGAATACTGATTTCTACTTTCCGGCGTGATAGCATATTGCCCATTACGCGTTGGATAAGTGAGATAAGAAAACGTCCTACAATGTAAACGATAATAGCAATCAAAATGTTTTTTCCGGCGGAAATACACATATCTATCAATTTCTCAATAATGAGGTCTGTATGTCCGGATGCAATAGCCGAAACAACTTCCTTGGTTACATTGGTAGTATCTTTAGCTACTTGTAAGATTTGTATCATAGTTTGTGGATTTGTTGTATAATAACACATTGATTGTTGACTACAAAGGTACTATATTCGATATGAAATAAAAAATAATGAGAATGTTTTTTGTTCTTTATATAATAAAATAAGGTGTAAAATGCTATTGGTGAATATTTTTTCGATTTTTATTCAAAAACGTTTGGTGTTTACGGTAAAAGGTTGTACCTT
>OLGL01000056.1_pt1 | contig 122381 bp, 107 predicted proteins | sample 1605041 | NCBI WGS metagenome assembly OLGL01 (sample SAMEA3888905, study PRJEB22519) | human gut metagenome | biome: human gut; feature: human-associated habitat; material: faeces | place: Denmark | collected 2010 | reverse complement strand
AGCCACCGTCCAGTTCCGCCCCGGCAAGCCCGTGAAGGCTGCCACCCGTGCGGGCAACGGCGGGCTTACCTTCAAGCGCGTGGCCAAGAAGGGCGAAGCACCCCTGCCCGATGACGACAACACCGGAGGAGGAAACACCGGGGGAGGCAACGACGGCGACCAGGGGGAGAACCCGCTGGGCTAAGGAACCACCCCGTAGTAGTTCACAGACTACCCCGTAGTAAATGACCAACTACCCGTAAGTAGCCGACCGGTTACCTACGGGTAGTTTTTTATGCCGCCGCAGGGTGGCTTTAAATAGTAAATGGTAAATCGTTAAATCGTAAATAAAATGTTGAACGCAATCTACATGAGTGACCTGGCACAAGCCTACTTCCCCCGCTCCACTCCCCGCAGCGCATCAGCGCAACTGCACCGCTGGATAAAACTGAATCCGGAGCTGCAAACCCGGCTGGAGAAACTGCATTACCAACCCCGACAACGGGCATTGACGCCGCTGCAACATGAGGCGATAGTGGAGCTGCTGGGAGAGCCGGGAGAATGAGGCTCTTGGACAGAAGAACAAAAAGAAAGCCGCTGACGGAAGGACCGCAGCGGCTTTCTTTAAATTATCATGTCAGCATGTTTTCACCCTACCATCATATTCTATTTTCCCATCCAATACATCGTTTACAAATACCCTTATTGTATCTGCTTGTAATTCACCAGCTTCATCAATATAAACAAGTCCCAGGTTGTTCTCTTGAAACAATTGATAGAGCACATCCTTAATTTCTTTCACACTATGACCATTCTTGACTTTCTTCATATCCTCCCTAATTTTTAGTTGAACATACTTTTACTGCCACAAATATACAATTTTTATCAAGTTATTAGTCATTATATTTTTGAGTAATCATAATTTCAATCCGTCAGCGGTTGGTTCTATCACTGCGCCCGTTGAAGGATCTTTGCTTGATGGGTAAGGATTAGCAGTGCCCAAACGTTTCAAATCCATGCCGAGCCACATAACAGCTTCTTGCAGTTTCGTAATGGTAAGACTACGTTCTCTACTTACCGGAAGATTTTTTACTTCTTGAATCTTAGCATCAATTTCTTGGCGCAATCTTTTGTTTTCTACAACTTCTTGTTCAAATGTCATAATATATAATGATTTTACAAAGCCCGTCCAAGGCTTATATTCTTATTTTAAGGCATGAAAAATGTTAATAATGCACTTTTTGTGTCAGATTGGCAGTAATTTTTTTATTAGCATACTTCTTGTTTTATGCTTATAAGCAATATTGCTATAATTTAATAATTTAATATTATGTATTCTTACACAATTTCGTTTACAGCAGGAGGTAGAAGCTATTCGTTTACTACCAATATTAGTTATCCTCATAGTTTCCATGATAAAGGATTAGTTAAAACAGCCGTAATGTCAGCTATTGGATCATATAAAAGAGCAAATGGTATTGAGGCTACAACGGTAGAAAGTTCTGTAAGTTACTAACTGTAATTTATTAAGGAGCTAATATTAAATTAGCTCCTTAATATTTAGTTATACGCTATTTGTATTTTTCCCTATTAATTCGCTCTACAAATTCATCTGGTGATATTTCCTGTGCTCCAAGACTTTTCAGAAGGTTTCCACCATCTTTTTTACCTTGAAGATATACTCCATGAGAGTAGTTCTCTAAAGCTGTCATCAAAGAATCTAAATTAATAGCAATATCCTCTCTGATAATAAAAGCACCTTCCCCCCACATGGTTTCACCTTTATAAGAATAGCTATACTCACGCTGAATTCTAAAGGCGTTATTGTAATAATTACCATGACACACTTTAGGAGTTGCAGTTGACCGTTTATCAGCTTCAGGAGTGTCCAGAGAAATAAATAGTTGTTTTAATGCACCGATGAGATTATTATAGTTGTCGTCAGCAGTATATCTTATCTCGTGCGCAATAACATCAAATTCCACATAAGTATCTTTATTTCCGGCATTCCGTTCGAGAATTTTCCGATATTTGTTCAAATCATCCATGCACTGATAGCATATACTATCTTTCGTGGGTCTTCGGCTTTCCTTACCTGTCTTTCCGCAACCGGAACAGGGAATATCGCCTAAATACATTCTGCTCATATCTATTTAGTTAAGAGTTAAACAACTTATAAAAATACACCAATACCGCTATGCATATTATTGTAGCGCATACAATGCTAGTGCATTGTACGGGTGTGGATAACTGAGTAAATTGTTCCATGATATCTTTCCTTTTTTAATCCACCTGATACAGCCTGCACCCCGTCTTCTCCTTTGCCCTGTACAGAAAACTTGCCGCCTCGTCGCTGTCCACCACCAGACGGATGGCGGTGAGTCCTTCCGTCTTGGGCTTCTGCAGGAGCAGGGAGCACGGCTGTTCGTAATAGTTCCAGTAGAAGATGAAATCCGCTACGCGGAAATTGTCTATCTGGACGATGTATTTCACGGGAATACACTGCATGGTCTGTATCAGAATTTAAACATTGTTTGAATTCTCTTTGAAGCAGGCCTTCACTTCCCCGTCCGGCACCCATTCCACCGTAACGATACCCTTCACCTTCCCGGTACCGCCACATTTCGGGCAAGGCATCTTCACACGTTCGTTGATGACTTCCGGATTCCAGAACCAGCCGTTGCCCTGGCAATAACCGCAAGAATAACCCGGGAACTCGCCCACGGTTTCCCGTCCCGTTCCGAAGAGGGGTGCAGTTATCAGCACCCCGTTCTGTTTCACGCTCATGCTTCCCTTTCTTTATAGGTCCAACCGTTCAGTCTGTACACCTCCCGCCGCGCCTCTTCCCTGGTCAGACATTCCCCCACCTTTGTCCCGTGTGTCGATATCTTCGGAGGGAAACTGTCACCCTGGCGGTAAGTGACATCGAGATACACCGCCCAGCATCTGCCGCACGGACGGTATCGGTACCAGCGGTGTATCTCTTTCATGTCACTGCGGAGCTGCATCGTTCTCTTTCTTGGGTTCCACATAGAACGTCTCGTCCTGCACCACCTGCACGCCTATCTTGGGGAAGTACTCCGCCACTTCGGGCAGTTCGCGGTCGGCCAGCAGCTTGTCCTTCGCCAGTTCCTCCGATGTGCGGATGTACGAGGGGAGAAGCTCCTTGCAGAGGTTGGTCACCGCCGCCCAGGTGAAGCCCTTCAGGTTCTTCAGCTTCGGTGTGCCGGTGCGGAAACCGAACACGCCGTGGGCTGATTCCACACTCTTCTTCCTGGCGAACAGTTCTTCCTTGTTCTCCACGGCATACGCCTGCATGATTTCAAAGGCTCCGTCCTTCACGTCGGAGAGTTCGGCCAGCCGTCCGGCATACTTTTCGCGGACACGGGTCATCTCGATGTCCATCTTGGAGGTCAGGTTCTGTACTTGGGCATCGGCTGCCGCAAAGTCGGCGAACGCCTGCTCGGCCTGCTCGCGGCTGACGCCGCTGACTAATGTTTTCTTGGTTCTTGCCATAATCCTTATCGTTTTATAGGGTTAATAATTTATCTTGTTCTTGTACTGCTGGTATATACGCCGCCCTTCGATGTACTCCTTGGTCTTTGTGGGCGCCTCGAGCTCCACCAGTTCCCGGTCGATGCGGTCGTAGCGGACGAGTTCGGCACGGTAGTCATCAAGCAGGCGGTCGTACTCTATCGGTTTCAGGGCGGAAGTGCCCGCCATCAAGCGGTCCTGCAGGTCGCAGATGCGGTCGGCGCTGGCCTCGAGCTGTACGGCAAGCAGGCTGTGGCGTTCCCTGCGGTCGGAGGTGTAGTTTCGGGGCATGTAGCCGGTGCTGCGGTCTTTCATACTTATTTCCTCCTATCTTTTATATTGATGAAGTTCTGCACAACGGAACTGGCCGCAAGCTCACTTTTGCTGTAATAGACCAGCCCCGCCTTGCGATAACCGGTGATAAAGCCTTTACGTTGCCAGGCATTCAGCGTTTCACGACTGCATCCCACAAGTTCCGTCGCTTCCTTCTGGCCGATGAAGTCGGCACGGTTGGTGTCCGGCAGCTTCTGATATTCGGCACGCTGACGGCGTTCTTTCAGCAAGTCCTCCACGAAGCCTTCCAGTTGCCTGACCTTGCGTTTTAGGGCCTCGAATTCCTGCACGCTGACTGTCTGTTTCTCTCTCTTCCGCTTCGGCTCATCCATCGTTCCCAGTGCTCCTGCCGCCGCGAAGTCCGCCGCCGTCATGCTCTGCACGTCCGGTATCAGCTCCTCCAGCCCGATGTGCCCGGCGGCAAACCGGGCGGCGTCGCGGGCGGCAAAGAATGCGGCTTCATCCTTGGCTCCTTCGGGAACAGAAGTCACATAAGTGGCGAATACCCACGCCTCGTTTCTGCCTTCCTCCAGCGTAGCTGCCTGAAGCATGCTGATGCGGTCGCCTTTGTGACGGAGTATCGCCACTGCCTGCCTGATTTCCTGTTTCGTTCTCATATCGCTTTTCATTCTTTAATTATTCATTCTTTAATTTGCCTTGCCATTCTCCTTCCGTGCTATCGCCTCCAGTTGCTTCTTCACCTCCCGGAGTTCTCCCACATTCATCTGCCGGATGTTCTTACGGAACCGGCTGCGGCTGCGTGCCCATACGTCTATCTTCGCCTTGTTCATCTGCCGGTCTTCCTCGGTGTCGGAGGGAAAATCCTTGTTCAGGAACGATATCTGCGAAGCCAGATAGTAGATGGAACGGCATAATGTCCGTGCCTCTGCCAGCATCATCTTGCGCACCTGCTCATCATCCTGGTTCAAGCGGGAAAGCAGCAGCCGGGCCTCGGTCATGGTGAGATACTTGCTGCTTGCCGTCCTGCCGGAAGTGAAGGAGGCGATGCACTCGTGACGCGCGTCGTCGTCCATGCCCAGCTTGTGGAAGGTGACGTGCAGGGCCTTGAGCTGCGCGGGGGTGACGGGTTTGTTGTCGGTTGTTCTCATAAATCATAAATTTGAAATTATAAATCCCTTACATCCTCTCCGTAATATGCTGCTGCCTCTTCCGGCCACACATCGAAGTGACCCACCGGACCGATAAACCGTCCTTTGCTGAAAGCCCGCTTCCCTTCCACGTATATTTTCAGCGCGGCATCAAATGCCACCTTCTTTGCGACACGTCCGTCCGGATTCGTACCGCTGGCGTGGCTGATGAAAATAATCAGCTTATTACGGTACGCCTCCTTGATCTTGATGAACTGGGCATAGGTCAGTTGGGTATATTGAAGGCTGTCTATTACCACGAAGTCGGGAGACTTCTGACGCTTCATTCTCAGGCACAACTGGTCTATCGGTTCAACATCGAGCAGCAGGAACTTTCCGTTCACCTCCTGCATGTTGAAGCGCTTCAGGGAATTCTGCATCGTGAGGCAAGCACCTTCTTCCAGACTGTCGTATGCCACGCGGCCATACTTGCACAGTTCCTTGCACAACTGCATCACGAAAGAGGTCTTTCCGCTGCCGGTATTCCCCCAGATTATCCATATCCCCCGACGTTCGGGCGTGCCAAAGGCATCGTACCATGCGCCGCTGAAAGGGAAAGTGTCGAATTTCATGCTCAACACCTCACGCACCCCTTTGGCGTTGCGGGCAAAGGTTTTGGCATCATTCACCACCTCACTCATGCCTGCCCTCCTTTCATTCGTCTGGCTTCCTGAATGCGCTTGCAGGCATGTACTACGCGGCGTACCCTACGAAGATCGTACTCACCCTGTGCCGCCTCTTTCTGCACGCATTTGATGTCTGCGGGGTTTGTCAGTCCGTTAGCCATGCAGATGGCGTACACATCCTGCTCCGTAGCTACATTGATATCGTAGAACTTGCGACCGATGCGGCTGTTGATCTCTTTGTAGCCTTTTTTATTGTAGCGCAGCCCGTTCTCTACCCGGCGCTTGATGTAGTCGGTAGAAAGGAAAATGATGCCGCTTTTGTTTTCCAGCCGGTTATAGATGGATATGAAGTAGCTGAACACACTGTCCGTCAGTTTATCGCCCTCGTCGAAGATGATAAGCGGGTTATTAAGAAAGGCAATCATGCTAATGGCATATTCCAGCATATCGCGCAAGTTGGTGCCGTCGGTAGGTGCACCCACCTGCTTGGCTATCTCGCGCACGAAGTCGCTCTTCTTCATGTCTTCACTGCAAAGGATGTAGAATACGTTCTTATGCGTGCGGCGGTACTCGATGGCGGCAGTGGTCTTTCCACAACCTGCATCGCCCACCACCCAAGTGGTGAGTTTATTGTTCTGCGCGTCGGTCATGGCAAAGGTCATGCGGCTGAAGGCTTCGCTCTCGGTCAGCGTCCAGCTCTCCATGCTATAGCCTATCTGCGAGGCGATGCGGCTGAACATGTCGTCGCTGATATTGGCGTACTTTGAGTTGCAGATTTGAGATACGGTACCGGCACTTACACCGTTCAGGCTCTCGCTGGCACGGTTCTGCGACGGGTAGTTGCCGCAATACTCTATCAGAGCGTCGCGGATGGCGTCTTTGTTTTTAACGGTTAATTCTTTCATCGTTTGAATGGTATTTTATTGATTGTTGAACACTGTTTAATTCTGATTCAGATAGCTTCCGTACAAGTCCACATCCGTAATGCCGGACACTTGCTTGGTGTATTCGCCGGGAGTGGCGATGCCCACTTCTTCGGGTTCTTCTTCCTCAAGTTGGTTGTTGGGCAAGTAATTGCCCGGTCCCATACCATCGGGATATTCTACCGGAGCAGTGAGTGTTTCTTCTTCGTATTCGTCACGGTAAGCCTCCATTTTCTTTTCGGACACACCTACAGGGCGGGGGGTGCGTAGTTTGATATAGGCTTCGCCCTGGCAGTCATCGAGCAACAGTTCTTCGCAGGCGATGTAGTGTCCTGCCAGTGCACGCTTGTTGGCATGTATCTGGGCGAAGAGTCGTTCGCTCTCTTCTTCTGTACGCTCGGCGGTGGCACGATGAATGCGTACTTTAGGCGTGGCGGTGGCGGCGTATTTCAGCCCGCCTTTGGCATCCACTTCCCACAGCTCGATGGCGTTCATATCCTGCGGGTCGTAGCGGTAGTGGAAACTGACGCCTACATGCCGCATGTGGAAGTTCATGTCCACCAGCCCGTCTTCGCCATACACCATGTAGCGGTACTCCCGTTTGTTGAGTTCGAAGATAAAACCATGTTTGTTGTACTTCACGCTGTCTTTGGAGAAGAGCTTGAAGAGTTCCTGCACCTCATAGTCGTCCAGTGGCTCGGCATTGGGGCTGTTGAGGGTGGTGTACATCTCCATGCGGGTCATTCCGGTTTCGGAAGTGGGATGCTCCATGCGGTTCCACTCTTCGCGGCACGCCAGGTATTGCTCTTTCACTTCCTCCAGTGTGGGGAGTTGGGAGATATTCTTCATGATCAGCTCTATATTGGCGTGGCTGTTCTCCTTCTTGGCAGTGATATTCTGCCCGGTGAAGTTGTACAGTCTGTGCAATACCTGCATCTGGAAACGTCCGAAGGCACTCTCTATGCTCTTGGACTGTCCGTTGTGGGGCATCGTGGTCTTGTGCAGGTGGCAGATGGATTTGAAGAAGGCTTTAGCCTCGGGCCTCTTGTGTCCGCCCTGGTTGTCGGTCACAATCTCGTAGGGTTTCACCTTCCAGGTCTCCAAGGCCATACGGTAGGCATCGTACTGGGTGGCGAAGTTCTCGGCACCGAAGCTGTAGCCCAGGAACATTTCCGTACAGGCATCCATCACCTCGTACACGTCGATGGTGCGTGCCACCATACGCTTGTTCTTGGCATCGTATGCCTTGTAGTAGAGGTTGAGCTTCGTACCGTCACCATACCACAAGGTATTGGGCATCTTGGGCAGCTTGGTATCGAACTGTGGCATGAATTCGTTCTTGAAGGCAATCTCGCCATGAACGGCACCATACCACCACAGTTTGACGGCTGTCTTATAGAGGTAGTTGATAACGGTCTGGGGAGATTCGATGGTCTTCCAGCCTTTCTCTTCGGCTTGGCGGTTGTATTCCTTGAATATCTGCATGTCGGTATAGACGGGGAATACGCTGCGTTTCAGCTTGATGAGCAGACGACCTTCTTTAGGCCCTATCTTGCGGGCTGCCTGGTTGCCGGAATTACCGTTTACAAGCACTTGGTAGCCCTCTTCTTTATAGGCTTTGTACTTCTCCAGCAGGCGAGGTCTGCTTTGGGGTAGTGAGTGCTCATGGCATTCGCGAAGCTTCTCGCAAAGCTCTACAACCGTGTCGCGTACCCACTTTTTATGATTGAAACCATTGGCATTGTGCCGGGCTGTCATGCTCTTTTCCTGTGCTACCATGGCATTGAGCACCTTGGCGTTCAATACATATTCCACCTGCTTGTCGTAGCTGATGGCAGGGGTATAGGTGCGGAAGAATTCTACCGCTTTGCTGTCGCTTTTCAATCGTTCGTCCATCGGGGGGAGTTGTTGTTTTTTGAGTTGTTCTTTGGCATCAGGTAATTTTTCTTCTACTATAGAGCGAAGTGCATCAGACAGGCTTTCGTATGCCACGAACACCTTGCGTCCGTTACCGCCTTTCTGCAGAACCCGGAACTTGTGTTCACGGACATGCTTGTCAAAATTGGACTTGCTCATGATACCGCTTCCTACCAAATCTTCGAAGGTTACACAAAGTGTCTTTCCAAACATTTCCATAATCAGAAACTTTTCTTGTTTAACTTGCGCCAGGCTCCGGCATCGAACCGGAGCGAAAGCCGCCCCATCATATAAGGTTCTTTTCCTGCTCTTTATCCGGCGTGTACATCGAAATAGCCACGATGACTGATAATACGATGATTACAAACGCATTCCGGCTGTCCGCATCCGTTGCGTCCACATTGGTTCCAAGCCACATGCCATAGGTCATGCCCACGGCCACGGCAATCTTCTGAATCGTTCTCCAGGTTTTCATATCTTGTAAAGTTTAAAAGTTCTGTTCAATGAAATCATCCAAATCGTAAAACACGGTAATACCATCGGGTAACATGAGCGGTTCCACCGGATCATCCGCACCGGAGTATTCCACATCGAAACACACATGGTCATCCTCCGAATACAGCATGGCGCTGTGCTTCGCCATCAGTTCCCGCAAATCCTGCAGAAACGCCACTTCTTTTTCTGTCAATTTTCTATCCATATCTTTTTTTCTTTAATTTCAGTTGAAAAATCTATCCCTATTCATCCCGAACCGGAACAGTTTCGCTACATTTGTAGCATCATCTAACTAAAAGTATATTGTCATGAATAATAATGTCAAGGATGCCCTTCGTAACTACAAGAGATATAAAACCAGAGCGCATATTTTAGACGTGATAGCCATGTTCCCGGGAAAAGATCCCTATTTTTATTGGGATGTCGCAGGGCAATCTACCGACAGAACTTTGTATCGCAAGACCAATATTGTTGAGTTTAATTTAGACTTTCAATATTTGGTTACCGTTGGTTACATTCAACACGACAAGGACAACAATGTGATGTCTCTTACTGACATTGGCATACAAGCCTTACGGGATTGCACTTTGCCCAATTTAGCCTTGGCCGCATACAACAATTATTTGAACCTAAAACTTCAACGTTTGACCGTTATTATTTCAATGATATCGTTAGTGATAAGCATGATATCACTAACGATAGGATGCTTAAAGCCAAGGGAAACCAACCAGAATCGACCATGTCAAGCAGCCGAAAAACAAACATTTGTAATCGGGAAGGATACTTTCCATGTTTCGCCTTATAAAACTCCTCAAATAGAGTCCGAGTAGAGTTTCTATCCATACCATTTATAAAGTTATCGTTTCGTCTTATTTATCACTGCCTCGCTATCCACCTTTAGTGGAGTGACAATCACCGCATAAGCTACAGAATAGCCTCTCACAATATTTTTCTCTCTTTGCTCTGCAACGTATGCACTGGCGTCACGCCACGCATCTTCTTTCGTATCTCTTACGAAAATCACAGGATCTTCTTGGGTCAGTGTCAGTTTTTTCATTCTCTATATTTTAAAGGGTTATTTATCTATTACTTCCATATTCACCGGTTTCCCGTATATCTCCTTATAAGTCTGTATCACCTTGTCACTTTGTGGACCTCTCAGTCCGCGGACAATAGCGTTATACACCGTTTTCTCGCTTACTCCGGCTGCTTTTGCCACAACCTTTTTAAAACCTACCGGCGGTTTCAATGGCAATTCGTACTCTTTGATTATTACTGTCTTCATATATCATTATTTGATTTTCTTTTGTACATTTGTAGCGTTACCTCTTTTGGTAACGGCAGCAAAGTAAACCATTTTGGTTTATATATGCAAGAAAATATAAATCTTTTTGCGTTATAAATGGAAAATATAGCCTCATTGAAAGAGAAATGGTTCAAGAAAGAAGTTGAACGATTAGCTAATGAAGGGGTGTCTAAAGCTGATATAGCAAGAGCTTTAGACATTAAGCCACAGTATCTTAACTCCGTATTAAATGGAAGTAGGGGGCTTGCAGATACCTTCCTTGATAAATTTATCGAGGCATACAATATAAATCAATTTGATTTATTGCCACACGACGGAGACTCCACCATCTCTACTGTATCATTGCGTTTCATGGAGAAGCTTGATGAGAAAGATGCCAAAATCGACCACCTCCAGTCCGAACTCCGTGCGATGACCGAGGAACTCGCCACCCTCAAAGCCAAATACCCCGAATCCTCCACCTCTCATCCTGAGGGTTTAGGTCCTGCGAAGACTGCTTCTACAAAGAAACATTCTCCGCAGCCCGATGCCGACAATGCAACATCTGCCAATGCCCAATAACAGAGTATTCAAGCAGTAATTAATAACCAATTAAATTAAAATCATAGTAATAAACATACTAAATCTGTCATTTAACACGTTTACAAAAGCTCTTGAGATTAGCTATTTTGACTTTTTTGATTAACTTTGCAACATGTAAATTATACTTATTATGACACGAATACCACCGAAAAAGCTCACTCTCCGAGCATTTAAGATAGAAAACCCCAGCCTAACCGAACCTCATTCGGGCATATTGGGATTGTTGCAGCAGGTACTGACACCAGAATCGATTGTTGCTCAACGTCGTATGCCCCTTAATGCCGAAGACCCCGACAGGGATTTGTTGGCAAACTTTACATGGTCAACTAATAACTCCTATATGTTTGGTATGATGTTGCGTATTATCCCAGCTGATAATGGCGGTGTAATAAGTGAGGAGTTGTTTAATCAGCCAACAATCACAATGGCACAGGTTAATGCTGGTCATCCCGATCAAAGTCAGTACAAAGGTCATTTTTATTTTGCCCTCAATAACAATTACCTTGTGACCAGTTTGGCTGGTAATATCAATATCGATCGTTTACAAACGTATATAAATTGGCTGCTTGAAGGTGTAAGGGGAGAGAGATTGTTTCAGTTTACGGAGTTAACCAAATTGCCAGATGGTGTACAGCTTTCTCAAATTAAAGACATTCAATTTGTTGGTGGTGGAAATGTCGTATCAGCAACTCCTTCAGAAAATGAACCGACTACATTTTCTGCAAAGTTAGGTAATTTGACTGATGATTTACTGGGACAACTTATTGGCGACACTTCCAGTCTAGCAGAAATTCAGTCTAACCAGCTTATTGAAGCACGATTATTCCTTAAACTCAAAAGCAAACCGAAAGAAATGGCGCAAGAGACTTTCCAACGTGTGATGGGAGCCATTGCTACTAATATTACAAACGATAGTGGGCTAGTGATACGCACAAAAGATGGAAACAAATTTACCGGTGCAGCTGTTAAAGTTAAAAAGCCTGTTTCCGTTGAATGTGTGGAGACAAACCGCATTGTAGAAGAGCAATTAAAACAAGAAATGGAATTATTTTTGAGTGAAGTAAGAACGCAATTAAATGACTAAGTTGATACTCCGCATAATTGTTGCGGTGGCTATTGCAATAGTGCTAGCCATTGCAGATGTAAGCGGCAATGCAGTAGTACTGCAAACGCTGTTTACGGTGTTGGGTATTGTTTTTTCTATCTCAATGAGTCTATTGGTATCATTTAGTCTCTCCAAGGTACTTAATAAAAAAATGCGCACGGCTCTTCGCTCTTCTATTGCCCATGTGCGAAATATGCTACTCCTTGATTTTGGAGTGGCTACGTTTGCTTTAGTTGTGGCACTTATATGGAACGTGGAGCATTTGCGCTATATCTTTTGGGATTGGGTAGTTATTGATATAATGCTCATAGCTGTAGCATTGGTAGGCCTTTCCCTTATTTACGAGATTTATAATTTCCGTAAACTACATAAGCTTCATACCGACATAGAAGATGCGATCATTGCAGAGGAAATCAGTAAAGCTAACCGGCAATAATCTCTGGTCTTGAAGCAAAATACTTAAATAACTCCTAACATAATACTTTGTTTTTAATAAATGCTCCCGGCACCATCACCGGGAGCATCATCCATCAACAATCAATCAATTACCTTAAATCTCCGTGCGCTTTATCCCCTCAGCCGGAGTGCTGATTAGCGGGAGCGTTCGTCTAACACCTTCAAACAAATATTGGGGCAGCAACAAGACTCGAACTTGTGACAAAAGACCTGCGACACGTATCATCACGTATGCACACCTTCGCTCTACCAACTGAGCTATACTGCCAGATATTCGTACCGCACGCACGTTTATGCTGCTAAAATACCACTTATTACGCTAATATCTACTACAAATCAACCACTTATACAAATATCGTAATCGTATCAATCACCAAAAGTTCTATACTATCCCCCTATAAATATTTATTTAAACGCTAAAAAAGGTATCTTAAAAAGAAACATCATACCCAAAACACACCCAAAAACAAAGCAAAAAAGTATGCCCAACTTTTTGTAAAGTAAACAATATACACATAAAAGTATGTCCAACTCGGTATGTCCAACAGTATGCCCAGCTCATTTTTAACACTTCATCGCTAATGGCTCACCAACTTGGAAGTCTATGTATGCGGACAATAATTCCTCCATTTAATCATTTCACTAAAATGCTCTAAACAGTATATCTTATTGGTTTAAATACTTCTATATATTATTTATTTGGAATATCTTTGCAAAAGAAAATTCCAAATATTAACGATATGACCAAAGTAATTCATGTACATCTCATTTTTGAGAAGAAAGACTATTATTTCGGCAGCATCAGCGCCATCTATACTGTCCTAAACGACGCTCAAATAGGCATCAAAAAGAGCTCGTTACTTCATGCTGGTCTCACTGATGGCGACGTTAAGATAACCCATAGAGCCATTATCAAGCAGTCTCACCTCATTCGTAGCACCCAAGAGTAGTCTCACCATTACGCATAGAAAAAGGGCTGAATTGTGCCTCAAAAAGCATCAATTCAGCCCTCACACTATTTCAATGTCATTTAAACCGTTTAGAAATCACTCATTCCTCATTTAAATGCAACCCAAATGTTAGCCAATATTACATTTTGATTTATCTTCGCCCGATATAGCAAACATGCTCAACCTCCCTATTCATAAGCATTTGAGCCACATTTCACCCTCTCATAGTTTACATACAAAGTGATTTCCCCCCCCTATATGGTTCAGGTCGGGGCTCAGGTCGCGGTGACCGCAAAGCCGGGAACCGGGATAATCCTTCAGCAGCAGCAACACAAGCACACGCAGGGAGTGCTTTTGAAAAAGGGTGCGTGTATCGGCAGGGCGACCGCACTCGTCAAGACCGCCTTCGTAGCAGACACCGATGCTACCTGCATTCCAACCCCGGACATGGGCACCAGGCAGGGACAAGGGACGCAGGGACTTGATGTCACCGTTCTTGCGGATATAAAAATGATAACCTGCGCCGGAGAAGCCCCGGCGCAGGTGGTCTGTCGTCAAGTCGTGCTCCGTATAGCAGCGGTCGCAGCGGGTGGCGGAACAATGGACGACGATAAGATTGATGAATCTCATGAGAATTAAAAATTAGAAATTAAAAATAAAAAGTGAAGGAAACCCGCTACACTGTCATGGCATGGGCGCTCAGGGCACCAATAAGCGCGGAGGCTACAGCGATTATCACTTTCAGAATCTTATCCCAAACAGATGATTTTGTACTCATAAAATTAAGGATTAATAGTTAAGAATTAATGGTTAAGGATTAGTGATTAAGGATTAAGGGCTAATGATTAATGGTTAATCATTAGGGATTGATTAGCGATAAGCGATTTGCTTGTGTTCATTAACCATTAATCACTAACCCTTAATCATTCCTTCTTTATCCCAGCGGATTTTCGCCCTGGTCGCCGTCGTCGCCGGAGCCGCCCTCCTCGGGCTTGTCGAGCACAAAGCCCACATTCGCCGGGCTGCGGGTCACGGCGGTACTGCCGTTCACCAGCTTCAGCTCCTTGTCGGGGATAAAGCGGATATTCACCTTCGAGATATTGCGCACCGTACATTTGTCCGAGGCCTCCATGCCGGGACAGCGGAACGTCATGTGGAAAGTGCCCAGCTGGTTCAGCTTCACCTTGTCGCCGTTGGCAAGGTTGCCTTGAATCTCCTCCACCAGGGCTTCGATGACGTGCTTCACGTCGCCCTTCGTCATGGCACAGTTTTTCTGAATGGAGGCGGCAAGGACATCGATGTCCACGGTGCCGCAGGTCTTGGGTTTCTGACGGAGATAGTACAACATGGGCGAAGCCGGGTTGCTTACGATTTTACGGCGCTGGAAGCGCTCTACAATTACATCCATAAATTTGAAAAGTTAAGGTTTAAGTTAAGAAAAATGAGTTATAAGAGAGAAGTGGGTAAGGGAAGGGATAGGGCGCCCGAATCAATGATTATTCCTTTTCTTAAGCACATTACAAAGATACAACATTAAGAAGCGGAAGTCAAGTGTTTTGCCATTTTTTTTACTACAAAAAACACGGAGACACAGAGTTTTTCAAGCAATAAGAAAAATCTCCGTGTCTTTGTGTCCCTGTATTCTATAAATTTCCATCCATCACTTTGCATTCCTCGTCAGCCACTCCAATGGTGGTATGTAGTCCACCAGTTTTGTCATGCTTTGGTTATGATGGAAATAGACTTCACCGGTTTTGCCATTACGGTGCTTGGCTATGATGACGATACCCAGGCCATCGGTGGGATAAGTACTCTTCTTATCGACGGTCTTGCCGTAGAGGGCAGGGCGGCAAAGCAGCATTACCATATCCGCATCCTGCTCTATGGCGCCGCTCTCGCGCAGGTTGCTCAGGGTGGGGCGATGGTCTATGCTACCGTCGCTCGCCCGGTTCAGCTGGCTCAGCAGCAGTACGGGGATATCCAGCTCCTTGGCCAGCAGCTTTGCCTTGCGGCTTGCCTGCGCCACTTCCTGCTCGCGGTTACGGTTTTTCTGGTCACTCCTCATTCACATAGTTGCAGATAGTCCACAATCACCATGTCACAGCGATTCTTGCTCTTCAGCAGGCGGGCGGAAGAACGCACGCGGTCCATGCTCGTCATCGGATGGTCGTCTATCAGTATGGGCAACCGCGACAACTCGGCAGACGCCTCATGCACCTGCCTCACCTCGCCGGGTGTGAGCTGACCGCTACGCAGGTGTTGCGGGTCTACCCCCTCCGTAGCTGCAAGCAGCCAGCGGTCTCCCAGGCGCTCGCCTTGCATTTCGAGGCTGAAGACCACCACATGACGCCCCGCCATGGCAGCGGCACGGGCCAGGTGGAGGGCAAAGGCCGTCTTCCCCACCGACGGACGGGCAGCAAGGATGTTCAAGTCGCCGCGCTGCCAGCCCGCCGTAACGTGGTCCAGAGCGTCAAAACCCGTAGGGATACCCGTAATGCCGTTGCATCCGTGCTCCATACGCTGCTCCACCTCGGCCAGCGTGTCGTCCATCAGCCGGTCTATGGAGCGAAGGTGGTCGGCTACGCCGCTCTCGTCCTCCAGCCCCTCCAGCAGTCGATGGGCTTCCACCAGGATGTCGTCAATATCCATCGACTCGTCGGCACTGAACGCCAGCAGTTGCTGGAATCCCGTACGCATGATACGCCGCGTGTGCAATTGCCTAAGGATGAGCGCATGATACTCCAGATGAGCACTGGAGCTGACCTTCGAGCTGATGCGTAACAGTTCGTAAGGCCCGCCCACGGCATCGAGTTTGCCACGGGCTGCCAGTTCGTTCTTCAGCGTGATGGTATCTATGGACTTTGCGCTGCGATACATCGATTGCAGGGCGGCAAAAATTTCCAGATTCTTCTCCTCGTAGAACATCTCGGGACGAAGTTTGTCCGCCACCAGAGGCATGGCAGCGCGCTCTATCATGCAGGCACCGATGACAGCTTCTTCGAGGTCACTGTCGTGGGAAAAAGTAGTTTCAGTCATCATATTCATTTTCAAAAGATTTGTCCGCCAGATAGGTGGCGGCTTGTTTACAATATTTTTGGTTGTTCAGATGGTCGTAATATTCGTCGATGTTGTCCAGTGCCCGCTGTTTCTCGCCTGCCGTCAATTTTTTCCATTCGCGACGGGCCCGGCCGATGTTTACCTTGGGATGCTCGGTGATGTCATGAAACTTTTCCCAGAAGATGCAGAAGTCCTCTCCCACCCCAGCCACCGGCGCTGCCTTCTTCTTCCGCGGGGCTGCTTTAGGACGGGCATTGCCAGTAAGGAAATCATAATCGGGGATACGGATGTGCATCACGTAGGGGTTGGCCACCCGCTCCACGATGCCGGCGTCGAACATCTTGTTGAAGAAGTAGCGCGTACGGTTGCGGGGCCACCCCAATATCTCCATCCAGCGGGCCAGGGAAAGTACGGACTCGCCACGTACACAGTCGAAAAGGTGTCCCCTGACGTTGCAGGTCACCGTGCTGTAGTTGACGTGTGTCAGCACAAAGACAAAGGCTTCGAAGGCATCGGCGGCTTTCTCTCCGGTTTTCATATTCATTTGTTCCTCAAACAAGGCTTTGGGGAAGAGGAGATAGCCTTTCTTCAGCATCTCCGTTGTCATGGGTCTCATTTCTTTTTCCATTTTTGTCTATTCTTAATTCGATAATGCGACAAAGGTAAGGGACCAGCCAGGGGGATACAAATAAGCAGTTAGAATCGGCTAAAAATTAATGAAATACATAAGGTGGCGAGAGAGGGGTTCACCTCATCCTCCACCACCCTATATGATAATATACTAAAATAATCAGAATGTATTAGAAATACATTCTCTATTTCGCATATTTTTTAGAGACCAGAAGATACGGATTTTTCACGGTCATATCCTTCACGTGGTCGGGCATCCCCCAGTAGCTCAGGAGGATGCCTATCTGTACGGGGGTGAGGTGGGCAGTCCTGGCGGTATAGCCCTGGTCCGTCAGATCCTTCAGCAGGCAAGCGTGTTCCGCAATGGAACGGCGCAGGGCCTTTACGGCCGAGCAGGCATACGCGTAGTTTGGGTAATAGGCCACTGCCACATCTGCAATGCGATGGCATCCCTCGAGCAGCCATTCAAAACTTTGTTCTTTTATCATTTTACATATATTTATTAATAAAACATGTTGCAAAGTTAGAATGGGAGGGAAAACTGGGAAAGTTCGAGTGGCAATAAGAAAACTTGCTCAAGAAAAATGAATGTGTCAAAACGGTTGATGACACACCCTCACTGTCTTATTGATAAAAGCAACACTTTCATACTATAATAGGGAAGCACACATTTTGCGTATTTCATGTAACTTATCGGTCAGCGATTTTTCTTTAAGAGAGACAGCCATATTATATCTCGCCTGCCTATTAACGAGAAGTTCCGCACTAATCCCTAAGGCTGCTTCTACCATAAGAGCGAAGTCACTGGTTACATCTCCCTCTCCCTCTTGAAGTACCCCAGCACCGTGGCCGGTGTAAGACAGCAGCGTTCCACGCTTTTCAGGCGGCTCTGAAAAGTATATCGGGAGCATAGCACAAGGCAGAACCAAGTATAGTTCAAGCTACGGTGCAAGCGGTGCTGAAGGTGGTCGAAAAAACGGGAAACACGGGCAAAGAAGCTAGCGATACGCTCGCGGGGGACAAAACGGGAAGGCTGTGCGGCAGCATTGCGGGAGCGCTTGGCGGTACGTTCCATCTGTGCAAGGGTATACTCCAGTTGCTCGATGTCATTGCGGGTGTTCTCCATGGTTTGTTCCAATTTCTCGCGTCGTACCTGCTGCTTGGCATATCGTTCTTTTCTGTCAGCGATTCGATTTTTGAGGTCTTCTGCGGTGAGGTTTATTCCTTTGTTCTGGATTGATTTCATTATAAATGTATGTTTTATAGTTGTTTGTCTGTATATAAGTTCACGAAAACACATCATCCGTCTGCACCGAATGCATAATGCATAAAAGGCAAACGGATGATATATCAGGAGCAAATGTACGATGAATATTGCAGATAAAGTTCTTAATGACCATTAAGTCTTGTTATAAAACATGATATTATCTACTGCAAATTTGGAGATTATAAGAAAACACGTACCTTTGCAATGTGTTTTTCATAGTATTAGATTTAAGGTTAACAAAAGATTGGCTGTCTGGGATAGATAGCCTTTTTTTTATGCCCGCACCATTCGATTCATCCAATTAGTATCAATTCACTTTATACAACTTTTTAACCCACCAAAAGTGTTTTTAAACCCCAAAAGTTGTAGATTATAAATACTATGTTTATATTTGCAACATGAAAAAAGCGCTCGAGAAAATGTAGTATCTACAACTCGTCTGTGAAGTAGGTGGCGGTTGTGATATAGACAGCGTTCATAAGACAAACAAGCAAGCAATCTACAACAATAAAAATATGAAAGTTAGACTTATGACGAAAGTTAGTGCTGCAACCCTCATTTCAGCAATTGCCTGCAGCATATTCACGGGATGTACCGAAAAAGACCTATACAATCCCGAACGTGGAAAAACAGAACTAAAGCCGGAGAGCGAATACTTTGACTTTGCAACAACAGCCCAGGTAGCTTTTGACGTGAATTATGGAAAAATCGCAGGAGGCGCATTAATAGAGGTGTTTACAGAAGACCCCATCACCTATCAGACAAACAACCTCTACTCCATCAACGGCGAAGCGGTTTTTAAAATCTTTGCAGATGCAGACGGACGCTTCACCGGCAACGTAGAACTGCCCAAAGCGACAGAAAAGGTATATATCATCTCACAAAGTTGGGGAGCCCCCATGTATGTGGAAGCAGATGTGGAAAATGGCAAAGTGGTGGTAGATATGACCGAAAATAATGCCAACACCCGCTCAACTGCCATGACACGTGCAAAATCCAACCTGACTATCGACCTAAAGGATAGGAAGGAACGGGTATACTCCATCGTTGGATGGGGACAATCTCACGGTGAGATTATTGATAATAATGACATTGTAACTACGGGAAATTTCAATGACGGAACTTTAAAGCAGTTGCAACGCACGCTGTGGAAAGGCCATGACAGCAAACCCAACAATCTGGACAACAGAGATTTGGTGAGAGACACAAAGCACGTGAACACCACCATTGCCCAAGCATATATCAACAACCAGGGACAACACGTAACGATTACCGATGCAGAACTGTATCTGACCTTCCTGACCGAACGTGCCGGTTACCTGACTTCCATCGGCTATTATTACTACAAGACCAATGAAGTTCCCAACAGCCCTGACAAGGTAGACAAATTCATTATCATTCCCAATGCATCCATTGCAGGGGACGACCCATATACCAAACGGTTTGGAGGTGGTAACAAATATTCCCTATATGACGCTCCCATAGAAAAGAATACAAAAATACAACTTCTGTATCGAGACGAAAACGGTAACGTCTCCACCAAATTCCCGGCAGGATATACCATAGGATATTTCATCATCCCCGATGGATATACCCCCTATGAAGGTATCGACTACTCTATAAATTATATATATTCCAATAAAGAATGGAACAAGATATATGCAGACCAACAAGCCCGCTTTATCTCCCTCTCCGCCAGCAACGGCACGGTAGTCTATGGAGTAGAAGATGGCAATGATACCAGCTACGAAGACATACTGTTCTGTATCGATGCTAACCCCAATGAAGCCATTCAAGACCCGGACCGCCCGGTCATAGACCCGGAAGAGCCTACGGTGACGAGCTCTGAAACAACCTACCGCACGTATGCCTACGAAGACATCTGGCCCAATGGCGGTGACTATGACTTGAACGACGTGATTATCGAACACAAACGGGCCATTTCATTCAACAGCAACAATTATGTGCTGAAGGTGGAAGACACCTTTGTACCCGTACAGAAAAGTGGTGCCGCCACATACTCCAACGCATTTGCCGTGCAATATGTGGCCAGCCAGCGAGGCAGCATAGAACTGCCTGCCGGAGCAGTCGATGAAACAGAGACCTCTTCTGTCATCCTATTCCCCGATGCAAAGTCTGTGCAGGGCAACGAATTTACCGTAACCCGTACATTTGCAGACAACACATTGCCTAAGAAGAATCTGGAAACCGACTTGAATCCGTTCATCATTGCCCAGTATACAGCCGGAGCCGACAACCGGACAGAAGTGCATCTGCCCAAGAAGAAAGCGACCGGCAGAGCCAACGCAGAGCAAATCGGAGCCAAAGACGATGCCTACTACATCAACAAGGACGGCAAATATCCATTCGCCATCATGCTGCCAGCCACAACCGGCACGGAAGGCCCCATCCGGTTCACTCCGGCAAAGGAAACCGTACGCATCGACCTGGAGTATCCCGATTTCGCCAAATGGGTAGAGTCCAATGGTGCCACCAATAATGACTGGTATCTCTACTACCAGTCGTCCAAAGAGTGAAATCCTACGACATTGCTTAAAGAAGAGCCGCGCAAATGCAACTATTGCGCGGCTTTTTCATGCATGACCATTACCGTTATGAAATTATTTTTTCTACATTTGCATCCGCTAAAAGGAAACAAAACCGCATCAGGCTGAAAAAAAACATGAGGAATACATCACCCGCCGCACCTACCATCCGCTTCCGCCGCTGGAGCAGAAAAGCCTACGCTGCATTTGCCAGCATAGGACGGTGTGTCACTATCGGTTGCCTGCGCAAAAGCGTGGCAGACAGCTCTCTGTCCAAACAGAAGGCTGCGGGAACCGCCGGACATGCCGGATGCGGGGAAGAGAGTGCCTGGAAAGGGGAAACGGAAGGAAGAGAAACCGACACCGGCATTCCGCTGGGTAGCAGCAGCGCCCTGACAAGTATCCTCACGGAGCTGGGAACGAACCGGCACATTCTTTTTGAAACACAATTCATCCGCCCCTGCGGGAATACGGGCGGACAAGACACATATAGCCTGAAACAAAAGAGAACAAGAGGTACGGATTACCGGAAGCCATGCAGCAGAATGACGAGCTGCACCGCCCCGGCAATCCGTACCTCTGTCTTTATCCACGAACTTAACCCAAGAAAGATATGACCCTACAGAAGTTGAAGGAACAAGTGCTGCGCGGCAGCCACATCAGTAAGGAAGAAGCCGAATGGCTGGCTGTGCAACCCGACAAGGAAGCGCTATACGAAGCTGCCCACGAGATAACCCGGGGCCTGGCCTCGGAGGAGTTTGACATGTGCTCCATCATTAATGCCAAGTCCGGACGATGCCCGGAAAACTGCAAGTGGTGTGCACAGTCGTCGCACTACAAAACCCAGGCAGACGTGTACGACCTGGTGGACAAAGAAGAATGCCTGCGGCATGCCCGGCATAATGAAGCCCAGGGCGTGGCACGTTTCTCGCTGGTGACCAGTGGACGGAAGCCCTCCTCCAGAAACATGGAGAAACTGTGCGAAGCCGCCCGGCACATGCGCCGGCACTCGTCCATCCAGTTGTGCGCATCACTGGGACTGCTCAACGAAGACGAAATGCGGGCACTGCACGACGCAGGCATCACCCGCTATCACTGCAACCTGGAGACAGCCCCCTCCTACTTTCCCCAACTGTGCAGCACGCACACGCAGGAAGAGAAGCTGCGCACCCTGCAAGCCGCCCGCAATGTAGGCATGGACATCTGCAGCGGCGGCATCATCGGCATGGGCGAGAGCATGGAGCAACGCATCGAATTCGCCTTCACACTGCGCGAGCTGGAAGTACAGTCCATCCCCATCAACCTCCTGAGCCCCATCCCCGGCACACCGCTGGAACGGCAGGCACCACTCAGCGAGGAGGAAATACTGACCACCATCGCCCTCTTCCGCTTCATCAACCCGACAGCTTTCCTCCGCTTTGCCGGAGGACGCTCGCAACTGAGCAAGGAGGCCGTAAAGCAAGCGCTACACATCGGCATCAACTCCGCCATCGTGGGCGACCTGCTGACAACGCTCGGCTCGAAAGTGTCAGAAGACAAGGTACTGATAGAAGATGCCGGATACCGGTTCTGCGGCTCGCAGTTCGACAGAGAGCACCTATGGCACCCCTATACCTCCACCACCAACCCGCTACCGGTGTATAAGGTGAAGCATGCCGAAGGCGCCACCATCACCCTGGAAAGCGGAGAAACACTCGTAGAGGGAATGTCGTCGTGGTGGTGCGCCGTCCACGGGTACAACCACCCTACACTGAACCGGGCGGCAGAGAAACAGCTGGGCAAGATGTCGCATGTGATGTTCGGAGGGCTGACACACGACCCTGCCATTGAACTGGGCCAGTTGCTGCTACCGCTTGTCCCGCCGTCCATGCAGAAGATATTCTATGCCGACTCGGGCTCGGTGGCAGTAGAGGTGGCCTTGAAAATGGCCGTGCAGTACTGGTATGGCAAGGGAAAGGCGAAGAAGAACAATTTTGTGACTATCCGTTCGGGCTATCACGGGGATACATGGAATGCCATGTCTGTCTGCGACCCGGTGACGGGCATGCATTCGCTGTTCGGGGCATCATTGCCGGTGCGCTATTTCGTGCCGCAGCCGCGCTCGCGCTTCCACGGCGAATGGGATGAACGGGATACGGTGGAACTGCGGAAACTGGTAGAGGAGCATCACGAGGAACTGGCAGCGCTTATCCTCGAACCTGTGGTGCAGGGCGCTGGCGGCATGTGGTTCTACCACCCCCAGTACCTGCGCGAAGCGGCACAGATATGCAAGGAACATGGCCTGCTGCTGATATTCGATGAGATAGCCACGGGCTTCGGACGGACGGGAAAACTCTTTGCCTGGGAGCACGCGGGTGTAGAACCGGACATCATGTGCATAGGAAAGGCCATAACGGGCGGATACATGACGCTGTCTGCCGTACTGACGACGAATGAAGTGGCGGATACCATCTCCAACCATACACCGGAGGTGTTTATGCACGGACCCACCTTTATGGGGAATCCACTGGCATGCGCCGTAGCGTGCGCTTCGGTGAAGCTGCTGACCTCGCCCGAATACGACTGGCAAGGCAAGGTGACTCGCATCAGCCGGCAACTGCAAGAAGAGCTTGAACCGGCACGCCGATTACCGCAAGTGACGGATGTACGTGTGCTGGGAGCCATCGGGGTGATTGAGACAAAAAAGCCCGTAGACATGGCGTGGATGCAAAAACGCTTCGTTGAGGAGGGAATCTGGGTACGCCCGTTCGGAAGATTGGTATACCTGATGCCTCCGTTCATTATAGAGCCGGAACAGTTGAGGAAGCTGACGGGAGGGTTGATGAAAATTATAAGAATGTGCTAATATGCTAATGTGCCAATTGGCTGCGCAATGTTTACGCTGCGCTATCACGCCGCAGGTCATTGGCATATTAGCACATTAAAACCACATTGGCACATTTTAAAAGAATTATGAATGCAATAGAATATATGCAGCAAGAGCTGCAAACATTGAAAGAACACAGCAACCTGCGCCGCCTGCCGCAACTGACACACGAGGGACGCACGGTTATAGCCGATGGCCGGCATATGCTGAACCTTTCGTCCAACGACTACCTGGGCCTGGCTGCCGACCGCCAGCTAAAGGAAGAATTCCTGCAGACACTGACACCGGACACCTTCCTGCCGACTTCCTCCTCCTCCCGCCTGCTGACGGGGAACTTCGGGATTTACGAAGAACTGGAGACGGAACTCGCCACACTTTTCGGCACAGAGACAGCACTGGTGCTCAATAGCGGCTATCATGCCAATATGGGGATTCTGCCCGCCGTGAGCGATGCACAAACCCTAATACTGGCAGACAAGCTGGTGCATGCCAGCATCATCGACGGCATCCGCCTATCCACCGCACGCTGCATCCGCTTCCGCCACAACGACCTGGTGCAACTGGAACGCCTGCTGGAACAACACCATGCAACATTCCGGCAATTGATTATCGTCACAGAAAGCATCTTCAGCATGGACGGTGACCAAGCCGACCTCACGGCATTGGTGCGTTTGAAAAAAAGATACTCCAACGTACTGCTCTATGTGGACGAAGCCCATGCATTCGGCGTAAGGGGACTGCGCGGCCTGGGCTGCGCCGAAGAAACCGGATGTATCCGGGATATAGATTTCCTCGTGGGCACCTTCGGCAAGGCGGCTGCGTCTGCCGGTGCATACATCGCCTGCTGCCGGACGATACGCGAGTATCTCGTCAACCGGATGCGAACCCTTATCTTCACCACGGCATTGCCTCCGACAAGTATTGCCTGGACACTGTTTATCGTACGGAAACTTGCCGGAATGCAGGACCACCGCGAGCATCTGGCAAGAATCAGTCGGACACTGCGCGAAGCATTACAAGCCAAGGGGTACGGATGCCCCAGCGCAAGCCATATCGTCCCACTGATTATTGGCCCCAGTGCCGACACCGTGCTGTGCGCAGAGCTGCTGCAGAGGCATGGCTTTTATGCACTGCCGGTACGCCCGCCCACGGTGCCCGAAGGGACATCACGCATCCGCTTCTCGCTGACGGCAGACATACGGGAAGATGAGATTGGAGAACTTATACCCCTTATTCCCCTAAAGGAAGAGAGGAATACTAACGCTATACGATTCTAAAAACAGATGAAACAAAGTTACATTATACACGAGCATCATCCCCGGCTATTGCTGTTCTTTGCCGGCTGGGGAGCCGATGAGACGCCTTTCAAAATGTATCGTCCGGTAGCCAGCGACTTCATGGTGTGCTATGACTACCGCACACTGGATTTTGACGCCTCCGGACTGGAAGAATACCGCGAAATCAACCTCATCGGCTGGTCTATGGGGGTATGGGCGGCTTCGCAGACCGTGCCACAGCTCTCATCGCCAGGTACGTCCGGCGAAGGTATCCATATGGCAAACAGCATCGCCATCAACGGAACGCCCTACCCCATAGACCAGCATATGGGCATTCCACCCGCCATCTACCACGGGACATTGGACGGACTGACCGGGGCTTCACTGCACAAATTCCTCCGCCGCATGTGCGCCAACGGAGCAGCCTTCAAAGCTTTCCTGGAAATCACCCCCCGCCGTCCGCTGGAAGAGTTGAGAGATGAGTTGACGGAGATTGAGAAGATGTACCACACACTGCCTGCTGCCACCTTCCATTGGCAGCAGGCAGTAACGGGAGGCAACGACCGCATCATTCCACCAGCCAACCAGCTGCAAGCCTGGGAAATACTCGGCACCCCCGTACTGCAAACGGAGGATGCCCACTACCAGGAAGAGTTATTCAGACATTACCTGCAAGACCTATGGACAAGCCACTGAACCCGATGGACAAACAACTGATAGCCGCCCGCTTTGCCAAAGCCCGGAATACCTATACCCGGGAGGCCCGCGTGCAGCAACAAGTCGCCGAGAAGATGATGCAGCTCATAAAGGAACCATACACACGTTTCCGCCGTGTCGTAGAGTTTGGCTGCGGAACGGGAAGCTACTCACGTATCCTCCTCCACACCTTGCAACCGGAAGCTCTGCTGCTGAACGACTTGTGCCGGGAAATGGAGGAGTGCGTCAAGGAACTTTGCGACGGCACTACCGTGCAGTTCGTCCCCGGTGATGCCGAAGCCATCGACTTCCCCGGAGAAACCGACCTGATAACCTCGTGCTCCACCCTGCAATGGTTCAACGACCCAGGTGCTTTCTTCACCCGCTGCCACCAAGCACTGGTGGCAGACGGCCTGCTTGCCTTCAGCACCTTCGGCGCCACAAACATGCACGAAATACGCCAACTGACTGGGCACGGGCTGGACTATCTCTCCGTTGAGGAGCTGCAAGCCCTGCTGTCTCCCGGTTTCGATATTCTTCATGCCGAAGAAGAGGTGATATCCTTGCCCTTCCCCACTCCCCAGGCAGTGCTGAAGCATCTGAAGCAAACCGGAGTCACGGGTACGGAAAAAAGGATGTGGACGCGTAGTCGCCTGCAATCCTTCTGCAAAGAATACACAACCCGGTTCAGTGATGCCGCAGGCAACGTAAGCCTGACCTATCACCCTATTTATATCATCGCACGAAAAAAAACAAAATAATGGAAACAAAAAACATCTACTTCATCAGCGGCATTGATACAGATGCCGGAAAAAGCTATTGCACCGCCTGGTACGCCCGTGAGCTTATGCAACGCGGCCTGCGCGTCATCACCCAAAAATTCATCCAGACCGGCAACACCGGTCATTCCGAGGACATCGACCTGCACCGCCGCCTCACCGGAACCGGCTACCTGCCGGAAGACAAAGAGGGGCTGACCATGCCCGAGATATTCTCCTATCCCTGCTCTCCCCACCTCGCCGCCCGCATAGACAAGCGCCCGATAGACTTCGGAAAAATAGAGCGTGCCACCAGGGAACTTTCCCATCGCTATGATACCGTGCTCGTAGAAGGCGCCGGCGGTCTGATGGTTCCCCTTACCGAAGATTTCCTGACGATAGACTACATTGCGGAGAAGCAGTACCCGCTTATCTTTGTCACCTCCGGAAAGCTGGGCAGCATCAACCACACCCTGCTGAGCTTCGAAGCCATCAAGAACCGGGACATCGCGCTCGATACGGTACTCTACAACCTCTATCCCACGGTAGAGGACAAGACTATCCAGGAAGACACGATGAAATACATCAAGCAGTATTTGTCCAAGCACTTTCCCGGAACAAAGTTTGAGGTAGTGCCGGAAATTGTGTAAATTTGCAGCACATAAACGTCCTACTGCACATGGAAGCATTTACATTAGATTCAACTGAAATTATCGTACTCGCTACGGCGGGTGGTCTGTTCCTTATTCAAATTATCTACTACCTCTGTCTCTACAACCGTATTCATGCGCGCAGCCGTGCCGTGAAGCAGGGAGACACGCACTTCACCCAGGAACTGCCCCCCATATCCGTCATCATCTGCGCCCGCGAGGAATCCGAGAATCTGCGCCGCAACCTGGGCGCCGTGCTGGAGCAGGACTATCCCCAATTTGAAGTCATCGTCATTAACGACGGCAACACCGATGAGAGCGAGGATTACCTGACCATCCTCGAGGAGAAATATCCCCATCTCTACCACAGCTTCGTACCCGATTCCTCCCGTTACATCAGCCGCAAGAAGCTGGCCGTGACGCTTGGAATCAAGGCCAGCAAATATGAATGGCTGGTGTTCACCAATGCCAACTGCATGCCCCAAAGCAACCAATGGCTGCGACTGATGGCACGCAACTTCACATCACGTACCCAAGTGGTGCTGGGATACAGCGGCTACGAACGCGGCAAAGGCTGGCTGCACAAACGGGCGGCATTCGACAATCTGTTCACTTCCATGCGCTATCTGGGATTTGCCCTGGCAGGCAGCCCCTACATGGGCATCGGGCGTAACCTGGCCTACCGGAAGGAACTCTTCTACCAACAGAAAGGATTCTCCGCACACCTCAACCTGCAACGGGGAGACGACGATTTGTTCATCAACCACGTGGCTACCCCGGAGAACACGCGGGTAGAAACGGATGCCAATGCCATTGTGCGCATGCAGCCGCTTCTGCGTACCAAGGACTGGAAAGAAGAGAAAATAGGCTACGCCTCCACAGCACGGCTGTATCATGGAATGCAACGCTGGCTGGCCGGTTTTGAGACCCTGACCCGCCTGGCATTCCACGCATCCTGGATAGCCGCGATGGTCATCGGCATTCTGCACTTCCACTGGCTGGCAGCAGGCGTCGCTTTCCTTTTGTTCCTGCTCCGTTTCACCATGCAGGCCGTCATCGTGAACAAGACCGCCCGCGACCTGGAAGAACAGCGCAGATATTACTTCACACTACCGGCTTTCGACCTATTGCAGCCGATACAGTCTTTACGTTGGAAATGGTACTGTCTGTTCCGCAAGAAAAGCGGTTTTCTGAGAAAGTGACTCTCTTATTCGTAACGGATGGAAGTTGCCGGATGGATGCGTGTAATCAAGAATGAAGGGGCCAGCAACATCAGGACCGAAGCCAGCAATGTGCCGGCATTCAGCAGCAGGAACAGCCAGATATTGAAAGATACCGGAACAGTAGCCATGTAATAGGTTTCAGGGTCGAGCTTGAACAAGCCAGACCAGCGCTGCACGAAATAGAATGCAAGGCCGATTATGTTCCCCCAAAGCATGCCTTTCCCAATGAGGAAGACCGAAAACCAAAGGAAGACTTTACGGATGGTAAAGTTATTGGCTCCCAAAGACTTCAGCACGCCTATCATGGAGGTACGCTCTATGATGATAATCAGCAGGCCGGATACCATGGTGAAACCCGCCACCCCAATCATCAGAATGAGAATGACCCAGATGTTGACATCCAAGATGCCCAGCCAGGCAAAGATTTGGGGATTGAGCTGCTCTACATTACGGACGCAATACTCGGCACCATAGCGGTCGGGATTCTCATCCGTATCGGCAGCTATCTCATAGGTGGTTTCTTCCAGCTTGTCATAATCGCGTATTTCCAGCTCCACACCGCTCACCTGGTCCGGCTCCCAGTTGTTCAGGCGATTCACCAGATAGAGGTCGGTAAGCAGGAATAGGTTGTCGTATTCGGAGAAGTTGGTTTGGTAGATACCTACAATCTTCAGGCGGCGAGCACGCACATCGTCCTGGATGAAGTAGGTGTCTATCTTGTCACCAAGTTTCAATTGCAGCTTGTTGGCAAGAGACTTTGAGATGACTACGCGGTTGGACGAAGCGGAATCGCTGAATTGCGGAAACTCCCCCTCCAGCAGATGGCGGTGGAAAAAGGTGCTGTCATACTCCTGCCCCACACCTTTCAGCACCATTCCCTGAAAGGCATCGGCGGTCTTTATCATCCCCGGCTTGGTGGAGTAGCGTTGTACATGCTTCACTTCGGGATAATCGGAAAGCGCAGCCATCATGCTGTCGCCCACCACCACCGGGCGCGTCTCATAAGAGCGTGCAGCATCCAGGTTGCCTATCTGGATATGGGCACCGAAACCCACGATTTTATCCCTTACCTCGCTCTTGAAGCCAACAATGACGGACACGGCAATAATCATCACCGCCAGTCCGAGAGCAATACCCACCATGGCAATAAGGACAGCCGGACGGGAAACTTGCTTGCCCGGCTCCGAGTTGCGATAAATGCGCAACGCTATAAAGCGAGATAAGTTCATGGGCCATTATTTTTTAGGCGCAGATTACACGGAAGATTTGAAACAAACGTCTTTATCTTAAGTTTTCCGTGTAATCCGCGTAATCCGCGCCTAATGAATTATTTCATTTTATTCGGTTCGTCCCGGATAGGCTTCCAATGCTTTTTGCAATACAAACAAGGCGCGGTTCAAGTCATCTTTCTTCAGTACGTATGCGATACGCACTTCGTTGCGACCGGAACCCGGCGTAGTATAGAATCCGGACGCAGGCGCCATGAATACCGTCTGTCCCTCGTACTCGAACTCCGACAGACACCAGGCACAGAACTTGTCCGAATCATCTACCGGAAGCTTTGCCACCGTATAGAAGGCTCCCATCGGGATGGGCGAATATACGCCCGGTATACGGTTCAATCCGTCAATCAGGCATTTACGGCGTTCTACATATTCATCGTATGTGTCGCGCAGATAATCCTCACCGGCATCCAGCGATGCTTCTGCAGCAATCTGGCCAATCAACGGAGGACTGAGACGCGCCTGGCAGAACTTCATGACAGCATCCCTGATTTCCTTGTTCTTCGTTATCAGGGCACCGATGCGGATGCCGCACTCCGAATAGCGCTTGGACACGGAATCAATCAGCACCACATTGTTCTCAATGCCTTCCAGATGGCAGGCAGAGATATAGGGAGAACCCGTATAAATAAATTCACGGTACACCTCGTCCGAGAAGAGGAACAAATCGTACTTCTTCACAAGGTCGCGAATCTGGTTCATTTCACGGCGTGTATAGAGGTAACCCGTAGGATTGTTGGGATTGCAAATCAAAATAGCACGCGTTCGTTCGTTAATCAGCTCCTCGAACTTCTCTACCTTGGGCAACGAGAAACCCTCTTCGATGGTCGTGGCAATGGTGCGTATCTTGGCTCCGGCAGAGATGGCAAACGCCATATAATTGGCATAGGCCGGCTCGGGAACAATGATTTCATCCCCCGGATTGAGGCAAGCCAGAAAAGAGAACAACACCGCCTCCGAGCCGCCGGAAGTGATGATGATGTCGTCGGCAGTCAGATTGATATTGTACTTTGCATAGTAACCCACCAACTTCTCGCGGTAACTGCGATATCCCGCACTGGGACTGTATTCCAGAACTTTCCGGTCGATGTTCCGTATCGCTTCAATCGCGACTTCCGGAGTAGGCAGGTCGGGTTGACCGATGTTCAGGTGAAATACATGTATACCCCTCTGCTTGGCAGCATCTGCCAGAGGAGCCAGTTTTCTGATAGGAGATGCGGGCATCTCCATTCCGCGAATAGATATTGTTGGCATGAGGTTTATTTACTATTTGACGATTTATGATTTACTATTTAATAGAGTATTTATAGGTGATATTGCTATCACTTTATCATTAAAGTTGCAAATGTAGCGAATTATTTGAAACCAAAAGGAAGGCAAGACCATAAAAACTTTAAAAAACTTATCTATCGTAAAAACTCTATGATATGTAAACAGAAACTTGTATCTTTGAAAAAGCAAACGAGCCAAGTAGAATCAATTGTAAATAGTAAATAGTCAAATAGTAAATAACACCATGGTCATCAACCTTATAACTTTTGCTTCCATACTGCATAAACAAGCATCAGTCCGTAGCTCCCACGAAGTGATATTGACTGAATTGGAAAAATACTTTACCGTCAACTTCATTGATTACAAAGACATAGACAAGTTATCACCCGATGACTTCAGTATTATATTCATTGCCACCGGAGGTGTGGAACGGCTGGTAATCCAGCATTTCGAATCCCTTCCCCGCCCCGCCATCCTCTTGGCAGACGGCATGCAGAACTCACTGGCCGCCGCTCTCGAAATATCTTCCTGGCTGCGCGGCCGGGGAATGAAAAGCGAGATTCTTCACGGAGAGCTCCCCGAGACCATCAAGCGTATTTTTGTCCTGCACAGCAATTTCGTGGCACAACGCAGCCTTTTCGGCATGCGCATCGGCGTAATGGGCACTCCGTCCAGCTGGCTCGTTGCCAGCAATGTGGATTATCTGCTTGCCAAACGCCGCTGGGGTATCGAGTACACAGACGTCTCATTGGACCGCATTTATGAATACTACGGACAGATAACGGACGACGAGGTGGGCGAAGCATGCGCCGGACTGGCAGGAAAAGCGCTTGCCTGCCGAGAGGCAAGCCCCGAAGACATGATAAAAGCCATGCGGCTGTATCGAGCCATCAAGAGGATTGTAGAGGAAGAGCGACTGAGCGCCATTACCCTCAGCTGCTTCCGCCTGATAGACCAAACGGGAACCACCGGCTGCCTTGCCCTTGCCTTGCTGAACGACGAAGGAATCATTGCCGGATGTGAAGGCGATTTGCAATCCGTCTTCACCATGCTGGCCGTAAAAGTGCTGACGGGGAAAAACTCCTTCATGGCCAATCCTTCCATGATAAATGCCCGTACCAATGAAATCATATTGGCACACTGCACCATCGGCATCGCACAAACGGAGCAGTTCATCATACGCAACCATTTTGAGACGGAAAGCGGCATCGGTATTCAGGGAATCCTGCCGACGGGAGATGTAACCATCGTAAAATGCGGAAGCGAAAGCCTGGACGAATATTACTTGAGCACCGGCACGCTTGTTGAGAATACAAACTACATCAATATGTGCCGCACCCAAGTGCGGATAAAAATGAACTCCCCTGCCGACTATTTCCTCAAGACACCGCTGGGCAACCACCACATCATGCTGTATGGCAATTACGAGGATATATTGGAAGAGTTCCTGCAAGCCAATGCCTGCAAACGGATTGAATGATTACTCGTTCGCATCCGGTATCACCACCTCGAAACGCGTTCCTTTTCCCAACTCTGAGGAGACCGAGATAGAACCATGCAGGCGGTCTACGATGGTCTGGCAAATGCTCAGCCCCAAACCGGCGCCCTGCGTAAAGCTGTCTTCTTTGTAAAAGCGTTCGAAGATATGTTTCTGGGCGTCTTCAGAGATACCGCTTCCCGTGTCTTCGACAAAGATGGTGGTATATCCTTCCCGGTTCGTGACATAGCCGAAGGTGATGCTGCCCGTTACCGTGAATTTCTTGGCATTGTTTATCAGGTTGTTCACGACCTGCTTCAAGCGGACGGAATCGGTGATGACCAATTTGTCTTCCCCTTCCGGAATCTCTATACGCAGCTCTACATCCCGAGGCATACTCAGACGCTGGGATTCATGGACCTCCTGCATGATAAACGCCAGGTTGAATGCTCCGAACTTAAAGTCCATCGTGCCCGATTCTATGCGCGAGAGGTCCAGAATATCGTTTATCAACGCCAGCAGCAATGTACAGTTGATGTTGATTGTTTCGACGAACTGCTTTACCTCTTCCGGAGAAAAAGCGTCCAAATCCTTCAACAAATCCGAGAAGCCGACAATGGCATTCAAAGGGGTGCGTATCTCATGGCTCATATTGGCAAGAAACGCAGATTTGAGCTTGTCGGCCTGCAAGGCACGGTCACGTGCGGCAATCAAGGCCTCTTCCGTATCCTTGTAACGCTGGATGCTCTGGCATACTCCCAATACCATGTATGGGGTATCAACCGTCAGTCCGTCATAAGCGGTACTGCGGAACTCCCACCATTCATAGCTCCCATCCGCACTCTTCAACCGGAAACTCATCCGTGAATTGATTTCATTGCCCAACAGAATGGCATCAAAATTCCTGCGCGTATGCAGCAAGTCTTCCGGATGTATAAGGGTGTCCATCTCATCACGTGCCAGCAAGTCCGTATCATCGGTATACCCGAAACGGCGCAGCAATCCACCCGGGAAATGGAAACGGTTCATATGCATGTTGTACTGCCACGGATAAATGGAGCTTTCCTCCACCGCCATATTGAAGAAGCGTCTCTGCATCTCTTCTTCGGAGATATTGCGGCATACAATCGCCATTCCCGTCATCTTTTCATTGGCAAAGATAGGTACTACCTCGCCGGAAACGGGGAAATACGTTCCCTGATGGTTTTCCTGCATGAAGGCTTTCTCCGGAATAGAAATAGGTCTCTTTCCGGTACGTACTTTCTTCAACAAGTCCTGCAGGATGTTTTCTCCATTCATGTAAATCCTGAAAATGGAGCCGGCCATCTGCCCTTCATAGAAACGGGACGTATAGGTTTCGGAAGAAAGTCCCAACATCTGTAACAACGGACGGTTGACAAAATGGATGCGCAGGTCGGTATCATACGTAATCAAGCCGTCGCGAATGGAACAGAAGATATTGTCGAACTCGTCGCGCTGCTCCACCAGGCGGTGCTGTATCAACAAGCGGGTCTGGGCATGTATGCGCTTACGCGACTCCCTGCGGTTGGCACGGAAAAGCCAGGCAACCAGCAGCACCAATGCCCCGACAATCAGCGAATAGAACAGAATGAACCAGACACGGTAACGCTCCATCAACGGTATATTCAAAATGATGCCCTTGCTCTCCGCACGGTTCGTGTCCACACGGAAAAACTGCAACTGTTTGTAATCGAACAGCAACTTGCCCCCAAAGTCCTTTACTTCCAATGAGGCGGGTGACTTGCCCTTCAAAATACTTGCAGCCTGCCGGCCGGCAGCAAAAGCATCCTCTCCGGGAACGGCATCATACACACACAGAACACCGTTCGTCATAGCCAGGTTCTGGCTGGTAAACACGGGGGCCTTCAACTTCAAGGAAAGAAAGGGAATCCATTTGGGAGCAATGACAATATGCTTGTAGGCATTGTAGTCATAGCAAATGGAAGTGATGATAGAGTTCAAGGACTTGGCCTGCACATTCAGCACTTTCAACTCATGCTCCGGATAGTTGCTCTTTATGCGTTCCCAGGATTCCTCCACAGCCTTAACCCCTTTAAGGCTCAGGAAACTGCTGTCGGACAGACAGACCAACTCCCTGCGGGAAGGAAACATGCGGACAGCCGCATCCAGCAAGACATCGAAATCCGTTTTCGAAACATAGCCGGAGACGTTGGGCATTCTTTCAAAGACTCTCTCATCCGGGTATTTGATACCCGAAACCACTACCGGTATCTGATAAGGCAGGGAATCACCGCAATGGGTCAATGTGAAGAAAGCCTCATCGCTGGAGGTCACAATCAAGTCCGTTTTCCGTTGCCTGGCACGCTCGCAGATGCGGCGCATGATGAAGCACTCGGAAGCGAAAGACCAGTAATCGGCATTCAGATATTCAGTAGTGATATTGGCTTTAACTCCCCCCTTGTCCAGTCCGTTCTCCAAATTTTCTGTCAGAAGGCTGTGCCAAGGAGTATTTTTTGTATAGGACTGTATGAAAAGTACATTGTACGTACGTTCCGTAGCCGAAAGTGTTCCCGACATCAACCACAACAAGCCTGCAAACAATGGAAAGAAAAGGCGTTTCATCATAATATAGATTTTGTATACTCAACGCAAAACTCTTATTCGTCACGCAAATATACAAGTTATATTGAGAATGAGCACAGATTATTCAAAAAAAACTCACTCATCGTGCAATGCTTCGGCAGGCTGTACCTTCATGGCCCGTGAAGCCGGATACCAGATTCCTGCAATCACCATCAATGCCATCAATATCCAGACAATAGAAACGCATATGACAAATCTCCCCCAAGTGGCATCCGTGGCTTCCGTAAAAGTGACATCTGCCATAACCATATTGATACATATCATCAAAGCGGGGATGGAAGCAAGTGCCAACAGCAGCAACCCTTCACCCAGCAATTGCCAGCGTATTCTTCCGCGGCTGCTGCCCATGGCCATGCGCAAAGCAATCTCGCTGCGGCGATGGCGGGTACGGAACCAAAAAGTTCCCATCAGCCCGATGAATACATTGAAAACAAAGAATATCACAATGAGCCTTGCGCTGCGGATATACGGGGTGATTCCTTCGGCAGCATCCCGCTCTATCTTCTGGTCCTTATAGCTCTGTATGTCGAAAAGATAGAATGGAGCGACCTGCAGCTGCGACATCATATCCTGATAAAAACGAGCTGCAAAATTATCCGTATCCGCCTCCGGACGTATCCGTAGGGAGATGAACGGGAGGTACTGGTCCTCATAGAACCAACCGGGGAAAGGAGTCAGGACAAAAGGTCCGTAACGGGCATAGTCATCCGTCTTCTGCAAGGCACAGACTGCAGAGACACGGTAACGGAGACCTCCGCTGTAATAATCCAGAAACTCGCGGCCCACCGCCCCGGCACTTGTCTGAAAAAGACTGTCTGCCAAATCACGGGTCACCACGGCAGGCAGAGGACTGGCAGTGGAATTCCAATCCGAGACATTCCCCTGCAACAGCGGAATGCGCATGACGTCGAAATATTCGGGAGACACATAGCGCACTGTAGTCTCGACAACATGCACGCTGTCCGTCGTATACCCCTGGTAAACACGCCCGCGGGTATAAGTATCGGTACCCAGCCACGTGGCAGCACTTTCCACTGCAGGATATTGCCTGATACGCCGGAGCACTTCCTCCATCGGCTTGAACCAGAAGGTCTGCAGGCTGTCTTCCGACGTGCACGGCACTATCTGTGTGGGATTGCAGGAAATCCTTATCTTATAGACATGCTCCAAATCATACCCCTTAGGCTGCCGTTCTGCATGGGCAAAGCCATAGAGTACATCCACACAATACCACATCAATGTAAATACAATCAACAGCTCGGCAAACAGCCAGCCGTTACTGCGGCGCTGGTTCCATATCTGGTGTAAAATAGAATGTATCATACTCGTTACTGTTTTAATTGGGATTCGTTTATCCGCTCATTCTCCGCCAAGAACCTCGGCTATAGGGCGACGGGTGGCATGCCAGGCAGGAATAAACACAGAAAGCAGGTTGAACAACAGACACACCACCAATACAGCCACGAAAACCGCAGGACGGAGGAAGAGCCAGACGCTTACATCAAAATTCGTTCCGGGAGCACCATCGCCAAGCATCCAGTCCTTACCCAGCCATAGGAATATGCACGAAAAGAGAAAACCGAGCAATGCGCCGGCAAATGCCAAGGCCAGGTTCTCGCGGAGCAACTGCACCATCAAGGTAGAACGGCTGGCGCCGTATGCTTTCCTTACCGCAAGCTCAGCCATGCGACGGGACATTTGCGAAGATATAAGTCCGCTGACATTGATAGCGGGCACAATAAGCAATATCAAACCCAGGATGATGCAGGTTACGGCAGGACTCATCGTGTCATTACGGAAGAACTGCCGTTCCGTATAGGTGCTGAGGTCGGGAAGCTCCAGTTCATATTCGACCAGTATCTCGTTGAAGCGGGCAAGCGACTGTTCTATCTGTCGCTTGAGTTCCTCTCTGCCGACACCGGGCTTGACAAGGGCCACAGCCTCGAAATCTCCCCGTAGCCCTTCACTGCCCAGACCGGAATCCCGGGTGGAATAAGGCATCCACAACTCTCCATAGGCAAATGTGAACAGAGAGCTCACATCCTTGGTGACCCCGACAATGCGCTTAGGGCGAAAGTTGACAAAATAATTTTTGCCAATGGCTGCTTCGGCAGACCCGAAAGCTTCGCGAGCAAGCTGTTCGCCTATAACCACGACATCCCGGCAAGCATCGAACTCTTCGGTACTGAAAAGACGGCCCGCCACAAGAGGGATATCGTAGACACGCCAATAGTTCAAATCCACCTGACGAACCGTACGGCGCATTCCCCGCGCGGGCGATTCCCCACAATATCTAAGATAGGTAGGTCCCAGATAGGTGACAAGTTCTGCTCCCGGAAGTTCCTTAAAAATAGCGTTGACAGCCCGATAAGACATACCCGTATTGGAATTGCTGCGGTCGGACTTACGGTAAGAGTATCCATAAGAAGAATATACCATACTACTGCGGTGCGACTCGGGAGCCAAGTCAGCCGTCTGGATGTCATACACCATGTAAATGACCATGACAAAGGTGATGCTCACTGCCGTACCGATGACGGAAACAGCACTGAAAAAGGGATTCTGGCGGATAAGAGCTAAAATTTGTTTCATAACTTTCTATTCATCATGTAATGCTTCGGCAGGCTGCACCTTCATGGCCTTTCGGGCGGGAATACCTATACCGATGACAATCATTAGGGCAATCAGCACAAAGCTGATGGCGGCACATAGCAGCAGGCGGTCCCACTCCAACGTCGTACCGTTCCTCCAGGAGTTCAACTCCAGGTGTGCAAGATTATAATCGATGAGCAATGCAACGGGGGTGACAATTGCCAACAACAATATCCCTTCACTAAGCAGCCGGCTGAAGATGGCACGGTCTGTCGCTCCATGCGCTTTGTGCAGTGCTATCTCCGAACGGCGTTGCTGCGTACGGAACCAGAATGTTCCGAGCAAGCCGAGGAAAATGTTCAGCAGCAGGAATCCCATACCCATCACATAGTTACGGATGTCATTGGTCCATGCCTGCTGGTAGTTGCGACGAATATCCTTGAAAGAACGTATCTCCGAAATGAAGATATTGCCTATGCGGAACTGGCTCTCACTGTCTGCCTTCAGCCTCTCAATGAAGTCATTGTCCTGCCCTTCACGGACGCGGACACAAAGTTCGAGACCGATATAGTAGAAACTCTGCTTCACCATCATGGAATATGAGCTTCGCGCCTGGTCATAATCGTGATAGCGTACATTTTGCAGTGCAGCACCCAGCCGGTAGGTCTTCGTAGTATCACCAAAAAGATAGAACCGCTGGCCTACGAGATCTGTCATCCGGCAGTCGTATTTCCGGTAGAGGTTATCCGAAGCCATAAACTCCCCGCGCTCCAACATTTCAGCCAATTGTTCGGGTGTCTCGCCACGCGTGCCCCGATAGCGGAATACACGGGGAAAGTCCGGTGTCACTAACCTGCGGATGGTCCAACCGGGAGAACGCAAAGTGTCATAGCTTACTTCAGCGCCTGAATTGCTTCCGTTGTAAGGATACGAATTCTGCGAAAGGCTGACCGCTTCTATCTCCGGCCGACGACGCAGACGCTCCAACAACTCGGCTATGTCATCGTGGGTCTGCTGAGAGGTATGCCCGGCTATGTAGTCGGGACTTTTGGGTGTCAGTTCCCCCAACTCTATAAGGTAGCAGTGCTCTATATTAAAGCCTCTCGGCTCCAGATAGGTGGCGGCGCGCGTGTAGAGATAGTCTACCACGTACCACATCACTACACTCACTACCAATAACTCCAACACCAACCATAGGTTTGAGAGCCATTCATTCTTTATCTGTGTAAGAAGTTTCTTAGTCATTTTCTTCAATGATTAATGTTTTGTGATGGAGTTATTTATGCAAACGTCCGCCCAATGCATTTACAATCCCTATTCTTGATGCACGCCATGCGGGAATACCGGAACTTAGTAAGTTTAGCACAAAGCAGAACAACAACGCCCAGCCAAAGGTGGAGCCATGCAGCAATATGCTCGCATCCACTGCCGGAGGACTCAGCGTCTGGCTGAATTCCTGCGCAAACAGCAGTGTATTTCCCAAATAAGCGAATGCTACACTCAGCAACAATCCCATCACCCCTGCCAGCAATGTCACCACCAGATTTTCTGCAATGATTTGCCCCATCAGTTCCAGTCTCGTTGAACCGAATGCCCGGCGCACACCAATCTCTGCCACACGCTGGCGCAGACGGCTCTGCGTCATCGAGCTGAGGTTGATGGCAGGAACAATCAGTAGAATGATGAAGATAATGAGACGCTGCCTGCGTGCCTGGTCCACGTCCGGTTCGATGTTGGCAGCCATTCCTGCGGCATTTTTCTCCTGGTCATAAGGACGGTTACGGTAAATCAACGAATAACCATTCTCGCCAATTACAGTGTCGTACTCCTGACGGCGGCGTTCCGTCTCCTCACGAATAGCGGGAAAATCATCACGGCTTTTCGCCAGAATGGTAACGCTCATCATCCCCATATGCTCATCACTCCATGTGCTTTTCGTTATCTCAGTAGAAGTATAGGGCACCCATACCTGCGCATAGGCAGTGTTGGCCAAAGTAGAAACATCCTTCACTACACCGGACACTGTATAAGGAGCATGGTTCAAAAGGAATTCGCGACCAACAGCCTCCGTTGTCTGGAATAACCTGCGCGCTACACTTTCCGTAATTACCGCTACAGGTAGTCCGGCATCGAATGTAGCCTGGTCATAAGGTTTCCCGGCAACAAAAGAGAAATCAAACACACGCCAGAAAGTATCATCTGTCTGCAACAGGTCGATACCCGTTGCAGGTTGTCCCGGCAGATTCACGGGGGTAGAAATGACCATACAGGTATAAATCGTTACTGCTTCGGGGGTCTTCAGCGATTTGAAGCACTCAAGCGCAGTCTTTATCCCCATCGGTCCGTTGGAACTGTTTCCCTCTCCCCAGCTTTTGTTGGTGATGCTCATATAATGCACATGTAGAAAGCGGTCGCGGTTGCTCTCCGGAGCAAACGGAGCTACCTTCACCTGCTGCATCATCACCACCAGCATGATGAGGAAGATGGCAAGTGCCGTACCGGCTATGCTGACGGCACTAATCATCGGTTGCTGCCGCAACTGTGCCCAGGCTTGTGTGAAGTATTGCTTTATCATATTGATATTTACGATTAGACGATTTACTATTTACGATTGGTGTTACCGCTACTCAACGGCCCACCTTCAGGTTACATGTATTCACTCCGCCTATGCCTCCTTTAGAAATGTCAGCATGCCCGGCAGTTCCGCTCAAAGTGACGTCACCCACACCACTCATTCTGGCAGTCAAATAATCGCAGACTACATGAATATCGGCGCTACCTACTCCGCGCAAAGCAACTTTCAGCTCGTCACACGTCAAATCGGATACATTCACTTCACCCACTCCCTTTACCTCAAATGACACCTCATCCAGTTTCAAGGGCTTCTCACAATTGAACTCCCCTACACCGGTAAACTCCACCTTCTTCAAATCAGGAGCCGAAATCCAAATGGTCACGCCATCTTTCTGATTTCTCATGCTCTTGTTTTTCCTATCCTTGAAGCCTATCAGCAGACAGCCGTCCTTCACTGTGGTTTCTGTATTCTTCACGTGCTTCTCCTTACCTTCAATCTTGAAAGAATAAGTGTCACTCTGTGTAAAATAAATTGTTCCCACAGACGTTATCTCAATGGACGAAAAGGCATCCACTTTGCGCACTTCACTCACTTTGGTATCTTGTGCATAAACACTCAGCATACCTACAAATGTCAATATCAATGCAATGATAATACCTACTATATTAGTTTTCATTTTTCTTCTTTTTTATTGTTAATCCTCTATTGTTTTTCATACTACTCTTCATGCAACGCCTCTGCCGGCTCAATCTTCATAGCCTGCCGTGCCGGAAACCATATTCCAATCACTACCATCAGAGCTATCAGTAACCAAGCCCCTAGAGAACCTGCAAGGAAGCGTATCACACTCCACTCTATCGGCCAAGTGGATATGAGAGAGGTACGTCCTATAGTAAATTCCGCCATCCCCACATTGTAGCATACAACCATGGCAGGCAATGTCACTAACGCCAATAACAGTAACCCCTCACCTATCAGTAAACGAAACACACCGCCACGCGTACTGCCCATCGTCATCCGTAGAGCTATCTCCGAACGGCGGCGGCGAGTACGGAACCAGAAGGTGCCTATTAACCCCAAAAATACATTCACCAGCAGGAAGAGCACCACCACAGCCTGACTGTTCACCTTATCCGTATCGCCATTCATCACCTCGAACTGCAACTGTTGTTCAGTATAGGGAGCGGCATCTGCCACAAACGCATTGTCCGTGTCCAGTTTAGGCGCTATTTCGCGCAGAAACTTCTCCCGATAATCCGGTCCGTCGGCAGCAGGCTTCACGCGGAAAACAATCTGCGACCAATTGTCGGCAAACTCTGCCTTAATCATATTCTCTCCCAAATGATAAAAGAACCAAGGTTCCTCAACTCCATAACGATAGGAACGGAAAGCACCGGTCTTCCCCATCTGCTTGATGATTGTAACAGAATCACCATTACCTAACGGCGTAGTCTGCGAAAACTCCGGCATTTTCTTACGAAAACGTTCAAAAGCGGCATTACTCAGTGTCACATTGTTCCATCCTGCGGGAGTGTCCCGGAACGGGTGACGCGGGTCCTCACTTATCCGGAAAACATCCATATATCCTCCAGTCGTATAAATACAGCGTCCTTGCACCCAGGAAGTATCTTGCACAACCAACGCATTGTAACTATTACTGCCACTCATCGGAAGGCTCCAATAACAAAGGGCAGCTGCCTCTACGGAAGGCTCTTGTTCCAATTTCGCCAATATACCCAGATATTTATCGGCATCAGTCAGACTCGTATCCCGACTTTCTCCACCTACAACGGTGGATAATTTATAGACATGTTCAATATTATAACCCAGCGGACGGTAGAAAGTATATTTCATGCATCCCAGTGAGTCACAGAGGAACCACATCACGATGAATACCAAGAACAATTCAGCCAATACCCAGCCGTTACTGCTGAAGCGTGCCTTTATCATACGTAAGTTATGTATCGTAAATTTCATATCAAGTACCTCCTTCTATTTATCATTCAAAGAATCTACAATAGTGCGCCGTGCCGCTATCCATGCAGGCAGTGCCGCACTCAACAGATTGATGACCACACAGAAAACAAATGCCAGCAGGAATACCCACGGACTAAACAGTGCCTCCATGTTCAAGCTGAACTCGCCCGACGTACCCACATTCTGATTATTGGTGAACAGCCACATACGCATGGCATATACTGCCAAATAACTGAAAAGCAGTCCCACTACTCCACCCAGTAATGTCAACATCAGATTTTCGTTCAGTATCTGCCGCACAAGCACACTTTTCGTTCCTCCAAAAGCCTTACGTACACCTAATTCGGTAATACGTTGCTGCATGCGGCTGTTACTCAAGCCACACAGATTGAGTGACGGTACCAACAAAATGATAAATAAAGCTACGGCATATTGAAGATAAAGCATTGTCAAGTCTGGCCCTACATTAGCCCATACGTGGTTGACGTGCGCCACGATATTGTCCGGCTGTTCCATGATGTCTATCTGTTTATTACCCAATCCGGCATTAACACGTTCCACCTGCTTGGCAATGCCCTCCCGGATGGCAGGAAAGTCATCGGATGTACGTGCCAATACAGCAATCTGCATGCCTCCCAAATAACTGTGGACTCCGGTAATTTTCAGTTCGTCGGCACTGTACATACCCCATACTTGTGCATATGCATCCTTAGCAGTGACGGAAACATCTTTCACCACTCCCACGATACGCGCAAGTTCCCGGTTCAGCAGGAATTCCTGTCCCACTACATCTGTACTTCCATACAGTTTCCGCGCTACAGACGCACAGACTACTACAGCCTTGCTTTCTCCAGCACGGTCGGCTTCGCTGAAGCCGCGTCCGGCAAGAAACTGCATGCTGAACACTTTCCAGAAGTCGGGCTCTGTCCGCATAGCATCCACTTTCACCCGATTGTTACCGTCAGTCAACGAAGCCAATGACAAACCGGCTGGGGAAAATGCCGTACAGTATTCCACTTCGGGCACCGGCTGCACGCATTCTTTCATAAATGCCGCCGAAGGATTACTCCAATTATTATTGCCGTCCTTTTCCTTGTCGTATACGTGCATAGCGGAAAAGTAAAGACACCGACTGCGGTTCACCTCCGGTTCCAAGTCAGCATATTTCGTCTGCCAAGTAATCACAATAGCCATAATCATGGTGATAGCAAAGGCCGTACCCAATATGGAAATCGTACTTAGCAGCGGATTCTGCTTCAAGATTGTAAAAGCTTGTCTTACGGTTTGCATTTCATTAATTGATAGTTGATAATTAATAGTTGACAGTTGCTAAGCAGTAATTATTCCACCTGACGTCCGTCGAAGAAGCGGACGGTACGTGAGGTCTGTTTGGCCTGCTCTTCATTGTGGGTCACCATCACGATGGTACGTCCGTCTTCCTTGTTCAGTTGATGCAACAGTTCCATGACTTCGGCACCCATCTTGGAGTCCAGGTTACCGGTGGGCTCATCGGCGAGGATTATCTCCGGGTTGCCGATAATGGCACGGGCAATGGCTACACGCTGGCACTGACCGCCGGAAAGCTGTGTAGGCATGTGACGCATGCGGTGGCTCAAACCGACCTTCTTCAACACCTCTTCCGCCAAACGACGGCGTTCTTTGGCAGACACCTTTCTATACAGCAAAGGCAGCTCCACATTATCCAGTACATTCAGCGAGTTAATCAGATGGAAAGACTGAAACACAAAACCCAGCTTCTGGTTACGGAAAGCAGCCAGCTCCTTGTCCTTCATGCCGTCCACTTTCGTACCGGCTATTTCGATGGTACCGCTGGTGGGTGCATCCAATAAACCCATAATGTTCAGCAACGTAGATTTTCCGCAACCGGAAGGTCCCATGATACTGAGAAATTCTCCCTTGTTCACTTCGAGGTTTACATTTTCCAATGCCACGGTTTCAATCTCGTTTGTACGATAAATCTTGTTGATGCTAGTTAACTTAATCATAATGGTAAGTATTTAATTGTTATTATTCTGTTCCGTTTCTATTCCGCACAATTTCTGCTTCAAGAGGTCAAAAGTTATGCCAAAACCGTTTATCATTGATTATCTGCTATTTATACATGCAGTAAGGTGTCCGAAAATGAACACTTTGTCCGTTTTCATCTATTCGTCACGCAGGGCTTCCGTAGGTGGAATGCAGCTGATGTTGCGCGCCGGGATATAGATTCCCACCAACACTACCACCAGCAGTATCAGAAAGATGACGAGCGACACGAGCAAATAATGCAAGGTAAAATCCGATACCCAATAGCTCTCTGTACTCTCCACCCAATTCTGTCCTTTGGCCAGCCCTTCTTTCAGTGCATATTGCAAATAAAGCAGAAAACCAGTCAGTGAAGCGACCACGGTCAATACCGTGCCTTCGCCCATCAGCAGGCGGACAATGTCACTGCGTGTAGCTCCGAACGACAGCATCACTCCCACTTCCTCGCGCCTCGTACGTGTCTGCAACCAGAAGGTACCGATGACACCCAGGCAAAGATTCACCAGGAAGAAAGCCGCCATCGCCAAATTACGGCGGTAAATCGGTGTGGAATTGCTGGCTTCGCTCTCCGTTATAATCTGCTCATAGGAACGGACACTACGGGCAAACAGATTACCCCGCCTCATCTCCTTCACCATCCAGGGACGGAAATCGTGCAGAAAACGCTCCATGCTGACACCCTCTTTGAGACGTACCAGGATATGAGCACTTTCAGGGATATAACTTGTATCGATGGTAAGCATCGGCATAAATGCAACGGGGACGGGACGCCACTCGCTATACATCTTCATGGCTCCTATCGTACCGACAACCGGCATGTACAAGGTATCTCCATGGTCTCTGCTTACACAGCGTTTGCCATGCGCGTCTTTGGTATGGAACAACTGTTCGGCAGCATTCTCCGTCAGTACAATGTCATTCGGGGCATAGGCGTAGTCGGACAGCTGTCCGGGTGTCCGCCCCTTACCGGAACGGAAACCATACGTATCGAAAAAGTTCGTATGAGGCAAAAATTGTATCATCATAATAGATAAGGGAATCGTATCCCCTTCGGCAAACAATTGACTATTCGAACTTCCCGAAGAATTGGGATAACAGAATCCCAGCACGGGAGTGGCCGATTCCACACCGTCAAAGTCCTTGACATAACGCACCAAATTATAATAGTTGTCCACCAACGTAGCAGAGTCCTGCGCTTCGGCATCGTATCCCGGTGCCTGGGGCTGCAATGCGCCCAATGAAATGAGGCAAAGCCGCTCCGCATCATAGCCCAACGGGATATTACGATCGTGCGTGACCACAATCACCGGGTCCAATACAACCCAACTGATGATACTCACCAATATCAATTCGGCCAACAACCATCCGTTCTTGCGGCGGCGCGCCCAAAGATTCTTCCATATTAACTTAAACATACCAACCTCCCGTGTCTTATCGTTTTTCATTCAGTGAGTTCACAATCGGTTTCCGCAAGGAATACCACGCCGGTATAAGGGCCGACAACAGATTCAGCACGACGCACAGCGCCAATGCGGCGAGAAAAACCAGCGGAGCAAACAGCATTTCACCCGATACGCGGACCTCCACTCCTTCGGGTACCATATTCGGCCAGCTGTCGAATACCGTAAATATCCACTCGCGTCCCACGTAAAGTGCCAGCCATGCCAGCAGCAAGCCCAATGCTCCGCCCAGTGCGGTCAGCAGCAGGTTTTCCCACATCACTTGTGAAAGCAGTATCTTACGTCCGGCTCCAAACGATTTCCGCACACCCATCTCTGCCAGACGTCCCTCCATACGGCTCGATATCATGCCGCTCAGATTCAGGGCAGGCACCAACAGCAATACGAGCAGGACAAGCAGAAAGTGGCGCACTGTGGCCCAAAGGTCAAACTCCATACTTGCATAAGTCTTGAAGACACTCAACAGATGGGAGGTGGGCTGCTCCCAGAAATCTACTTTCCATTCATCGGGATGCATAAGATTCTCCTTGCGGCAGATTTCCTTTATCTCAGCCCGCAGAGCATCTCCCTGCTTACTGTCCTGCACCAGAAAGGTAGCACTGAAAGCTCCCAGATAGGGAAGGTCGTACTTGGGAGTGCTGTAATCGGGCGACACCGTATAAGGTATATAAAGCTGTGCATAGGATTTAGAGGTGAGGTAACTGGCACTGCGCACCACCCCACAAACCCGATAGTCGATATAGTTCAGGCTGAACGAGCGTCCTACGACCTCTTCCGTCGTACCGAACAAGCGGCGTGCCAAATCATCGGTAATGACAGCAGTGGAAATGCCACTTGCCAGGTCGGATGCCGTGAATGGACTACCTTCCAGGAATTGGAAAGAATATATCTTGAAAAAAGCAGGGTCTGTCAACTTTACCATAACCGGAAAATCACCGCTGCAGTCGGCAGGCTGTATATAACTGTTTTCCGACAAATCATTATGCAGCTCGGCCGAAACGACAAGGGCATTCTCTACGGGATAGAACCAGTCTTGCAGTGCCTTGTAGGAAACAGCCCATTGCATGGTCCTGGTATTGTTGCCGCTTCCCTGCGTGAATTTTGAATTGCTGAGGTAAAGCGTATTCATGCGGTTTGCCTCCGGATAGACGGGCGCAATCTTCGCATAATACACCACCGCCATAATCATTGTCATGGCAATGGCCAGCTCCGTACCCACAATGTAGAGCATGCTGAACAGTTTATTCTGCTTCAACAGCTCCCAGGCTTGTTTCAAGTAAACCTTTATCATTTTAGCTTCAACTTATTCTTGTTCTTATAGTTACTCATATCGCTCACCACCACTTCATCACCCGGTTGCAAGCCACTGACCACTTCTACAAACTCAAAGTTGGAATCGCCCAGCTGCACCTTGCGCTTTACAATTTCCTTGTCGGAATTGCGTACAAAAAGTTCATACTCCCCACGTCCCACATAATAGCTGGCATTGGCTATGCGCATCACGTCTTCCTTCACTGCATTCATCACATAGACGTCGGTTTTCAGACCGGAACGCAGTCGGCGGTTGTTGTCCTCATTCAACTGCACGGTAAAGGAGATGACGCCATTCTTTGAAAGCGGAGTAACACTGCTTACGGAACCTTCCAGCTTTTCGCTGCCAATCTTCACAATGGCCTTGCCGCCGGCAGCCACACGGTCACCGTAAGTATCGGCAATCTCGCCTTCCACCTTGAAGTGACTCAAGTCGGAGATGACGGCAATCTGTGAGCCTTCGGGAACCTGGGCACCAATCTGATTGTTGATATAAGTAAGGATGGCCTTCCGGGGCGAACGCACCTGCGCATCGTCGAGCGTACGTTTGGTTTCGGCCAGTGTCTTTTGGAACATGCTGAAATCCAGTTCCTGCACTTGGTATTCTGCAGCCAGCACTTCCTTCTCGTTGGCATACTGCTGCTGTAATTGCTCGTATTCCAGTTGTGCTACATTGTAGCTCAGTTCGGCTTGGCGCACTTTGTCGGTGGTGCCCGAACCGAGGCTATCAAGGTACTGCTCGTTACGCAGTTCCACCTTCATGCGGTCCAGCTTCATGGCGGAGACTTTGATTTTCATCTGAAGGTCGGTCAGCTTGGTCTGGTTGTCAAGTTTCAGCTGTTTCAGCTTGTAGCTGCGCATCTGCTCTTCATCCAGCATCTTTTTGTAGTCGGTTTCGGCACTCTGTAAGTCCAGTTTCAGGATAGGGGTACCGACATCCACACTATCACCACCTTTTCTGTACACTTCCAAAATGCGGGTATTAATAGGCGAATTTATAATTTCCTCGAATGCAGGAACCACTTTTCCGGAGGCACTGACACTGACTTCAATCGTACCCTTGCCTACTTTGGAGAATACAAGGTCTTTCTCCTTCACTCCCGTACGCATCAATGAAATGAGTACACTGACCACTACGATACCTGCCACGCCGATAGCACCGTAGCGGATGATTTTCTTATTGCGTTCTTTATTACGCACTTCTTTCGGAATTTCTCTATCCATATCTTTAAATTTTATTGTTTGCGAACATAACGCTTAATATATACTAAATCCATGCCAAAATCATAACCCCCTGAAAGTAAGCGAAAAGACAAAAAAGAAGGGTGTCCGTTTTCGGACACCCTGTACATTTTCGGATAGCTTCTTTATCTTAATCTCAAGCGGTCTCCCACCTCGGGCACGTATTCCGCATCCTTACGATTCATCTTATAAAGGTTCTTCAGACGAATACCGTACTTTTGGGAAATGGAGTGCATGGAATCGCCGTCCTTCACAATGTAGACAGTATGGGGTTTGGCAGCTTTCTTGCGCTTTTCTTTCAAGTAGATGATGTCTCCCACCTCCAGTGTATATTCTTTATGGAGGTCGTTGTATTTCACCAGTTTCTTCCAGCTGATGTCAAACTCCTTGCCCAACACCTGGAAGGTGTCTCCGTCGCGCGCCACGACATAAGCTATATCGTTGGCAATGTACACCTGATGCGGATTGGCCAGCCAAGGTTTCTTTTTCAGTTCCTTCTCCCAACTGCGGACATCGTGTTTGCTCATGCCACGGCTGTCGTACTTATACAGTTCATAGTCCTCAATAATGGTTATCAGGCGGTTGGCATACGACGGGTCGGTAGCATAGCCGGCCTTCTTCAAGCCGCGCGCCCAACCCTTATAGTCCGTAATCTTCAGTTTGAAAAGAAAAGCATAACGTGCTCCCCGTTTCAGGAAATCGGAATGGTCTTCATAAGAGTCTTTCGGATTGCGATAAGCGCGGAAACATTCATTGCGGGCATCGTCATCATGCCTCACCGTCCGTCCGCGCCAGTTGCCTCCACACTTGATGCCGAAGTGGTTGTTGCTCTTACGCGCCAGCTCGCTGTATCCGGCACCACTCTCCAACAGCCCTTGGGCCAGCGTGATGCTGGCAGGTATCTTATGACGTTGCATCTGCTCCACGGCAAGGGGAGCATACTGTTTGATATACTCATTGTAGCGGGCATTCCGGCGTTGTGCCTGCACTGTTGTAATGGAAATAAAAAGAAATGCTATGATAGCAGTCAGTCTGAAAATCCGTTTCATGCTTAAAATGTTGAGTTCTGCACAAAAGTCCGTAAAAGAATTGAAATAACCAATCTCTTTTCTATCTTTGTAACATTAATTACAATATAACCCTTTGCCTTATGAAAGAATTAAATATCGAAATCGCCGTCAAGATATACGACTATGAAGAACTGGATGCCGCCGACCGCGAACTGATGGATGCCGCCCGCGAGGCTACCAACCGCAGCTATGCCCCTTACTCCCACTTCTCGGTAGGAGCTGCAGCCAGACTGGCAAACGGTATTGTAGTGACCGGCACCAACCAGGAAAACGCCGCCTATCCTTCCGGGCTGTGTGCAGAACGCACCACCCTATTCTATGCCAACTCCCAACATCCCGACCAGGCAGTAACCACCCTCGCCATTGCTGCACGCAACGAGCACGACGAGTTCCTGGAGTCTCCCATCCCGCCCTGCGGCGCCTGCCGGCAAGTGATGCTCGAAACGGAGAAGCGCTTCAAGCAGCCAATGCGGGTGTTGCTGTATGGCAAAAAGGGAATCTACGAGCTGAAGAATGTGGGAGAATTACTGCCACTCTCGTTCGATGCTTCGGCCATGAAGTAACAGAACCAATAAAGTATTAACATCGTGTCTGCAGGAAGTTAATTTCTTGCAAACACGATATTAACTTCTTGCCGACACGATATTAATATCGCAAAAAGCCTTTGTTATTCAGTGGAAATCATTACCTTTGCGCCCACTAACCAATTAATTCCACCGATGAGAATATCCGACTAAAGACAACACATTTCGGTAAACATCACTATCAACATGCTTTTTCAGACTGAACGCTGAGCATCACCTATATAGATGTTTAGCCAATACTGTGTTTGTCTGTACCCCTCCCCTTCGAGAATTTCAATTTCGGGGAATGCTTGCATCTCCCCTATCATTCTTACTTCTAAAAACACAGTAGAAACTTATGAGCTTTATCATTAAAGACCTTAGCTATATCCATACAGATAAGGAAATCTTGTTTTCACACCTCCATTTGAGTATCAACTCCGGAGATAAAATAGCCCTGACCGGAAATAACGGTTGCGGCAAGTCTACCCTCATGCGCATTTTGGCAGGAGACTTGTCACCAAGTTCGGGAACGGTGCTACGCCCCGAACATCTGTACTACGTGCCCCAGCACTTCGGACAATACGACCGGCAGACAATAGCACAAGCTTTGGGAATCAGCCACAAGCTATCTGCCCTGCATGCCATCCTAAGCGGTGACGCTACCGAAAAGCACTTCAATACGCTCAATGATGACTGGAACGTGGAAGAACGCGCCCAGGCTTCTCTCGACAGCTGGGGACTGGACGGTATCACACTCTCCCGTCCGATGGAAGGACTTAGCGGCGGCGAAAAGACCCGCATCTTCCTGGCAGGCATGGAGTTGCACAACCCAACAGCCATCCTGCTGGACGAACCGACCAACTATCTGGACGCGGATGGACGGGAACGTCTGTATAACTTGATACGACGGACATCGGCTACCGTGCTCGTCATCAGTCACGACCGCACGCTACTGAATCAGTTGCCTGCCATCTGCGAACTCTCCTCCCAGGGATTGACGTATTACAGCGGAAACTACGACTTCTACAAAAAACAGAAGACCCTGCAACAAAACGCCCTCACCCAACAACTAGAAGAGAAGCAGAAAGCCCTGCGCCTTGCACGCAAAGTGGCACGCGAAGTAGAAGAGCGCAAAGCCAAACAGAATGTGCGGGGAGAAAAAGCCTCCATCAAAAAAGGGATTCCCCGCATCCTAATGGGAGGACTGAAAAACAATGCGGAAAACAGCAGTAGCAGACTCAGCAGCATACATGCGGAGAAAGCGGAAAAGCTGCAGACGGAAATGGCAGGCATCAAAAGTTCACTGTCGCAGACGGACAAGCTGAAAACAGACTTCAACGCCTCCCATCTGCATACGGGCAAGATTCTGGTTACGGCAAGGGACGTCAACTTCCATTATCCCAACCATACAGCCTCCCCCGCAGAAACACCCCATACGGAGACGGCTGCAAAGAACCTCTGGGCTTCTCCTCTCACCTTCCAGCTAAGAAGCGGCGACCGCCTCAGCTTGAAAGGAAAAAACGGCAGTGGAAAAACAACCCTGCTGAAACTCATCATGGGCGAATTGCACCCCACCGACGGAGTGATGGAGCGTGCCGACTTCACCTCCGTCTATCTGGACCAGGAATACTCCCTCGTCCGTAATGAGCGCAGCGTACTCCAACAAGCAGAAGCTTTCAACCACCGCCACCTGCCGGAACATGAAGTGAAAACCATCCTCAACCGTTACCTCTTTCCCCGCGACGTGTGGAACAAGCCGTGCGGCAAACTGAGTGGCGGCGAAAAGATGCGCCTCTCCTTCTGCTGCCTGATGATTGCCGACAATACCCCGGATATGTTCATTCTGGACGAACCCACCAACAATCTGGACATCGAGAGTATAGAAATAATAACGGCAACGATACGCGACTACGCCGGCACCGTAATTGCCATCAGCCACGACCGGGAGTTTCTGAAAGACACCGGCATCGAACGGGAGATACTTTTGGAATGAATCAGTAATTTAGGTAACAACAACCGTAATTTGTATACTGCCGTTCTCATAAAACCTGCCTATTTTTGTAGCACGTAATCATTTACTAACTAACGAACAACGAATATGAGCAAAAAAGTATTAATCCTCTCCTCCAGTCCCCGCAGGAATGGAAACTCCGACCACTTGTGCAACGAATTCATGCGCGGTGCCGCAGAGGCCGGACATCAAGTAGAAAAGATTTTCCTGAAAGACAAGCACATCAACTACTGCACGGGATGTAGCGTATGCAGCATGTACGGCAAACCCTGCCCACAAAAGGACGATGCCGCCGAAGTGGTGGAAAAGATGATTGCCGCCGACGTCATCGTTATGGCAACCCCCGTCTACTTCTACACCATGAGCGCGCAGATGAAGACACTGATTGACCGTTGTTGTGCCCGTTACCTTGAAATAAAAAACAAGGAGTTCTACTTCATTATCGCCGCCGCCGAAGAAAGTGTCCCCATGATGGAACGTACCATCGATGGTTTCCGTGGCTTCCTCGACTGCCTGGAAGAGCCCAAAGAATGCGGCACCATTTATGGCGTGGGTGCCTGGAAGGTGGGCGAGATAAACGACAAGCCTTCCATGCACGAAGCCTACGAGATGGGAAAAAAGGTATAAAGAACGAATACTAATCGCTATACAATACATTTATGCTACGTACCATCAGACTGACCCTTGCCGTCATCTTCTTCGCACTCATCACGCTGTTGTTCCTCGACTTCACGGGAACACTGCATGCCTGGTTCGGATGGATGGCGAAGATACAATTCCTGCCGGCCGTGCTGGCACTGAACATCGGTGTAGTACTGTTTCTTGCAGTGCTGACCTTGGTATTCGGACGCATCTACTGCTCCGTCATCTGCCCGTTGGGAGTATTCCAGGACATTGTTTCCTGGCTCTCCGCCAAACGGAAGAAAAACCGTTTCCGCTACTCGTCCGCACTGAAATGGCTACGCTACGGTGTGCTGGGAGTATTCGTACTTGCCATTATCGGCGGACTGAACTCTTTTGTCGTGCTGCTGGCCCCTTACAGCTCATACGGGCGCATCGTTTCCAGCCTTTTCTCCCCACTCTACCAGTGGGCAAACAACGGACTGGCCTACCTGGCCGAACGTGCTGACAGCTATGCCTTCTATGAAACGGATGTATGGATGAAGAGTCTCCCTACCCTGCTGATTGCCACGGTCACTCTGGTAGTCCTCATCGTGCTGGCATGGCGGGGCGGACGTACCTATTGCAACACTATCTGTCCGGTAGGTACAGTGCTTGGCTTCCTCTCGAAGTATTCCTTGCTGAAACCGGTAATTGACACAAAGAAGTGCAACAGTTGCGGACTTTGTGCCCGCAACTGCAAGGCATCGTGCATCAACATCAAGGCACACGAAATAGATTACAGCCGTTGCGTGGCATGTATGGACTGTATCAACAAGTGCAGGAAAGGTGCCATCACTTACACACGCCGCAAGCCGGCCTCCGCTGCAGTCTCCCAGGAAACCTCCGTGGCACCGGAGCAGGTAAACGACGCCCGCCGCGCATTTCTCTCTACAACTGCCGTGTTTGCTGCTACGGCAGCCCTCAAGGCGCAGGAGAAGAAAGTGGACGGTGGACTGGCTGTCATCGAGGACAAAAAAATCCCCGAGCGCGCCACTCCCATCACTCCTCCGGGCTCACTGAGCGCCCGCCACTTTGCACAACACTGCACAGCCTGCCAGCTCTGCGTATCGGTATGCCCCAACCAAGTGCTCCGTCCTTCTTCGGACTTGACAAAACTGATGCAGCCGGAAATGTCCTACGAACGCGGTTACTGCCGCCCCGAATGCGCCAAGTGTGCGGAGGTGTGTCCTACCGATGCCATCCATCTGACGAGCCTCGCCGAGAAATCGGCCGTCCAAATCGGTCATGCCGTATGGATTAAGGAGAATTGCATCTGCATCACAGACAAAATGGAATGTGGGAACTGTGCCCGCCATTGTCCGGCCGGTGCCATACAGATGGTTCCTTCAGACCCGGAAGACGAAGCCTCCATCAAGATACCGGTAGTCAACGCCGAACGCTGTATCGGATGCGGAGCATGCGAGAACCTTTGTCCGTCGCGTCCGTTCAGTGCCATTTATGTGGAAGGCCATGTGATGCACAGAACTGTCTGAAGCAGCTTTATCACCCTAATATCCATTTATAATTTCAGTCCTATCACAATGAAAGAAGACAATAAGAACAAGATAAACCGCCGCGATTTCTTCAAACTCGCCGGTGCAGGAACGCTTGCCTCGGCAGCAGCCCTATACGGCTGTTCGGGCAACAAGAACAACGGGGAAAGCGAATCGGCCGCACTGGGCGAGATACCAACCGGCAAGATGACCTATCGTACCAACCCCAACACGGGCGACCGGGTTTCTCTGCTGGGATACGGATGCATGCGATGGCCCACCCGGAAACGTGCCGATGGGAATGGAGACGAAATAGACCAGGAAGCCGTGAACGACCTGATAGACTATGCCATTGCTCACGGAGTGAACTATTTCGACACCTCTCCCGCCTATGTGCAAGGTCTGTCGGAGCGCGCCACAGGCATTGCCTTAAAACGCCATCCACGGGAGAAATTCTTCCTTGCCACAAAGCTGTCCAACTTCAGTCCCAGCACGCACAGCCACGAAGAGTCCCTTGCCATGTATCACCGCTCCTTCCGCGACCTGCAAGTGGACTACATCGACTACCTCCTGCTGCACGGCATCGGCATGGGCGGCATGGAAGCCCTCCGTTCCCGCTATCTGGACAACGGCATGCTGGACTTCCTGCTGAAAGAGCGCGAAGCCGGACGCATCCGCAACCTCGGATTCTCCTATCATGGAGACATCGAAGTCTTTGACTACCTGCTCTCCCGCCACGACGAACTGAAATGGGACTTCGTACAAATCCAACTGAACTACGTGGACTGGCGACATGCCAAAGAAGTGAATACCCGCAACACGGATGCCGAATACCTATATGCCGAGCTGGTGAAGCGCAACATTCCCGCCGTTATCATGGAGCCGCTGCTGGGCGGACGCCTATCCCGCCTGAACGACCACTTGATGGCACGTCTGAAACAACGCCGTCCGCAGGAGAGCGTGGCTTCCTGGGCCTTCCGATTCGCAGGTACTTTCCCCGATGTACTGACCGTACTAAGCGGAATGACGTACATGGAGCATCTGCAAGACAACCTGCGTACCTTCTCCCCGCTTGTTCCATGTACGGAAGAGGAGTTTACCCTACTGGAAGATACCGCCCAGCGAATGCTGCAATACCCCACCGTGCCGTGCAACGACTGCAAATACTGTATGCCGTGCCCCTATGGACTGGATATTCCAGCCATCCTGCTGCACTACAACCGCTGCATCAACGAGGGCAACGTGCCGCAGAACAGCCAGGACGAGAATTACCGCGAGGCACGCCGCGCCTTCCTGATAGGCTATGACCGCAGTGTTCCCCGTCTCCGCCAAGCCAACCGCTGCACCGGTTGTGGCCAATGCAACCCACACTGTCCGCAAGGCATCGACATCCCGGCGAAACTGCAGGAGATAGACCGATTTGTGGAAGCGCTGAAGCAGGAAACCCTTTAACGGAGTTATCTTCCACATCCGTTTTCATTTCGAGGATTACCAATCATATACAGATTCATCTTTTTGTATAACTTTGCAAAAAGAACCATAGATAAACGATGAATAAAAAGATTTTAACCGCAATTTTAATAAGTATCGCCCTTCCGGGTAGTATGCTGTCCGCACCTGCCGACAGCCTCCGGCTGAAAAGCTACAAGCTTGATGAAGTCGTAGTGACCGGGACAAGAAATGAAACAGACATCCGCCACCTGCCAATGACCATCTCCGTAGTGGGCCGCCAGCAACTGGAACAGACCTACCAGCCCTCCATCCTGCCTACACTGACCGAGCAGGTGCCCGGACTTTTCACCACAAGCCGCGGCATCATGGGCTACGGCGTATCCACGGGAGCCGCAGGAGGCATGAGCCTGCGCGGGATAGGCGCCGGAGTAAACGCAGCCGGAGGACCTACGACCAGCCTGCTGGTGCTGATAGACGGACACCCGCAATACATGGGCCTGATGGGGCATCCCATCGCCGACGCCTACCAGAGCATGATGGCCGAACGGGTGGAAGTGCTGCGCGGTCCCGCCTCCGTCCTCTATGGGTCCAATGCAATGGGCGGGGTTATCAACATCGTCACCCGCAAGATGCAGGAGGACGGGGTGAAAACCAATGCGCAGATAGGATACGGTTCCTACAATACCCTGCAGACGGAAGTCTCCAACCGCGTGAAGAAAGGGCGTTTCAGCAGCGTGGTGACCGGCTCGTACAACCGTACCGACGGACACCGTGACGACATGGAGTTTGAGCAGTATGGCGGCTATGCCAAACTGGGATACGACTTCAGCGACACCTGGAAGCTGTGGGGCGACGTGAACATCACCCGCTTCAACGCCTCCAATCCCGGCGAAGCCGACAATCCGTATATAGACAACGACTCGCGCATCACACGCGGCATGACCTCCTTCGCACTGGAAAATCGTTACGACCGTACTTCCGGCGCCGTGAGCTTCTTCTATAACTGGGGCCGGCACAGGATTAACGACGGCTACCACCCCGGAGAAGAGCCCCAGAAGTCGCACTTCAACTCCAAGGACCGGATGCTGGGCATATCGTGGTATCAAAGCGCCACGCTCTTCACCGGCAACCGCCTGACCGTAGGTTTCGATTACCAGCACTTCGGCGGAGAGTCCTGGAACAAGGTTGTCGCCATCGACGAGGCAAAACCCGGACAGCAGATTGGTGACCGCATCCCCGGCGTGGACAAGCAGATGGATGAATTTGCAGGCTATGTGGATTTCAGGCAGGACATCAACAGTTGGCTTTCACTGGACGCCGGTGTCCGCATAGACCACCATTCGCACGTAGGCACGGAATGGATTCCCCAAGGGGGACTGGCTTTCCATCTGCCGCGGCAGGCAGAACTGAAAGCAATGGTGAGCAAAGGATTCCGTAACCCCACCATCCGGGAGATGTACATGTTCCCTCCACAGAACCCCGATTTGAAAGCGGAGAGCCTGATGAACTATGAACTCTCCTTTACGGGGCAGCTTTTGGGAGGGGCCATGTCCTATGGGGTGAACCTCTACTACATCAACGGGGACAACATCATCATGACGGACCCTGCCCTGCGCAAGAACGTCAACTCCGGCGAGATAGAGAACTGGGGTGTGGAAACCAACCTCGGATACCGCATCAACCGCCACTGGCAGATGAATGCCAATTATAGCTGGCTGCACATGGAGAATCCGGTACTGGCGGCTCCCGAGCATAAACTCTATGCCGGTGCGGACTTTACGCAAGGACGTTGGGGCCTATCTACCGGTATACAATACGTGAAGGGTCTCCATACCTCGGTCACCCCGGGTAAGGAGAAGCAGGAAAGCTTCGTACTCTGGAACCTGCGTGCCAACTACCGTCTGTGCAGTTTTGCCGACGTCTTCGTCAAGGGTGAAAACCTGCTGGCACAACGCTATGAAATCAATGCAGGCTTCCCCATGCCGAAAGCTACGGTGATGGGAGGTGTAAATATCAACTTTTAATACTGTTGCGAAGGAGTGTATTCCACCCGATAAATGCGGTCGAAGAATGGTGCCCACTCATTGTCCGTGATGCCAATCTGCAGACCGTAGAAGTGTGTACCAGCTTCCCGACAACGGCGAATCTCCTCCATAAAGGCAGGTGAAGAGTGAGGAATCTTGAAATCGCTGACCCAAAGCACATCGGCATTCATATACTCCTTGCCTTCTTTGAGCAGGTGGAACGTGGCTTCCAGCATGCGGGTGGCATCTGTATCCCCGCAAGCTGTCTTTGAGAAGAATTCGAGCAGCCTTGCCCGCTCTTTCCTTACGTCAATCGGATGGATGGAGACGGAAAAGGCTATCAGAAAGCAGTTCCGCCGTTGACGGTCGGCTATCTCCAGGAGCTTTATCAGCAGGGAGTGGGCAATCTTCTCCGGCTTGCCAGCCATGCTTCCCGAGGTGTCCAGACAGACAATCATCGGACCTTTGGGACGGGCGGGCTTGGTTTCGATGCGCCGAGCAGGCTGCATGATTTCCGATTTATAACGGAAGGTCTGGAGCTTGCGAGTAAGGTATTTGTAGACGAACAAATCTTCCAGTTCACTGTCAGCGGAATGGGCAAGCTCAATGGGAAGCAGGGCATTGAGGTCGTTGCCGGTACTGATACCCAGGATGTCACATTTGGAGGAGTGCTCCATTTTGTAGACGTTTCCCTCGGCAACGCGGATTTGCTCACGTCCTTCGTCGTCTGCCATACGCCCCATCTTGCGGGCCACTTTCACTATCTCGGGGCAAGAGCGCTGGATGCGCACGATTTTCCGTATACGCTCAAAGTCGACAGTATTCCACAAGCCGCTCATCATGCCCCAGGTCTGGAAGAATTCGTCCTTATCCACCCGGTTCTGGCGGATGTACTCGGGGATGTCTTTCAGATTGGAACGGAGCCTGAGCTCGAGGGCATCTTTGCGGAAAGCAATCTCTTTCTCCTTTTCTTCGTGCATCTTCAGTTGGAAGGCGTCTTCCCAGTCGTCCACCATTTTCTCCCAGACTTCATCGTCCGCATATCCTCCTTCTGTGCCGAAGTGGCTGCGGTAGAAACGGGAGTCGAAGCCGTACTCCCGGTATTTGTCGGAAATCTGCTGGAGCAAGGCTTGCCAGCCGTCTTTCCGCTTTGCCATGGACCATTCCAGCACGAGCTTCATCCCGGTCCGTTCCGACTGGCTTTTCCGGAGGTTGTACCGCTCCTTCTCCAAGTTCAATTGGATGAACTGAATCATGGTGTCGTAAAAGATACGTGCACAGACCTCATCGCCCAGCACCTGCACCTTGACCATGGAGTCGTTCATCACAGAGAGTAGATAGGCATACAAGGGCTCGGTATCCGTCTCTGCGCACTCTCCGGTGGCAACGAAACGGTCCAGTGCCTGCACATAGAAGGCGGTGTCATATCGGGTGACGGTAGTGTTCATCTTCTTCTTGGTTACTGGAGGATTATTCGTCTCCATATCTCAGTTTGCGCATGTCCACACGCGCCCAGGCTATTTCCTTGCGGACGATGGAGACGTATTGAGCTACGCTCTTTTTGTCTTCTTCGGAGACGAAAAGGTTGTCGGACAAATCTCTTACCAGGCGGTCTATGCTGGTGGCGGCGGTGTCCAGTTCCGTCTCGTAGTCACGGTCGGTGACGGAGAGGTTTCCCAGCCAGAGTTGTTGCTCCTCACCTCGTTGCAGACGCCGCATGGGGAAGCGCACACCGTTGATGTAGAGATGCTTATCGTCACGGTAGAGGGTGACGCGTTCGGTGCCTTCCTCTTTCACGGCACTGGTGTCGGCAAAGGCGCGGATGATGGTACGCTTGGGATTGATGGGGTCGGCATACATTACGCCCAAGGTGGGGGCATCTTTGGCGCTGTACTCCTTCAGATTTTTGTAGTCCACGATAAAGATGTAGGTGTTGCCCGTACCATGTTTCTCCACCTGGTAGTAGAAGTGTTCCGTTATCAGCAGGTCATCGTCCCTACGGTCGCCGGCAAGGCGGGCTTTGTCGAGGGCTTCGCGCACACGGCTGACTTTCAAATCGGATTTCAGCGAGGAGGCGATACCGGCAATCTGTTTTGTGTGGGACACGAATAAGGCACGGATAACGATGTCACGGATGGCAACGCTCTCATCAGGCTCACTCCATAGGCAGTAGTAGACGGGAAGCAGGTCGGTCATGGAGACTTCCGTGCGGCCGTGGACGAAGGCGGAGGTCTTGAGCAGCTTCACGATGTTCTTCCAGCGGCGGTCGCTGACGTAGACATTGCGGCGCAGGTCGGAGTCTTGCATCTCTACGCTTGTCAGTCCGTGGCGAATGGCTGTGATGCAGGAAAGAACATCGAGAGGCAAGGTTACGCGGCGTATCTCAGCTTGCCATTCGGCATACTCGCGGTCGGAGATTTGCCATTCGCAAGCAGTCGTTTCCGGATGGTCGGCAGAATCGTCCAGCAGCATTTTGTAGAAAGATTCTTCCTGCTTGACGCAGGTGCAGAGAATGCGGATAAGGAAGCGGTCCCATAGGGCTTCCAGTCCCTCGCCTTGAGCGGGCAGTTCGTTACTGGCAGCTACGAGCAGTTTGAGGGGGAGATGCAGTTCCTTGTCGCCGTTGCGGAAAAGTTTCTCGTTGATGACGGTCAGCAGAGTGTTCTGTATGGCAGGGCCTGCTTTCCATATTTCGTCCAGAAACACGACATCGGCTGTGGGCAGATAGCCGTCGATGGCACGTTCATACTTGTCGGATTCTTTCAGTCGGCTAATGCTGACAGGACCGAAAATCTCGTCGGGCGTAGAGAAGCGGGACATCAGGTATTCAAAGGCACGGGCATCTGTAAAAGCCGATTTTAACCGCCTGGCTACCATTGACTTGGCTACTCCCGGAGGTCCCAGGAGCAGAATGCTCTCGCCTGCCAGAGCTGCTAGCAGGGAGAGGTTTATTTCAGTTTCTTTTTCGTATACTCCCCGGTTCATTTCGGAAAGGAGGAGACGAATGCGTTGGGTTATTTCCACAATATGATTTATTTATAGTCAGTACTCATGTATAAAGAAAAGCGTGTAAAGATACAAAATAGTAGGGAAATCAGAGAGAGTCTTATTAAGATTCACTATCTTTGGAAAACAAATACACACAGACACGCACACACGTTGTGATTTGCTTTCATTTTAGTATCTTTGAACCATTGGAAACAGCAAGATTCATTGAGCGATTGGAAAAGATTGCGTTGTGATTTGCTTTCATTTTAGTATCTTTGAACCATTGGAAACAGCTCTTCAATAAGCTTATCTAACACATAATTGTTGTGATTTGCTTTCATTTTAGTATCTTTGAACCATTGGAAACAGCAAGCCTTACAAGCCGCCTACCCATCGGAGGGTTGTGATTTGCTTTCATTTTAGTATCTTTGAACCATTGGAAACAGCATAAGCTTGTGGTGGCTGCTGGAAGACCTAGTTGTGATTTGCTTTCATTTTAGTATCTTTGAACCATTGGAAACAGCAGGTAAGCGTTTGTTCAATGTCCTTATATAGTTGTGATTTGCTTTCATTTTAGTATCTTTGAACCATTGGAAACAGCGTTAATCGCTGTTATGCGATATATCCATTTGTTGTGATTTGCTTTCATTTTAGTATCTTTGAACCATTGGAAACAGCAATTTAGGCTTCTTTGATTTGTTCGGCTTCGTTGTGATTTGCTTTCATTTTAGTATCTTTGAACCATTGGAAACAGCACTTGTAAGAATTAAAACTGCTAATACTAGTTGTGATTTGCTTTCATTTTAGTATCTTTGAACCATTGGAAACAGCCTCGGTACAAACCAATGGAGCGCCCAAGCCGTTGTGATTTGCTTTCATTTTAGTATCTTTGAACCATTGGAAACAGCATCGTCAATCTTTGCGCTATTCGATATGCCGTTGTGATTTGCTTTCATTTTAGTATCTTTGAACCATTGGAAACAGCCGCTACCATCTTACCCCACAAGCTTTGCAAGTTGTGATTTGCTTTCATTTTAGTATCTTTGAACCATTGGAAACAGCTGTTGTGTATAAGAGCGCGAACATGACTGAGTTGTGATTTGCTTTCATTTTAGTATCTTTGAACCATTGGAAACAGCTATAGAGCACGACATATCAAACAAAAACCGTTGTGATTTGCTTTCATTTTAGTATCTTTGAACCATTGGAAACAGCTTAGAAAAGCTTGAAGAGCTGGTAGAGGCTGTTGTGATTTGCTTTCATTTTAGTATCTTTGAACCATTGGAAACAGCTCTTAATAATCTTACAATAACTTCTATCCGTTGTGATTTGCTTTCATTTTAGTATCTTTGAACCATTGGAAACAGCGCTGGGTTAATATCCCAACCCCTTTTATTAGTTGTGATTTGCTTTCATTTTAGTATCTTTGAACCATTGGAAACAGCCATCGGTATGCTGGGGCATAACTACACGCGGTTGTGATTTGCTTTCATTTTAGTATCTTTGAACCATTGGAAACAGCTCAACCTTCCTACAGTTTCTTTTATTTCTTGTTGTGATTTGCTTTCATTTTAGTATCTTTGAACCATTGGAAACAGCAAATCTTTGGAAACAGATGGAGGAGTTTGGTTGTGATTTGCTTTCATTTTAGTATCTTTGAACCATTGGAAACAGCATCGTGCTCGTTGCCGTATGCCTCCCTCTGTTGTGATTTGCTTTCATTTTAGTATCTTTGAACCATTGGAAACAGCCTGGAAAAGATGGACTTCGTATCCGTTATGTTGTGATTTGCTTTCATTTTAGTATCTTTGAACCATTGGAAACAGCGAAAATGGCATACCCGATAGCATTGTTCCGGTTGTGATTTGCTTTCATTTTAGTATCTTTGAACCATTGGAAACAGCATTAATGCAATCAAGTATGAGTAGGTTTAGGTTGTGATTTGCTTTCATTTTAGTATCTTTGAACCATTGGAAACAGCTTCTGCTAAGTTGGATGTTGTTGTAACGTTGTTGTGATTTGCTTTCATTTTAGTATCTTTGAACCATTGGAAACAGCATAGGTTTCTTATAATCATTGCTTTTTAGTGTTGTGATTTGCTTTCATTTTAGTATCTTTGAACCATTGGAAACAGCAGTTATCTACACTGTGCCACTAAATACTAGTTGTGATTTGCTTTCATTTTAGTATCTTTGAACCATTGGAAACAGCAGTTTCCTTTGGGTGTCCTCAAGCGTATCAGTTGTGATTTGCTTTCATTTTAGTATCTTTGAACCATTGGAAACAGCACGTTAAGACATGAACACATCCACACGATGTTGTGATTTGCTTTCATTTTAGTATCTTTGAACCATTGGAAACAGCGTATTAATGCGATACGCTATGAGTAAACTAGTTGTGATTTGCTTTCATTTTAGTATCTTTGAACCATTGGAAACAGCGTATCTGCATGACCAGTTACCCGAGGTTAAGTTGTGATTTGCTTTCATTTTAGTATCTTTGAACCATTGGAAACAGCGCAGCTTTATCCAATAAGCTACAGCAATTCGTTGTGATTTGCTTTCATTTTAGTATCTTTGAACCATTGGAAACAGCTTTATGTGCTTGCCGAACGTAACGACGGCGGTTGTGATTTGCTTTCATTTTAGTATCTTTGAACCATTGGAAACAGCTAAAAGACGAAGAAAAACCTCAAATATTGTGTTGTGATTTGCTTTCATTTTAGTATCTTTGAACCATTGGAAACAGCATCTTTTTTGTAGTTCTCGAGTGGTTTCCGTTGTGATTTGCTTTCATTTTAGTATCTTTGAACCATTGGAAACAGCTTCTGCTAAGTTGGATGTTGTTGTAATTTTGTTGTGATTTGCTTTCATTTTAGTATCTTTGAACCATTGGAAACAGCGTCGCCAAACGGACTGATAGACCTATTCGCGTTGTGATTTGCTTTCATTTTAGTATCTTTGAACCATTGGAAACAGCTCCTTCTCGTGGTCTTAATTCTGCACTTTGTTGTGATTTGCTTTCATTTTAGTATCTTTGAACCATTGGAAACAGCTTCCGACGGGGTGGATAAGGTGATTGCCAAGTTGTGATTTGCTTTCATTTTAGTATCTTTGAACCATTGGAAACAGCAAAAAATTTTCTCGAAAAATTTTGTGGATTGTTGTGATTTGCTTTCATTTTAGTATCTTTGAACCATTGGAAACAGCTGATTACAAGTAATAATCTAATATTCAAACGATTACACATAGTATTAGAATATAAAAAAAGAATGCTGCTTCTAAAAAAATCCCGCCATTGCGCGGGATTTTTTTAGAATAATTCTAATTGTTGTCCAGGCGTATTCACATCCACAGTCTTTTTCCCATAAAAAAGTGCTATATTTCCAAATTGCTTGTCCGTAATGCACATAATTCCGACACTTCCATAGTCCGGTAAGAAAGATTTAACTCTTTTTATATGTACCTCCGCATTCTCACAACTCGCACAATGACGAACATATATAGAGAACTGGAACATCGTAAATCCATCCTTTTGCAGATTTTTTCTAAATTCCGCATACGCCTTTTTATCCTTCTTGGTTTCGGTAGGCAAATCAAACAACACTAATACCCACATAATGCGATATTCACTAAACCGGTCCATCACATCTCTGGATAGGATATTTTACGCAACTCACCACTGAAACATTTATACAGAGAAGCCGTAGTCTGCCCAACAGCTACCATCAACGGACTACGTTTTCCCGAAATAACAGTCTCTAATGTAGGAATTGTCAGTAACCTCGCTTTCAATTCTCTCGTCAATTCAACACAATTCGGTTCTGCTTCCTTGAATATATCATATACCAACCTATCCACATAAGGGCGATAAGGTTCCATTATATCATCTGCCAGACAATAAGCATTATAACGATTATGATGATGTATTCCCAAAGTAGGTAGAAGCCCACTTGTCACCAAAGCACGAGCAACAACTGCCCTCAAAATAGCATACCCATAATTTAACAAATTATTAGGAGGAATACCTTCTCTATCCCTTGTAAAGCCTTCTATTTTAAACAAATTCTTCCAATAATAAGCAGCTGCACGAGCCTCCAAATTATCAGAATCTCCACTCTTTACATCTGCAGCCCACACCTTCATACACTTTATTTCTTCTCCAGCACATTCATGCAATACTACCGTCTGATTCTCTATTTTGGCTTTTATTGTTTGCTGCCAAAGTTGTTTCATCAATGGTAGAGACGCACCAAGTTGATGACGAAACCTTTCATTTTGTGTAGTATTCCCATACAAAGGAAGCATTAAACCAACCGGCATACTTTTAGAATCGCAGGTTATGACTGCACAATTATTCTCAAGCAAAGCTTCCAATACTCCCGAAGTAATGGTTATCTGCTTATTGTCCAACACCACTACTCCAATATCTTCTATTGGCTTAGTCACTTCGGACATTCGTTTGAACCCTTCGGGTAAAGCACTGTTCTTCACCACCTCCGGCAATTTAATCACCAACTGGGCATTTTTTAAAGACAAATAGACCGGATTCCCAAAATAAAGTGTTTTCTTAATCATAGCATATAGACTTTACAAGTTATTCATTCATCATTTTCAAGAAAAGGAAGCTCTAAAGTATCATTCTGTTTATCAGAATCCAACAGAAAATTTTCAGGAGAAACAACACTTCTACCCAACTCTTTTTCAGCTTGTTCACGTGCTACTCCGGCTACATTTCCTCCACGTTGTGCTACTTGCTTACTTTTAGTAAATGTATCTGGTTTTTCTTTCTGAGAAATTTCCGTTGTGACACGTTCTCCAAGCATTGTAAATATCAACTCCAAATCAGACATGTGGTCACGAAGATTCTGATTTTTCTTCGTCAGCCCCTTATATATTTTATAATCCGAAGGAGTCAATCCAAACGTTGCTCTAGATATTTCTGCCGTAAGAATGGCATAATCACTTTTTTCCGTGATTCCCCTTTCTTTCCATTCATCCGTCAAATTCTGACGAATGGCGATTCCTCTCAAACGTTTGTCAATCCAATCTTTTGGATAACCTTTTTGCTCATATAGTTCTTTCATGCGCTCTTGAGCCAATTCCGGATTTTCTATTTCCTGTACACGCTCATAACCTACTTGTGCTAACCAAAGCTTGAAAGGTTCAGCTTTAGGAGAAGGAATAGATTGAATGATGCGGAATAAAGCCTGCACATTTGCCGCCAACGTTTTTCGTTTTTTTCCTGTATCTGTCACCATTTCTACCTGGGGACAAGTTGTCCCCAGGTAAGTAGCCAGTTCTTCATCCCGTTTTCGCATCTTCTTCAGATAATCCGTAGGATTCACACTATCAGTCAATACACCAACTACATCTACAACAGAGAAATACCATTGCTGTTCTTCCTCGTTCCATACGGAACGGATCTTTTTCTCTTGAAACAACTTTATATTATTCATTTACTCTATACTTAACTTCTATAATACGGCCTAACCTATCAACTTTTACTGGAATACAAATATTCTTTATCATTTCACCATCCCATGATTTTTCTGCTTTATTATTAGAACCTAATTCTTTAGTGGAAATAATAGCATTTGATATACTTTGAGGTATAAAAAAGCATTGATTACCAGAAGATGAAACCATCTTATAAATCCTCCCCCTATCTATCGGTTCATTTATCCTACCAAAATCCCGCTCTTCTTCGGTTGGCAGATATACCAAATCATTAGGAGACAGCCAAAACAATAATTTATCTCCCTTTTCATTTCTGTCCGGTACAGGAACAAGCCCTTGTTTCTCACGCTCTATAACCCAATTTAAAGGAATAGTCTCATACGTTCTGTTTCCATCTTCTGTTATGTAAATAGCAAAGAACAAGTTAGTACCTTTAGCAGCTTCCACCCATTTGGCACCTTTATTGCCAAGTACACCGACTTTAAATTTATTTCCACGCGGTTCATACACCCTCACCTTATATATAGGCTGATGTCCTTTACCATCATTCAGTTGTAAAAGATTACGGTTCATTTCTTCTATACCTTCTGCAGAAAAAGCCAACTCCGCCTTTCCTTCTTTTGATTTCAGATGATTCAGGAGTATTTTCTGTATGCCAGTATCCGTCACCGATGCTATCTTCTTCTCATTGAAAGTTGAGTCCAATGATTTACGTACTGCAACTAAAGGTTCAGTAGTATTTTCCGTAAAATAATAAACAGCGACTTTGGCTATATCCAGCTCTTTCCACAAGAAAGCATTCTCTTTGAAATATTTTTCAATTTTCTTCTTATCATACTTATATGATAACAATTCAAGAACCTTATTTTTTACTCTTTTGTCAACAATCATAGAAGGAGTATCCAAAGCGACAGATAGGCGTACCACCTTTACCTTTCTTAAATTTACCGCTCCAAAAACCGTATCTTTGTGCATCGGTTTACGGATAGCCCAACTATCACCGATTTTCTGTTTCTCATAAACACGAGTCCCATTTGCATCAAAATGTTGATAGATATTGGTTGTTTTATTTATTATACGCAAATTCTGTTTCAAGCTAACTATTATCCCACTCAACGCTTCCCTTGCATCTTGCGTAAAAGTAGTCCATGGTTTCTTTATAATCCATCTATAATTACCATTACCATCCCCCCTACTCTTATCACACAACAGTCTCTGCAAATCATAACGGGAAATTTTCGCATTCCGGCTTGCAGACTCATTATTCAGATAGTTTACATGATTCCGTGTAGCACAAGCTATTACTATTGCATCCATAGCATGATGCCGATGGTCTATACGCTTCTTACTGAATCCTTTCTGATATTCAAGGGGCACTGCTGTTTGAAAAACTTTTTTTCCGTCTTTATTCTCCCAATGTCCAAAACACTGGGTTTCGGTCAAAGCATTTAAACGTTCAAAACGAGGACTTACAATACTATTCCAGACGTCATTCATGCCCCAATCCTTTTTCAGCCTGTCCGTCACGCTTCCTGTACAAACTAATATGTTTTTTGAAACAGCCTCCGGTTCATATTCACCGCTATCATTCTTTTCACGAACGATATTCGACAAAAGTCCTTTGACAACCTTACTGATATACCGACTATCGTTTAATTGGCGTTCAATAAATTGCTCGGGAATATCATCCATCAACAATTTCTTCATTTTTATGCCCGATTTTGCATATTGTTCTTTTACAAAACGTTCGTAACTATCCACAGAAAAGATTTCTACTGTCTTTCCAAAACCCACTTCCACTTTCTGTCCATGATGATTCTTGATAAACTCATATCCCAGTTGATTATCTTTCAACTTGTTCACAGCAGATTCACATATCACTTTGTTAGAGAATGAATCATCAAAATAGCGGGATTGAGGTATAACATGTTCTATCTCATACGCAGCAGTAAATAATTTAGCCAAAGGTATCAGCTCACCGGTATAAGGTGAACGATATTTCTGTTCCAGCCATAATTTATAACGCAAGAATTCTGATTTCGTCGGTAATTTACTGGTATTGAATTTTTTCAATATCACATCTATATCTTCCGGAATCTGTTCTTCCCCCTTTAAAACTGCATCCTCATAAATCCGCAATATTTCTTGTTGACTTGGTGAATAGGGACGGACATTCTCTACCCCATATTCCGGATTCACAAATTCAGCAAGCAATGCCTTTATACGTAAATTGGCATTTTCATTCTCCAGAATCTGAGTAGTCATTCTTTTTCGCTTGTCCGCAGGATTTTTCATCTCGCGCCCTAACTCAATATGGATTTCATCAATTTTCCCAACCTGTTTCCAAATATCCCTGACAACTCTCAATGTCTCGGTTATCACTTGTTCTACGATAGGATTTCGTAGTGAATGTTGCTTAAAAGCAGCCAGATAAGCATCAATATCAGCAGGGGTTTCCCATTTGGTTATTTCTTTATCTTCGGAATGACGATTATACACTACATAACAAGCCAACCACAACGGAAGCCTCTTAAAACAAGATATATCCGACAAGTTCATCGCCTTTTCTCTAACCTTGGCACCTATACTCTCATCACACTCACCTGCTATTATCCTTTCTATTCTTTCCTTGGTTGTACCATCAATCAACGACATATCCCAATACTTTCCGCACCTCATCAAAGGCAACAACTTCTTTATCGCCTTGGCAGAATAAGCGCCATATTCAGACTTGAAAGGAGGAAACTTCTTGAACACTTCCACAAAGGATTCATTCAATCCGTTCTTAACCGCAAAAGTCGCCAATGCTTTCTCTATTTCCTGCTTGTCACTTACAGAATATAAGATATGCCACAAGGCTGTTTCTTTTTCATCAGATAAAAAGTCAATACCAATACCGGCCTTTTCCAAACGGGAAAGAATCGCATGTCTCGTCTCATTACATGGGTAGAACTTATCCTCGACATAATTCCAACGATAATTATTTATTTCCTTTTTCAGTCCAAACGCAGGATATCTCAGAAAAGCTTTCTGATCTATTTCCTTTCGAGAGTTCAGCCAATCAAATAGAGCCACATAATCATCTTCTGTTTTCAAAAACTCCGTTGTCACATCCACATCCAAATGTAAAGTTCCATTTACTTCCCTTTCCTTTTGATATACCCGAATATTGGAAAGGAAATACCATAAACGGAATTCCTGAAAAAGAGGATGTGACTTGGCTATACACTTTAACGGAGCTGTTTTGATTTCACCTGTTTTGCGGTTTACATATTCATTTTCCTCATAAGGGCAATTAGCTATCAATGACTTTTTGGTTTTCAACGGCCTTTGATAAAACAAGACATCATCTATTAACAAATAGATAAAGTCCCGGTTAGCTATATTTCTCCGTTGCACTTCATTACCCGGATACAACGCTTCAATACACCTCATGTATAAATCTCTATCCTGCAATTCTGCATGAAAAGCACATTGCTTCTGCAAAATAAAGTTCAGTTCCTCCTTGTAAAACTTTCGTTCTACTGTTTTCACCAATTTTCCTATTATCTTTTGTTGTGGCTCCTGCAACAAAGCATCATATATATAACTCCCAATCGTTTTATGAGTACCGGTAATGTCAGCTTCGGTCCTTTTCTTTATTAACATCCAATCATCCTCTTTAGGCGCTCTGAAAGAACGCTTCACCTCACCATACTTATCAAGCTTTGGAGTACCGTCCGGATTTAAGTCAGTAGTGACAATAAACTCTTTTACCCGTCCTTCCCAGTCCAATGGGACATTACTGCTTCTACGATATACCCATCCATTCTCCAGATGTACATTATACCATATATCCCGGCCTTTCTTTTCATCAGTCGCTTCCACCGACAAGACTTTCAATGCATAAAATTCAACAGATTTTCCTGCATTGTCTTCCTCCTCTTCTCCTCTAAGCTGATAATAACCACGTTTCTGATTAAAGTTCAAAAGAATCCATGCCAGTTCTTCTTTACTTATCATTTCTGTCAAAGCTTTCTTACGGAGATAATAAACTGTCCAGTCATAAGGGATTTTTTTACCATCAAAAACCAATGAAGGTTGGTGTTTTGCAAAATCCGCCAACATTTCATTAAACGCTGTCTGAAATAAAAAAGAGTATTTTCCCCATCTATCCTTTACCCATGGCAATTTCGGTTCGCTGCCTGACAAGAATTTACCCGTATGCTTTTCAAAATCTATTCCTTTTAAATAGTGTTCCGGCAGGAAGCCAAGAATCTTCAAAACTTTATGCAACCGTTCACGGCGTAGTAATTGTCGCTCTCTCAATCGACGCACCCCTCTAAAACGGGTTCTTTCAGCTGTCTGTGATATAGAATTCCCTTTGTCAAAGTCTCCCAAGATAGCAGCATCCATCGGAATTATTCTACTGCCAGCCATTTCTATCCAAATTCTCTCGGTCTGTTCTTTAATTACAGAGTTTATTACAGCCCATCCTATACTATTGGTTCCCAAATCCAATCCAAGTATCGTTCTCATAGTATTATATTTTGAATATTTTCTTCAAAGGTATTTTTTTTTTCAATATAAGCATTGTATTTCCATATTTATTTTATACATTTGTCATACTAAAATGAAGCAAGTCACAATAAGGATTATTCCGTTGTGAAAACATTAGGTTCCCTCGTCCTTAACGGGGGATTTTTTATTTCCAAAAACTAATTATCATTCCCAATATCCCTCTTTTGCCGAAAACTAAAACTTTCTTCCCCAAACACTACTCTTCGTATCACTATATTTTATACCTTTGTTCACTAAGAATTAATCGTCCCATACCCATTTCTGTTTCGTCCGACAGCTGTCGGACGATAATTAAACAACTGTTGGACGATAATGCAACAGTTGTCGGACGATTAGTTTTTAGGAAGAAGAAAATTAATCTGCTTAGCGACAAAAATAATTCCCCGAAGCGACGAGAACTGTTTATCGCTATAAACAAAAATAAATATCTTATGAGCGCGTATTACGACCTTTACGAAACGCCTTCGCCCGACGGGAAAGAAGACAAGAAATCACTCCATGCACGTATCTGCCCGAAAAGGACTTATACCCAAAAGGAGTTTGTGGAACATATCGCAACTTTCCAACATCTGCCCAAGAATGTGATAGGGGCAGCATTGGATGCCTGCATTGACGAGTTGTGCGATTTGCTGGCCAACGGAAACATCGTGGAGCTGGGAGAACTCGGATTCTTCAGCACTTCACTGAAATGCTTGCGCGAGACCGACGACGAGAAAAAGAAAATCCGCTCCGAATCCGTCCAATTCCAAAACGTACACCTGCGCATCAGCAGCACGTTCCGCAACAACATCAAGAAGAAAATGACGTTGGAACGTGTACACTCCACTACCAAGAAATCGAAAAAAGTAGTAGAGACCACCGAAGAAACAAGAAAAGCCGAACTGGAACTGTTCCTCAAGCAGAATGTATGTATCAACAAGAACGAATACATCCAGCTAAGCGGACTAACCAGACATGCCGCCATAGACGAACTAAACAACTTCATCCGGCAAGGGTTCCTGCGCCGCCGCGGAATGGGAAGGTCAACGGTCTATGTGCGACAAGAAAAAGACACAGCAAACGAAATTTAGGGGGGCAAGCACAGAGACACAGAGACATAGAAATTAATGCTTTATCTCTTTGAAAAGAATCTCTGTGCCTTTGTATTTTCGTGTTCATCCCCCCAAAAATAATAAAACAACAAACAATGGAAAAATCAACAGAACCCCAACCCTGCACGCAGTGGTTCGTCTTCTTCAAAGACCAACTGCTGCTGAAAAAAGGATATACAGACAAAGGAGAAATAAAATACAGCGTACCCGTCAGTATAGAGCCTCCTCTGACACCGGAAGCCGGAAGTAATATACACGAAGTGTTCCCCCCCAACGGCAAGCAAGTACGTGCATTTGCCTTGGAACAGCCCGTGACCGAAACCGACGAATGGGTCATGATAGGCCTGCGCGCATCGTACGACTACATCTCGCCGGACGAGTACCGTTCTGCAGGAAAGGCCTTCCAGATACTCTATTGGGACGAGCACAGCCACTTCTGCCCCGTGTGTGGCACCGCCATGGAGCACCAGACCCCCATCATGAAGAAGTGTCCCAACTGCGGCAATGAGATGTACCCTCCCGTTTCCACCGCCATCATCGTACTGATACGCAAAGGAAACGAAATCCTGCTGGTGCATGCCCGGAACTTCCGAGGAACCTTCTACGGACTGGTGGCAGGCTTCCTCGAAGCCGGCGAGACACTGGAAGAATGTGTGGAACGGGAAGTTTTTGAGGAAACGGGGCTGAAGGTAAAGAACATCACCTACTTCAGCAACCAGCCCTGGCCCTACCCCAGCGGATTGATGGTGGGTTTCATTGCCGACTACGAAAGCGGGGAGATAAAACTGCAGGAAGATGAGCTGACCGCTGCCGCCTTCTATTCCAAAGACAACCTGCCCGAAATTCCACGAAAGCTGAGTATCGCAAGAAGGCTGATAGACTGGTGGATGGAGAACAATTAAAAATTAAAGAATTAAAAAGAGGGGGGAAGAAATTTAAAAAAGCAAATTGCGGAAAACACACACTCACAAACGAACAACTACGAATGAAACGACTCTCATTCACATCAACCAATCGGTGTGTAACCGCAATCTGCATATACTAAACTTCCCTGCAAACGTTTTGTTCATCAACCATCGGGTTTAAGTCTTTATTTAAGTTTTCTTTCAACACAGAAGCAAAAGGAAGAGGCGCAGCCCTCACGGGTTACGCCTCTCCGAACACTATATACACATTTTTTCCTCTTTCCTATCAAATGCCGAGTGACTTGCGCACTGCCTCCACTTTCTTCTCAGCTTCGGCATCGGCGCTGGTATAGCATTTCGGACAACCCATCTCGCCCTTCACCTCGATATAGAACTTAATCTTCGGTTCCGTACCGGAAGGACGGACAGAAATCTTCGTGCCGTCTACAGTGAAATATTGAAGTACATTGGAAGTCTCGGGCATATCCAGCTTGCTTACGTTGCCCTGGGCATCAGTCAGTTCCAGCGTCTTGTAATCCTTAATCAGGCTGACAGCCGAACCACCGATTTCCTTCGGAGGATTGGCACGGAAGTTATCCATCATCGCCTTGATTTCCTCGGCACCACTCTTACCGGGTTTCACCACGTTCACGGTGGTTTCCTTAGAGAATCCATATTCTACATAGATTTCCATCAATACGTCATAGAGTGTCTTGCCCTGGTCTTTGGCCCAAGCACAGATTTCGGCCAGCAAAGAGCAGGCAGAAACCGCGTCTTTATCACGGACAAAGTCTTCGGCCAGGAAGCCATAGCTTTCTTCACCACCACCGATATACTGCTGCTTACCTTCACTCAGACGGATTTCGCGGGCAATCCACTTGAAGCCGGTGTAGCAGTCGCGCATTTCAATCTTGTTCTTGTCTGCCACAGCCTTGATGAGTTCGGTGGTCACGATGGTCTTCACGATGAAGTCGTTCGGCTGCATCTTACCCATTGCAATACGGTTCTTGATGATGTAGTACAAGAAGATGAGACAAGTCTGGTTACCATTGATAAGCACCCACTCGCCCTTATCGTCCTTGCAGGCCATACCGACACGGTCGGCATCCGGGTCACTTGCCATTACGATGTCAGCGTCAATCTTCTTAGCCAGCGCAATGGCCATGGAAAGGGCTTCGGCATTTTCGGGATTCGGAGAAACCACTGTCGGGAAATTGCCGTCCTTCACCATCTGTTCGGGCACGCAGTTGATATTCTCAAATCCCCACTCCTTCAATGAGTCCGGAATAAGCACGCGGCCTGCGCCATGAAGCGGAGTATACACAATGCTGAGGTCTTTCTGGCGACGGATGACTTCGGGGTCGATAGAGATGGAGTGAACCATTTCCAGATAAACCTTATCCACTTCCTTGCCGATAATCTGAATCAAGTCCTTGTTGCCGTTGAACTTGATGTCGGCCACCGTCACCTTGTTCACCTCGTCTATGATGGCCGTGTCGTGCGGAGCGAGCACCTGCGCACCGTCATCCCAATAAGCTTTGTAGCCGTTGTATTCTCTGGGGTTGTGGCTGGCTGTAATGTTGATACCGCTCTGGCAGCCGAAGTGGCGAATGGCAAATGAAACTTCGGGCGTAGGACGAAGGTCATCAAAAAGATATACCTTGATGCCGTTTGCAGAGAAGATGTCGGCAGAAATCTTTGCGAACTTGTCGCTATTGTTGCGGCAGTCGTGCCCCACAACAACGGAAATATCCTTCTTTCCGGCAAAACATTTGTTCAGATAGTTGGACAAGCCCTGTGTTGCGGCACCTACGGTGTAGATGTTCATGCGGTTTGTACCGGCACCCATGATGCCACGCAGACCACCCGTTCCAAACTCCAGGTCTTTGTAAAAACTGTCTATCAATTCGGTTTTATCTGGATTTTCCAACATGCGTTTCACTTCTGCCTGAGTTTCGGCATCATATGCCGGGGTAAGCCATTTTTCGGCTTTCTCAGTCACCTGCTTAATCAGTTCCTGATTTTCCATAAGACTGTTATTGTTTTAAGGGTTAATATAAACTTTTTTGTAAGACACAAATGTAGAAGAATAAGTTCAAATATCCTAATTTTATTCAGGCATTTTATATCTGTCTCCCGTCTGCTTAACATACTCTTCAAGGAACTCCTTCGGGTATCCCGGGCGGATTACGCCTGCCGGCTGGCCGATGGAATTACGTTCGAATTGACCGTTTTTCATACGTTTGACAACGCCGTCATTATACTTTACGACAAGAAACTCGCCAAGACGTTTCCAAGTATCGAAAGTGCTTTGGGCAGTCATGTTCGTATAGTTGGTAAGGAATGCCTTTGCTTTGGCAGGGTCTTTTTCCAGTAGTTTGGCAGCAGCAGCCTCAACGCCTTCCTGCGCTTCGTTGAAGGTTGTCTCCAACTCTGTCTGAGTGGCACGCACGTCGCCCATCATCAAGTCATAACGGGGATAAACCATATTGGCCACCCAGTTGAAAATCCAGAAAGCGGAGTTCCAGGAGAAAGTGATGTAATCGGCGCCGTCCACACGGGTGTAGCATACGGGAACCTTGTCCGTACAGCAGTATACGGGCGTAAATACCGTCATGTTGGCATCATCTGTGCCGAACCACAATACTCCACCGATAGGATCGGGCAACTCGGAGCGCATCTGTGCCACGAATACGAAACCGCTCTGCTGGGTGGAGATGGGACGTTCATTGAAGTATTCCTGGTCACCCACCTTGAAAGAAAGCGGGGAAAGGCGGTACGGGGTATGATACGGGCCTGCGCCGAAATCTTTGCTGATGTCGAGAGGAGTACCTTCATAATGGTCGCGCATGGCGTTCTTCACATCCTGCACGGAAACCTTGCGGTTGGGCTTCACAAACAGAGGCATCGGAGTGTTCGTCTCACCTAATATATAAGGCAGGAACTCGTTGCCACGGTCGGTAAACATATTGAAATAGCTCCATACACGGGCCTCGCAATAGCGACGGGCACCGAAATCGAGCGGAGCGTAGGCATCGGCAAAGCTGAAATCCTTGTTCACACCGTCAAAATAGCCCTTCTCGCGTGCAAAGGAGATGACGTCGGCGGAGTACATACAGTTCTCCTTGTCGTTCATGTTGAACTGATGAATGCGGCTCTGGTTGGCATGAGCAGAGATACAATCATCGGGCACGCGGACAGCCACCCATACGGCACCGCGCACACCGGGTCCCTTGCCAATCATCTCCATAATCCATATTTCGTTGGGGTCGGCAATGGTAAAAGACTCGCCACTGCTGTAATAGCCGTATTCCTGCACCAACTCCGTCATCACCTTAATGGCCTCGCGGGCGGTGCGTGAGCGTTGCAGACCGAGGTAAATCAGGCTGCCATAGTCGATGATGCCGGTGGTATCCACCAGCTCGGGACGTCCGCCGAATGTCGTCTCACCGATAGTGAGCTGGAACTCATTCATATTGCCGATGACATTGTACGTCTGGCGGGCCTGCTCTATCTGCCCGAGGTATTTGCCGGTGTCCCACTCGTGTATGTCAATCAGCGTACCTTTCTTGTGCATACCGGCAGGATAATGATATAACTCGCCGAACAAACCATAAGAATCGGCAGAATAGGAAACAATGGTAGAACCGTCCGCAGAAGCGTTCTTGCCCACGATAAGATTGGTGCAGGCCAGCGCATTCGCCACGGCTGCCACAACAAACAAGACGAAAAGAGTCAGTCTTTTACTTTTCATACTTCTAAATTATAATGTTACTAAATATTTCAGTCTTTACCATACAAATTCAAACTGTCCGGTGGTACGGTTGCCACAGCCATCCGTCACCGTCATCTCCACCACATGCTTGCCGCCTTTCTCCACATGTTTCGGGTCGAGCTCGCACACCAGGTTACCACTGATGGAATTGGGCTTTCCAAACAAGGCATACTTCCCGTCAATCGTACCCCGATAGGTATTGATGCCGGTTTCCTTGTCCTTGGCCTTGAAGATGATTTTTCCCGTACGTCCCCATTGGGCTTGGTTTAGGGGAGTTATCACCGGCGGAACCGTATCCACCGCCACGGTATAAGTCCCCAAATCCCGTATACGCACTTTCATGACACCATCCTCATACTTACCGCCAATACGATATTTTCCACCGCGTGCCGTTACGCCCGCCACATAATATTTGGCCATATCCTCCACCGGACGCCGGCGCAAGCCGATACGCAAATCGCAGGTACCGTGCATAGGAATACGGGTATCGTTCAATTGATAGGTGAAAGCGATGTCGCCACTATCAGCCCGCACGGAGTAGTTCAGCAAGACGTCATCGTAGAGCATTCCTTTCGGGATAACCAACTCCAGCCCCGGCTCCTGCAGATAGTTCACCTTGTCCCATTTGAGGGCGTATTTCTCACGATGTTCCACCGGAGCAATTATCGTCTTCTGTCCCTGCACTGTGAAGCGGACCTTGGAGATATTTCCCAGCGCATCTCTCAGCGTATAGACAAACCGGTAAGGGCGTTCTTCGTTGATGTCCACCAGTCCGCGATTGCCGTTGGATGCCTGCAGCATGCGAAGGCGGTTGCCCGGCTCTATGAAAGACTTCATGTACTGACCGTGTGTCCACGAATTGATATAGCGGTTCTCCTCATAGGCAAAGCGGTCTACCGTACTGCGGAAGACTTCCTCGCCGTCCACTTCGAGAATCACCGCCTTCACGCCATATTTATTCTGCACTCCGTCCATATAATCGTAGGCACGGATGCCAGCACCAATCAGTCCCCAGGCGATAATGGGTTTCGTAGGATGTGCCGGAAAAGCCCGTCGCGTCTGCTTGCCTTCCACCACTCCTTTTCCCGGCTGAGGAAACAGCATGATACCTTCGGCACGCGGGGCAGTCTTGTCCTTCACCTTGTCCATGAAGAAAGGCAGCGGGTCTATATATTCGTCCGTAGCCGTCTCTATCATATCCAGATGCAGGTGCGGACCGAAAGAGTATCCGGTGTTTCCGCTCAAAGCTATTATCTGACCGGCCTTCACGGGATATTCGTCGGGTTCGGGAGTAATTTCCACCTCCCAACTTTCTTTCTCGTACTGCAAGTCTTCAACCCGGCGGGCCACATCGCCCACAAAGGCACTCAAATGGCGGTTTATCGTCGAATAACCATTGTCATAAGCCACATCGAGCACATAGCCCGAACCGTGGGTAACGCGGATACGCGAAATATATCCGTCGGCCAGAGCGCGTACCGGCTTGCCTATGGTTCCACCGGTCTTGAAATCCAGTCCGCCATGAAAATGGTTGGCACGTATCTCGCCGAAGTTACCGGAGAAGGTGATGGGGAAATCAAAAGGCGGGGTGAAGGAGGTCTTGTCTGTATCGGTTTCTTGGGCATAGCCGCTTTGCACACTACCAATAAAGAACAAAAGAGAGAAAAATATAGGATATTTCATATTTTGTACAGTCAATATTATTTTAAATGCATGCAAATATAAAAAGAATAGTTCTCTCTACCTACAGAAAGGTGCAATTATCATTGATTAAAACATGCATAAAAATTCTGTTGAAGAACATAGATACACCGATAACACCCAAGCCGGGAAATCGCTATATTGCGCCATGTTTAACCCCCCAATTAAAACTTTAAGGTTATGATTATCGGAGTACCTAAAGAAATCAAGAACAACGAGAACCGCGTGGGCATGACCCCTGCCGGAGTAGCCGAGTTGGTAAAAAAAGGTCATACGGTGTATGTGCAGGCCACGGCAGGCGCAAACAGCGGTTTCTCCGACGATGACTACATCGCCGTAGGTGCAAAGACTTTACCGACCATTGAAGACACGTATGCCGCAGCCGACATGATTGTCAAGGTAAAGGAACCTATTACACCGGAGTACAAACTGATTAAAAAGGGACAAGTGGTATTCACCTATTTCCACTTTGCAGCCGATAAATTACTGACCGAAGCCATGATTGAAAGCGGTGCCGTCTGCATCGCCTACGAAACCGTGGAAAAAGAAGACCGTTCACTTCCGCTGCTTACCCCCATGAGCGAGGTGGCAGGACGTATGGCTACCCAAGTAGGAGCCCGCTTCCTTGAAAAGCCACAAGGCGGCAAGGGAAAACTGATGGGTGGCGTGACAGGCGTACGTCCCGCACGCGTACTTGTCCTCGGAGGCGGTATCGTGGGCACCAATGCCGCACAGATAGCTGCCGGAATGGGTGCCGAGGTGCTGATTGCAGACATCAACCTCCCTCGCCTGCGTTACCTGAGCGAAGTGATGCCGAAAAACGTAAAGACACTCTATTCTTCCACCCATAACATCAAGATGGAATTGCCGAACATCGACATGGTAGTAGGTTCCGTCCTCATCCCCGGTGACAAGGCCCCGCATCTCATCACCCGCGAAATGCTGAAGATGATGAAACCCGGCACCGTACTCGTGGACGTAGCCATCGACCAGGGCGGTTGTTTCGAGACCTCCCATCCCACTACGCACAGCGATCCTACCTACATTGTGGATGGAATTGTGCACTACGCCGTTGCCAATATCCCCGGCGCCGTACCCTTCACCTCCACCATGGCACTGACAAATGCCACCCTGCCCTACACCGTTGCCCTGGCATGCAAAGGCTGGAGACAAGCCTGCAAGGACGACCCGGCTCTGGCGCAAGGATTGAACGTAGTGGAAGGCAAAGTAACATACAAAGCTGTAGCCGACGTCTTCGGGCTGAAATATGAGGCGATTGAGTTATAAGTTATAAGTGATGAGTGATTTGTTGGTATTTTCCTTTCAGCATGGTAGCGCAGCACAATTACCAACAAATCACTCATCACTCATAACTCCCCCCCAACAAAGAATCCTTCTTCCTCGCATACTCCCACCACATAGCGAGCAGTGTGATGCAGAGGTTGAAAATAAACGGAAATTCCTTGGAATTAGTGTGGAACAAGGTCTGAAAGAAGTCTGTAATGAACGGGGACAATAGAATCGCCAGATAATTCATTACCATTACAAAGGCCAGTGCCAAAGTTGTTTTTTCCGGTATAGCCGTATCTATTGTCTCGTCATAAATCAGCGGTTGAATGACACCATATCCCAAACCAACCAACATACATCCCGGTATTATCAGCCATTCTTTAGGCGAAATCCATATCAAAAGCAAACCCGCTGCAATGGACAAAAGGCTGTAAAACTTTGTGTGTTTCCCCATCCACTTCACGATATGCCCCAGGAAGAAACCCGGAGCCATAATGGCAAGGAAGAATAAGGAGATCATCAATCCGGAATTTCCGCTGGAGAAGTGATGGGCCTCCATCAAAAAAGGCAAGTCAAAAGTAACCGCCAGCACTACATACGTAGTGACGCCATAAAACAGCATCAACTGTAGCAGATGGCGGACATGGATGCCGTATTTACCGGGAATCGCACGCTTGGATTCCTCCGGAACAACGGTAGCCGTATCTTCTGTTTTCTGCGGCTGACCGGTATCTCCCTTCAAATACCCGACAAGCAGCAGAGAAACCAACGGAAGCAGATATACCACGAAAGGCAAGTGCCAGTTTACCTCTGCCAGATACCCAGTCACCGCCGTTGCCACAACCAGCGTCACATTGGTGATGGCAGAACTGTAACCAAACTGCTTTACCCTATACTCCCCCGTGAAATAACGTGAAACCAAACCGGTAGACAACGGGATTATCAGTCCCGAGCCAATGCCGAGCAAAGCACTGACCACCATCAACTGCCACATTTTGTCCGAAAAAAGATAAAGTACCCCACTGGCGGCAAACATCCAAAGTCCCACTTTCAGCAGACGCACAAAGTCACGTTTCTCGGCCAGCTTGCCCGCCAATAGCACAAAAGGAATTATCAGCAGCGAAGGCAGGGAGGTAAGCATCTGTATATCCAGTTCTGTGGCATATGGAAAAATGGTAGTAAGCTGTCCCAAAATAGGTGATACGGCCAATCCCGGCAAGGAAGTCAATGCAGAGACTGACCAAATGCCGACAAGCGTGATAAGGGGGATTGTACCCCTTCCGGTATTGATTTTCATATAGTAGTATATTAATTAAATGAATAATGTGGGAACAACAAACCTACCTTCAGAATGTTCGTTTTTTAAGATTTTACTACGCTGCCCTTTAATAAACGCCAAATAATGCAAAACCCCGGAACTTTCATCCGCAAACCCCGTTGTTGTGGGAAATTCGACGGGGAAAAGCCCCGCCGCCTAAACCTTTAAAAAACTTATTAATATGGAAGATTTGAATTTCAGAAAAGGAGATGCAAAAACTGAAGTATTCGGTTTAAACCGTATGTTACAACCCTCACCCGTAGAAAAGATTCCCGACGGACCTACTACCCCGGAAATCGCCTATCAGATGGTGAAAGACGAGACCTTCGCCCAAACGCAGCCTCGCTTGAATCTGGCTACATTCGTCACTACCTATATGGACGAATATGCAACCAAGCTGATGAACGAAGCCATCAACATCAACTACATTGACGAGACCGAATATCCGCGCATCGCCGTAATGAACGGTAAATGTATCAACATCGTGGCCAACCTCTGGAACTCTCCTGAAAAAGAAACCTGGAAAACCGGCGCACTTGCCATCGGTTCCTCGGAGGCATGTATGCTGGGTGGTGTGGCAGCCTGGTTGCGCTGGCGCAAGAAACGTCAGGCGCAAGGCAAACCGTTCGACAAACCAAACTTCGTTATTTCAACTGGTTTCCAGGTGGTATGGGAAAAATTCGCCCAATTGTGGCAGATTGAAATGCGTGAAGTGCCTTTGACACTGGACAAGACCACGCTCGACCCCGAAGAAGCCTTGAAGATGTGTGATGAGAACACCATCTGTATCGTGCCTATCCAAGGCGTTACATGGACAGGACTGAACGATGACGTCGAAGCCCTCGACAAAGCCCTCGATGCCTACAATGCGAAGACCGGCTACGACATTCCTATCCACGTAGATGCCGCCAGCGGCGGTTTCATCCTCCCGTTCCTCTATCCCGAAAAGAAATGGGACTTCCGTCTGAAGTGGGTACTCTCCATCAGCGTCAGCGGACACAAATTCGGTCTGGTTTATCCGGGTCTGGGCTGGGTTTGCTGGAAAGGCAAGGAATATCTGCCCGAAGAAATGTCATTCAGCGTAAACTACCTCGGTGCCAACATTACTCAGGTAGGCCTGAACTTCTCCCGTCCTGCCGCACAGATTCTGGGTCAATATTACCAGTTCATCCGTTTGGGATTCCAGGGTTACAAGGAAGTACAGTACAACTCTCTGACCATCGCCAAGTATATCCATGACGAAATCGGCAAGATGGCTCCGTTCGTAAACTATTCCGACGAGGTTGTGAACCCGCTGTTTATCTGGTATTTGAAACCGGAATATGCAAGAGCTGCCAAATGGACTCTGTATGACCTGCAGGACAAGCTGTCACAACACGGTTGGATGGTACCCGCCTATACACTGCCTTCAAAGCTGGAAGACTACGTCGTAATGCGCGTCGTTGTTCGCCAAGGATTCAGCCGCGACATGGCAGACATGCTGCTGGGTGACATCAAGAATGCCATCACGGAGCTGGAGAAACTGGATTACCCGACTCCTACCCGTATGGCACAGGAAAAGAACCTGCCGGTGGAAACCAAAATATTCAACCACGGATGCCGTACTCATAAAAAATAAATTAATTTACGATTAAACGATTTACGATGTACGATTAGAGTTTCTCTTGATACGGACTACGTTTAAAGGAGTAATTTCAATCGTAAATCGTACATCGTCTAATCGTACATCACAACGTGTTTATGGAAAAGAAAATATCAATTTCACAAATAAAGGAGGTTGCCCAAGAAGCCTACAATGAGGTGAAGGGCAGCACAGGAGGCAAGAATGCGGATTATATTCCCTACCTTGCCAACATAGACTCCAAACTATTCGGACTCAGCATCTGCCTGATGAACGGGCAGACCATCAATATAGGTGACACAGACTATCGTTTCGGTATAGAGTCCGTCTCGAAGGTACACACAGCCATCCTTATCCTGCGCCAATACGGTGCGCAGAAAGTGCTGGACATGATAGGTGCCGATGCCACGGGACTACCGTTCAACTCCATCATCGCCATCTTGCTGGAAAACGACCACCCTTCCACTCCATTGGTAAATGCCGGTGCCATTTCCGCCTGTTCCATGGTACAGCCAGTGGGAAACTCCGACAAGAAATGGGATGCCATTGTACAGAATGTCACTGAGCTGTGCGGCTCCGCCCCACAACTCATCGACGAACTGTACAAATCGGAAACGGCTACCAACTTCAACAACCGCTCCATTGCCTGGCTGCTGAAAAACTACAACCGCATCTACGATGATCCGGATATGGCACTCGACCTCTATACCCGCCAGTGTTCTCTCGGCATCACGGCCCAGCAACTGGGCATTGCCGCAGGAACCATCGCCAATAACGGTGTGAACCCCGTCACCAAACAAACGGTGTTCGAAGCCAGCCTGGCACCGAAAATTACGTCGATGATTTCGACCGTAGGCTTCTACGAGCATTCCGGCGACTGGATGTACACCGCCGGCATACCGGCCAAAAGCGGTGTAGGCGGTGGTGTAATGGCCGTATTGCCCGGTGTCATGGGAGTATCGGCCTTCGCTCCTCCCCTAGACGAAGCGGGAAACTCCGTAAAGGCCCAATCGGCAATCAAGTTCATCATGAACAAGCTCGGCCTGGGTGTGTTCAACGGTGATAACGTAACGATTACAGAATAAGTTTCTCTTTTTAGTTATGAGTTATAGGTTATGAGTTATTTGTTGGTAGGCACCGTAATCAGCAAATGACTTATAACTCATAACTTATGACTTTATAATGGACTTCATCATGAAAATGGCTCTATCAGAATTTGTATTGCGGGAAAAAGGTATCTATGGCATACTGCATGTCATTATATTGATACTGTCGCTATTTTTAGTTATCAGCATCTCTGTCGACACGTTCAAGGGGATCCCCTTTTACGAACAGTCGGTCTACATGAAAGTACAGTTGTGGATATGTGCCCTGTTCCTGGCAGATTTTGTATTGGAATGGTTCCTGGCAGAGAAGAAGGGTCACTACGTGGCCACGCATTTCATTTTCCTGCTGGTAGCTATACCCTATCAAAACATCATTGCCTATATGGGATGGACTTTCTCACCCGAGATAACCTATATGCTGCGTTTCATCCCATTAGTGCGGGGTGGTTACGCCATGGCTATCGTGGTGGGTTGGCTGACGTACAACCGCGCATCGGGACTGTTCGTTTCCTACCTTACCATGTTGCTGGCCACTGTCTATTTTTCCAGTCTGGCCTTTTATGTCATGGAGCATGGTCCCAATCCTTTAGTCAAAGGATATGGAGACGCCTTATGGTGGGCATTTATGGACGTGACGACGGTGGGTTCCAATATCATAGCAGTCACTCCCACCGGACGGGTACTGTCCGTACTGCTGGCTGCGCTGGGCATGATGATGTTCCCTATCTTTACAGTGTATGTAACGAGCCTGGTCGAACGGCGCAATAAGGAAAAAGAAGAGTTCTACAAGAAAGTTGCACAGAAGCCCGCGCCCAAAGCCGACGCTTCCTGAATAGTTAAAACCGGAACTTTCACTTATCCGTTGGGAACAACTCTCCCCAAGTGTTGTTATAGACGCTGATTTTGAATATATTTTTCATCTAAAACCTTAACTTATGGCAAATATTAAACAAACAGTGAAGCTGGGTGTATTTACCCTGGCAATCATGAATGTGACGGCAGTAGTATCCCTACGTGGACTTCCTGCCGAGGCCGTGTACGGAATGAGTTCGGCCTTCTACTACTTATTTGCAGCCATTGTTTTTCTGATTCCGACGTCACTTGTCGCCGCGGAACTGGCTGCCATGTTTCAAGACAAGCAAGGCGGTGTGTTCCGCTGGGTGGGCGAAGCCTACGGAAAAAAACTGGGCTTCCTTGCCATCTGGGTACAATGGATTGAAAGTACAATCTGGTATCCTACCGTATTGACATTCGGTGCCGTATCCATTGCTTTCATCGGCATGAACGACGTACACGACATGTCACTGGCCAATAACAAGTATTACTCGCTCGTTGTTGTCCTCATCATCTACTGGCTGGCTACGTTCATCTCCATGAAGGGCATGAGCTGGGTAGGTAAAGTGGCAAAGGTCGGCGGCCTGGTCGGGACCATTATTCCTGCCGCACTGCTGATTATCTTGGGTATCATCTACCTTGCCACCGGCGGACACTCCAACCTGGACTTCCACAGCAGCTTCTTCCCCGACTTGACGAACTTCGACAACGTGGTGCTTGCTGCCAGTATCTTCCTCTTCTATGCCGGTATGGAAATGGGCGGTATCCACGTAAAAGACGTGAACAATCCCTCCAAGAATTATCCGAAGGCAGTGTTCATCGGTGCGGCCATTACGGTTATCATCTTCGTGCTCGGTACTTTCTCACTGGGCATCATCATCCCGGCCAAAGACATCAGTCTGACACAGAGTCTGCTTGTAGGCTTCGATAACTATTTCCATTACATCCGCGCCTCCTGGCTGTCACCCATCATCGCCATTGCTCTGGCATTCGGGGTGCTGGCAGGTGTATTGACATGGGTTGCCGGTCCGTCCAAAGGTATCTTTGCCGTAGGAAAAGCAGGCTACATGCCTCCGTTCTTCCAGAAGACAAACAAACTGGGTGTACAGAAGAACATCCTTTATGTACAAGGCGGTGCAGTAACCGTATTGAGCCTTCTGTTCGTAGTCATGCCTTCCGTACAGAGTTTCTACCAGATTCTGTCACAGTTGACCGTAGTCCTCTATCTTATCATGTATATGCTGATGTTCTCCGGAGCCATCGTGCTGCGTTATAAGATGAAGAAGCTGAACCGTCCGTTCCGTATCGGCAAGAATGGCAACGGATTGATGTGGCTCATCGGTGGTCTTGGTTTCTGCGGGTCATTGCTGGCATTCGTATTGAGCTTTATCCCACCCAGCCAGATTTCAACAGGCAGCAACACTGTATGGTTCTCCGTGCTCATCATCGGTGCGCTGATTGTAGTCATTGCCCCATTCATTATTTATGCTTCCAAGAAACCGTCCTGGGTTGACCCGAACAGTAGCTTTGAACCGTTCCATTGGGAAGAGCAACCTGCTGTGCAGACAGCCGGTAAAAGTGCAACAAATATGGCTACCGGTAGCGCCACTGCCAGCAGCAATGGCACAAGTAATTCCGCCACAAGTGGAAATACGGCAAAAGACACAACCAATATCCCCAAAGGATAAAAGGTTATAAGTTGAAACTAAAAAAGGAATATCCCCGAAATCACCGGGAATATTCCTTTTTTATTGTTATATGATACCAGAAGAGGGAATATTCAGAAATCCAATTCCTGCATTCTCTCCCACGCCCTTCTGCTCTCCTCCACCAACTCTTGCATGACCGACGCCACAGACTGCACTCCCTTTCCATGCAGCAAGGCAGATACCTGCCCTATTTCCAGTTCCCCTTCTTCCAAGTCACCTTCAAAAATACCACGTTTGGCACGGCCACGCCCTAAAAGGATACGAAGTTCTTCCTCTGAAGCTCCCACAGCCTCAGCAGCCTCTACGGCGCTGCGAAAGTTATTGCGCACCAGACGCACCGGAGCCAATTTCTTCAAAAGCAGACGGGTATCCCCTTCTTCCAAATGCAAGCAGTAATCCTTAAATACCTCGTTTGCAGAACTCTCTGCCGTCAAGGCAAAGCGTGTACCAATCTGCACACCTTCCGCACCCAGCACCCGGGCAGCCAGCATGGCCTCACCCGTTGCAATGCCACCGGCGGCAATCAGCGGAAGTGTAGTAACTGCACGTACAGCTGGTATCAGGCACAGGGTGGTAGTCTCCTCCCTCCCATTGTGCCCACCGGCTTCGAAGCCTTCGGCAACTATTGCATCAACACCCGCCTCTTCTGCCTTCACGGCAAAACGCGAGGACGAAACAACATGCACCACCGTGATGCCACGCTCGTGCAACCAACCAGTCCATTTCTTCGGGCTGCCGGCAGATGTAAATACAATCTTCACTCCCTCGTCGGCCACAATCTGCATTATCTCTTCTATCTGGGGATACATCAAGGGAATATTCACACCAAAAGCATGATGCGTAGCCTCACGGCATTTCCTGATATGCTCCCGCAACGTTTCGGGATGCATCGAACCTGCGCCGAGCAAGCCCAGCCCTCCCGCATTGCTTACAGCAGCAGCAAGTCTCCAGCCGCTACACCACACCATACCACCTTGAATTATCGGATATCTTATTCCAAATAGAGAAGTCACTCTGTTCATTATTACTTTTTTTAAAGGTTTACTAATGAAAACAAGAAGAGGAGAAAGAAAGTTCAAAATTTGACAAAAAGTGATAAATTACTGTTGTTCCAAAACAGTTATCGAATCTCCATACGCCTTCAATACTTCCAGCGTACGGGCACGGCGCTTGCGGCCTTTGAAATTCCAAAACTCACGGGTAAAAGGTGTCATCAGGTCTAAACCGGAAATTCCACCGCCACTGGCACCCTGCCAACCGCCCACAGCCATATTATTGGCCCGCTCCGTCACCCGGTAACGCAAACCGGTTGCTTCAATCTGCTCCACCGTCTCACGCGGACCGGCATCAAACGGATGTTTAGCCCAGTTCGTAGGAATCATCAGAATCTTAAGCGCATAGAATTCATCTCCTCGCCAAGTATCCTTGTCTACCTTGATTTTTTTCTGATAAATGGGGTCCCAATTATATTTGGTATTGGCTGTATAAGGACGTAAGGTAAGCACCACTTTTTTCTCGGGCGCTTTCGGCATGACGGGCAATGAATTATCAAAATCCATCCACGACTTGTCCATCACCGCTTTCGGAGTACCCAGAGAATTGTTCATTTCCAATTCCTGCAATACCTCCGGATTCAGTTTTACCTCCCCCTCGCCCTTCAGCAACCGGTTCAGCCTCAACGAGTCCTGAGGGGTCCAGTTTTGGGCATAGCAAGGGAAGGCTACTGCACAGAGCAGCCCCCAAACAAGTATAGATATCTTCATCTGACAGTTTTGATTACTTAATCCCTAAAAACATTTCACCACCACATATATCCGCTGCCACAAAGCGGTTCGTCATAGCAGGGATCAATCGTCCACATAGTCCGTGGATACTTACGGGTTTCCCACCAGCGGCGGTAGCGCGAAGCGGCATCCAGCACCTCTTCGTCCGAAAGGAAATAGATACCTTCATAATTCTCCGCATCCGTATGTACCATCTTGCATCCCATCGAAGCATTGTTCCCGAGACGGATAGTCTCTACCGTCCACAGGATGCATTCGCCCAAACGCAGCTTGCCACCTGCCGAATAGGATACCGGAGCCAGGGGGAAAGAGGGAATGACCGTCAAGTCCTCGGCATACTTCAGCAATTCCTCTATATCTTCGGAAGTGAACTTGGGCATGTTACTCAATCCATCCGGACTTTGGGTAGAATATTTGCCAGCCTTCAACTGCTTGACAAACAAGTCTACATCCGGATGGTTGTAGTCCAACGTTTCTTTGCTGCAAGAGCTCAAAGAGAGAACAGAAAGAGTAAAGAATACGAGCAGCATAGTCTGCCCGAATATATGTAATTTATTGTATAGAGTCTTCATATTTGTATGGTATTTAAGATTAATAAGTCATGCGCACGCCGCACAACAGATTCAGATTGGTGGGCCGTTCCGTACGCAAGGTTCTTGTCTGCGAGTCCGTATCGAAATGATGGGATACAGACGGCTCTGCAAACAAGGCAAAACGGTTGTTCATTTTATAGCGTACCCCTACTCCGGCAGCAACCGACAACTGTACCGGCTCTGCACCGAAACCATTGTCCGGAGCACCTGCAATGCATTTCTCGGCTGCTCCACCTACCATAGCATAGAAATCCACTTTCGGCGTACTGGCCAGCATCATGTTCAGCCTTACCGGAATTCCCAGCGTATGCAACGTATGGTCACCATCCAAGCAATTATACTGAAGACCGGCTTCCAAGGAGAAATGCTTGTTCAAACAACGTTCCACGCTTACCCCGACCGTGAACGGCATATGGAAATTCCCTTTCGGCAGGGAAGTGCCGATGCCTGCTTTCAATGCCCAATTACGGGGCTTAGATGGCGATACAGCCACAGACTTTGCCGGTTCTTCCTCAGAAGATGGCAGCATTCTATCTATATCAGCATCCTTATGGCCAGGATTTGAATGGTAGTTCCCGTTTCCGGCCGGAGTTCCGTTACTGTAATAACCGTTTCCCGGCTGCTGCTGGTTTCCGTACACCCGTTGGGTAATCCGGATGGAAACATGGACAGACATGGATTCATCCTCATCGGCCTGCGCCGTCAATCCTGCCGGAATGCCGTTGGCGGGATGCTGTGTACCGGACTTTTGTGCCATGGGGTTGGCCTGATGAATAGAGGGAAAACTTTCCTGCACCACATCCCCGTTCAAGTTACCTTCCGGCGTCATGGCCGCCACTTGTGTAAAGGCCTCCTTGATTTCCTCTTTCGGAGAGAAATACCAGAAAGCGGCAGAAGCAGCTCCCAGTACAAATACAACAGAGGCGGCTGCGGCTACGCGGTGAAACCTCGGAGAAAGAAAAAGCGGCCTCCTGCCTTTTGCGGCAACCGGTGACGGCAAGTCACGTTGCAACCCTTCCCAGAAGTCCTCCCGCACTGTCATCTCTGCGCCGGCAAGACGACTGCGGAACAAACCGGTTATTTCATCATTTTCTCTCATATTCAGTATATTCTTTAATTCTTTTTATCAACAAACACTTAGCACGATGCAACTGCGAGGTAGACGAATGCTCTTTGATGTGGAGGATTTCGGCTATTTCCTTGTGCGATTTCTCCTCAAAGACGTATAAGTTGAATACAGTACGGCATCCATCGGGAAGTTCCGCCACGAACGCCATCAGCATTTCTTCGGAAATACGGCCTCCGGTTTCGGCAATGCCTGCTTCATCCGGAATGTCGGGCAATTGTTCCTCATTCACCACCAGTTGGCTGAAACGTTGCTGTTTCCGCAGGTAGTCTATCGCCTGCGTCACCATTACCCTTGTCACCCAGGTACTCAATGCACATTCGCCACGGAAGGTGAAGTGGGTGAAAATTTTGATGAAGCCATCGTGCAATACGTCATGGGCCGCATCGACATCGCCCGTATAGCGGTAACATACCGCCAGCATCTGCTTGGAGTAGAGGGTGTATAATTCCTTTCGGGCGGAATCCTTTCCTGCCCGGCAGCCCTCAATCAGTTCTATCTCATTTTCCAATGTCAGTGCTCGTTTTACGGACGCCTCTTCGCGTCGTTTGTTAGTTAGACGCAGCATTTTTGAAAATGCTGCTGAATTAAATATAAAAAGATGTTAAAGAACGGAGATTACTTATATTTGGCTTTCAATACTTGAATCTGCTTGGCCAGCCTTTCATCCAATTCATCAAATTCATGCCAATACAGAAAACCGGGAACCATGTTGACGTAATTGATAAATTTCTTATACTGCACAAGAAACAAGGCCTGGTCCCGAAGACCGTCGCCACCGTCAAAAACATTCGCCCACTCCCTGGACATGGCAGCACTCATAAGAGCATCTGTTTTCGTTGCATAGTAATCACTGACATCCTTTTGTTTCCTGCCCAACTCAAAATAAGTCTGCAATACATCCTGCAACATACGTTTGTCCGGTATATACTGCATCAATGAAGAACCTTTCAGCACATCCAGCGCATCTGTCCTATAAGAAAATTCATCCATATTATTGAAAAACTTGCCATACTTCCACAGAGTATCTGTCGGTATCTTGGATACATCCATATCATGTTCCCTCAACAACAGACTCATGTGTATGTCAATATCCAACAAGTGCTTTATATTACGGAGCTCCTGCCTATTATATTCCAACTCTTCCGTTACCAACTGCATCGTAGCACGCACTTCCTTTTGGCGGGCATTCTCGGTAATCCGGTCATTTCCCCAGAAAGTGACAATGATGCCCGCAGCCACAATACTGAACTGGCGGAAATAATCACCTATGCGCCAACTTTTTATCTTATGGTTCAACCTGTTAAAGCTTGTCTTTCCCATATCTTTTCATTCTAAATGATACTTTTTCTCAAGCGCTTGTATTGCCTCGTCTATACGTTTTCCCACACGTTCTACATAGTCCGGCGTAAAATAGTTCCGCGCTACCCTGACAAAGTTCCGTACCGACCTGTCCGACAAGTAAATATCCCACGCCTCATATCCTCCACGATTTATCTGGTCCGTCTGTTCATCAGTCAATGCCAAATGGAAAGGAACCATAATTTCGTCCTTCATATCGTAATAGCCATTCATAGTCGCCCTAAATCCATCCAATACCTCATAGATTCCGGTCAACTGCAACAGTAGCTCTTTATCTGAAATCTTCTGCATCAACATGGAGTTTTTAAGTATATCCAATGCATTCTGACTATAATAAAAACTGCGGATATGCCCCATAAGAAAGCGGAACTGTATCAATGAATCTTCTGGTATCGTCCGATGCTTTAAGTCATACTCCACCAATAAGCTGGAAAGACGTTCATCCTCTCTAAACTCTGAAACGATACTCTCATAATTCTCCCGGTTGCTTTTCAGTTCATCCCTAATCAGCGACATGGTGGCTTGAATATCTTTCTTCTCGGAGTTTTGAGTAACCAACTCACTACCGGCAAAGGTAATCAGTACACCAATCACCACAATGGAAGTCTGCCGGATGTAGTCTCCCACTTGCCAACCTTTGACAGTTGTTTTTACTTTATTCCATGTTATGTTTTTCATATCTTCCTACGCTATTATCCATTACTCTGAAACACATCATCCGTTATAGCCAAACGCATCATCTATCCGTCCCCAACAGACCATCTGTTTCACCCCAATACACCATCTGTTTTTTCAGGAGTCATTACTCTGCTGGTTATCAAGAGAAAGCCTCTCATAAGTCTGCCGTAATGCAACATTCTTTATGAGAGGCTTTCCTTATTATTCTGCAATAATGCTTTCCGCCTTTGTCAACATGCTTTAAAGCTCATGTCCAATCCTTTCACAGAGTGCGTCAAAGCTCCTACGGAAATAAAATCCACACCGCATTCGGCATAGTCGCGGAGCGTATCAAACGTGATGCCGCCGGAAGATTCCGTTTCATAGCGGCCGCCTACCATCTCTACGGCCTTCTTTGTCATTGCCGGCGTAAAGTTGTCGAACATGATACGGTCTACACCACCCAAATCGAGCACTTGCTGCAATTCGTCGAAGTTGCGCACTTCTATTTCTATCTTGAGGTCCTTGCCTTTTCCCTTGCAATATTCCTTCGCACGGTTGATGGCCTTGTCGATGCCTCCCGCAAAGTCCACATGGTTGTCTTTCAGCAAAATCATATCGAACAAGCCGATACGGTGGTTTACGCCGCCACCGATTTTCACTGCCATTTTCTCGAGGATACGCATGCCCGGAGTAGTCTTGCGGGTATCAAGTACACGGGTATTCGTACCTTTCAGTTGCTCGGCATACTTATGTGTCATGGTGGCAATGCCACTCATGCGCTGCATGATGTTCAGCATCAGACGCTCCGTTTGCAACAAAGACTGTATCTTGCCTTCCACAATCATGGCCACATCGCCCGGCTTTACGGCTGTACCATCATTAATGAACACTTCCACCTTCATGGTAGGATCGAAACGGCGGAACACCTCCTTTGCTATCTCGATACCGGCCAGGATGCCCGGTTCTTTTATCAACAGTTTGGATTTGCCCATTGCCGTAGCAGGAATGCACGAAAGGGTTGTATGGTCTCCATCGCCTATATCTTCGGCGAAAGCCAGGTCTATCAGCCTGTCAATCAATTCTTCTTCCTTATTCATCTGTTTTATCTATCCTTATTTGATGTATGACATATTTGTTCTGTACTTTTCTGAAGAAACAATTCACCCGAAAGTTTCCATTTGCGGTCATCAAGATACCGATGACGAAACCGGACTCATCGCGCTTCCCCTGATGGTTCACATTAAAACTGCCGACCTTGTGGTTGGAGAAGAAAGCAGCCATTGTGCCCTCTGCCGTCCGCTTATCGGCGTGGGTCGACTTATTCTGAATGATTAAATCGACCTTGTCACCCAGATACTTGTTGAGCTCCTGAGAGTTTCCTTCCTTGAAGGCTCCAATCACTCCCTCGGGAACATTCTGGGCCAGCAGCACAGACGTCCAAATGAAGAGACCGGTCAACAAAAAGATTACCCGTTTTTTCATTTTCACAAGTATTTATGATAGGCAAAGGTAAGCATTTGTCTCAAAATACAATAAAAAAATGCTAAATTTGTGCGCTAATCAAAACAGAACCAGTATGAAAACTACTCTGCTCGTTGTAGGACGAACTGTAGAACAACACTTTATAACAGCCATCAACGACTATGTGCAACGTACCAAGCGTTATCTCTCATTCGAGATGGAAGTCATCCCCGAACTGAAAAACACCAAGAGTCTCTCCATGGAAGTGCAGAAGGAAAAGGAAGGGGAACTGATATTGAAAGCTCTCCAGCCGGGAGATGTGGTCGTACTGCTGGACGAAGGTGGAAAAGAAATGCGCTCCATAGAGTTTGCAGACTATATGAAGCGCAAGATGAATACCGTGAACAAACGGCTGGTATTTATTATCGGAGGCCCTTACGGATTCTCCCCCAAAGTGTACGAAGCGGCACACGAGAAGATGTCCCTCTCACGCATGACCTTTTCCCATCAGATGGTGCGCCTCATCTTTGTGGAGCAACTCTACCGGGCGATGACCATACTGAACGGGGGGCCGTATCATCATGAATGATGAATTTCAGCTCCGCGACACCTGGAATCCCTTATCCGAGAGTGACATTTCTACGAACCTGGCTCTCGGATTCGGTACATTCAGCGTCAAGGTCTCACGGATGCGCAGGGCTGCCTGCGGATCCTTAGCCACCATATACAGATAACCTCCCCCACCGGCTCCCGGCAGTTTATATCCTAAGGTATAGTCTTTTATCTGACAGATGATGTCCTCTACGGCAGGAGGATTTGTTCCACTGTCCAGTGCCTTCTTCTGCATCCATGTCTTGCCTACCAGTGTTCCGAAACTCTTGAAGTCATTCCGTTGAATGGCTTCGGCCATATCCAAGGCATGTGCTTTCATCTCTTCTAATAACCCCAGGTGCAGGGAAGAGTTGAGGAACATGGAGCGTACTATTTCTGCAAGGATGCCCTTGGCTGTACGCGTAATGCCCGTATAATACAGCAGATGGCAATCTCGGTATTCCGGATGGGTAAACAAATGCTCGGGCAACCAGCGTACCAATGGCTGCTGGGCAAATCCAGCCTCCGTCTGCAACAGTTTGATACCTTGCAGTACCCCACCGTATTGGTCTTGCCAACCGCCACCGGTCGTCAGCAACTGTTCCAGGGCAAGCGTACGGCGGCATATTTCGTTCTTATCCCACATCAGTCCGCAAAAGTCACTCAATGAACCCAAGACAGTAGAAGCCAAAATGGAGCTTGTGCCCAGACCGGAACCTGCAGGTATGGCAGAAAGCAATGTAATCTCTATACCTGTGCCGAAGGCTTCCAGTTGTTTTTCCAGCGAAGGATAAGCCGTTTCTGAAAAAGCCGGAACAAACCCGGCCAGCGCCAATGCTGCTTTGGGAATGGAAAAGGGGGAACCTATCATGCAATAGGATTGCAATTCCTCAAAAGTATTCACCACCTCCATGGCTCCCATATCAATGGAGCGCAACACGATGCGATGCTCCGCGCAAGGTTTGATGTACACTTGTAAAGGCGGCTGCCCGTTCAGTTCAATGGCAATATTCACCACACTCCCACCGGCAAACAAGGAGTAAGGCGGAGTGTCCGTCCATCCTCCCGCCATATCTATGCGTACGGGGCTACGCCCCCATACAATCTGGTCACTATACACATTCAGGCGAGGACTGCTCTTGCGTTCATACAAATCAGTCAGCAATCCTTCGCGCAACAAGTTGAATGCGGCCTGCTCATCTGCCTTGAAGTCCCTTCCGTCCAGCTTCTCAATCTGTGCACGCAGCATCCGGTTATGGATACGCTGCATCAGCGAGGCATCTGTCGGCAACACTTCCGGCTTGTCAATGCCGAATTTATGGAATTCACCGGCCACATCCATCAAGTCGAGTTGATAGAATACACTCTTTGCATGGTTGCGTGCCAGCACTTCCCAGTTTCCTTTGCAGAAGCTCTCCCGCTGTGCATACAGCAGACGCAAGTCGGCTTGTGCTGAAATTTCGTCGGCGGACAACCGACGACTTTCCAGCCAGACAGCCTTTCCTTCCGTCAAGCCCGGTTCGGAAACCATCCATCGAAGCACTGTCCCCATCTGCTCTTTATCTTCCACAACCGGGAAGATGGCAGCAGCCTGCAGGTCCTCTTTTCTGCCGGTGATGTCTTCCACCGACAATTCCCGTTCGACCAGCCATTCCGAAAACGACATTCCAAGGAACAGTGTCTTTTCATCCCGAATATCCCCCTTAAAAGTATCGTCAAAACCATAGGGGCGTACTGCCCAGCGCTGGTCGGCAAGCGGAACTATATCAATGCAGATACCGTCTGGAATGGTCAGCCTCCAGTCATTCTTGGGAACACCCGTGATAATCTGCCGTGCCCCCAGCCGCCAAGAAGCCCCAACAAAGCTATTTTCAATCCAAAGACTGTCGTTCTTCGGAGTAAGGGGGAGATGCACTTCTGCATTCTGCACAAAGATGGCCGGATTGGGCTTCAACTTCCGGTGCATAATCTGGCGCTGGTCGTAGACCTTATTCTGTAAGGTGACGGTTGAAGACAACAGTTCGCGGCTTGTTCCATAATGGTAGAATTCGCCTCCGGGCAAAGGCAATATGGCGACGGAGAGGCTATTCAGCTCTTCATCCTCAATACGGGGATGATTTCCTAAGGACAAGCCAAAGTCAGCATACAAGTCATAGTATTTCAAGTCGGAATATGGCGTATCCACGTCCAAAGCCCCATCTGCCTTCTGCGAACGTTTCATCAGCAAGTCAACGGCCCGGTCGCTCAATAGCCAGATGCCGATATCCATTAAAAAGAGATGTGTCTTGGAGAGGTTTTCCAATTCCTCCAGAGAGGGTTTCTGAAGCATGAAGTCCAAGGATTCCGGCTGATTCCGATCCGAGACAAACACACCATGATGTGTAGCGAGCAACGGGTCTACCCACAATCCGTAGCACACCACATCTGCATCGGGAATCTCTTGAAGCGGCTTTTCCGCACGGATATACACATCACCGCTGGCAATCAGCGTACGCAGCCTTTCGGGAGCACGCTCCATAATCTTTTCGTAAAGTGGGAGTTGAAGGGATAATAAATTCTGTCCCAGTTTTTGTCCACGCGCCCAGCGAAACACCGGAATCGGGGTCAATATCTTGCCCGACGGTGCATATCCCGGTAAACGACGGCTTTGTCCTCCGGCATGCAGCAGAATACGCTTCTCTGCTGGAAGGCTTTTCTCTGTTGGAATGCACTTTTCTGTTGGAATACGCTCCTCCGCCAAATACTTCCTATCCCGTTCCTTCTGCCATTCTCTCAAGAGCCAGGTAGTTCCCCCGCCCGAGCCAAGTTTCATTCCCACCGGGTCGGAAGTACAAAACCATTTCGTACGGTCCACATTTTCCAGTTCATAGAATGCCGACACCAGATTAGGCGGCAAAGACAATAATTTCTGCATATCAATTGCTGTATTGCTTACTATTTGACAGCAAAGTAAAACAATATTGGGCAATTGACATAAGTTCTAACAATTTTTTCCGAAAATAATTCCCTTATTTTGTTTTACGAACATAATGAGGAATAAATAACCAGTTTATAACCATGCACAATCGTCTTTTCAATGTATGATACTCCATATGGTCAAAAAGATAATTTTGAAATATTCTTTCACTGACCGATGATTGATATATTTCATATTATACTGTATCTTATCCGGTAAAATCCGTTCTACATACGCTTTATCCGCATCATCAGCCTGCCCAAGTATAGTATTCTCATCAACATATTCTATGGAAGCATAATCTGTTATTCCAGGACGAACAGAAAGTATTTTACGTTGTTCATCCGTATATAGTTCTACATACTTTCGGACTTCCGGACGTGGGCCTACTAAACTCATATCACCTTTCAGTACATTAAATAACTGAGGTAGCTCATCTAATTTATATTTGCGAATAAAATATCCGACCTGAGTAATCCGAGGATCCCGTCCACCTACAGTTATCAAACCTTGCTTATCAGCTCCTATACGCATTGAACGGAACTTATAGACGTAAAAATCCGTCCCTCCACGTCCCACACGTAGTTGTTTATAAAAACCACCACCTTTACTTTCCAATCGGACGGCGAAATATAACACAAGAAATACGGGGAAAAGTAGAATTATTCCCAAAAGAGAAAAGATAAAATCAAGAAAGCGAATCATCACTCAGTACCTGCAACTGTTATATATGCGGCCTTTACAACATTAATAATGAAGTTCAGCTGTTCCTCATCCAGCTGAGGATAAATAGGCAAAGAAATTTCCCCCTTAAAATTCTCATAAGCTTGAGGATAGTTTTTTATGTCATATCCCAAGGATTTGAAAAATGAAAGCATCGGCATCGGAATGAAATGCACATTGACCGCTACTTCCGCCTTGGCTATTTCATCAATCATACGGTCACGCTGTTCTTCCGTAAAATTCTTGATTCTTAATGCGTAGATATGATAGGAGCTTTCCTTTTCACCATCTACCGAAGGAGGAATTATAGCCCAATCGTAATCTGCAAAAGCTTTGGAATAAGTATTGAATACCCTTCTACGTTCCTTCAGAAGAGCAGGATACTCTCGTATCTGAGCCAGTCCGATAGCCGCATTCACATCAGCCATATTTATTTTCATTCCCAACCCCACAATGTCATAACGCCAACCACCGGCTTTCGACTTTGAAAAAGCATCTTTTGTCTGGCAATTCAGACTCATCATATGGAGCTCCTTATAAAGTTCCGCATTGTCAAAGGGAGCAGGCAAATTAAGGCAAATGGCACCACCTTCCGCAGTTGTAACATTCTTCACCGCATGAAGTGAAAATATAGCAATATCCGTTTCACAACCCGTTCTTTGATTCCTACTGTAATATGCTCCCAAAGAATGTGCAGCATCATTCATAACCAAGATACGCCCCAATCGTTCTTGTACTGACGATGTCGGTTGAAACATGCCACGTATATCCGGTTCATTCACCAACTCCATGATGCGCTCATAATCGCAAGGAAATCCTGCAATATCAACCGGGATTATAGCCTTTGTCTTTGAAGTGATGGCATTGCGAATAGCCTCTACTGAAATATTAAAGTCTTTTCCAGAGTCCACCATAACCGGTTTTGCACCAGCGTGGAGTACAGCCAGAGCAGTAGCACTATAGGTATAGGCCGGCACAATCACCTCATCCCCAGAATGAACACCCAGCCAACGAAGCATCATGATAGCTCCCGATGTCCACGAGTTCACACACAGCACTTCTTTTGCATTGGAGAAAAGTTTTATTTCTTCCTCCAATGCTTTTACTTTCGGACCGGAAGTTATCCAGCCGGAACGTAATGAATCAACCACCTCACTGATGACAGTGTCATCAATGTAAGGAGGCGAAAATGGAATTTTCATGATTAATGTATATTTAAATAGGAAAGAATGCTACAAAAGGGCATCATATAAGATTTCTATAGGATGATAAGCTTGCCTGCCTGTACCATCCTTTATCTGTTGCCTGCAACTCGTACCAGGAGCAGAGATACAAATTTCAGTTTCAGCTTGCCTAACAGCAGGAAATAATGACTGCTCTCCTATCTGCATGGACAATGCATAATGTTCTTTCTCATAACCGAAAGCCCCGGCCATGCCACAGCAACCGGAAGGAATTATATCAACCTGATAATTTTCAGGTAAAGCAAGCATCTCCTTGGAAGGTTCAATGGAAGCCAGTGATTTCTGATGACAATGTCCATGCAATTTTATGTGTAAAGGAAAATCTGTAAATTGTTCTTGTGTTATATTTCCCTTATGGATTTCTTTCACAATGAATTCATCATACAATAAACAATTAGCAGCCAGCCTACGGGCATCTTCCCGGGTATTTTCATTGACTAAATCCGGATATTCATCCCGAAAAGCCAATATACATGAAGGTTCTATACCTATTAAAGGAGTTTCTTCAGAAATAATCTCTTTAAGTAAAACTATATTTTTCTCAGCTATGCCTTTAGCCCTTTTCAAGAAGCCTTTAGACAACTCTGTACGTCCACTCTCCACATGCTTAGGGATAATCACCTCATATCCTAAAGTACGCAGCAGTTTTATGAACTTTATGCCAATCCCCACATCCGTGTAATTGGTAAATTCATCTGCAAACAGATACACTTTACCCTTATCATGGGTTTTATTATCCGGATGCTTTATCATCCAGCTCCGCAAAGTCATTTTATAAAGCTTCGGAATAGAGCGTTGAGGAGCAAACTTCAATATCCGTTTAATGAGTGAAGACGTAAATACATTTGAGATTATTGCATTATAGAGCCATGGCGCTGCCATACCCAGCTTTTGCATACTTGTCAGATTGGCAATTAAACGCGAGCGCAATGGAATATGGGCATTGTCATAATGATGTTGCAGGTATTCCGCTTTAAAACGGGCCATATCCACATTCGAAGGGCATTCTGACTTGCAAGCCTTACAAGAAACACAAGTATCCAAAGCGGTCAGAATTTCTTCCTGATTAAAAATATCCTTCTGGAGCGGATGTATCAAAAGTTCACGTAGTGTATTGGCACGAGCACGCGTAGTATTTCTTTCATCTCTTGTAGCGCGATAAGTAGGACACATCGTACCGCCCAATAAGCCTGATTTACGACAATCCCCGGAGCCATTGCACTGTTCGATGGCACACAGCCATCCTTTCTGCCGAGAATAATCAAAATAAGTATCTATTCCTAAATCCCACTGTTCATAACGCAAATTAGCATCCATCGGAGGAGTATCCACAATTTTGCCCATATTGAAAATATGCGGAGAATCCCATATTTCCTTTACCTCCTTCAAAAGACTATAAACTTTATCTCCCAATAATAAAGGAATGAATTCACCACGTAAACGACCATCCCCATGCTCACCACTCAAAGAACCTCTATGTTTCTTTACCAATTCAGCAGTTTTGGTAGCTACCGTACGGAATAACTTCCTATCTTTTTCTTCCTTTAAATTCAAAACTGGACGGAGGTGTAACTCTCCGGTACTGATATGGGCATGATACACACAACTCAAGTCATAACCGTCAAGCATCTTTTTCATATCTGCAATGTATGCAGGAAGACGCTGTGGGGCCACAGCCGTATCTTCTATAACAGATACAGGTTTAGCACTCCCCGGCATTCCGGAAAGTAAGCCCAACCCGGCTTTTCGCAAGCTCCAAACACGACTGATATCCTTCCCATAGACACGTGGGTAATGAGTTCCATAATTATGTGCTCTTAAATCAGCCTCTATTTCGTTAGCCTTCTTATCTACCTCTTCACGGGTATTTTCTGCTAACTCAATAATAAGTATGGCAGCAGGATCTCCCTGAACAAAGAATCTGTTCTTGTTTTGTGATATGTTCCGTTTACTTAATTCCAAAATTGTGCTATCCATCAACTCAATGGCTACAGGATTATGCTTCAATACCACAAGATTGGCAACAAATGCTTCCTCCAAAGTTGAACAATGCACACATACCACAGCTTTTTCTGTTGGTGGCAGAGGTACTAAACGCAATTTTAGCTCAGTAACGAAAGCCAATGTACCTTCTGAACCAGCCAGCAATTTACACAAATTGAATGGTTCCTGACTATTAGAGTCAAAATAATCTGAATGCAATAATTCGTCGATGGCATATCCGGAGTTCCTTCTGCGTAAAGAGGTATCAGGATAGTTATCCACGATTTCTTTCTGATTTTCCTTATCTGACAGCAACGTTATCAGCCGATCATAAATAGAACTTTCCAATGAAGCTCCTGCACGTATGCTATCAACTTCCTTGGGGGATACCCCTTTCAAAAGAGCCTCAGAACCATCACTTAATATGACTTTTGCCTCCAACAGATGATCACGTGTACTGCCATATACCAATGAATGAGAACCACATGAATTATTACCGACCATTCCTCCCAAACAACAACGATTGGATGTGGAGGTTTCAGGACCGAAAAACAGTCCGTATAGTTTACAATAAAGATTTAACTCATCCAATACCACTCCGGGTTGTACCCTAACCCAACGTTCCTCCGGGTTTATTTCCAAAATATGATTCATATATTTGGAAATATCCACTACCAGTCCTTTCCCGACTACCTGCCCCGCAAGAGATGTACCTCCTGCACGGGGAATCAAATTAATATGATTTCTGGAAGCGTAACGTACAATCTCCTGTACATCTGTTTCATCTTTAGGAAATGCTACGGCAAGAGGTGTCTCCCTATATGCAGAAGCATCGGTAGAATAAAGAATGCGATGAAGTAAATCTGTCCTTACTTCACCATGAATATGTAAATCTTTAAAATTCATTCAAATAAAGAAGCTAAAAAAGCAATTATAAAAGTTGTAAACTTTCCAAGATTTTATTTCCTGCATCTCCATTTCCATAAAGTCTATTTTCAAACCCCGTTTTAGGAGCATCCACCAACAGAGCATACGTATCTTCTATCATCGCTTGATTGCTTCCTACCAATCTGTTAAATCCATTGTCAACAAGTTCCACCCACTCTGTTTCATCACGCATAGTCACACAATATTTACCAAAGAAATAGGCTTCCTTTTGCAATCCACCACTATCAGTCATTACCAACTCACAATTCTTTAAAAGCCAAACCATCTCCAAATAGCCAACAGGCTGGATAAAGCATATATTAGAACAGGAAAAATCATATCCTATTCCTATCAATTTGGCTTTAGTACGGGGATGCAACGGCAATACCACCTTACATTTATCAGATATATTTTCTAAAGCCATAAAAATATTCTTCAGACGTCCCAGATTATCCGTATTTTCAGCACGATGTACTGTACATAAAACAAATTTATCCGGTAAGTTGCTGTTTGGTTTTCTGCATTTATCCGCATAAAACAATGCAGCATCTTGCATTACATCTCCATTCTTTACTATTTGGCATCTAATATTGCCATATCCTTCATTGACCAGATTTTCAGTAGCTTTATCAGTTGGACAAAATAGAATGTCACTGATACGGTCTGTCAAGATACGGTTTATCTCTTCCGGCATATCCATATTGAATGAACGTAGTCCCGCTTCTACATGAGCCACCTTGATATGAAGTTTCTTTGCGGCCAATGCACCGGCAAGAGTAGAATTTGTATCTCCATACACTAACACCCAATCCGGTTTCTCTTCTATCAGAACCTCTTCTATTCTCTCCAACATCTGCCCAGTCATAGCACCATGACCCAATCCATTTATGTTTAAATTATAATGCGGTTTAGGTATGCACATCTCTTCAAAAAAGATATCACTCATGTTAGAGTCAAAATGCTGACCTGTATGTACTATAATCTCTGTTACGTCTTTAGAAGCTGCAAAAGCACGACTCACAACCGCAGCTTTTATAAACTGAGGACGTGCCCCAATAATTGTTACTATTTTCATTTCTTTATAAGATTATTCATTATATCGAGGAAACGCTTTCCCAACACTTGATAAGTATGATTCGAGAGAACAAATTTTTTACCATTCTCTCCTAATCTTCTTCTTTCTTCTTCTGGCATGGATTTTAACGCCAAAATAGCCTTACTAATTTCACCGACGTTATCCGGTTCGACATCAATGCCACAATCAGCCTCTCTAACCAAATTGTTCCCGGCATCTATTGCCTGTATAATTGGTTTTGCAGCCATCATATAATCAAACATTTTATTGGGACTTATGCCAAAACGAAATAAAGACTGCTTTTGCAAGCCTATATAAAGCACATCCATTTCTTTCAGCAAATTAGGTATCGCCAGTTTATTTATCGGTGGAAGGAAATAAACATTTGCAATACCTTTCTTATGTGTATATCTTATCAAGTTTTCTTTCTCTTGTCCCCCACCAACTAAAACAAGTACCACATTTTGCTCTGTAAGAGACGAAACTGCATCAATCACAGCATACAATGAATTTGCAATACCATGAGCACCAGCAAAACCGACTATAAGCTTTCCTTCTTTCTGAAGCTTACTCAACAACAATCCATGCCCTTCCGGAATTCCTCTAGGATTATTCCAATCAGATAAAACAATGCCATTAGGTACATAATGGAACTTACCTTTTGTCAGTCCGTGCTCTCTCATGTGCTCCTCAGCCTTAGGTAACATGGAAACAACAGCATCCGCATATCTATAGCAATCATCCTCTGCCTTTTGCATAATTCGGATAAAGGGGTGATTTTTAGAATATCCACCTAGTTCCATGGGGGATAACGGCCATAAATCATGTACTTCATAAATAAGTTTTGCATGATAATGCTTGGCTATTTTATAAGCAGGATAAATATCTAAAGGATAAGTGGAAGAAGCTATAACTATATCCGGTTTAAAGTTTCGTAGATAACTTTTATAATTACAATATAATTTAGTTACAAAAGAGAACATAGACAAAATTCTCCCTATTCCATTCCCACTATATGAATTTAGTTTCACCCAATAATATTGAATACCATCTACACTTTCTCCAGTTTGCAAAGGTTGTCTCTTCCGTAAATGAGAAAAGCTACCTCCTATTATCACTGTTTGATGAGCTTGTTTCATCCACTCTTTTCCCATATAATAAGGACGAAACTCCATTCCTAATTCAGGGGAACCAGCATAATGATCAATCAAAAGAATATTCATAAATTATAAAGATGAGTATAAGTTTAGTAATTTCCGTTCTTCTATTTCCCAATTATACTTTTTCTCTATCAATTTTCTTCCATTTTCCCCCATCTTTTTTGCAATCTCTGGATTAAACAATAAAAAATCAATAGCTTCTGTTACCTCACTAATATTTGTAGGCTCAACGCAAATTCCAAAATGTTCCAAATTATTAATTTCCACATTATAAACCGTGTTTGACATTATAACTGGTAACCCCATAGCCATATATTCATAAATTTTAGTAGGTAAGACATCCAACCTTCCATATTGTCCGACTTTTAATAAAGTAGAAGCACCTACAAATGCAGTATTCAAAAGGGCATATACTTTCTCTTGAGAGACCTGCCCTTCAAAATGAACTTTTTCAAAACCTTTTACTTGACGAATTACAGTAGCATAATCATCTGTCATTTTTCCTGCTAAAATTAAATCAGCTTTTGACTTTCCAACAGCTTCTACCAAATATGTGACCCCCCTATTATATGTCAATCCTCCTACATAAACAACATTCCTTGAAGCAACAGACTTTTCTACTTTAAAAGATAAAATACTCAATTTAGGAACATTAGTGATAAAAATATTTTTTTTACTTTTATTTTCAAAATAGTTAACACCATTTATAGTACAAACTTGAACTACAGCATCTATACGTTTACAAATAAATGTTTCTACATGTATATAAACAGCTGCAACAACATTCATCAAAAATTTAGATAAATATTTTTTCTCCTTTATTTGATATCCATAATATTCATGACTATCAAAAATAACCTTTTTACCTTTTAATTTCAAATCTAATGCAAAGCACAATAATTCAGGGTCATGAAAATGGTAAATATCAGCATTTAAAGAAAGAGCTTTTTTATAAATCATCCTAGTTCCACACAATATTCTATATAAGCGTCCTCTATTAGACATAGCAACACCCACAATGTGCACTCCATTCTTTATTTCTGTTTTTGCATTTGGAGCTACTAAATAAACCTCATATCCGGCTTTAGCTAATGAACAACATTCTTTCTCAAAAATACGTCCATCTGTTGCTTGATGGACGCTTGTAAAATGACAAACCTTTACCATTTTTATTTATCTAATTCTTTTAGCTAAATAATAACTATCACCACATTCACCACAAATTTGCAGACCTTTCTTTTTATAAAAACTTATTGCACGACTATTATTTTTATGTACAGAAAGACCATAAGCATCTATATAGGAAGGAAGAGCCTGCTCATATGAATCAACAAGTAACGAAGCTATCCCTGCGCCTTGCATATCTTTCCTTACGCCTATTGATAAAAGCCTAAAAGAGGGAGAAACAAGGAATGAATCTCCAACCTGTTTGTATTGAGCACGAGAAAACAATTTTTTAAGAAGATATCCAAAAGCATGAAACAAAGAATAATATAATAAACGGAGAGAATTCCTTTTGATAAATCGATTCTTAGCCTTATTGATAATTTCAGCCTCCCCTCCCATTACAAAACCAAGAACATTATTATCATTTTCAATAAGAATAAAATTCACCTTTGCCTTTTCTATCCAAAATTCTTTATAATACTTCATAAGCATTTTTTCGGGTAATTTTGCCAAAAAATGTCCTTGAAATATATTTTTATGAATAGTCGCAATTTTGGGTAAATCAGTTTCTCGTATTTCACATCTTACAGTAAACATATTTTGGCAAATAAAAGATTTAACAAATCGTATCAAGAAACTAAATAAAAAAAATAATTTGAATAAGGAAGAAAACTATCTGTAAAACAGATATCTTTCACTAAACTCATGAATAAATACATCAATACTCCCCCCAAAATAATACTCTGAAAAAATCGATTTACAGATAAAGACGTTATGAAAAAGACACTAAATATAGGACTCAAGTATAAAGCAATTCTACCTATAGAACCCGCATGTAACGTTAAATAGAACAATAAAAAATAGATCATTGTAAACGCAAAAAGGATTTCCCCATCTTTCGATAATGAAATTACTTTACGCCTTGCCATTAAACACACTATTAAAAAAAAGAAATAAACTATATTGCCCAATCCGTTCATTGTACTATCTTCAATTACAGCTTTTGTCAAATACCCTTTCAAAGGTAGATACACCAAAGGTGGTAAATATGGTTCTAATGGTTCAAATAAAAATAATAAAAGAGCCGGAGATAAAAAAACAAATAAGAAAGAAAATATAAGAAACAGATATTTGTTAGATACCCTTATTCGCTTTACAAAATAGATTGGAAACATTAAGAGGCTCGATATATGAAACATAACTGCCGCTAAAATACACAGACAAAATGGCACTATTTTTCTGTTTATCATATATCTATATGACCAAGACACAAATCCTAAAGCTAAGGCAAACCGTATTATTGTCTCTACATACAAATACATACAATTTGTAGTATAAAAGAAGAATAATAGTAGAAAAACATTAGCTGAATATCCTTTTCCATAATTATTTGCATAATATCTAAAAAATTCAGATAACATAATCATCGAAAATGTTTTCATCAAAATCAATGAAGCAAAAAAACTCAGTCCAAGTGTCCTTAACAAATAAACAATAAAACAAAAGCCAAATTCATAATCATAACTTTCCGAAACCTTCTTAACATCCCAAACTCCTAATGCATCATACATCATCTCATAATTAGGCCAATCTGTACCATTTGTATACACACCACAATATATGAATATGCTTATAAATACAGTAATGACATAAAAAACAAAACAAATATTTTTCTTATATTTACTATTAAAGACAGCAAATATTAATGCAAAAAAAGGAGGAAACAAGTAAAAAAACATCAGAAACAGTTGTATTAGAAACTGTTTTTAGAATAGAAAAGCTTTATTGAATTTACGATATGATCCACTTCATCATCAGTCAATTCATAAAACATAGGAAGACGTACTAAAGTTTCATCATACTTCATAGCATTAGGCAAGCCCTCACCATTGTAGTGTTCTGAATAAAACGGACTTGTATGCAAACATATATAATGAAAGACAGCATGCACACCCTGTTCTTTCAAAAAAGTGATTAAAGCTGTTCTCTCTGCTAAATTAGAACATAACATATAGAACATATGCGCATTATTTGTCGCATACCATGGGATATGAGGTAATACTATTTGTGATATATCTTTTAGCCCCTTATAATATTTATCCCATATATATTTTCTACGCTCTTGAATCTTATCTAACTCTTCCAATTGAGCATACAAAAAACCTGCGACATAGTCTGCAGGCAAAAAAGATGAGCCAGTATCAACCCAACCATATTTATTCACTTCCCCTCGAAAAAATTCTGCCCGATTAGTACCTTTTTCCCATATAATTTCTGCACGCCTGATGAATCTTTCATCATTTATCACAAGCATACCTCCCTCTCCACATTGTATATTTTTCGTTTCATGAAATGAGAATGCAGCTAAATGTCCGATTGTTCCTAAAGGCTTACCTTTATATAAACTATCAATAGCTTGAGCTGCATCTTCAACAACAAACAAATTATATTTATCAGCTAGAGACATGATTAAATCCATATCGCAAGCTGCCCCTGCATAATGAACAGGAACTATGACTTTTGTCCGAGAAGTAATAAGTGATTCTAATTTCGGTACATCAATATTAGGATTATTCTCCATGCTATCTGCAAATACAATTTTAGCACCTTGTCTAACAAAAGCTAATGCTGAAGAGACAAAAGTATATGATGGTACAATAACTTCATCTCCCGGCATTACATTACATAGAATTGCAGCCATTTCTAAAGCATCTGTACAAGAAGTAGTCATCAAACATTTCTTCATATTCCAACGTTCTTCAAAATAGTGTTGGCACTTTTTCGTAAAAATCCCATTACCAGATGTGTGACCATTAAAAACTGTTTCATACATATAATGGGCTTCTTTTCCCGTCAAAAAAGGTTTATTAAAAGTTATCATATAGCATATTTATTAATTATTTCACAAATACGTACAGCTTGTTTATGCGTAAAATAAAAATCATTGAACAAATTAATTACACTATCATGCAACCCTATTGCTACAACTGCCTGTTCTGACAATGATTCATAATGTGAACTTGCAAACAATCCATTATTGAATATTTTATCAAGAACAAAACTTTTATTCCTCAAAAGAAGATGAAATCTCCAAACATTATTAATTTTTGCTTGGAATTGAGAAAAAATATATTGAGAATATATCTCATTTAATTCTTTTTTATGTTTTATGATTTTTACTTTTTTCTGCTCTATTTCAGAATAATAATATTTCAAATCTCTCCTAACCAAAGATATAACACTTTGATCATAAGTAAAATTTAAGTCCGGAAATTTAAAGTCAAAAACTGAAGCCATTTCATTATGAGTAAACGCAAATGAGCCATAGCCTAAATTAACCACTTTAGCATATCCTGTACTATAGAGAAGCATATCTACATTTTTATCCAACTTGATATCCAATTCTGGCATACATAAACATCTATCATCAATAATAACAAAATCTGGATTTAAACACTTCAATTCTTTAAAAGACGAAGATACATCAGTAATTTGACCATAAGTTCTCACATATATAATACCCAAATACTTATCTGGATATTTAATAACTTTAGAAAGAACAAGGTGCATATCAATACAAAAATTCTCTTTTGATATATCAACATATTCAAACGGTTGATGAATAAGATTCAACACCATAGGTATCACCTTGCAAATGTTTGCGGGAATAAGTAAATATTTTCCCTTTTCCGTTCCCCTAATAGGAATAAATCGTTGTAAAAAATCAGCTAACAATTCTGTCGCTCTTATTCCAAATGCAATGTTTCTCATCTATAATATATTATATATGAATAGCGATCTGCACTAGACTTTAATTCTTGATTTTCATTGCCAAAAACATCTTTACGAATAATATTTTCAAGTGGCTGATTTTCCAGAAATTTTTCATAATCAATTTTTCTCGTAAAGAAAACAATTGATACATCTTTCCTTATTTTCTTTAATTCAGTCAAAGGAACTCCTATGGCAACATCTATTACCGCTTTTACAAAATCAAAACCTGTTGAATACCATACTAAATCTGAACCTATAAAATCACCTCCCATGCGTGAACCTATTTCAATCAAATAAATATCACCTTTCTCTGTTATTCTAAACTCTGTATGAGATGCTCCATTTGACATTCCTACAACATCCAATATCTTTAATGTAACATTTTCAACTTTCGCTTGTATATCAAAAGATAAAGAAGATGGCTCAGAATGCCCTAATTCAACAAAATGAGGTGCTCCTGTCGTTATTTTATCCGTTATTGTTAATATCTGATGTTCTCCTTTTTGAGAAATACCTTCAACACTAATTTCCCTACCTTCAATATATTGTTCCACCAAAACCATCTTCGAGAACGATTCTGAAAAAGCCAAATCTAATGCACTCTCTAAATCAGAATCCTTATATACCAATGATACCCCTCGACTTCCAGACCGATCTACAGGTTTTACAATTAAAGGGTAGGTTATTCTACAATGATTTAAAATTCTATTATCAGATGTAAGCAATTGATATGTGGGACATAAAATTCCATGGGAACTTAATAATTGTCTCATCATATATTTATCAGAAGTATACAAAACAGTACTCTCTTCATTAGATATTAATCCTAAATGAGAAGCTACATAATTCACGGTAATATTAGCTAAATCTGAAGCAATAGATACTACCGCTATCGGCTTAATAATTTTTGCTAAATCTAAGATTTTTTCTTTCTCAATAATGGATATTGGATAAAAGCAAAAAGCTACTTCTTTCCCAACAGCACCTTCTTCCCATGCTACCACATGACTTTCATATCCCATTTGATTTACTTTCTCTATCAATGGTAACTGCAAATAACTTGCTCCAATTATTAAAATTCTTTTCATTGTAATTTTTGATAAAAAGATAGCCATTTCTGACACACTGATTTTACTGAATATATAGAATTAATTCTATTACTATTTTCTATTCGTAATTTGCAAGGCATAGCTACTATCTCTTCAAATTTTTCACTTTTCACAGTACTATAATCAAAAACATTTATGCCATCATTCATTAGAGTTGAAAATGTTGTAACATTTGAATTCATATAAACTTTTCCACCATTACTCAATACAACCCAAATATTCCCTTGAGCTTGTTGGCGTTCCTGTATAGCAAACATTACATCTATTTTATACAACAAATTCATATATTCATCATATGGAAGAAAATCGACCAAAGGAATAAATTTATCACCATATAAAGCTTTTCCCTTCTGCATAACATTTTCAACATAAGTAGCGTTACCGCCATATGATAAAGGCATGTATATTTTTATATTATTCTCTACAAATGGAGCTAAAGAATCTAACATCTCTATATGCCTATTAGAAGGATCAGCAGAATTTCCTAATAGAAAAGAGATTTCTCCTATCGGTTTCTCTTCTATTTTTATAGGGTATGATGACAGACCGTAAAAGCAATAACCTGTATTTATAAAATCTCCTTTTACATGATAAATATTCTTTGCCAAGATATAGTCACCCTTTACATCTGTCAATATATAAGCAAAGCGAGGTATAATTTTTCTTCTCAAAGATTCATATATAATATATTTTAAACTAGTTCCCTTTATACGATAAAAATACAGGTCTGCCCCCCAAACCAACCATGAAGCACAACTCATTTTTCGTAGAAATAAGAGACAAATAAAATACAAATAAGGATGATTATATGAATGGAAAATTATTTTATCACATCTTTTCAATCCATAAAAAAAAGAAAATATATTTTTAAATGAAGAAAGAAAAAGCGTGTTATTCATTTTTTTTGCTTCAAGATTCTCGCAATTTAAAAAAACAAAACATTGAGGTATATCACACAATACTTTATTTGAGTATGTAAACGAATAAAATTGTTTAGCATATACCCCATAATTGAAAATATGATATATCATTGCTTCACTATTCTTAAAATCCAAATAATATACCCCATATAAAGAGAAGATATAACAATATTTATCAGCCACAACCCTACTGAAAAATCATTTCCAAAAGCAGAAGAAGCTATTAATAAAAGAACAAATAATAAATTACAGATAGTACTAAATATAAAATCAAATTTCATTCGTCCAATTACATAAGGGACAAAGGATAAGCTACTAACAACAAAATGGGTACACATATATAGAGATAATATTGATGCATATTCTCCTGCAATCCTCCATTCTTCCCCAAACACAAATGCAAATAATTTAGGAGCAAAAAAGAATAATATGAGGGAAGGTATAACAGAAAAAAGGAATAAAACAAAAGTTATTTTTTTTACCTTACTACTAATATTTTCCTCATTGGCATATGAATGTGCTATAGTGCGATACAATACTTGAGAAATAGAAGATCCTATCAAAGCAACAGGTAATCTTAATATTCTCATCATAAAAGAATAATAACCTAATGATTGTTTTGAAAAATAATAAGCAATAATAAAGGGAGAACCTTGATTATTTATATTATCTATTATAACATGTGGTGTATCAATTAGAAGAAAACGTTTATATCTTATTGCATATTCTTTTAAATATACCCGTTTGATATTTTTTATCGCAACCCTAAGTATTTTTCCTCTTTGAAACAATAAAAAAGTAGTTTCAAAAAGTTGTCCAATAACAGTACCTAAAATCAAACCAACATTTTTACCTAATGCCAAAACTCCAAGTCCAACAGATACAATAGAATTCCCATAAGTCCTTAATACATTACCTATAGCAATATCTTTAAAATTTCCTTTCCTAGTACTCCAATAATTTAAGAGCCTCCATATTCCTTGAATGAATATATAAAAAGGAACCAGCAATAGCCAATTAACAAGTTGAGGTTCATTAAATATTTTGCATATATTAAACCTAAAAAGACAAATAAAACAACCTGTCAATAGTGTAACAAAAAGTAAAATACTTATTGATAAGCTAACTATATGAAGTGCATCCCTATCTTTCTTCGGTAATACAACTGCAAATTCATATCTAAACATTGACACATTAGATATAAATGATGATATAGCTAAGAAAATTGCTAAAGTACCAAATTCTGCCGGAGAAAAAAGACGAGATAAAATCGGAGAAAAAAGTATCGGTGCAGCTTGCCCTATAATAGTACCCGAAGCTAGAACCGATACATTTTTAGCAAAAGATGACTTTATAAACTGTTTTATCACTTTTATAAACTCCAATACTTCAACGAATGAATCTTATCTCTATACATTCCTTTAATATCCACAAGCACCGCATGATCGTACGTCATACCCTTGAAGTATTTATCATCCAGATTCTTGTATTCATCATGAGCCACAGCCACAACCACTGCATCATAATTATCCCGTGGTTTTTCCACCAATCGGAAACCGTATTCTTTCTGAACTTCATCACTGTCTGCGTGTGGATCAACCACATCTACATCGCATCCGAAGTCCCTGAGTTCATTAATAATATCAACAACTTTTGAATTACGGATATCCGCTACGTTCTCCTTGAAAGTAACCCCCATCACAAGGACACGGGCACCAAGTACCCCCTTGCCTAACGAAATCAAACGTTTCACAAGTTTCTTGGCAATATATCCGCCCATACTGTCGTTTATATAACGGCCCGCACTGATTATCTGGCAATGATATTTCAACTCGCTGGCTTTCTGAACCAAATAATAAGGGTCAACGCCGATGCAGTGCCCTCCTACCAAACCCGGATAGAATTTCAAAAAGTTCCATTTGGTTCCGGCAGCTTCCAACACATCGTAAGTATTGATACCTATACGGCTGAAAATAATGGAAAGCTCGTTCATTAAAGCAATATTGACATCACGCTGGGTATTTTCAATAATCTTTGCCGCTTCAGCCACTTTTACATTCGGCGCACGATGAACACCCGGTTTTACTACAAGCTCATATACTTTGGCCACAACATCCAAAGCTTCTGAATCGCAACCAGAAACAATCTTAATCGTGTTGGGCAGAGTATGCACCTTTTCTCCCGGATTGATACGCTCCGGAGAATAGCCGTATTTAAAATCTATGCCGGCTTTCAATCCGCTTACCTCTTCCAAAATGGGAAGGCAGTCGTCTTCCGTACAGCCCGGATAGACCGTAGATTCATAAACCACATAATCACCCGGTTTCAAGGTTTTAGCCACTGAACGGGAAGCACCTAACAACGGGGTCAAATCCGGCTTATTGTATTTGTCAATTGGAGTAGGAACGGCTACAATGAAGAAAGAAGCTTCCTTCAGCTTCTCAATAGAGGAAGTAAACTCTATATCTACATTTTCAAAGGCTGAACCATCCAGTTCCCCACAAGGATCAATCCCCTCGCGCATCTTTGCCAAACGTGACTCATTGATATCAAAACCAATTACTGAAATCTTCTTTGCAAATTCCAGAGCAATGGGCAAACCTACATAACCTAAACCGACCAATGCCAGTTTAGCCTCTTTATTTACTAACTTATTATACATAACCTTCAAACAGAATTAAAAATTAAAGAACTAAAAATTAAAGTTTAGCAACCTTACCTTCTTTCAACCGATAACGTTCCTTACTCTCCGGACAGACTGCAACCCCATCTTCATCAAAGTCAAGCCTATGACCGTATTCACTCATCCAACCCATCTGACGGGCAGGATTACCAACCAATAAAGCATAAGCAGGAACAGTTTTAGTAACTACCGCACCGGCACCGATAAATGCGTATTCACCAATATCGTGTCCACAAACGATGGTGGCATTGGCACCAATAGTGGCACCTTTGCCAACATGAGTTTTGGCGTACTCGGATTTACGGTTGACAGCACTACGAGGATTGGTAACATTGGTAAAGACACAAGAAGGACCTAAAAAAACATCATCTTCACACGTCACACCAGTATAGACTGATACATTGTTCTGAACCTTTACATTATTCCCTAATACCACATCTGGAGAAATCACCACATTCTGACCGATATTGCATCTTTCTCCAAGCACACATCCGGACATGATATGACTATAATGCCATATCTTTGTACCCGCACCAATCCGGCAACCATCATCGATGGTTGCTGTTTCATGAGCAAAAAAATCTTGCATAGGTGTATTTATTTAAAGAAATCTTTTATGCTATCAATAACCAAATCCTGCTGCTCAGTAGTCAGTTCGGTGTGAACAGGAAGGGAAAGAACGGAATATGCCAATTTTTCAGCATTATCCAAAGACTCTGCAGCACGTGTTATTTTTTGGAATGCCTCTTGTTGCTGTAAAGGCAACGGATAATAAATCATACTAGGAATACCGGCATCTGCCAAATGCTGTTTCAAGGCATCACGTTTACCATCTAATACCTTCAAAGTATATTGATGATAAACATGAGTACTTTGAGGCAACTCTTCCGGCGTAATGATGCCTCGCACATCCTTCAAATGTGAAGTGTAATATTGTGCCGCTTCACGGCGAGCAAGGCAATATTCATCCAAATGTTTCAATTTGGCGTTCAAAACCGCAGCTTGAACAGTATCCAGACGAGAATTGCATCCGATAACCGCATGGTGATACTTTATCCGCTGACCATGATTGGCTATCATACGAAGCTGTTCGGCCAATACATCATCATTGGTAAGGATTGCTCCTCCATCACCATAACAGCCCAAATTTTTTGAAGGGAAAAATGAAGTACATCCTATGTGACCAATGGTACCGGTATGTTTCTTAGTGCCATCGGAAAAAGTATATGTAGCACCGATGGCTTGTGCATTGTCCTCCACAACATACAAGTGATGTTTTACAGCAAACTGCATGATAGGCTCCATATCACAAGACTGACCGAAAAGATGTACCGGGATAATAGCCTTTGTCTTTGGGCTTAGCGCCTTTTCCAAATTGGCAGCTGTCACATTAAAAGTGGCATAATCTACATCCACCATCACAGGAATCAAACCTAAAAGGCCAATCACCTCTGCAGAAGCAACATACGTAAATGCAGGCACTATAACCTCATCTCCCGGTTTCAAGCCTAAGGACATCAATGCTATCTGAAGAGCATCTGTCCCGTTACCACAAGTTATTACATGTTTACAACCGGAATAAGTTGCCAGATTAGAAGCGAATTCTTTTACTTGAGGACCATTAATAAAAGCAGAAGTTTCAATGACTTGCCGAATACCCGTATCCACTTCCTTTTTTATCTTTAAATATTGACCATGAAGGTCAACCATTTGAAGTTTCATATCCATAATCATTTAATTCTACACCAAGAATTATTTACCACCCAAATGGATGTTTGGCTAAAGGCAGCTTTGCCAAAGGATGGTAGTCACCTTTCAAACCGATGGGTTCTGCATGACGAATATCATACACGATATTGATTGCATTACGTGCATCCTCAATTCCAAAACCTTTACCGGCAAGAATATCCTTATAGCTTTCAGTATGCAATTCCGTAAAACCTTTGCTGAATTCAAATTCTTCACCGTCAATATTGATTGTACGATAAGTAAGCTTCTCCCCTTGTACTGCATTTTCAGGAAGATTGTCTGAGTTTATACTTAAAAAATAACGGACACGTGCTCTTTCCAACTCCAGATAGCCTGCTGCACGGTCATGTGTATATACATGTACTATATTCTTCTTTACAGGCCCAAACACCCATGAGAGCATATCATAAAAATGCACGCCGATATTGGTTGCGATTCCCCCACTCTTATGTACATCTCCTTTCCAGCTTGTATAATACCAATTACCACGTGAAGTTATATACGTCAAGTCCACATCATAAATTTTATTTTTAGGACCGTTCTCTATTTTCTTCTTCAAATCAATAATAGACTGGTGCAGACGAAGTTGAAGTATTGTATAAATATGGTGTCCGGTTTCTTTCTCAACTTCTTGCAGGGCATCCACATTCCAGGGGTTCAACACCAACGGCTTTTCACAAATCACATCAGCCCCCAAACGCAAGCCATAACGCATATGCGCATCGTGAAGATAATTAGGTGTACAAATAGACACATAATCAACTTGCTTGTCAGTACCTTTCAGTTTTGTACAATGACGGTCAAACAATTCATGTTCGACAAAAAAGGATGCTTCCGGAAAGAAACTATCCATAATCCCAACACTGTCAAATTTATCATAAGCTGCAACCAAGCAGTTTCCAGTGTCCTTGATGGCACGCAAATGACGGGGAGCAATGTAACCCGCTGCTCCAATTAATGCAAAATTTTTCATTGATTATAATTGTAATATTAAGAACCTGATAGATTTGTGGAAATTTATTCTTGCACTTCTTCCCACGGATATTGATTTTCCTCGAAATTTCTCAATTCTTCTATTATTTCCTTCTGCTCATCCGTTAAGTCTGAAATATTCCACGTTTCAATAATTTGATGTGCCTCATGGGCCAATTCTTCATCATACGTTTCACTATATCCCCATGTCAGTAAACGCATTTTTAATAAAGATGCTGGAAGTTGACTAATAATATGGTAGATACGATCCAAAATAATCTGCTTTTTCCGCTCCTTATCTCCATTATCATAGATAGTGGCATTATACCCCATCAGGAGAGCAAGACACAGATTTCCCTCTTCTTCAATATCAGAGCTTTGTTCAGAAAATAAAGAATCGGAACGGGTCAGAACTTCTTTATTTAAGCGACAGAATTCATCTGAATAAATAGGACTACCATTCGTATCCAAATACATAAGTTCATGAGCCATCCGTTGAAGCTCAAGAGCACGGGAAAGTAAAGAATTCATCTTTATATTGATTTTTTATTATTTATCGGGAAGAAAAAATATCCTTCGAGAAGATTAGGATGACAGAGAGTCGCTCAGTCATTAATTGCCTTCAGATAGGATTTGGGTACTTTAATGCTTGCTACTAAAACACCCGTAATGCGGATAACAACATAAGTTTTGTTGGCTTCTGTGGCGATTTCACCTTCAATGCCGCTAAACTCCCCTTTGACAACTGTAACCTTTTTGCCAACGGTAAGAGGTTCATTGTCAAAACAAACACCTTCGGGATTCAAATCCATGACAAACATGAAATCCTGCATTTGTTTATCGGGAACAACCAGCATGGAATGAGTGGAAAGATCCTTCATATAGAAAACCTGAACACCATAAACATTATGTATGTCACAAGCAGACTGTTTGGTGGCATGAATGAAAATCAATCCACGGGCAACCGGAACCACACTACGCTTCCGACGGTACTTCAACTGTGAAATTACAGTTCGAGTAGGAAGATAACACTCCACATCAATACCTTCCTCCAGATTAAGATTTTCGATACGCTTCTTAACTGCAAATTCTTGTTTACTTAGTGTACGGGCTGCGAACCAATATTTCTGTGTTTCAACCACTTAGAGAAGTTTAATAAATAATCGGAAGTTTGTTTTGGGTACGCTTCGCGGTCCGATTGAGTCATTTACTCTTTCGAACCGTATCTGCAGACAAGCGCTTATAAAACGTTGTTACCGAACGAATTAGAAGTAGAAAAGCGTTCAATAGACGTTCGTTTAATGAACGTCTATTTTTAAGAAAATAAGTAGAGGCATAAAAGTTAAAAAGGAACAGAACTTTAAGATGTTAAATATTAGACGTACAATGCTGCAATTCAATATATTAATATAAAACAAAAATCACTTTGGGAATATTTTTATTAAACATTTTGTTAGTTCAAAAAATACGGCTTATCTTTGCGTTCATTAAACGAACGTTTAAAAAACGCCTCCAACATCTCCTCCATCTTTCTGTGTTACAGGTTTATTCAAGCAAAACAAAAACAGTATACATGAACAGATACAAACAATTAATAACGTGCAATACACGATACTAACAACATGTCATACAAGAAGTTAACAACGTGTCCTACAAAAAACAAATATCGTGTCCGCAGGATATTAACTTCCTGCAAACACGATATTAATTCGCTTTTACACAAAACTATACGAGGCTAACGACCTGCTGCAACAACCCCGACAATTCGAAAGTAGCATTCTTAATATCCGAAATCCGGTTCTTGCCTTCTGTCGTAAGAGAAAAACGCATCTGACGCTTATCTTCCTTACCTATCAGACGGGTAATGAGCTTCTTTCCCTCGACAGAGCGAATGACCTTTGAAGTGTTGGAGGCAGACAAACCCAGTGCCTCGGCTATTTCGCTGGAAGTCAGCTTAGGAGTATTGAGCAGCGTGCACAACAGCATTCCTTCATTCAGCGACAAATCGTACATCTGCGTAAACTGTACCTCGAACTCGGCAATAGCCCGATAAACATCACGGATTTTACATAAAGTCTCCATATCTCGTCCTCCTATATAAATAAATTCACATTTGCCTTGTCCGCACGTTCCATATAGGTAGCCACGCCGCCGATGGTTACTTCATCCAGAAGTTCTTCGTGCCGAATGCCCATCATATCCATAGACATCTGGCAAGCGATGAATTCCACTCCCTGCGCCAATGCCTGCGAGCGCAACGACTCCAGAGAATCCACTCCCTTGCGCTTCATCAAGAAGCGCATCATGCGGCTGCCCATGCCAAACATATTCATCTGCGACAACTTCAGTTTCAAAGAGCTGGACGGCAGCATCATGCCGAACATCTTGCCGAAGAAGTCTTTCTGCACACTGGGTTTCTGCACTTTCTTCAAGACGTTCAGTCCCCAGAAGGTGAAGAAAATGGTTACTTTCTGTCCCGTTGCCGCTGCTCCGTTTGCCAATACGAAGGTTGCCAGCGCTTTGTCCAGGTCGTCACTGAACAAAATCAGCGTCTTTCCCCTACCCCCAGTTACGGGAACATTGGAAACGGATGTACAAGCCGGAGCACCTTTTTCAATGACTACCGTATAGCGTCCTTTCTCGTCATGCTTCTCTATCAATTTATTTCCCGTTGTATCGCACCAGGCAGAAGCGTCGCGGGCAAAACCGGCATCGGTAGCCACAATCTCCACACGCTCACCCTCAGCAATGCTATCCATCGCCTTCTTCACCTGCATGATGGGGCCCGGACATTGCAAGCCGCAAGCGTTTATCTTCAGCGGTTCCTTTCTGGAGACAGATGCCGCTGCGGGAACGTCGTCGTCAGCAGGGCTGGCCGAAGAAGCGGAAGAAAAGTCGCCGCCTGCCGGAACAGATGGAGACGGCAGAGGTGCTGTTGCCGTGGAGTAGGTCTTATAACCACCTATCAAATTGCGCACATTGCGATAACCGCGTCCCATCAAGATGCGCAGGGACAGATAACCGCGCAGACCCACAGCACAGAAAAGCACTACCGGCTTGTCTGTAGGTATCTCTGCCAAATGCTCGCGCATTTCGTCCAACGGAATATTGACGGCTCCCGGAATGGTGCCGAAAGAGAATTCCTCGGGCGTACGGGTATCTATCAGCATCACTTTATCCTTCTCTTCTACCAGCTCGCGCCAAGAGATGACAGGCATAGCACCGCTGATAATGTTCGATGCTACATAGCCGCCAATAGCGATGGGGTCTTTGGCCGAGGAGAAAGGAGGCGCATACGTGTGCTCCGTCTCCATCAAATCGTAGACTGTGCCACCCCGCTTGATGAGTCCGGCTATCTGGTCGATTCGCTTGTCCACTCCCTCGTAACCGATACATTGCGCACCATAGAGTTTACCGGTTTTGGGATGGAAAGTCAGTTTCAAGGTCAAAGGTAGGGCATCCGGATAGTAACCGGCATGAGATGCCGAGTGAGTCACCGAGCTTTGATATTCCATGCCCCACTGCTTCAAGCGTTTGGCTGCAAGGCCCGTAGAGGCTACCGTCATGTCGAATACTTTGGCAATGGAGGTGCCGATAGCTCCTTCGTAGGAAACAGTATTGCCAAACACCATATTATCAGCAACGATACGTCCCTGGCGGTTGGCAGGATTTGCCAGATAATTGAGCCAGGGCTTTCCGGTCAGCGGATGAGGATATTCGATGGCATCGCCCACAGCATAGATGTCTTTTTCGGAAGTCTCCAAGTGTTCGTCTACCCAGATACCGCCCATCTCGCCCAGTTTCAAGCCGGCTTGTTGCGCCAATGCAGTGGCAGGACGCACACCGATGGAGAGTAACACCATATCGGCAGGAATGGCCTTTCCGCTTTTCAGGAATACGGTGATTCCGTTGTCCGTACGCTTGAAATGGGTTACTCCTTCTTCCAGATAGAGAGAGACGCCTTTCTGCAACAGATGCTGATGAATAGGTGCCGCCATAGAGAAGTCGATAGGTGCCATCACCTGATTACCCATTTCGACTACAGACACATGAACACCGGCATGATGCAGGTTCTCCGCCATTTCCAATCCGATGAAACCGGCACCTACCACCACGGCGCGTTTCACCTGCTTGTCCGAGATATAAGCCTTGATATGGTCGGTATCTTCTACATTGCGCAACGTGAAGATGCCTTCGGAATTAATGCCTTCCAAGGGGGGCTTCACGGGGTTAGCACCGGGAGAAAGCAAAAGTTTGTCATAGCTTTCGTCGTACTCCTTGCCTTCCACATTGCGTATGGTAACGGTCTTGTTTTTGGGATGGATGGCGATTACTTCATTCTGCACACGCACATCAATGCGGAAGCGCTTGCCGAAAGATTCGGGTGTCTGTACCAACAGCTTCTCGCGCTCTGCTATCACTCCACCTATATAATAAGGTAAACCACAATTAGCATACGAGATGTAAGGGCCTTTCTCCAATAAAAGGATTTCAGCCATTTCGTCCACTCTTCTCAGTCGGGCGGCTGCCGTGGCTCCACCTGCTACACCGCCAATGATTACATATTTCATAATTCTTCGTTTTTTAAGTTTGATGATGCAAAGAAAAGAGTTATTTTCAATAAAACATAATTTCCAAAGGAAAATATTATTAAAAGACTCATTTTTAATAAGAATAGGCATAAAAAAACGGATTATTACAAGTTTTTACACCTATAATAATCCGTTCAGTATGCAAGTTTTTATAAGCTTACCAACCAAGCCGAGCAAGACCGACAGCACTATACCATGAAGTAGAACGATAAGCGGCATTAGCAGCTTGAGCAGCAGCAGAAGTGGCAGTGGAAGGTATATAATGGCTAACCCCATTTGCCCGCTTCATGGAGAACATACCAACAGACATCGAATAAATCATTGGCGTTTTTTTCCAACAGACAGAAGCTGCATCATATGCTTGCTTCCATTCATCCAAGACAACTTCATCCACAACAAGTTTTTCCATCATTTCTACGAAATCATAATAGCCTACATAATAAGACGATCCTACTTTACGCTGATCATAATCAAAGACCGATGATCGAAGAACTTCCCTATCTGCTGTCACTCCCGACAAAGCATTTGCTGTAGCAGCAGCTAAGTTCTCAAGCTCAGAAGATTTCAGCACATCTATAGCAGTACCCATTGTCCAATTGCTATTACTCCCTATTTTTCCAGTATAAATTTCATCATAAGCAGCAAAAGTCCCAATAGCCATTTCTACCGCTGCACCTTTCTGAAATATAAATGGAAACATTCTATCATAGGCAGCACCTGGACCTGGATTCTCAGCAGGGAAACCAATATAGTAATCGCAACAATCACGCAACTCATACGCGACTTCCACCGACTGCATAAAGCAAGCATCAAACATAATAAAGTCAAAATGAGGGGCATTCTGTAATACCGATTTCAAGTCCTCAATATTCATATAATGCCCTCCTCCAGTCTTATCATTTCCTATCCAGCGAGTAGAAGGCAATGGAGTAGGTATCCATCCTTCCCCATGCGACCAATAAATCAAACCATAACTTTCCGCTTTATATAAAGAATTCCCAAACACATCATTGAATACCTCTTGTGTCTCAGCTACTCCACATGAATTTCTATCTTCGTATTCTTTGACTATTGTTTCAACAACAGTACCACCTTTATTTTCAATTTCAATCAAACGAGGAAATCCCGTATCTATATACACCAATAAATGCATATCAGATGTATTATCAATTGAAGCCATCCCAGCTTTCAATTCCTCCAAATCCCCATCCGTAAAGCTAGCCAATGGATTTATACTATTATCCGCTGCCATATATACCAGCACAGTACGTTTCCCATCAACCGGAGGATCAGGTATCGGGTCATCACCACGACACGCCGACATGAACAAGGGGAAAACGAAGAAAAAAAGAAGATATAGTTTTGTTTTCATACTTGAAATCTTATTCCTGCGGTTTTGCAAATGTGAAAGCTTCAGGCTTCACCACCTGCAAAACCATATTCTTACTCTTCTTATACTTACCTTTTACCTTTACAACCTCTTTTTCCAACTTTTTCCTGTTTTCAGAGAAATAAATCATACAAGTATAGTCCGGCTTCTTCAGATTGTACTCCAGATAGTTCTTGAGCTGGTAAGTGTATAAATCACGCTTGGGCAAGAATCCATTCTTATCCAGCTCTACGCTGTCCAATACCTGGATGTCTGTATAATATACGATGGAGTCATTGAAAGAAGCCGCCACACCAAAAGCATATACAGCCTTTTCCTTATCTTTCATTGTAAAAGCCGAGCACAACGCAAAAACCAAAGCTACGGCACAAAGTATACGAACGTATTTCATTGAGTTATGAGTTATAAGTTATGAATTATCAATGGGGCAAAGATATAAAAAAAACCGCACGCCTACTAAAGACGTACGGTTTTTTAATTCCTTCTATTTGTCGGAAACTAATATTTCTTATTTATCCCAAATAAGATTTGAGCAATTTACTACGATTACTTTGTCTTAA